>ENA-ORDP01000609-ORDP01000609.1-marine-sediment-metagenome-genome-assembly--contig:-NODE-609-length-22483-cov-4.000803_pt1 | contig 22483 bp, 32 predicted proteins | sample MGYA00248627_ERZ508539 | MGnify/ENA primary metagenome ERZ508539 (study PRJEB26208, sample SAMN05571518) | marine sediment metagenome | biome: deep sea; feature: Hydrothermal vent; material... | reverse complement strand
CCCAGCCCCGGCATGCCCATGCAGATATTGTCGCGCACGGTGCCGGCGAACAGCTGGATTTCCTGCGGCACCACGCCGATGATCTCCTTGATTTTCCGGTCGTCTTTACCCGCCCGCCTGCCATCGACCATCAGTTTCCCTCCGGTAGGCGGGGAGACGCACTGGATCATGCGGATGGTGGAGGTTTTACCTGCGCCGTTGGGCCCTAAAAACCCGTAGCACTCGCCTCGCTTAACGGAAAAATCTGTATGGTCGACGGCGGTAAGACCGTTATACGCTTTTACCAGTCCACGGCCTTCGACAAGAGGGGAGCTTTCCATATGTTTACGCTAAATTTTATAATCCCGGATTTAAGCAAACGGCGAACTTATCGGAACACCCGCAACGGGGCGGCGCTCTATTAAATTCTACCAATCTAACACCCCCTCTGCGAATTCGCGCTTCTACCCACGGGGCACACGTCCCCCTCGACAAGGGGGAGAGAACAGTCCCGGCATTTGTCAAACCCCGGCGGACATCTCAAGACCCGGGGACTTTTTTCCAATCGGCCAGAAACTTCTCGATGCCTATATCGGTCAAAGGATGCTCCGCCAGTTTTTTAATCACCGCAAGGGGGATCGTGGCCACATCGGCGCCCATCCGGGCCGATTCGACCACGTGAAGCGGATGACGGATCGAGGCCACGATAAGCTCGGTCTGATAGGCGTAGTTGTCGAATATCTCTACAATCTGGGAGATCAGCTCCATCCCGTCGTGGGATATGTCGTCGAGCCTGCCGACAAACGGGGAGACGTATGTGGCGCCTGCTTTGGCCGCCAACATCGCCTGCATGGGAGAGAAAACCAGCGTCACGTTGGTCTTTACTCCCTCGCCGGTAAGTGTATGGACGGCTTTTAATCCTTCTGTGGTCATTGGGATTTTCACGACGATGTTGTTATGGATTTTACTAAGCTTACGTCCTTCCGTTATCAAGCCTTCCGAGTCGAGTGAGACCGCCTCTGCGCTTATCGGCCCATCAACCTCTGCCACGATCTCGTCTATGACGGTCTTAAAATCTTTGCCGGTTCTTGCGACAAGCGACGGGTTGGTCGTCACCCCGTCGACGACCCCCAAAGCGTTCGCTTCTTTAATTTCGTTTATATCAGCCGAATCTATAAATATTTTCATTAAGTCGTTCTCCATCTACCCGTGAAGGGCGTAAAATTCGATTTGTAAAACTCCATCATTATAGGGACAAGGGGAGCGACGCTCAATGGGAATTGTCACAACTGATAATTCAAATAATTGTAGCGTCTTTCCGGATATATCATTTCCGACCGGATAAACAAAGGGGAGTTATCCCTATGAGCATATTCAGTAATCACTTTAGATCACCGCTACGGTGTCATTCCGGCCCGTCCCGAACTTGATCCGGGAGCCGGAATCTGGCAGACCCCGGATCGAGTCCGGGGTGACAGCGCCGCTGGATAACGGGAGATCAAGCTTAAATTTTCGGGGCGCCATATAAGCGAAAGAGCCTTATCCAGCTTTGAGCTCTTCGCGTATTTTTTCGGCCAGAAATATTTTGAGAAGCGACTGGTAGGGGACATCTTTTTTGTTCGCCAAAAGCTTAAGCTCGTCTATCATCGACTCTGGCAGACGCAGTGAGATGCTTTTTAGCGATGGCTTTAAATTGGGCAGTACGGTGCGCTTGGCTTTATCCCAGTTCAGATATTTAGTGGAGTCGCGCCCGCTCCAGAACTGCCTCTCTTTATCTTCGCTTTTAAACTCAGGAATCTTTTTCTTCATGGGTCTCGAATACCTTCCTTTCGCTCCTGCTCATATCTCTCGCCGATATTACTCTTATCCGGTTTTTCCGGGTTGTAAAAACGATGAACAGCTTTCTGCTTTCGTCCGTCACACCAAGCGAATAAAACCGGGCTTCTACGGCGGAATGTGTTTTGTCATCCGCCACAACTAGCGGCATATTGAAAAAAGCCTGCTCGCATTCCATAGGCGTCACTTTATGTTTGAGCCAGATTTTTCCAGAATTATTTTTATCCCACTCGAATCCCGTGCATTTTAAAAGAAATTCCAGGATATCCATCACATTAAGTATACTATCATTATATACATATTTCAACGTCCAGGAAAAAGCCGAAAGAAAATATGACCGGACTTTTATGCTTATAACGCCTCCCCCACCCTGTAAGCCTTGTGGGCGGGCTCTTCTAAAATCGAGTTGAGCCTCTCCAGCGGTGTCAATTCCGGGCGGACGAGCTTTAGCATATCGAGCGTGATGATTTCTCCTTCGGCGATGTCGCGTCCGGCGTAGATTCCACGTCTCGACGTTTTTGATTTCATATCGGGTCTTTCACATTCGCTTTCGGGAATCGGAATTGCGGCGGGTTGCGTGTTTTTCAAACCTTCAACCAACGCTTTAAACTCGGTCGGGTCGGCTGATAAGGCGTTATCAGGGCCGGGGAGTGATTTATCCATAGTAAAATGTTTTTCAATAACTTGAGCGCCAAGAGCGGCCGCTTTCAAGGGTGTCTCGATCCCGATAGTATGATCCGAAAACCCGATTTTACAATCAAACTCTTCAATCATTTTTGGGATCATCCAGAGCATCGCGTCCTCTGGTTTCGTCGGATAGTTCGCCACGCAATGAAACACGCACAGATCCCCTGAGCCATTTTGATTAAGCCTGTTCACGGCTGTTTTTATCTCCGCAAACTCCGACGCGCCTGTGGAGAGATAGACCGGTCTGCCGGTTTGGGCGACCGCTTTTTGCAAAACCGGGTTGTTTATATCCATCGACGCGATCTTGAACCCGGCCGGATTCATAGCGTCGAGAGTCTCCACCCAGTGGACGGAAAAAGGTGTGGATAGAAAATCGATCCCGGCCCTCTCGGCGGTTTGTCTTAGTCTTTTATGATCTTTTACTGAAAGCTCCATCGACTCGAACAGGGGATAAAGCTGATGATCCGGGAAGTAGAGGTCGGAGGCGTAGAACGACTGGAATTTAACCGCGTCCGCTCCCGACTCCACAGCCGATTCGATCATCTCTTCGGCCAGTTTTACATCCCCACCGTGGTTTAGCCCTATCTCCGCTATAACATAGACCATCGAGATGATTCACCTGTTTGGGTTGTTGTGGGCAATGTTGACGCTTGTATCGATTCCATGAAGTATATACGGCTTTGAACCCAATGATGTAAAATATGAGTATGGGAAAACTGAATAATGCGGCGCTCTGGATTTCAATTACGCTACTTGCGCCGATCATCCTGTTTTCAGGTCTTGTCTTTCCTGCGGGAAAGTCGGCGATGGTGATAACAATAAACGGCTCCATTAATCCGGTGACGGCTGAATTTATCACCGAGTCAATCACAGCTGCAGACAAAGACCCTGACATCGAGGTTCTGGTGATCGAGATGGATACGCCGGGCGGGCTCGACACTTCCATGCGCCAGATCATCAAAGGCATACAATCAGCCAAAAAACCGGTGGTGGTCTATGTCGCTCCAAGCGGCTCAAGGGCCGCGTCCGCCGGGGCTTTTATCACCGTTGCCGCGCATGTGGCGGCGATGGCGCCTGGCACCAATATCGGCTCCGCCTCCCCTGTCAACATGGGGGGTGGCGGCATGGACAAGACCATGAAGAAAAAGGTGACCAACGACGCCGCCGCATATATAAAATCGTTGGCCGAGGCTCACGGACGAAACGGGGAGCTGGCCGAAAAATTCGTGCGTAAAAGCTCGAATATACCGGAGACGGAGGCGAAGAAGGAAAATATCATCGACTTTATCGCCGATGATCTCCCTTCGCTCCTAAAAGCGATAGACGGCAAAAAGGTGAAAACGTCTGCCGGAGAGAAGACATTAAAGACCGCAGGTTTAGCGATCAAAAAGCAGGAGATGAATTGGCGCCAGGAAGTCTTTAACGCGCTTGCCAACCCGAACATAGCGTACATTCTGATGATGCTGGGGTTTTACGGCCTGTTTTTCGAGCTTTCCAATCCCGGCTCCATTGTGCCCGGAGTCATAGGCGCCATAAGCCTGATACTGGCCTTTTACTCCCTGCAGACGCTCCCCATTAACTACGCCGGCGCTCTTTTAATCGCTCTTGCCGTCATCTTGTTTTTGCTGGAGATTAAAGCGCCAAGTTACGGCGTCCTTACTATCGGGGGGATCGTTTCTTTTACTATCGGCTCGATGATGCTTGTCGATTCGCCGGAGGAATATCTGAATATAAGTTTTTCCGTGATCGCGCCCACGGCGATATTAACCGCCGCTTTCTTTTTATTCCTGGTGGGCTCTGCGCTTAATATTCAGGGCAAGAAAACAATGACGGGAAAAGAAGGAATGATCGGCGCGGTAGGGATTGCAGAGTCTTTAATCTCCGGCGGAAAAGCGGGCAAGATTTTCGTTGTGGGAGAGCTTTGGAACGCGGTAACGGAAAAGGATAATATCAAAAAAGGCGAGAGCGTGGAGGTGACGGGACAGAACGGGCTAATATTAAAAGTCAGGCCCAAAGACAAGGGCGCTTCTTAAAATAACGAACCGGCTATCTACCCGCTTCTTCAGCCGATAATCTTCGCACCCGTTTTTTCGGCAGGGCGTTGGGGTTTCGCTCCACCAGCTCGATGACCGCCATCGGCGCGTTATCGCCCGTCCTGACGCCAAGCTTATAAATTCTTGTATAACCGCCAGGACGATCCTTGTACCTGTCCGCCAGTTCGCTGAACAATTTGTGGACGACGCTTTTAAGCCTTATATAACCCAATGCGCGCCTCCTGTCGGCAAGGGAGCCTTTTTTGCCGAGAGTTATCATCCTCTCCACAACCCGGCGCAAATGTTTGGCTTTTGGCAAAGTTGTGCTTATCTTCTCATACTCAAGCAAAGAAGTGGCCATGTTACGGGACATCGATTTCATATGAGCGCTTGTCCTGTTAAGGTTTTTTTTCGCCTTAAGATGCCTCATGATTGTAATCTTTTAAAATCAACAACAGTTTTTTTCACTCTGATCAGTCTCCTTTACCGACTGTTCCTTTTTCGATCATATCCAGCTCTTCTTTATAATTATCGACGTTCATACCGAGAGACAGGCCCATCTCCTCCAAAATCTCCTTGATCTCGTTCAAAGACTTGCGACCGAAGTTTCTGGTCTTAAGCATTTCGGAGTCGGTTTTTTTCACAAGCTCGATTATCGATTTAATATCGGCGTTTTTCAGGCAGTTATAAGAGCGGACCGATAGCTCCAGCTCGTCCACGCTTTTGCGAAGATTCATGGCCACCCGCAACTTCTCCTCGTTAACGGTTTGCGCCATCGGCTCGTCTTCCTCCTCGGAGCTGATAAACAGCTGGAGGTGATCCTTCAGGTTCTTCGCGGCCTGCGCCAGCGCGTCCTCCGGCTTGACAGACCCGTTGGTTTTGATGTCGATGATCAGCTTGTCGTAATTCGAAGATTGCTCAACCCTCGTTTTTTCCACCCGGAAGGTGACTTTTTCCACCGGAGTGAACACGGCGTCGATAGGAATCATGGCGATATCCCAATCGGGATCCTCGTTTTTTTCCGCAGGGCTGTAGCTTCGTCCGGTTCTCACCACCATCTCCGCGCGGATATTCGCCCTGCTGTCGGTAAGCTCGACGATATGGTGATCCGGATTCAGAATTTCGATCTCTGGAGGAGCCTCGATGCTGGATGCGGTAATGATCCCCTTGCCGGAAGCCGACAACGTGATGGTTACATCCTCATCCACATGTTTTCTGATAACAAGCCCTTTTATATTGAGAATGATATCTGAGACATCTTCGACAACGCCGTCAATGGTCGAGAACTCATGATGAATGCCCTCGAACTTCACCGCAACTACCGCGCTCCCCACTATTGAAGAGAGCATAAGTCTTCTCAACGAGTTTCCTATTGTCACGCCAAAACCGCTCTCGAACGGCTCGGCGGTAAAAACGCCGTAGTCATCCCGATAGGTATTTTGATCGCACTCCAGTTTCCTAGGTTTTGCCAACCCTCTCCAATGCGATTTCATTAATCCTCCAGTCAGTAATTCCATTTTTATTTTGAATATAACTCAACAATCAACTGCTCGTTGATTGGCGTCTGTATACTGTCGCGCATGGGCGCCTGTGTGACCGAGCCGCTCATGGCTTCACGATCTACAGTCAGCCATTCGGGAATCTGGTCATCTGATTTGCTTTCCAGCGATGCGATAATAAACGGCGATTTTCTGCTTTTCTCCCTGACTGCCACAACGTCTCCGGGGCGGGTCTTATATGAGGGTATGTTCATTTTCCCGCCGTTAACGCTAAAATGGTTGTGCCTTATCAGCTGGCGCGCCTGCGCCCCGCTCGACGTAAATCCCATCTTATGCACAACATTGTCAAGGCGGACTTCCAGCAACAATAAAAGATTTTCGCCGGTAACTCCTTTGGCCCTGTCGGCCGCCCGGAAATATCCGCGAAACTGCTTTTCCATAACTGAATAGAACCGCTTTACTTTCTGTTTTTCTCTTAGCTGAATCCCGTATTCTTTCATTTTGGCGAACCTGCGCTGTCCTCCGTGTCCCGGCGGATAGCTACGCCTGTCGATCGAGCATTTTTTTGAAAGGCATCTTTCGCCTTTCAGATACAATTTCAGCCCTTCTCTGCGGCATTGGCGGCAGACAGGCCCTGTATATCTCGCCAAGTTACATCTCCTCCATATTCAGTTTAATTTCGCTCATACGCGCCGCCTTTTGGAGGGTCTGCATCCGTTGTGAGGAATTGGGGTTACGTCCCGGATTACCTCAACGTCAAGACCAGCCGCCTGCAACGCCCGAACCGCCGCTTCCCGGCCCGCTCCCGGCCCTTTTACAAAAACCTCAACTTTTCTCATCCCCATATCCACCGCTTTTTTAGCGGCCGCTTCTGCGGCTATCTGGGCGGCGAACGGGGTGCTCTTGCGTGAGCCTTTAAGCCCTTGATTGCCGGCGGACGACCATGCCACTGTGTTACCCGAAAGATCGGTAATCGTTATTATCGTGTTGTTAAAAGTCGATCTTACGTGCGCTACACCACTGGCGCTGACTTTTTTGTCTTTCTTCTTGGACGTTGACGGCTTGCCTGACTTTTTCTCTACCATTTAGTCTACCTTTAAGTATAAACGCTTTATCTGTTAGAACGATTTTCTGAAAGTTACTTTTTAAGCTCTTTTCTTCGGCCCGATCCTGCGGTTTTGCTGGGGCCTTTGCGGGTTCTTGCGTTGGTCCGCGTTCTCTGGCCTTTCACCGGCAGTCTTTTTCGATGCCTCAGACCCCGGTAACAGCCGATATCCATAAGGCGTTTTATGGAAAACTGAATTTCGCGCCTTAAATCGCCCTCCACCTGATACTGCTTCTCAATTACGTTTCTTAGATGCGTAATATCTGAATCGGTAAGGTCTTTGACCCGGATGTCCGGGTTCACCGATGATTCTTTCAAAATCCTCTTGGACAGGGCAGGCCCAATCCCGAAAACATATGTGAGAGCTACCTCAATTCTTTTTCCGTTTGGGATATCAACTCCTGCTATACGGGCCATAAAATAATCCTCAGTCCTGAATATTGTCAGCCCTGGCGCTGCTTATGCTTCGGATTCGGGCAGACAACCCGAACCACGCCACTTCTCTTTATCACTTTACACTTATCGCATATCGGCTTTACAGACGCTCTGACCTTCATTTTGTAAACTTTCCAATCTTTCCAATAAATAAATACCAGCTGGCGACAGCTAATGCGAAAGCCCTTGATTGTATCAGAATCGGATAAAATACCAAGAGAAAACCGCTAAAATTCGCTTAATATCGAAAAACCATCCTCCACAACAGCTACTGAATGCTCAAAATGGGCTGAAAGAGTCCCGTCAGCCGTCCTGACGGTCCATTGGTCGTCCAGAACTTCCACATCCGAGCCGCCGATATTGACCATCGGCTCTATGGCCAGCACCATCCCCTCGCGTAAAACGGGACCTCTTCCGGGAGGGCCGAAATTGGGGACTTGAGGATCTTCGTGGGGCTTTGAGCCGATCCCGTGACCGACGAAGGCCCTGACCACCTGGTAGCCGTTCTCCTCGGCGAATTGTTGTATGGCGTGTGAGATGTCGGATAGATGCGCTTTTGGCTTCATTTTTTCTATCCCTTTCATCAATGCTTCTTTTGTTACTTCGATAAGCTTTAACGCCTCTTCGTTTATTTCTCCGACAGGCAGTGTCTGGGCGGCGTCTCCATAATAGCCTTCGCGCTCGGCGCCCAGGTCTAGTCCAATTATGTCGCCGCTTTTCAACACTGTTTTGTCAGGAATTCCATGAACCACCTGGTTGTTGAGCGCCACGCATAGAGTGTTGGGAAACCCCCTGTATCCTTTGAACGAGGGCCTTCCTCCAAGATCGAGGATAACGGTTTCCGCTTCCCGGTCGAGCTGTTTCGTGGAAATACCAGGCTTTAAAATTTCTTCCAGCCTCTTGTGGGCGGCCACTACTATGGCGTTGGCTTTGCGGATTTTTTCTATTTCCTCTTCGGACCGGTAGTTTATCGCCATTAACCACCCAGGATGTCTAAAACCTTCTGGCTCACATCTTCCATAGAAGCGTTTCCATCTACTGGTTTATACCTGCCGGAAGTAGAGTAATAAGACTCCAGCGCCCTGGCCTGTGTGTCATACACTTCGAAGCGTTTTAAGACAGTCTCTTCTTTATCGTCGTCGCGCTGATAAAGCTCACCGCCGCATTTATCGCATTTGCCGTCTATCTTCGATGGATTAAACTCAACATGAAACATCTGGCCGCATTCGCGGCACACTCTGCGCCCGCTAAGCCGCCGGGAGAGCGTTTCCGCGTCCGCCTTGAGGTCTATTACGAAGTCGATGTCTCCACCCAGAGCGGTTAACGCCTCGGTAAGGGCTTCCGCCTGGATCAGAGTGCGTGGAAACCCATCGAGAATATAGCCTTTGGAGCAGTCAGGCTCGGTAATTCGCTCGTTTATGATGCCGATTACAACTTCGTCCGGCACAAGACCGCCGGAATCCATGAAAGATTTCGCGCGTTTGCCCATCTCTGTCTGATCTTTAACGGCCTTGCGCAGAATATCTCCGGTGGAAATCTGCGGAATGGCGAACTTGCCGGTTATTATTTTGGCCTGCGTCCCTTTTCCGGCGCCCGGGGGGCCGAGCAAAATTATCTTCATAACCTTTATCCTTTGTTTTTATCTGCGGCTTCTCAAAGAGCCTTTTTTAACGAATCCTTCATAGTGCCTCATGACAAGATGGGATTCGATCTGAGACATGAGATCCATCCCGACTCCTACAACTATAAGGAGCCCCGTCCCGCCAAAATAGAATGGAACGCTAAGGGATGATATGAGAACGTCGGGGATTATACAGACTATCGAAAGATAGCAAGCTCCGGTGAACGTAATCCTGGAGAGCACCCGGTCGATATACTCGGCTGTGGGATGGCCGGGACGTATTCCGGGTATGAATCCGCCCTGTTTCTTCAGATTGTCCGCCACATCGGATGGGTTGAAAATAATCGCAGTGTAAAAAAAGCAGAAAAAGAATATCGCCACCACGTATATAACTTCGTAGCTGAAGTTTCCGGGGCGCAGATGATCGGTGATATAGGTGATCCACGGAAAACTTTCGGGATTTACGAAATTGGCCAGAGTGGTGGGGAACATTATTATTGACGACGCGAATATCGGCGGGATGACGCCGGAAGTGTTCACTTTGAGCGGCAGGTGGGTCTGGGTTCCGGCGTACTGTTTGCGCCCCACCTGGCGCTTGGCGTGGTGTATCGTCAATCTTCGCTGGCTCGACTCCATGAAAACTATCGAAGCTATGACAATAATCATCATCGCAAGAAGAGCCACCATCAAAACGGCGTTAAGCTGGCCGATTCCGATCAGCTGAACTGTTTGCAAAATGGCTGTGGGCATATCGGCCACTATACCGGCGAAGATTATCAGGGAAATGCCGTTTCCGATTCCCCGCTCTGTTATCTGCTCGCCGAGCCACATCAAAAAGGCTGTGCCCGCCGCCAAAGTTATGATCGTAACCAGCCTGAAACCCCATCCGGGCGCCGAGACGGCTAGCTGTCCGCCCGGCGACTGGAGCGATTCAAGCCAGAAGCTTATTCCCATTCCTTGTATCGCGGCCAGCGCCACTGTTCCGTAGCGGGTATACTGTGTTATTTTCTTTTGTCCTTGCTCGCCTTCTTTTTTGAGTTTCTCAAGATGGGGAACCACCACTGTGAGCAGTTGCAGGATAATCGAGGAGCTGATGTAAGGCATTATTCCCAGGGCGAAAATTGTCGCCTGGGAAAAGTTGGAGCCGGTGAACATATCGAACATCTGGAACATCGTTCCGGCGAGATTCTGGAAAAACTCGGCCAGAACTTCGGTGTTTACGCCTGGTGTGGGTATATGGGAGCCAACTCTGAAAACCGCCAGCATGGCCAGCGTGAAGAAAATACGGTTTTTCAGCTCCGGGATTTTAAAAATCGCGCCGATACCCTCGGTGGCCACGTCAGATCACCACCGCTTTGCCGCCTGCTTTCTTAATCTTCTCCATAGCGGTTTTGGAAAACTTCGCCGCGCTTATATTCAGCGGTGTGTCAAGTTGGCCGCGGCCCAGAATTTTCAAAGGGCGTTTGGGATGGATGACTCCTCTTTCGGCCAGCGTCTCTGGTGTGATATCGCCTTTGAGGTCGAGCTTGACCAGTGTGTCGAGGTTTAGAACTTCGTATTCTTTTTTGAAAACGTTGGTGAAGCCGCGTTTTGGCAAGCGTCTCTCAAGAGGCATCTGGCCTCCTTCGAAATTACGCGCGGGCTTGCCGCCGCCGGATCTCGATTTTTGTCCTTTGTGACCTCGGCCACACGTTTTTCCGAGGCCGGAGCCGTGCCCTCGGCCTACGATTTTTCGTCCTTTGCGTGATCCTTCGGAGGACTCTAAGGTATGTAGTTTCATTTTCTCCTCCGATTATGATTCAGAGGAGAGTCGTTGTGACTCGGAGAGCCGTTGTGACTCGGAAGGCCTGCGTGACTCTTTGATGGTGATCGGGTTTTGTAACTGCTCCAGGCCTTCAATGGTCGCCCTGGCCATATTTACCTGGTTCGATGTTCCTAATGATTTAGTCAGAATGTCGCGTATCCCCACCACTTCGAGAATGGCTCTGACCGCTCCTCCGGCTATCACGCCGGTTCCTCTGGACGCTGGTTTTAACAAAACTTTCCCTGCGCCGAAATGGCCGATCACCTGGTACGGGATCGTGCCGTCTTTTATAAACATCTTCGTCATCTGTTTTTGCGCGTTGGCCATGGCTTTGCGTATCGCCTCCGGGACTTCGTTGGCTTTGCCGGTGCCAAGCCCGACTTTCCCGTCCTTGTCGCCCACTACCACAAGCGCGGAAAATGAGAACCTCCGACCGCCTTTGACAACTTTGGCCACGCGGTTTATATAGATTACTTTGTCTACGATCTCTCTTTCAAAACCGTCGGTCGATCTGCCGAAATTGTCTTTTTTTCTCTCTCTGCCTTTATTCACATCAAAATTCCCTTTTCTCGTATCGCTTCGGCGAAATCTTTGACTTTGCCGTGATACCTGCGTCCGTTCCTGTCAAATACCATGCTGGTTATACCTGCCGCTTTCGCCTTCTCCGCCAGATCAGCGCCGACCTGTTTTGCGGTCTCCCGGTTTTTGCCTTTGGCGACCGCTTTTTTTCCCAGTGTTGACAATGAGAAAAGAGTTCGTCCGGAGCCATCATCTATGATCTGGGCGAAAATGTTCTTGTTGCTGAAATAGACGCTTACCCTGGGCCGCTCTGCGACGCCGCGCACTTTTTTGCGTATCCTGAATTTCCTGGCTTTGAGCCGCCGTCTTAAATCTAAAACTTTATCCATTCGTCCGTCCTTTTACTTAACTGCGGTTTTACCGGCCTTGCGCCGGATTCTCTCGCCGCTGTAACGGATGCCTTTTCCTTTGTACGGCTCCGGTTTCCTGAGCTTTCTTATATCGGCGGCGACCTGTCCGACAAGCTGTTTGTCAACGCCTTCTATTGTAAGCTCCGTCGGCTTGGGGGTTTTAAAACTGATGCCGTCGGGCGGATTCAGTTTTATCGCGTGCGAGTAGCCCAGCGCGAATTCCAGCCCGGCTCCTTTAGCCATCACTTTATATCCCACACCTTCGATCAGTAAAGTCTTGAAAAAACCTTTGCTCACGCCGGTAACCATATTGGAGATCAATGACCGCGTAAGACCGTGAAGCGACCTGTTGCTTCTGCTGTCGTCCGCTCTTTCAACCAGAATTTTACCCTCTTCAACGGTTATTTTCATACCGGCGTCAAAGCTTTTTTGCAACTGGCCAAGCTTGCCTTTGGCCGTAACGGCAGATCCGGCGACCTTCACATCCACTCCCTGCGGGATATCTATCGGCTTTCTTCCTATGCGAGACATTTAATTTACGCCCGGCAAAATATCACCATACATAGCAAAGCACCTCTCCGCCCACATTGGCTTCGCGCGCTTCGACGTCGCTCAATATTCCTTTGTTAGTAGACAAGATCGCCGATCCGGTTCCGCTTAGAACGGAGGGTATCTCGCCTGCTTTGGCGTAAACCCGAAGACCGGGGCGCGAAACCCTTTTCAAGCCTCTGATAGCAGAGGAGTCTCCTTTATATTTAAGCCTTATTCTTATGCGTCCCTGTTTTTTATCCCTGATTATCTTGAAGTTTTCAACATAGCCTTCTTGCGCCAAAAGCGCCGCTATCTCCGCCTTTATTTTCGACGCGGGAAAAACAAGCTTGTCATGGCGGGCCATGATCGCATTACGTATCCTTGTCAACATGTCGGCTATAGGATCGGTCATAGACATTTTAATCGCCTCTTTTACTACCAGCTACTTTTTGTGACGCCGGGGATCTTCCCTTCCAGCGCGAATTTGCGGAAACACTGCCTGCACATGCCGAACTTCCTTAAAAAAGCTCTCGACCTGCCGCAGGTTCTGCAACGGTTATAGGCGCGCGCCTTGAATTTGGGCTTGCGCTTTTGTTTTGCGATCATCGCTTTTCTGGCCATCAGATCTCCTGTCAGTTTCTGAACGGAATTCCAAGATTTTTGAGAAGGCTTTTCGCTTCGGCGTCCGTTTTGGCGGTTGTGATAATGGAGACGTTCAGCCCTTTTACCGCTCCGACCTTGTCGTAATCTATCTCAGGGAAAATCAGTTGCTCTTTTATTCCCAGGGTATAGTTCCCATGTCCGTCGAAAGCCTTGCCCGACACACCTTTAAAATCCCTGATGCGGGGTATGGCGGCGGTGATAAACCTTTCGAGAAACTGGAACATACGGTCTCCCCGGATCGTCACCATCACTCCCACGCTCATACCTTCGCGCAGTTTAAAATTGCTGATGGCTTTTTTGGATTTGGTCACCACCGGTTTCTGCCCTGAAATACGGGTGAGGGAATATACTCCGGCGTCTATAAGCTTGGCGTCCTGGATTGCGGCGCCAAGCCCCATGTTGAGCACGATCTTCTCAAGCCTGGGGATCTGCATGACGTTTTTATACCCGAACTCACCCATAAGGGCCGGGCCGACCTCTTTTCTGTATTTTCCTTTTAACGCTGTAGCCATAATCTTAGATCACCCTAAATCAAGCATATCGCCGCATTTCCGGCAGATTCTTACTTTTTTGCCATCTTTCAGTTTTTTAACGCCCATCTTGACAGCTCTGTCACATTTGGAACAGAAAATCTGGACGTTGCTCGCGCTCAGTTTCCCTTCCCGCTCTATTATGCCGCCCTGACGCTGTTGCTGGGTGGGGCGCTGATGGCGTTTGATGATGTTTACTTTTTCTATCAACACCCGCCCCTCTGACGGAATGGCCTCTATCACTTTTCCTCTCTTCCCTTTTTCGGCGCCGGCTGTGACTATGACGATATCTCCCTTTTTAATCCGCATTTTACGCCTTGTAGCTCCGCTCATCATAAAACCTCCGGGGCGAGGGAGATGATTTTCATGAACTTTTTCGCGCGCAACTCGCGGGCCACCGGGCCGAATATGCGTGTGCCGATCACTTCTTTGGTGTCGCTTAAAAGCACAGCCGAATTCTCATCGAATTTTATATAAGTCCCGTTGGACCTTCTTATCTCTTTTTTCACCCGGACAACCACGGCGGTTTTCACCGTTCCTTTTTTTATCGCCGAATTGGGGATAGCCTCTATAACGGAGACTTTAATCATATCGCCTATGGTCGCGTAGCGCCTGTGGCCGCCTCCCATCACTTTAATGCAACGCACCCTTTTAGCGCCGGAGTTATCCGCAACGCCAAGGACGGACAATAGCTGTATCATCTAAACCGCCTCCATCCTTTATTCCTGGGCCTTTTCCAGCAATTCACCAAGCCTCCACCTCTTAAGCTTGCTAAGGGGCCTTCCCTCGACAATCTTGACCCGGTCGCCGATATGAAGCTGGTTGTTTTCGTCATGCACATAATATCGCTTGCTGGTTGTTATTATCTTTTTAAAAACCGGGTGGGGCGATCTGCGCTCAACGCTCACAACGGCTGTCTTGTCCATTTTGTCGCTAACTACCACGCCTGTGCGGCTTTTCGGTTTTTTCAGAGTTTTTTCAGCCATCATTATTTTTCCTGCTTGTCATCTGTTTTCAAAGCCTCCTTGCGGCGCTGGCTAAAAGTGGTGTTGATTCTGGCTATGTCGCGCCTGGCCTGCCTTAGCTTTGCGGTGCTGTCGAGCTGGCCTGTGGCGTGCTGGAACCTGAGCTTCATGTAGCTCTCTTTAATATCGGCCACTTTCAGCTTCAACTCGTCTTCCGTCAGTTCGGTTATTTCCGAGAACTTCACAGCGCGAAACTCCTCTCGTCTTTGTTAAGATACCGGGTAGCCATCGGAAGCTTGTACGAGGCGAGCCGCATCGCTTCTTTGGCCACATCCGGCTCGACTCCATCCAGCTCGAAAAGCACCCTGCCACGTTTCACACGGGCCACCCACTGCTCCGGCGAGCCTTTGCCTTTACCCATTCTCACTTCAGCAGGTTTCTTGGTGATCGGCTTGTCCGGGAAAATACGTATCCAGACCTGCCCGCCGCGCTTGACATGGCGGGTGATGGCGATACGGGCCGATTCTATCTGCCTGTCGGTAATCCATCCCGACTCCAGAACCTGCAAGGCGTAGCGGCCAAAGCTTATCTTCGAGCCACGCCATGCCGTACCTTTGCAACGGCCTTTCTGGCGTTTTCGGTATTTAACCTTTTTCGGCATCAACATCGGCGTTATTCCTTGGAGCTAGTCTTGGGGTTATTGTCATCCACGCTCTTTTTACCAGCCGCCGTCTCATTTTTCTCCAGGGCAAGGTCGGCCTTGGCGGCTTCGACCGCTTCTTCTACTTTAAGCTGGCTTCTCAATTTGCGTTGCTCTTCGAGGCGGCGCGCCTCACGCCCGAAATATGTCTCGCCGAGGTATATCCATACCTTGACGCCGATGATGCCAAATGTTGTGTTCGCCTCGGCGAATCCATAATCTATGTTCGCCCTTATGGTATGCAACGGCACGCGGCCCTCGCGGTACCATTCTGTCCGGGCGATCTCGGCTCCCGCCAGGCGCCCTCCGCAATTTACCCTGATGCCCTTGGCGCCGAACCTCATAGTGGTGGAAACCGCTTTTTTCATGGCCCTTCGAAAAGCCATCCGGCGAACCAGCTGGAGCGCGATGTTTTCCGCCACAAGCTGTGCGTTAAGCTCTGGTTTGCGGACTTCTTTTATATTGAGGAAAATTTCACGGCCAACGAGCGCCTTCTGCAGGCTTTCTTTCAACCGATCCACTTCCTGCCCTTTTTTACCGATTATTATTCCGGGGCGGGCGGCGAAAATATTTATTTTCACCTGGTTGCCTTTGCGCTCTATCTGAATGCTGGCTATGCCTGCGTGATACAGATCTTTTTTGATGAAATTCCTGATTCCAATGTCGCTATGGAGATGGTCGGCGTAAGAGCTGATCGCAAACCAGTTCGAATCCCAGGTTTTGATAGTTCCCAGCCTGAATCCAACCGGGTGAACTTTCTGTCCCATGCTTTTTATTACTATCCTTATTTATCTTTTTCAGGTTTGCTGGTTTTGGCCTTGGCTTTAGGCTCTTTGTTGGTTTTAGTCCCAGCTTTTTTATCTTTCGCCTCCGCTTTGCCTTTATCGGCGGCGTCTTCTTTTTTCTTTTCTTCTTTTCCGCCTTTAGACGCGGCGGCTTTCGGTTTTTTACCTGCGGCTTTTTTCTTTGCCGCTTTCTTTCTGGCTTTTTTCGCCTCAAGCTCCGCAAGTTTGACCGCGGCTTCCTCTTTTGCTTCGATGTCTTCTTTTACAACCACCGTTATGTGGCTCGTAGGGCGCCTCAGCACATCCGCCCGGCCCCTCGCCCTCGGCTTGTAGCGCCGGGTAACCGGCCCCTGGCCCACCCAGACCCGGCTTACATCAAGAAGCTCTGTGTCCTCCACGTTTTTCACTTCGGCGTTGGCTATGGCCGATTTCAGTATTTTCAATAAAACACGCGCGCCCTTTTTCTGTGTGAACGACAAAATCTTCACTGCGTCGTCCGCTTTTTTGCCCCGAATAAGGTCTGCCACCAACCTTGTTTTCTGCGGAGATATCCTGCCGAACTTCAGGGTGGCGCTGGCTTCTATCGCTTCCATGTTTTATAAAATAACCTGTCTAAAATGAGACTGGCGTCGAAACTACTTCTCGACGCCAGAAAAATCCCGTCATCAATCGTAAATATGATTCAAACTAAACGAACAAGAGAGTGAGTATAATTAGCCTTATATTGCACTGTCAATATCTTTTTAAAGCATTTTGCGGATTCTTTCGGTTAAACTTGTTTTTTACCAGATCGGGGCGAAATCTGGCGAGGGCGGGCGGTTATGAAATTTGTCATAGTGGGAGCGGGCGGAGTAGGTGGTTATTACGGGGCGATGCTTGCTAGGGGCGGGCATGAAATCTTTTTTATCGCTCGTGGAGAGCATCTCAAAAAAATCGCTGGCTCCGGGCTGGAGATAAAAAGTGTCAGCGGCGATTTCAGGATAAAGGCTATGGCTGGTGAAAACGCCGACTCCTTCGGCATGGCCGATTATGCGCTTGTATGCGTCAAATCGTACGACACAACCTCAACATTCGACCTTTACAAAAGCGCCGTCGGACGTGGCACCGTGATCTTGTCCCTGCAAAACGGCGTTGATAACGAGCAGATTATCTCGTCTGAATTTGGCCGTGAGAAAGTTATGGGCGGCGTGGCCTTCATCGGGTCGCGGGTAAAAGAGCCTGGAGTGATTCTTCATACGGCTTTCGGCCATATAACCATCGGCGATCCTGGAGGAGGCGTGTCGGAGCGGGCTTTGGAACTCTGCCAGATTTTCAATGGCTCTGGCGTGAAATGCCACGTTTCCGGCGATATAAAGCAGGATTTATGGGGGAAGATGGTATGGAACACCGGGTTTAACGCCATATGCGCGATCCTGGACTGTGAAGCAAAAGCGGTCGCCTCCTACGAGGGAACGCGCCAGATCGTTAGGAGCGCCATGAGCGAATGGATAGAAGTGGCCCGATCCAGCGGTGTAGACCTTGCTGAATCGCTGGCCGACAAGAATATTGAAATCACCTTGAAAGGCGGAGAAGTGATTCCGTCGATGCTTCACGACAGGCGCCGGGGCAAAAAAATGGAAATCGAGACTTTTAATGGTAAGGCCGCCAAACTGGGGGCGAAACTCGGCATAGACACACCAGTCAACCTGACCCTGGCCGAGATCGTCAGGTTTTTCAATCGAAATCTATAGCCCAGACTAAGGATAACACCTGGACTGGATATAAAACCAGCGGGGAGGGGCTAATTAATCAATTGGTAACATCATGCCACCACGTCCTGCCGTCCATAAAGGCATGCGCCGCACTGATGATCGGCTTCCCTTCCGCAATTGATGCATGAGGCGTCCCCCGGAAGGAGCCTGAGCAGTCCGCCGCAGTGATTACACCTTGATTTATCAGCTATTGCGCTATTAGCAGACACCCTTCTCGTGGATGTTTTTTTCTTTTTATCCGCTGTCTTTTCTGTTTTGTGTCTCATTATAATCTCCATTGATCCTATTGTATAAGATGGTTTATACTTTGTAAAGGATTCTTGACCGTGTAATTGACCGGTCGGTATTTTTAACAGTCTGTTATCATGGTGGTTCAATCTATTTTATAACTTTATGGAAAGGTATTATGAGTATTCTCACACTCTACTCGGCCAACTGGTGCCCCGATTGTCACGCCGCAAAACGGGTTCTTGATGAAAAGGGCATAGAATATAACCTGGTTGATATCGAAGAAAACCAGGAGGCGGTCGATATCATCATCGCGGCCAGAGGTAAAAGGGTTTTGCCGACGCTCGAATATAACGGCTCCTACATGGACGGCAACCATTTCGACCGTGAAAAATTCGAAAAAGAGTTGGACGAGCTTTTCAATAAGAAACAGTAAAAATCTGTTTAGGGAACCTCTAAAAAGCGCTTTCGTAGCGAAATCGAGCGATCAGAACTTTCCGGCGACTTTGTATATTTTCTCCTTGAGCGAGTAGAGGGTATCTGGCGCGATGATGTTTTTCTGGATTGCGTTGTTGACGACTGGCACCGTGAAATTTTCAGGAAATACATAGACGTTGGCTCCATTTTCAGCAAACTCCGCCAGTTTTAAAATATTTTTATCGTTAATCTCTATGCACCCTTCGGTCTTGGCTGTCTTCTCCCCCAGACCGGAGCCATGAATCCATATGCCGTCACCGGTCTTCCCCATTATTCGATCGACTTTGTTCGGGTAATCAAGAACAAAAGCCATCGGCCCGTACCGTCCCGGCAACTCCGGTTTTTGTTTGACGGCGACGATACGATAAAGTCCTTCAGGAGTCTTGTTGTCGCCTCTCACCTGCTTGTCGCCAGACGCAGAGCCGAGGGAAGTTTTATATTTGGTGATGATTTTGTAGTTATCCTTGTTCTCCTCCAGGACAAAAAGCTCTTTTCGGGTTTTATCGACTACGAAAGTATATAGACCGCCACCTTTGGGTAGCGGCATGCTTAAAGACGGTTTTGGCAAATCGGCGAGCTCGGACCATGATCCGGCTCCGGCCTGCTCCAACCCTGGCGAAAGCGCCGCAACGGATCTGGCCGTAACAGCAGGCTCCGGTTTCCCCAACGGTTTGGGGCTTATCAGTTTTGCGGTGGTAAACTTCGGCGCAGGAGCGATGTTGGCGGAAGTGGAGGCGGGGAACGAATAGCTGATAATCATAAACAGCGCGGCGAAAACCATTCCCATGCCGGAGTAGGCCGCTACTTTTTCTACAGGAAAGGGATATTTAAACCGAAAAGTCCGCGCGATCACAGCATTGGACCAGTTGACTGAAAAGGCCACACGCGCCTCTAATACGCGCCTGCGAATGCCGTAAGTAAAACCGTCACCGTACGCGATCAACCGTAGAACCTCCTGTCCGGAGCCTTCACCAGCGCAGAGCCATAAAAAGCGCCGCGCGCCGCGCGCTGTCAGGGCCTCCAGTTTTCCGACTTAATTTTCCAGCCCTCACCGGTTTTTACAAGCGTGAGAGTCTTCACCCCCGTATCATTATACAGATCGGAGCGGTAATGTTGAATAAATTCCGCCGTGGCCTGGCCGCCGCCTATCGTGATATTGAGGTTTGCGATTTCCACAGATATATTTTTGGCTTTCCTGAATTTTTTCTCTTTGACAGCCAGCCAGTCTTCGAGCCCCATATCTTTTTGAGAAAAAACTCCGGCGTAAAATCGGGCGTAGGCCTCGTAGTCCCGGCCTTGCCACGCCGATCTCCATCGTTCGATCATCCCGGATATTTCTACCGCGCCATCGTTACCGCTTTTTTCCGAAGGCGCCGTTTGGCTTTTTTGCATGGTCATAGCGTCCTTATCATTGTCCCTTTCCCCGAAGGAGGAGCCGGGCGCTTTCGACGGCGATCTCAGGGTGTTTAGCTGTTCGGTAAGATCGGCGATTCTGCTCTCGTCTATACCGTGCCGGCGTTGTAGCCGGGTATGCCTGGCCTTCAGGTTTTCGATCTCGGCTTCCAGCCTGCCGACATTCTTGTGAGCCGAGAGCAACCGCGCGGCCAGTACAGCAGGGTCGTTTTTCTTTTTATAGGGTGTAAAACTTATTTCAAGCTCCGAGTTTTCCCGCTTCAGGTCGCGCTTCATCGGGCGGGTCAGCCATATTTCCACCCTGACGGTTTTCGCTTCTTTGAAATCGAGGACGCCTATATGTTTTATGATTTTATCGGCCACCGCTATAGAGGAGGCGGGAAGAGAGCTAAAAGCCCCGCTTATCTCCACCGCCAGCCGACGGGGGTTTTCAAGCATGTAGGTAATATATTTAAAAGGAGCGCTCGCTTCGATGCGGACAATTTTCCTCTCATTGCCAAGATCAGTCTTGATATCCTTTATGAACACGCGCGAGCGAGCGGCGTTTTTATCCGCGAGTGGTTTATCGGAGGATGGATAAGAGGCGCATCCGGTGATTATGATCGAGGCGATTGTAAAACACAGGAGTCTCCGAAAATATGTCAAACCATCTCCCTGGCCGGATTAATATTCCAGATAACTGTACCAGACAGCAAAAGGTCGCGCCGCTTTATATTTATCGGCGCCGTGGCGAGCCCGGGCCAGAGGCCGCTCCTCCCGCCTTTCCGGGTTTGGCTCCGCGCCCCGCTTTTGTCTGCGTTAACTCCTCTCGCGCCTCGCTCGCAAGGTCGGCCAGCCCCTCCCCCGTGAGGGCGCTTATACCCGTGGCGTTATACCTTACAGCTTCATTGGCCGCCATCTCCGGGTCGATCTTGTCAATCTTGTTAAAGACCAGTTTTCTTGGAACCTTGTCTAAACCGAGGCTGGATAAGATTTTTTCGACCGTATCGATCTCCCGTTTAAAACCGGGCGATGAGATGTCTACAATATGCAAAAGAAGATCGGCGTCGTTTAGCTCTTCTAAAGTTGACCGGAACGTGTCCAGCAACTCGTCCGGCAGATCGCGAATAAAACCGACCGTATCCGAAATAACAACATCGCTATTTTCAGGAAACCTCATCCGCTTTGTGGCCGGGTCCAGCGTGGCGAACAGCTTGTCTTCCACTAAAACTTCGCTGTTTGTCATGGCGTTTAGAAGTGTGGACTTACCGGCGTTTGTGTAGCCTATCACGGCCATATGAGGGACGCCCGACCGTTTGCGCAGACTGCGCCGCTGTGTCCTGCCCCGGCTCAGTTTTTCAAGACTGTCCGAAAGTTTCTTTATCCTTTCCTTTATCCGCCTGCCCGTTATCTCCATCGTGGTCTCTCCCGGCCCTCTTACGCCTATGCCGCCCCGGATTCTGCTGAGGCTGTCGTCTTTAGCCCCGACCCTGGGAAGCTCGTATTTGAGCTTCGCCAACTCCACTTTAAGTTTCCCCTCTTTTGAAAACGCCCTCCTCGCGAAAATACGCAATATGAGCTGTGTCCGGTCGAGGACGGGAATTTCGGCCAGCTTCCCTATCCAGCGCGACTGAGCAGGAGACATTTCGTTGTCGAAAAGGATCATGTCGGCGCCTTGCGACATCGAGCGTATTATCAGATCCTTGAGCCTGCCGGAGCCGACAAGCGATTTCGGATGGGCGGCGCCCCTGTAGATGACCTGATCCACAGCTGATATTCGCTCAGTCCTGGCCAGCTCGGTAAGCTCATCCATCCTGGCGGTCACCTCCATTTCAGGCAGGTTTGAAATGTGAGCCAGGATAGCCTTGCCTTCTCCGCTTTGTACTATCCGTCTGTCGCCGCTGGCGACCTCCGACTCTAAATCTGAAATAAACTCTGGAAACCTGAAACTGGTTTTAGAGAAAGGAGCCGGATCGATCAGAGCCCAGGCCGGGCCTGTTTGATTTTCTGCGCTGACATGGGCCGAATAAATGGTCATCGGCTCTCCGCCGGGCGCGACGCCGATGGCCGAAACCATATCCAGGCGCAAAAGAGCCAGATCCGTGAGGTCGTCACGGGATAGCGGCTCGTTTTTTAAATGAGTGTGCACAAGACGAAGGCCACGGAGCCTGCCCGGCCCGGCCCTGGCCCTGGTCAGGTCGGGAATGAAAATCTCCGATGGAGTCCCTATGATGACCCGCTCCACCCTGCCCCGCCTGTCTAAAAGCAGACCGGCCTGGCGGCCTATTTGCCTTGATATCTGGCACAATGTCACGCCCAGCTCGTAACCTATTATCGGATCCACGCCCGATTTGCGCCTGTAAAGACGCTCCAAAGCTTTTATCTGCGACGATTTTAATCCGGTTTTCGAGCCTTCAACCGCTTTGATAAATCACTCCTCTTGTAAAGAAAAAGCCCGCCTGCGCCTGAAACTAGAATGACTCTATTATCAGGGATATTATCGTATCTGACGCCTGGAAAGCGGCGGTTTCAA
>ENA-ORDP01000608-ORDP01000608.1-marine-sediment-metagenome-genome-assembly--contig:-NODE-608-length-22507-cov-9.639587_pt1 | contig 22507 bp, 21 predicted proteins | sample MGYA00248627_ERZ508539 | MGnify/ENA primary metagenome ERZ508539 (study PRJEB26208, sample SAMN05571518) | marine sediment metagenome | biome: deep sea; feature: Hydrothermal vent; material... | reverse complement strand
CCACCAATTGATATAATCAAATCACTTTTTTTACAGAGATTATCAATACTTAAAAAACTTTTGTCGGAAATTTTTTCTGTAAGCTTATCTTTTACTTCCTTAACTTTATCAGTTATATAAAAAGTGAATCCCTTAACTCTTAATTTTTTTATAAGCAAAGAAACAATATCAATGCCGGCATCTTTTGTTGTGTTAACAACAATACCGATTTTCAATAATTTATTGTTTTGTTTTTTGGAAGTCATTTTTTACCATTTTCTTCTTCTGATTTTTCTTCTAAAGATGATGAAGATTTTGCCGAGTCAGTTGTTTCATCTTTGTTTACTTCTTCAACATAATTTAGTTTCAATTCTTTTAAAACTTCGGTTAAATATTTTTCTTCATAATCGCTCAAATTGCCCTTTGTTTTTACAGCGATCATATCTAAAGTATCAATTGATACTTTTGCATAATCTAAGTTTCTATCAATTTTATTAGTTACAGGATTTTTTAATTTACCCATAGCCATCATTGCTATTTGTTGGTTTTGCATAATTAACTGCATAAATAATACTTGTTCGTTAGTTAACGGATTTTCTGTTTCCATTTTTTGTTTTTCCTTTTTTTAATTCCCAAAACTTACAATATTTTGTGAAAACATATAAAGATGAAAATATCGATAAAATAAATCCTTCGATGCCGTCTAAAAACCCAAGTTTTATAAAATACATTTTTATAAAAATTATTGCGGGTCTAAATATTAAATCAAATATTTTAAATTTTCTTTCACCGTTTAATAAGTCTTCGGCTGCTAAAGAGGTATATTCATTAAATTTTTTAAAATAATGCTTAATATCCGGATCGGTAAAATGATTGAGGTCCGCTGAAAATTCTCCGATGCTTCCATCAACCACAAGATGTTCGTGTACCTGCTTATCACTGAATTGTGCTTTTTTCTTTTTAAATAATCTTGTTACTCTTCCGGGATACCACCCACAGTGCTTTATCCATTTGCCCAAGAAATATGCTTTACGCGGCATTGAATATGCCGAATGTTTTGGAACCGATGTTTTGAAATTATTTATTTCCGTTTTTAATTTATCCGTCAGGGCTTCATCGGCATCAATCCATAAGATCCATTCGTTTTTAGTTAGACTTACAGCGTACTGTTTTGTTTTGGCGTAGCCCTTCCAATTTATTACATAAAACCTAACTGCGGGGAAAGTCCTGATAATCTCAATTGTTTTATCATTGGTCTGATCATCTACAAGAACAACTATATCTTCAATACAATCTTTAAGGCTTTCCAAACATCGCCCAATATTATACTCTTCGTTTTTTGCTATTATAATAGCAGATATTTCAATTTCAGAGTTCAATATTTAATCCAAATTATTAAATTCTTTATAAAATCAGACCTATTTTTTCTATATTGTTTATAATAATTTTAAAATAGATTATTATACTTAATACTGCTTCTATCTTTAATATCTAAATTAAAGAAAATGTTTGTTTGAATCATTTAAATGTTGATAAAAAGAGATTAAATACGTTTAACAATTATTTATGAAAAAACTTTCTGAGTTTTACTCTGTAATAAAGAATTCCACAAATTCAAAATCCATTGAAGAAATAATTTGGGTTATTTTAGGTCAGGGTATTAATGTTATATTAAGTTTAATTATAGTAAAAATTATATCCCAAATGGGTCCTACCGAATACGGTATTTATGCACTAATTCTTACTGTAGCTGCATTCTTAGGATTAATTTACGGATCTTTTCAGCAGGGTTTTATAAGATATTATTACGATTATAAACGAGAAGAAAAAGAAGAAGTTTTTGTTAATTTATTTTTTAAGTTTTTAAGTATTTCTGTAATTATTCTTCTGTTGGTTGTATTAATTTTTTCTCTTTTCTCAAGTAGTTTTACAAATGATTATTCCTTTATCTTTTTTTTAATTGCGGGTTTTATGGTAATAACAACCAAGGTAAGTGAATTATTTAATTCTTGGTTTAATATTTTAAGGAAAAGAAAAATTAACACAATTCTTCTTTCGAGCGAAAAGGGACTGATTATTCTATTTTTTATTCTCTTGTTAATTACTCAATCTTTAACTCTCGATAACGTAATAATTTTTATATTTATTTCTACTTTATTGTTTATCATTATAAAATTAATCACATTAAAAAAACTCATATTTAACAAAGAATCATTAGAAAAAATTCAAGTAAATAAATTGCAGAAAGATATGCGTAAACGCGTATGGATTTATGCAACACCTTTTTTAATTTGGGCGGCAGCAGGCTGGCTTCAGTTAAACGGGGAAAAATGGATAATCAACGGGATACTAACGGTTAAAGCAGTTGGTATCTATGCAATTATGATGTTAATTGTAAATGCATTAGTCGTTATTCCAAGCAACATAATTAATGAATTTGCCACACCTATTATTTTCCAAAATTATGCCGATTTAAAAAATCTTGAGAATACTAAAAAAGGATATTTATATATCAGAATTATTTTGTTGCTGGTTTTTGTTTTAACAGTTATTTCTACAATTATAACATATTATTTTGCAGAAGATCTCATAATAATTATAAGCAGCAGGGAATATATAAAGTACTGGTATTTACTTCCTCTGCTTACCTTTGGGACAGGTTTGTTTTACATCGGGCAAACACAAACAATATTAGGTATGGCATTAGACAAACCAAAAAAATATCTTTTTCCAAAGTTACTAATCGGAGGTTTATCAGTAATTTTAAATTTGATATTTATAAAAGCTTTTGGCTTAAACGGAGTCGCTTATACCATTTTACTTATCGGCTTTATTTATGTTATTCACATTACCATTGTAAATAGAAATATTGAAGACTCATTTAATAAACAAATAAATTAATCGATTTTTATCATGCCCAAAATATTTATAAGCATAATGAAATACGATTACGGAGTTGCCGAAAGAGGTTACTCGTATGAGTATAATAATTTATATTTACCTCTTTGTGATGTTTACGGAAAAGACCAAGTTTTTCTTTTCGATTTTTATTCGGAGTTTAAAAATTTTGGCAAATCCGAAATGAATAAAAAACTAAAGGAATTAATAACAAAACAAAAACCGGACATTGCTTTATTTGCTTTATTTGAAAATGAATTTGACCCTCAAATCGTTAATTCTTTAAAACAAATAACTAAAACCGTTGTCTATTTTTTTGATGATCCCTGGAGAAAAGATTTTGCAAAATATTGGAGACAGTACTTTTCTTTTTTTTCAACTCCCGATTATACAATGTATAAAAAATATCTCTCCGATGGAGTTGACAACGCAATATTCTCCCCGTTTGGATTTAACAAAAATATTTATAAAAAATTAAACATAGAAAAAACATACAGTGTCTCTTTCATCGGAGGTTACAGTCCTTTGAGAGATTGGATAATAAGAGGATTAAAAAAGAAAGGAATAGAGGTTGAAGTTTTCGGAAGGGGATGGAGTAAAGAAAAAAGCTGGCTCACAGAAGAAGAAATGGTAAAGGTTATCAATCAAACAAAAATAAATTTAAATTTGTCCAATGCTGTAAGTTATCATCTGCCTTTTTTACTTTGGTCATTGCATTCGACTCGTGCTGTGAAAGAGTTACTCCTGCTTCGGAAAACTGTTGAGCAAGTGAAAGGAAGACATTACGAAATAAACGGCTGCAGCGGTTTTCAATTAAGTTATAATATACCCGGGTTAGAAGTTGCATTCGAAATAGATAAAGAAATTGCTGTTTACGATTCTCTTAAAAAATTACCTCAAAGAATTAAATACTATTTAAAGCATGAAAACGAAAGAGAAGAAATTGCTCTCAACGGTTACAATAGGGCGGTAAAAGATCATTTGGCACAAAATTATATGCAACAATTAGTAAAAAAAGTATTAGACTATTAGTTAAATGAATAATAAAAACACACCACTTATTTCTGTAGTTATTCCCACATTTAATTCGGGTAATTTTATTCGTGAGACTATTGAGCCGGTACTTAATCAGACATATAAGAATTTTGAGATTATTGTTGTTGACGATGAATCAACAGATAATACGGTTTCTATATTAGAAGAGTTATCCGGCAAAGATGAGAGGATCACTTATTATCAAATTCCTCACAGCGGCAGACCATCGGTGCCGAGAAATTACGGAGTTGAAAAATCCAACGGAGAATATATCGCTTTTTTAGATTCAGATGATATTTGGATTAAAGATAAATTAGAGAAGCAAATATCGGAATTTAAAAAACATCCGGATTATATTTTTGTCTATTCAATGAGCGTTACCTTTGGAGATGTAAATATCTTTTCGCCTCATTACGAAGTTTTACCCTTGCTGTATAAAGTCTGCAAGACAAAACATGATTTGATAAGTAAGGGTAATTCAATTACCTGTTCAACAGTTTTAATAAAAAAAGAATATTTCCAAAAGGTCGGCGGCTTTGATGAAGATATTAATTTAAAAGCAGTCGAAGATTATGATTTATGGATAAGATTAAGTGAGTTAGGATCGTTCGGATTCGTACCCAGAATTCAAACATACTATCGTGTTCACGGAAAGCAATCCTCCGCCGATTGGCAGACCAAGCAAGGCAGGTTAAAATATTTATCAGACAAACGGGGTTGGGATTTACCTGTTTACAAATATTATAGAAACAAAGGTATTTTGTTTTTGTTAATCAGGAATGCTGTTCATTATTCAAATTTTTTGTTCGTTAAATTCTTATCATTATTTGATTAATAAATTATTAAAGAAATTGGCTGAAAATAAAAATCCAAATATTTTAATTATTACTTCGAGAGCAGATTTTGGCGGCGGACCGAAACATATATCCGGTTTATTAAATCATCTTAACGATAAAATCAATTTCTATATAGCATGCCCTAAAGATTATCCCTACTACGATATGTTTTCATCGATGATAGGTGAAAAGAAAATAGCTGTGATTCCACATAGAAGGTTCAGCTTACTCAGGTTTGTTTCGTTAATTAAATTTGTTAAAAGAAAAAAAATTGATTTAATACATTCTCACGGTAAAGGAGCCGGAATTTATTCGCGTATGCTTTCACCATTTACAGGCATACCTGTCATTCATACGTTTCACGGTTTACATATTGGAGAATACAATTCTGTAAAACGAGTTTTATATTTATTAGTTGAAAAAATTCTGTCACTTTTTACAAAAGAATTTATTACCGTATCCGATAGTGAAAGAAATCAAATTTTATTGAATAAAATAACAAATAAAAATAAATTGAATAAAATTGAAAACGGTGTTGAAATACCCCGGGATAAGACCGCCTCGTTTAATACTACGGAAAGGAAATTGAATATTGTCACTATCTCACGATTTGATTTTGCCAAAAATTCATTTTTACTGATTCCTATCTTAAAAGAGTTAATAAACAAAAAAAGCAAATTTAATTTCACAATTAGTATTTTAGGTGAGGGAAAGGGAAAAGAGAACTTTAAAAATGAAATTGCTTCCGAAGGTCTATCGGATAATTTTAAATTATTAGGTGCACAAATTAATATTGCCGGGTATTTAATTAATTCATTTTGTTATATTTCAACATCAAAATGGGAAGGAATGCCGTTGGGTGTTATTGAAGCGATGGCTGTGGGTTTGCCAGTAATTGCAACGGATGTTACAGGGAATAAAGATGTTGTAAAAAATAACGTTAACGGTTTTTTATTCGAAATCGAAAAGCCCGAAGAAGCTGCTGCTTTTATTTTACGGTTAGCTGAGGATAATGATTTATGGAACAGATTATCGAATTCTTCAAAAGAATTGGCACAAAAATATTACTCGGCTGAAAGAATGGCAAACGAAACTTTAGATTTATATAACAGGATTTTAAATAATTAATGAATATTTATAATATAAAAAAAGCGATTGTTCACGACTGGTTTGCCGGGTATGCCGGCTCCGAAAGAGTTGTTGAATCGTTTACCAATGTTTATCCCGGTGTGCCGGTTCACGTACTTTTTAATTTATTAACAAAAGAAGAACAAGAAATAGTAGCTAAAAATTCTGAAGTCGTTACTTCTTTTATTCAAAAATTTAGGGGTGTTAAAAAAAATCACCGTAAATACCTGCCCTTGTTTCCCTATGCTGTTGAGCAGTTTGATTTAAGCAATTATGATTTAATACTATCCAGCTCTCACGCAATTGCAAAGGGAGTTTTAACCAATTCAAACCAGCTTCATATTTGTTACTGCCATACGCCTATTCGGTACGCCTGGGATTTAACACACCGGTATTTGAAAGAATCGAATTTGGATAAAGGCTTGTTCGGACTCTTTGCTAAAATAGTTCTTCATTATATAAGAATTTGGGACGCTTCAAACGTAAACCGTGTTGATTATTTTATTGCTAATTCAAATTACATTAAAAGGAGAATTAAAAAAGTTTACGGAAAAGATTCCGAAGTAATTTATCCGCCCGTAGATACGGAAAAATTTAATTGTGAAACACAAAAAGACAATTATTATTTAACTGCTTCAAGGTTGGTGTCTTATAAAAGAATCGATTTAATTGCACAGGCATTTACAAAGATGCCGGATAAAAAATTAATAATTGTCGGTGATGGTCCTGAAGAAAAAAAGATAAAAAAACGATCCGGTAAAAATATTGAAATGGTTGGTTATCAAACCGGTGAAGCATTAGCAAAATATATGCAGAAAGCAAAAGCATTTGTATTTGCAGCAGACGAAGATTTTGGTATTATGGTAGTAGAAGCACTTTCTTCGGGTACACCTGTAATTGCATTCAATAAAGGGGGAGTAACCGAAACAATTAAAGACGGAGAAACAGGAATATTGTTTAACGATCAATCAGTTGATTCGATTACTGATGCTGTAAAAACATTCGAGCAAAAAGAAAACAATTTTGACTCCATTTCACTTTCAAATTATGCAAAACAATTCGACAGAAAAATATTCGAAGAAAAATTAAATAAATTTGTTATTGAAAAATGCGAAGAATTTTTCAATTAACTTTCTCCAATTATGTTTACTAATAGAAAATCAACATACTATTTAAACCTGTTTTTAGACCTGCTGCTACTGAATGTTTGTTTTGTTGTGGCAGCTGTTGTTTCACAAAATCTGGATATCCTTTTAGACCGTAACTATATGTTCATACTATTGGCGGTATCTAATTTTGTATGGTATTTCACTTCAAATGTTTCTTCTTTTTACGAAGATTTTTTCATCCACTCTTATTCATATCAGTTGATAAATATTTTTAAAAACATTGCGGCTCAAATTGTTCTTGCCGTCTTCTTTATTTTTCTTGTTAAAGAAGACTTGTTTACACGTAACTTTATACTTCTTTATGGCTTTTTACTTTGGTTAACCGTAAGTGTACGTATTCAAGTAATTAAAAAAATAACGGTAAAATATAAGAGCAAGAAACAACATCTTAAGAATGTTATTATCATTGGTGCCGGTGAAATAGGTAAAAATTTTTTAAAACTCATTACCGATAGAAAAGATTTAGGGTTTAATTTTTTAGGGTTTGCAGATGACAATAGTAATGATGATAAAATAATCTGCAAGATAAATGAAATTGAAGATGCGATAAATAAATATGCTGTTGATGTTGCTATCATTACACTTTCTCTGGATTCATCAAATGAAATTGAACAAATTATAAAAGTTTGTAATAAGCATGCATTACGTGTGCATATAATTCCGGATTATTTCAGGTTTGTTTCTAAAAAATATCAAATTAATATGATAGCAGATTTCCCTATAATTACGGTAAGAAATGAGCCTCTTTCAGAAGCACATTGGCAGTTTGTAAAAAGAACGATTGACATAATTCTTTCAAGCCTGGTTATTATTTTAATTTTCCCTTGGCTTTTATCTGTTTTGTTTATCTTAAATTTATTTTATTCAAGAGGTCCTTTGTTTTTTATCCAGGATAGAGTCAGGGATGCTGAAAATTCTTTTAGGTGTTTTAAGTTCAGAACAATGCGTTTAAAAAATAATTTTAGCGATAAATTTATACCTACATTTAAAGATGATCCCAGGATTACCAAGGTTGGTAAATGGTTAAGAAAAACAAATTTAGATGAATTGCCCCAGGTAATTAATGTTTTCAAAGGTGAAATGTCCATAGTCGGTCCAAGACCCCATCCAAAGGCTTATAATGAATTGTACAAACTTTTTGTTGATGAAATAAACATACGCGGATGGGTTAAACCCGGAATAACCGGTTGGGCGCAAGTTCATGGTTACAGAGGTGATGTTAAAGACGAGGAAGAAAACAAAAAAAGAATAAAAAAAAGAATTGAATATGACCTTTGGTATATAGAAAACTGGACGTTATGGCTGGATATTCAAATAATGTTATTAACATTTTGGCAGATGATAAGAGGTAAAAATACAGGAATTTAATTTTATTTTTTGTAGTTTGCTTTTATAATATTCTTGACATTATTTGTTTTGAAAACTAATTTGCTTTATATCAACTTGTATTTTATTAAACGAGTTAAATAATGCCTTATAACTATTCAGTTAAAAATTTCTTAATCATATTTATAATATTCTTTATATCTTTTTTTGTATTTAGTTGTAAACCAGATTCCACTGTTGTTACAACAGGAGGGGGAGGTATTACACCCCCTGTTGTTCAAAAATCAACAGTTACAGGACAAGTAATAGACAATTTTTCAGGTATACCTTTAGACAGCGCAGATGTTTTAATTTCCGGTCCGTCTTTAAGCATAAATTTAAAAACAGATACACAAGGAAAATTTACAACGGAAATAAAAACCGAAACGAATATCAGCTTAACTATATTTACTTCTAAATCCGGATTTGTGACAGATACAACTACAGCAACAGTTATACCTTCCACCACACTTAATTTGAATTTAATAAAACTGTCTCCAATAACTACAGGCACACCGCCTTCAGGTGATCCTGTAAGTATTTTTCTTGCTTCTCAATCAACAACTACAATTGGTGTTAGAGCAAGCGGCTCCATAGAAACTGCAAGTCTTATATTTGAAGTAAGAGATTCCTCGAACACCCCTATTGATTTAGCTCATTCTGTAGATGTTAAATTTAGTATGCCTGCTTCACCCGGCGGCGGTGAAATTATTAGCCCCTCTTCCGTTAAAACAAACAACCTGGGGCAAGCAACAGTAAATATAACAAGCGGTACAAAAGCAGGTGTGGTTCAAATAAGAGCTCAAATCGATTTGGCATCCGTAACCATTATTTCAGACCCGGTAAGTGTAGCAATACACGGAGGGCTACCGGATTTAACTCATTTTTCCGTTATTCCATCACTTATTAATTTCCCCGCATTAGATCGATTTGGAAAAAGTATGGTGATTTCCGTAAGTGTTGGAGATAAATATTCAAACCCGGTAAAACCAGGTACTGTTATTTCATTTATAACAACGGGTGGAATAATTGAAGGTTCGATTCCAACTAATAATCAAGGTGGTGGTTCAGTTAATTTAATTTCCGGTAATCCCATACCTGTTGATGCCGTTTTAGGACCGGGATTTGCTACTGTTACTGCAAAAACTGTTGATGAAAATCACGTAACAATTAGCCGAAGCACAACTATATTATTTTCAGGCATACCAATGATATCAATCTCGCCCACAACTTTTGCTATTGCAAACGGAGGGTCACAAAACTTCACATATACCGTGTTTGATGAGAACGGAAATCCTTTAGGTAAAGGGACAAATATTACGGTTACAGTTGACGGCGAAAGTGTTTCTGCACAAGGACAGATAAATGTTGAACTCCCTGATACTCAAAGTCGTTCTTGGACTCAATTCAGTTTTACTGTGTTTGATACAAATGATACCACAAATGTAGTTAAGCCGGTTAGTATTATTGTTAATTCAACGGGTCCTAACGGAATAGGTGAAAGTATAATCTCAGGAACAAGCAGGTAAAATATAATTTACTGTAATTTTAAAATGAAAAAGGGCAAATCAAAATGATTTGCCCTTTTTCTTTAAGTAAGTAAAAATCACTCAGAAGTGGTCTCTGACTCGGTTTTGATTTCTGTCTCAGCTATGGTTTCTGCCTCGACTGCTTTACCTCCGTAAATTTGAGCTAATACGCCGCCGATAATTATGATTTCTATAATCCCGTATATAAACCATTGAAGAGCAAGACCGAATGGAATTGGCTGAGTAGCATAAGTTGCAAATGCCATTGGCACAATCACCATTAACCCGATATAGGAACCGTAACGTACACCCTCCATTAACCCTTTACCTTCATTTCCTTTTACAAAAATCCAGCAGAAGAAAAAGATAAAGAATAAGCCTACCACAAAAAGAAGCCACACTTTAATGTCGGCTTGCGGACGCAAAATTTTCATCATAGCATCCGAAGTGTAAGTGGATTTCAGCAATACATTGTGAATTATGAACTCCAGAATTTCGTAGACTATATAGGTTACTACGAAACTTAACCAAAATTTTTTATTCATAATGATTTCCTCGAGTTTGTTTATAAATATATAATTTAAAACTCCCTCCGATTGAAACTATTTATCTTTGGACATTAATGCAATAAAAATCTAAGCTTTAAAAATTTAATTTAATAAATTGGTTGATTTTGCTTATTTTTTAGCAATTAAATTTTTTAATAATTTTGCGGGTATATAATGTCTGTAAACATAATAGCTCATATTGAAATTCCTTCTACCAATCTTAATACCGCAACAGATTTTTTTGAAAAGGTATTTGATTGGAAATTTAAACCCTTCGGTAGAGGGTATTTGCTTTACAACACACATAATCAGTTAACCGTGGGTCTTAGAAAAGTAGATAGTGTATCAACCGGTAATGCGACAATCTTTCATATTAGAACTGATAATATAGATGAGATATTGGAGAAAGCAGAAAAAGAAGGTGGTAGTATTTTCAAAGGTAAAACAGTAATACCCGCAATGGGTTATTATGCTTTAATAAAAGACCCAGACGGAAATATAATAGGATTATATAAAGGGAATTAATAAAGTCCCCGATTTCTTTAAGAAATCGGGGAACTAAATAAACTGTCACATAAATGTGACGGAAATATTAAAATTTTAAGCATTGCCGTTCGTTTTAACGGACGGATCGAGAATCTATAAAAGCAATTTGGCTTTCCCCAAGGGGATCACTTTGTGAAGCCACATTATAATTTACAACATATCACTTAAATTGACGGCATTGCCTCCGAAGCCAACCTACACTTTATTTCAATTGATAAATTTTAACGAAGCAGGACCTGTCCTCCGAAGCCAACCTACACTTTATTTCGGTTGATAAATTTTAGCGAAGCAGGACCTGTCTTGCGTAGCTTTAGCGAAGCAAGATCATCTTCTTAGTCCGCACAAAATTATTTGCCTGTATTCTGTAGAAATAAACACCGCTCGATAAACTTGCAGCATTAAAGTTTACGGAATGATTGCCTGCAGAAAAATCTTGATTAACTATATCTTTCACTTTTCTTCCCAATGCATCGAACAAAGTTAATTGTACATTACCTGATTGAGGTAAAGCAAAATTAATTGTTGTTGACGGGTTAAACGGATTAGGATAATTTTGTGAAAGCATATAACTTACCGGTAATTGATTTTCATTATTAACTGCTGTTACCCCCGTATAAGTACCGGTAAATATACCTCTACCGTGAGTGCCTATTGCAACATATTTATCGACTTTTCTTAAAGAAATATAATCTACAATAACATTCCCAATTATTTGATCACCTTCAATCCTCCAAATGGGAAATGTAGTATTTACATTTGTTGTTGAATATAACCCTGTACTTGTACCAACTAAATATACAGTACCTGAAGGATCAGGCAAAATACCGGCAGATCTAACACTAGGTCCCACCGTACCTCCCCAACTATCATTAGCTAAGTTACCTTCTATATTAACAAATTTGTTTCCACCATCCGATGAATAAAAAATACTTGGGACAGCATAATTAGATACTACAACCATTATTTCATTTGAATTATCAGGGTTAACAGCAATTGATGAAATATATGATCCTGTTGCAGTACCGGCTCCGGATAAAGCAGTGGAAAGATTTATAGCGGCAGTGGTTGAACTTCTAGCGTTTTCTAATTTATACAACTTCGGAGCGCCGTTACTTGTTGAAGAAGCAGCAAAATATAATATATCACTTAAATTATTTTTTGAAATAGCGATTGCTGTATATACATAATTTGTAGGAGCATTATTATTTGTTAATTGTGTCCAGCCAATAGTAGTTTTGTTTTGAAAATCCGGAATTGTACTAACGGAATTATTTCTCCATAATTGAGTACCTGAGAGGTAGTACAAATAATTTTCATCGTTAGGATCAGGAACATAAGGGTTTATAAATAATTGCCCGGTAGCACCTGAAGGTGTTATTACACTCCATTTATTATTCCAATCCGGCATTTTGTTTGTTGTATATCTTAATCTATTTACTCTACCTTTTTGAGAACCGGTTAGTGCAAAATCTCTTGTAAAATGTGTATATCCACCGTCACCGGTGCTTACATCTGAAGATGGACTTGTAGTTGTACCGTTGAAAGTAAAATAAGGAGTTCCATTATCCTGGGCACCACCCATTACCCTGTTATCACCGGATGAATCATATATGGCAACCGTATAGAATTGGGTTACATTGTAACCGGTGTTTTTATCTGTCCAGGGAAATACATCAACATAATTTGTATCGGTTATATCAGCTGCATAAGCTAAACCACCGTCGTTTCCGCTCCAAAATGCATTTATATTTACCGGGTCAAATGCAAATGAATGCTGATCCGGATGTTGATTAGGATATATAAATTTAGTGGGATGATAACCGGCAATCCATGTATTTTTTCTGCTAGTGGGAGTAGTTGCAAATCCATCAAACGATCTAAATAAATTTGTCCCACCAATAATAACAAGATTAGGATCTTCGGGATGTACAGCAACCATCATATTATAAGTACCTTGTACATTAAGAACTCCTAACGATGAAGATGATAAACCTTCACCGGAAAAATCAGGAATATGGGATGACCTGTCTTCCGATGCACCTGTACTTACGGTAATTTTATGAAAACTTACTACATCTATGCTATTACTTTGAACACCGTTATCTGTTAATACATAAAGTATATCGGGATTAGAAGGTGCAGAAGCTAAATAGGCGCGTGTATAAGAAGTGGTAGGATATGTAGAAGGAGTTATACTTGTCCAAGTATTTGGAGCTCCGTCAGAAGTAGATTTAAATATTCCGGGAGTATCTGTTTGTGTAATAGATGAAAAAGTCGCTTTAGATAAATATGCTATAACAGTACCATTTGCTGCAACAACAACATCGCCCCAAAAGTGCTGGTTAACACCACCTTTAACTAATGAAAATGAAGCTCCTCCATTCTGTGATCTATAAATACCAATTGCGTTACTTGCTATAAAAACAGTGCCTGTAGTAGGGCTGACAACTATTCTTGAAACATAATTGAAATTGCTATTAAAAGGATGGACGGGTACATTTTGAATTTTTATCCAGGTTTCTCCGTTATCGGTCGATTTATAAATACCGGTACCTCTAAACGGTGCACCGTTTGCACTTGCTGAATTTCCTTGCCATTCACCTGTTGAATAATACCATGTTGATGTATGACTTGAGCGAGTATCTTGTGCAATTGAAGTAACACTTAATATATCTGATGTTTTACTTTTCATCGTCCAAGAAGAACCGCCGTCAGTTGATTTCCAAATACCTCCTGAAATTCCTCCGGCAATTATTGTATTACGATCTGCAACATCAACAGCTAAAGCTCTTGTTCTGCCGCCAACGTCAGCGGGTCCTGCTTCTTTCCAGGTAAAACTGTTTGTGGAATTATTTTTACCAAGTTTGGTCTTAAGTTCTTTTGCAAATTCCAATTCTCTTGCCCTGTAGTTTGGCGGTAGCTTACCTGTTGCAGGGTCTTTAAGCATGCGAAAAAAATACTCATCTCTCGCTTTCTTTAATTCTGCTGAAGCCCGTGGGGATGAACTTGAAATCACCTTTTTGTTAACAAGGTCTAAGTTTGGGGTATGTTGTAAAAAAGGAAATTGAAACATTACGACTAAAAATGCAACTAAGCCCATTGCAGCTAACAATAAGTATCGGTTCTTATTCATTTTCTAACTCCTCTTATTATTTGATATTAATTAATTTCCAATTTTGTGAAGGGGTAATGCCCAAACCTTCTTTTTGTTGTTTTAAAAGCATTAGAGCAGTTCTGCCGGTAGCAAATAATTTGTTATTTTTAATCTCGGATTTCAAATTATCCCCTACTTCTAATTTTATTTCAGAACCTTCCGCAACAGGTTTTGTATTCATTCCATATTCGTTTACTTTTATAATACGGACATTACTGATAAATTTACCGTCAACCTCAGAAACTTTTAAAATTTTAGCAGTAACCGAAACAGTTCCGGGAGCAATAGCCGGTTTGGAAATAGGATTTTTAGGCATAGTTTTGTTTTCTTTAGAAGTACCGCACCCAGTAAATAATACAGCCACAGAAAACATTAATAGGGCTAAATAAATAATTTTTGTTTTCATTTTATAACTCACTTATGAATATAAATTTATGACGGAAAGAAACAACGAATAATTAGGATTAATTTTTGCTTCTCAAAATTTAAATCGAAACTAATGAATTAAATATTTTTATGCAATAAAAAAGTTTAATTACTTTTTAACCCTTAATTTAAAATAAACTTCTTCGGGTGAAAAAATACCTGCAAAAAATCTTTCGTAAATAACAGGCTCAATGTTCACAATATAATCCATCCAACTAAGAGCCGAGAAATGAGATGTGATAAATTTCTTCTCGATAATTTCAAATTGTGCTTTACCTTCGTAATTGGTTCGGTGTTCCAATTTCCATTTTTCGTAAAATTTTAATTTTCGATTTCCGATGAATTCGTAATTATCAAAAGTCCTGATTGAAAACGGAATTTTGTGGTCAGGTTCGCCGAAGTACTTTGTATTCAAAAAGAAAGGTGCGTAGACAATAATTATTGAACCGGGTTTTGCTATCCTGTAAAGCTCAATAACGGTATTGTGGAAATTATCCAAATGTTCCAAAATGTGAGATGCATATATTTCATCAAATGTATTTTCTTCAAATGGATAAGGAAATTTATTTAAATCGTGAATCTGATTACCGCCGTAGTTCACAACATCTAAATTAACATATCCTTCTTTTAAATCTTTTCCGCAGCCGATATTTAATTTCATTTTTATCTATTATTTTTTCAATATTTATTTGAAAATTAAGTTAATGTAAATTCAAAAGAAAGGTTGTTTATAAATAAAAAAGGATTCCATCTTTACACACTATAGCGAGAAGAAAGATGAAATCCTTAACTTACTATTATCTAAAAGAAAATATTGGTGAATTTATTCGTTCAAAATTAATTTTTTCAATTTTTACTTTTATTACTCCTTTCGGTATCATTCCCAAAGATAGAGCCGAAGCTTTGGAAAGATCGATACTTCTTCCTTCAATATATGGACCCCTGTCATTGATCCGTACAATTACTTTCTTCCCGTTTTGTAAATTGGTAACCCGTAGGTAAGTACCGAATTTCATTGATTTGTGGGCAGCTGTAAATGACATTTGATCATAAATTTCCCCGTTTGCCGTAAGACGACCGTGAAATTTTGGACCGTACCAAGATGCAGTCCAGACCCCTAATTGAACATAGTCCGGTTCAACTGAAATATTGGATTTTGAATTTAAAATCGGATCATTGTTTTCGATAACAGTATTCGAAACAAAATCCGGGGTGGTTGAAAGACCGGAATATTTAAATCCCCCTGCAGCAAATAATACAATTATTATCAGAATCTTTATTAATCCTTTCAAACATTGCCTCTTTGGTTGTTATAAAATAATCTTACACTTTAAAATTACCCCTATAACAACAGTACGGCAATAGAATCTTTGGAAAATAAGCCGTATTTAGCAATATACAAATATCCGACTATTTTAGTTCTTCAGTCGGAAACCAACTTTTTTTATTTGATTCTATTATTAAAACAACCTTTCTATATATCATATAATTGATTATGGCTTTTCTCTCAGTTTCATTTTATATAAAGTCATCTAACTTGTTAAATATATAAAGTATTCTAAGTCAGTTAAACTTAGATTGAAAAAATTAATTCTAAGTAACACTCTTTACTTCTGTTATGTTCAATTTCTCATCAGTAAAATAAAATTATCTTTTGGGATTATCTGCGTTATATGAGAAAAAAGTTAAAATTTGACAAGCCTATATTTAATACATATATTTGCAATCTAAATTTTACATCGCGGGGTGGAGCAATTGGTAGCTCGTCGGGCTCATAACCCGAAGGTTACAGGTTCAAGTCCTGTCCCCGCTACTAAAGAAAAAGGTTGAATAAATGTTCGACCTTTTTTTATTTTAAAATATGAAACCTTTTGCCGTATATGTTATAAAAAGTGCTGAAGGGTTAACATTATACAGGTATGACAGTGAACCTACCTCATAGACTATGTCAACTTTACGACGATATGTTGAAAGAAACCCTTTTCTTCATTTACGAAAGAATTCGGTAAACTTATCTGGAAAGATAAAATGATTATTGTTTTCTGTTGCTACTCGCTCAGTTTCTTCCCTGAGCTTCTCCTCCCTCAACTTCCATTTTGTATCATAATTTTCCTGTAATTTCCTCTTTACGTCCCTCTCAATGTTAACCATCAGTGCCTGAGTAATTTCTATTTTCTCACCACATTTGGGACAATCTATAAATTGTTTGTTATCGTTCTGTGACATAATGAACCCCTTTATTTTTATTATAAATTGCAAACCAGTAAGAAAGCAACTCCCTCTCAATTTCTTTATAGCGCGGATATTTTTCAGATATAATTGACCAGTATTTTTGAGTATGCTTTCTTTCTATTAAATGCATAGTTTCATGATATACTACATAATGGAAATGGTGTTCAGGTAAGTAAATAAGGAATTTGTTGAATGTGAGATTTCCGTGTGCGCTACAGCTACCCCACTTTGAAGTTAAATCCCTAAGAACAATTCTATTAACTAACAGTCCATATTCTTTGGAATAATTATCTACAATCTCTGTAATCAAGCTCCTCACTTCGTCAAGCTTTCTTGAACAAAGCTTAAGATCATTTGAAAATAAAAGTGCTTTGCTAATCTCATCCTGTTTCACACTTATCCAATCAGAATATTTATTCATAATTGAGTGATGTTTCATATTCATCGGAAGTATGAAATGTAGTTTCCCTGTACGTAGTTCAATTCGGGGATATTTTATATCTCTATTTTCTACCTTCGTAATCAATTAACTGTTCTCCAATACTTTTATGAATAGAATTTATCTCTTCCAGCTTCAGTTTGTATTTTGAATTCACTTTTTCGAATAAGAACTTGCGTAATTTCATTTCAACTGTTTTTTTCAACTCAACATTTTTTGACCACCCGGGAATCCTGATGCTTTCAAGTTCATCGTATAAATCTTTAATCTGGTTTATCATCTCTTTATCGTTTCCCTTTATTCCCAGTCGGTTTTTAATTACAAGCCAGGCTGACATTTCTTCGTCAGATAAATTTAATTCAGCCTTTTCTTTTTTAATTTCGTTTATTTCATTCAGGATTTGATTGGCATCTTCAAATTCCTTTGTTGAATCTTCTTTTCTTAGATTCCTTTCTCTCCATTCATTTACAAGCTTTTCTACTCTATCAATTAAAGATTCATAAATTGGATTTTTATGCTGATCAACTAAGACAAATTTGTTAAGTGCAAAAACAAAATTCGAAGCTTTATAGTCTTTACTTGCAGCTTCCTCTGAAATTCTTTTTACAAATTCTTCATCGATACTATTTTGCAATGGCAACCGGAATATTTTTTCTATTTCTGTCTCCTGATGTATTAAATCAATAGTTTTTTTATAAAATTGTTTAACATACTTTTCAAAGTTTTCATCTTTTAGCACTACTTTTATGTAGTAGGAATAAACCGCTGTAAGCCATTTATATTCATTAAGATTATCCAGCTTAACTTTATGGCTTCCAAGAAGTTCAAAAATACGACGTAGTTCTTTGTACAAATTGACAAACTCAATCTCAATAGACTTATCACTTGTAATAATTTTAATAGTCTCTGTCAAAGTCTCTTTATTATAATCGCGTTTAACCTCTTCGAATATTTTTCCAAGTTTGTTTATTCTTTCTATAAAATCTGCTCCAAGTTTATCTTTATTGATTACTGATTTGAATATTTCCTCGTGTTCATAAAACTCGAAGGCTTTTTCTATTCTCTTAAAAATTCCTATATAGTCAATTATTAAACCAGCTTCCTTTTCTTTATATGGTCGGTTAGTTCTTGCAATCGCTTGAAGTAACCGTTGTTGCTTTAGTGGTTTATCGAGATACATTGTCTGAAGAATTGGTGCATCAAAACCTGTTAATAACATATCAGTAACAATTAAAATCTTAGGAAGATTCTCTTCTTTATAATTGATTATTGTTTCTTTACGTATCCGCTCGTAATCTTTACCATGATTTCTTTCTTCAACTTCTTTAACGTAATCATAAATCTCTTTTCTAATCCCTGACCGATCTTTATTTCTGTCGAACGATATTATGACTTCGGAATATTCTTTAGGAAGTAATTTATCAATAGCTCTTTTATATCTAACACAGGCGAGCCGGCTACCTGCTACTATTAGTGCCTTATATTGTCCTTCTACATTCTGATTAAAATGTTCAGAAATATCTTTAGCTATTTTCTTAATGCGGGACTTCATTTCAAGAAATGCATTAATATTATTAAGTTTTGTCCTTACTTCTTCCTTTACATCATCCCTAAATTCTTCAGGTATTTCTTCTTCGCTTGCTTCAAGAAATTCCTCAAGCTTCCCTTTATCAAGATGTAGATCATCTTGTCTTGGCTCATAAAGAATTCTCTTTGTATAACCATCTTTAATGGACTGGTTAATGAAATACTTATGCAGATATGGTTCTTCAGGTGGATAACAAAATTCACTGTAAGTGTTGATCGCCTTTCTTACAATAGGAGTTCCTGTAAAAGCAAAGTAGAAGGCGTCCCTGAATATTTCCTTCATTTGAGTAGCATATATACCAGCTTGGGAACGATGTCCTTCATCTATCAGACATATAATATTTTTTCTATCTCTGATAGTTTCACCTTGTTGTTTATTTACTTCATCAGCCAATTGGAAGAATTGTTCGGGATTAAATTTGTGTATCAGAACTATAAAAATTCCGCGTTTCCCCTGGTAGTTATTGGCTGCTATATTCTCTTTAAGTTTTCTTATTGAGCCGATTATATGAGGCTTCTTTATATCGAGTATATTATAGTCGTTTGATAATTGATTTTGAAGGTCATCACGATCCAGAATTATATATATAGACGGTGTACTGAGTTCATCAAAATAAAAAAGTTTGTTTGCCGCAAAAATGATTTCAAGCGTCTTTCCTGAACCCTGCCAATGCCAGATAAGCCCTTTATTTTTTTTGGTTTTCCCACTATAGTTGTCTTTAACACGGTTATAGATTGCATTTACTGCTTCAAATTGCATGTACCTGCCTAATACCTTTGAAGTTTGTCCTCTTTCAGATCGCACAAATAGAAAATCACTAACAATTTGTAATAAAGTTTTAGGATTAAGCATTTGAATAATAGATTCGATTTCATCAGGTTCTCCACCTTTGACACGTGCATTCTCTCCATCATCAGAGCCTCTCCACAAATAAGTCTTTGGGTTTTCTTCCCAGGGAACTATTGGGAAATATCTAGCTGATGCTTCGGCAGCTACACCAATCTGAATATACTTGTATAGTTCAGGAACTAATTTCTCATAATCCTTAATCTGGTTATATGCACTCTCCCAGCTTTCAGCAGGGTTAGTTGGATTCTTTAATTCAATATTAACGAGTGGTACACCATTTATATATAAGATTATATCATTACTGATTGATCGTACACCCTTGTTGTAAACCTGGTTGCTTATAATAAAAACATTTTCATCAGGATTATCATAATTAAATATTGCAGTATATTTTACTACTTTATCCTGTCCATATTTTATCGGAACACCAAACTTAAAATACTCAAGTAATCTTTTAGCTCCGTTTTCATCTCTTGAAACAAGTTTTAATTCATTTAGAGTATGTTGTACGTCATCTTCAGTAATATTTTTATTCTTATTAAATTTTCTAATAACATTGAGCAAATCAGAAATTATTAAGGGTTCATCTGTTCCTGTTCTCGGTAGTTTGTTGCCTGGTATATATTTCCAACCCAACTTTACAAGCTGTTCTATAAAATATTTTTCAAGTTGTTCTTCGTTTCTCATTATTATTCCCAATTCCAGTTTTCAGGATTCCATTGTTTGCTTTCTTTTAATCCGAATATTGGTTCAATAAAGTTTTGAATTTTATCTATAACTACTCTAAACTCGTTTTCTGCTTTAAGTTTATTTTTCTTTAGGAATGCAGACCATTGAGTTTTTTTCTGTCTATCATCTTTGAGAATCTCGTAAACAGAAGTTCTTTCCTGCAAATCTGTTTCCCTGTTTTTGAATGTATTATTTATTGCAATTTTAAGTGTTTCTGAATTAAAGGATTTGCTCGATGAGATAAAAAGGATATCATAAAAATCTTTCATCCGGCTAGTAAGTATATTTAGCTTTACTATTGATTCAAATTTTTCAGCAATTGCAGATTCGAGTGAATAAACTTTAATCTTTGGAACTGCTGAATTTAGTATAACAGGGAAATCCATTTCTATCGGTCCTGCTACAATCTCATCTCCGAATCCTATATCTACCGATACATTGTTTTTGATTGTATCCATAGAACAAGGTAGATGAATTTTAATTCCTTTGTAATCAGCTTCTTCTTTGATTTCTTCAGCCGTTATATTTTTTATATCGAAGCTAACGCCATCATCATTTTGGATAGATGCTATTTCAGCAATAATTTTCTTAAAGTCTTCAATATCATCTTTTATTGCTTTCCCTAAAAAATCAATATCTTTAGTCGGACGGTATCTGGAAATGTTGTAACCTGCAAGAATCAACGCTCCTTTTAGAATCAAGTTATCTTTATATTCTGACACAGACAGTCGATATAAAAACCTTTCCTGGAAATATCTTCTTAGCAGAGCATTATAATCCACATTTAGTTGCCTTGCTACATTTAATAATTGTGCTCTTGCCGAAGCACCTATATTTGTCCTTCCTTTTTTCATGCAACCAGTCCTTTTAGTATCGGCATTAGAACTGTTTTTACCTGGCATATTTCTGCATATTTTATAAGCTGTGGTATTTTCTTATACTTGCTTCGTAGATACGTTTTCAGTGCTTCAAGTGCTATATCTTCTCCAAGTTTATTTCTGTAACGGAACATATCACATATAGTTTTTTCTTTGTTGTATACTTTAATTACCCCGTGCTTTGTTTTTATTTCTTCAATTCCCGGTTTATAGAATCTTTCCCTGAAAAAGAATGGCTTGCTTGGCGGATATTCTATTTTCTTTACCTTTTCAGAATTTGGTATCGCATAGTATATTTCCCAAGGATTTTGCGTTGTCAGTTCGTGATAATCCAGCGCAGAAATAAGGCAAATAACTCCATTAGGCACTGCTTTGCAGATAGTAAGAAGACTTACATTAATACCTCCAAAACTATCATAGTCAGAAAGCCTGTAAACACCGGGCTTTACTTTTTCAATTACTCCTTCTTTTACTAGTTTAGTAATGTCTCTTGTCTGAAATCCGGATTTCTTCATTTCAATCATTCGGGCAAATCCACCTTTTTTTCTAATATATTCTACTATTTTTTTCATTTTTTACCTTTGAATCGTTTTTACTGTCAACAATATATATTGACAGTAATTTAGAATCAATACTTATGTTCCAAATAAACAAGGCAAATATGACAAAAATGCCTTGAATTCGATTCACTTAAATTTTAACTCTTTTCCTGCCGGTTAAAAGATCATCCATTAAGCCTTGTTTGATTTTCTCATATCTATGTTTCCTAGCCTTCGATAGACTAATCCTTCTATCAATATCCAATAATATTTTAGCTATTTTATCTTGTTCTTCATAAGAAGGTAATGGTACAGTCAAATTTTCAAGCAGATTTTTTGAAAGTTCTTTGAAAGTACTTCCACCACTAATGTTTTCCAGATAATTTCTTATACTAAGAAACAAGTAATAATAAAATTCTGTTGAAGTCTTAATTTTTTCTTTTCTTACCAATGCCTTGCAGCCTTGATTAAAAGTAACTGGAAATTAATTTATTCAGAAACTTTTTCTAATAAACCCCAAGCATTAAAAAGAGAAAAATGGCTAAAGTCCGGTGTTGGTAGAGAATTTCTAAAAAATAATGTGTTGAAATATTAACTGTTACAGGTTCAATCCGCGGCGGCGGACTGTCCCCGCTACTAA
>ENA-ORDP01000607-ORDP01000607.1-marine-sediment-metagenome-genome-assembly--contig:-NODE-607-length-22513-cov-11.765607_pt1 | contig 22513 bp, 23 predicted proteins | sample MGYA00248627_ERZ508539 | MGnify/ENA primary metagenome ERZ508539 (study PRJEB26208, sample SAMN05571518) | marine sediment metagenome | biome: deep sea; feature: Hydrothermal vent; material... | reverse complement strand
AGTCAGGTAAATATTTTCCAGCCATTTATTCGTCAAAATGGTAAAAGTATCCCCTATTCAACCTACCGCTATATCTGGACTATTGGTGATAAAGGACGAGTATATAGGGCCTTTGTTGCCTACTGACCTGCAGCGCAAACAAATGGCAGGCCAGTTGCATAAAAGACATGGTATGAAATCTGAGCCTCCCTGGCAAAAGACGTGACCTGTGCTATGATAATCAGATAACAGGGAACAAATAGACGCCGAGATGCAATGATACTGCACCGACTATGAAACGACTTTTCATCCTTACTGCACTGAGCTTCTTCCTGGTCGGTTGCGCCACAAACCAGAACAGTGTAAAGAAGAGGTTCCTGTCTGATGTAAAAGCTGGCAGCACCCTCAGAGTCAACAGTCCTTTGACAGTCCCTGCGGGTGAAGTTCGCGCATCCCTCCAGTTCAGTAAGCAGTTGAGAACCCCGGGGGAAGTAAATAAATGGGAGCCATACTGCCAGATGGTCGTCAATACGATAGACAAACAGGATAAAGAGATTCCCGCTATCGACTTTCGCATCACGCGTGTAGTTCGCGACCAGGAACCCTTTACCCGCATAAAAAATTCAAAGAGGACAATGATTGCATCAGCGTCGGATGATCTCTCATTTTTGTCTAGCAGTGCGATTACCACATGGCTGATAAAAACCTATCTATATCTCGAATCAGACCAGTATCCTGATATATATCGCCTTGTTTGTGGCCAGGCCTGGGACAGTTATCTTTCCAGGCGAATGTACATGGAAGAATTTAATGACGCCGTAGGAACGTACATAAGCATCCTGCCTGCTGAGTCGAAATAGCCTGTTTAGGATAAAATTTTGGCACGTTAAGTCAAGATATATAAGCATATACAGGTAAACTGTGTCATCCAGTCTTTCAACTGGTGGCTTGTAAAAAACGTCATGAAGACCATATAGTAGAAGATCGTGTTGGTCGATACAAAATCATGCTCAATCACAAAACCAGGTATTTTAAATGAGAATTGTATTTAGATATAAAAAAACATTTGCTGTTGCTTCGGCTGTCGCTACAGGTTCAGTGTTGGTATCTGGCTGTGTAGCAGTTCCCGAGCAAACACTAATCGTCAAAAAGGAACTGGATAAAAATCGTTCAATTAGCATCAACAATTGCGATATCGAACAGGCTCAATTTAATTCTGATAAAAAGCGCCAAGGTGAAAATGAACTGGATGCAAACAATATTACAATACTGAACTGGAATATCTATAAGGGAGAGAAAAGGAACTGGGCAAAAGATTTTCGCCAGCTTAGTAACGGCAAGGATCTTGTGATTATTCAAGAGGCGCGTCTGACCTCTGAGGTAAAAGAAACACTCAAAAAACAAAGCATACACTGGACACTGAATACCGGTTTTTATGTCAATGATGAGGCCACAGGTGTTCTTACCGGCTCCAGAGTTAAACCTGTTTCCAGCTGTGGCCTGAGAACCACCGAGCCATTTCTGAGACTACCAAAAACAGTCCTGGTCAACGAATACGATCTTTCAGGTACTGATGAAAGACTCCTGGTCGCCAACATACACAGTATCAATTTTACGCTAGGAACCAAGGTATACGGTAAACAGATTGACGAACTAAAGGCCGCCATCAACAATCACCAGGGTCCGGTTATCGTAGCAGGTGATTTCAATAGCTGGAGCGATGGCAGGAAAGAGATCGTCGACAACATGGTCACCGATCTTTCTCTAAAAGCTGTCACCTACAAAAGTAAAAACAGGATTACCATATTCGGCAATGAAATCGACCACGTTTTCTACCGTGGCCTGGAGTCTGTCGCAAGCGAAGCCAAGCAGGTCACTTCATCGGACCACAATCCAATCAGGGTCACGTTTCGTGTTCCGCCTGATGAAAGAAAAGTTGCCCAGGTAAACTAGGTTTACGGTTTACGGTTTACGGTTTACGGTTTACGTAATACCTAAACCGTAACACCTAAAACAATCTTTTTATCACCTGTTCTGATATCGATTCAAATCAAACAACCCTGATTGCACTGGTTTTTCCTGGCGGTACTTAGCCTGAAACCAGTCTGCGACCTGCCAGAGTTTTTGATTAGTTCTCCGCAAACCATAAATACTAACGAAACGTTCATAATCCTGCCTGTTTTTCAGGTTAGCGTAACGCTCAGCAAATTTATCAATATTTTCAGCCTTTACCTCAAAGAAGAAGTTTGGGTAAGACCCTTCCAGCCAGTCAACCACAGTCAATGAATCTTTGCTGTAATCCCTGTTCTTGCTGTCATCTTCATTGCTGAACATGGATGTCACATTTTTATTGATATCAAAGGGCAAAAACTTGACGACTGGGATGGACTATTAAAAAGTTCCATACCGCCATTCGGCCCCTATAGACTCAGAGGCAGCTTCAGGGCTAACAAGAAAGGCTTTCGTATAAAAAACGCCAGGCTGAAGATTGGCAACAGCGATCTTGGCGGCCAGATTATTATTAACACCAGTGATAAACGAACGCACTGGGCTCTGGATCTTGTCAGCCAGACATTTCAGATAAATGACTTTAAAACGGAAGACTATTCCTTGTTTCCGGGTAAAGGTAAGAAGCCCGGCGAACCCGGTGTCAAACCAGAATCAGTATTGACTGATCAACAGGGAAGTAAAGGTAGATCTGGGATAACAGCCACTTATCCAAACACTAGTGCGGCGCTGAATCTTGAGGCCAGACAGGTTCTTTCTGGCAAAGATAATCTTAGTATGTTTTGTGGCCAACTACTTGATCGGGATTTTCTTAAGGCGATGCTTGACGAGATAGAAAAAAGAACGCCAACCATCGATGAAATGTACAAGTGAGTGCAACTAACCTATCAACCCACTCTCAGGTGATGATGCCGAAGCATAAGCCTTCCGTGCCATGCGCCCGGCCAGCCAAGCCTCGCGACCGGCCTCGACGGCTTTTTTCATTGCGGAAGCCATTAACACAGGCTTGTTGGCAGCCGCTATCGCCGTATTCATCAGCACGCCATCGACACCAAGCTCCATGGCAACAGCCGCATCACTGGCGGTTCCAACACCGGCATCGACCAAAATGGGAACAATCGCTTCTTCGACAATGAAGCGTATATTATGCGGGTTGCGCACACCGAGACCCGAACCTATCGGTGCTGCCAGCGGCATTACTGCCACACAACCCATCTCTGCCAGACGTTTCGCCAGTATGGGATCATCATTCATATAAACCATGACTTCAAAACCATCCTTAACCAGTATCTCGGCCGCTTCCATGGTGGCAGGCATATCCGGGTAGAGCGTTTTTTCATCGCCCAGCACTTCCAGCTTGCAAAGCGCATGACCGTCCAGCAATTCACGCCCCAGCATACAGGTTCTAACAGCATCCTTCACGGTATAGCAACCTGCAGTATTGGGTAAAATTGTATATTTTTCCGGCGTTAATACATCAAGGATATTCGGCTCGTCCGGGTTCTGCCCGATATTCGTGCGTCGTATGGCGATAGTAACAATCTCTGCCCCACTGGCCTGAATAGCAGTATCAGTTTCAGCCATATCTTTATATTTACCCGTACCCACCAGCAGTCTGGATGTATATTCAACCCCCGCAATAACTAGCGGATCATTTTTATTCTGCGACACATTCCCACCTATAAAAGAATTTTAGAATTTGTTTCACGTAAACCGTAAACTGTAAAGCAACGATTTAACCCCCACCAATCGCCCCGACGATCTCCACTTTGTCACCTGCAGATAGCTCGTAACTGACATGCTGACTGGCCGGAACTATCTCACCATTCACTTCGACAGCAAACCGTTTCCCCTGTAACGCCATGATTTCTGTCAGATCCACGATGGTAGAAGGTGAACTAAGCTTGCGGCTGTCACCGTTGACTGTAATATTAATAGAGGTACTCATATGTTAATCAGGCTTCCCTGTATATCTCACTACCCTGCTTCTTGAATTCTGCAGCCATCTCTTTCATTCCAGCATCCACTGCCGATTCAACATCCTCCATGTTATGACTGGCCGCATATTCCCTGACTTCCTGGCTAATTTTCATGGAGCAGAAATGTGGCCCACACATGGAACAAAAGTGGGCGACTTTGTGGGCCTGCTTAGGCAGGGTTTCATCGTGGTATTCACGTGCCCGATCCGGGTCGAAGCCGAGATTGAACTGATCCTCCCAACGAAACTCAAAGCGCGCTTTGGACATCGCATTGTCACGTATCTGTGCACCCGGGTGTCCCTTTGCCAGGTCGGCGGCATGAGCGGCAATCTTATAGGTAATAATGCCTTCCTTTACATCATCACGGTTGGGTAATCCCAGATGCTCTTTCGGCGTTACATAACAAAGCATGGCTGTGCCATACCAGCCGATCATCGCGGCACCGATACCGGAAGTAATATGATCATAGCCCGGTGCGATGTCTGTCACTAGCGGGCCCAGTGTGTAGAAAGGTGCTTCACCGCAGGCTTCAAGCTGCTTGTCCATATTGGCCTTGATCATATGCATCGGTACATGACCCGGACCTTCGATAATGGTCTGTACATCATGTTTCCAGGCAATTTTTGTCAGTTCGCCCAGGGTCTCCAGTTCGGCAAACTGTGCTTCATCATTGGCATCCATCAGACTACCCGGGCGAAGACCGTCGCCGAGTGAAAATGACACGTCGTAGGCCTTCATGATTTCGCATATATCTTCGAAATGTGTATAGAGGAAACTTTCCTGGTGATGTGCAAGACACCACTTGGCCATGATTGAACCGCCACGTGAAACGATGCCGGTAAAACGTTTTGCCGTCATCGGCACATAGGCCAGCCGCACACCGGCATGGATGGTGAAATAATCGACACCCTGTTCTGCCTGCTCAATCAAGGTGTCGCGGAAAATTTCCCAGGTCAGATCTTCTGATTTACCATTGACCTTTTCCAGCGCCTGATAGATCGGTACAGTACCAATCGGTACCGGGGAATTACGCAGTATCCATTCGCGTGTTTCGTGGATATTTTTACCGGTGGACAGGTCCATAACCGTATCACCGCCCCAGCGTGTCGACCATGTCATCTTGTCGACTTCTTCCTCGATAGATGAGGTGACTGCAGAATTGCCAATATTGGCATTAATTTTAACCAGGAAATTACGCCCGATTATCATCGGCTCCAGTTCCGGGTGATTAATGTTACACGGTATTACCGCACGCCCACGTGCAACTTCATCGCGCACAAATTCCGCTGTGATCTGCTCTGGAATAGCGGCGCCGAAGTCCTGCCCCGGATGCTGCTCAACGAGTTTGTCGCGTGAAAGCTCCAGCCGCATATTTTCGCGGATAGCGATAAATTCCATTTCCGGCGTGATAATGCCCTGTCTGGCATAATGCATCTGGCTGACATTGGCACCGGCCTTTGCCCGTCGTGGTATACGACGATGTTCAAAGCGCAGTACATCGAGCTTTTCATCGGTTTCTCGTGTCCTGCCGTAATCCGAGCTGAGGCCATCCAGTATCGCAGTGTCGTTTCTCTCCTCTATCCAGCTGTCACGCAGGGCGGGCAGGCCTTTACGGATATCGATCTCTACTTCCGGGTCGGTATAGGGACCGGAAGTATCATAGACGGTTACCGGTGGATTTTTTTCGACACCGTCACCCACATACGTGTCATCCAGTGTAATTTCACGCATAGGCACACGTACATCCGGACGACTACCCTCGACATAGATTTTTCTGGATCCGGGAAAGGGCGCGACGGATTCTTCATCGACGCTAGCAGTGCTGCTCAGGAAGTCTTCAGGTTTTGCGCTCATGCTTGTTCCTCACTAAATAAACTAAAATAGCTGGGACAGGACAAGCGGCGGCAGGCCAGCTTCCCTACGCCAGACCACGTCAGCAGACTGGATCAGGTTCAAAGGGTGTGTTCTCAGCCCTATACTTTGTATCGGGCACCCCCAGCTGAAAAGAAGGCACGATAATGTAATAAGCAGAGCTGGTCAAGTAAAGCCTGTGGTTTGCCTGATCTATAGGTGCTAATTCATTCAAGGGGGGTACGGAAAAGACATGTACGAATGAATTCGCACCTACCAATGCGTCCTTTATTTATTCGCCCTGTTTTCCACCAGATGATCTACTACTGCCGGATCCGCAAGGGTAGAGATGTCACCAACGTTATCAATATCGTTCTCCGCCACTTTACGCAGGATGCGGCGCATGATTTTACCTGATCGTGTCTTTGGCAGGCCCGGCGCCCACTGTAGGATATCGATGGTGGCAATGGGGCCTATTTCCTTACGTACAAATTGCACCAGCTCTTTACTTAATTCATCTGACTCATCCACCCCAGCCATCAATGTTACATAGGCGTATATGCCCTGTCCTTTGATATCATGTGGGTAACCCACAACCGCCGCTTCCGCAACACTATTATGCAATACCAGTGCTGATTCTATCTCGGCAGTTCCCAGTCGATGCCCGGAAACATTCAGCACATCATCGACGCGACCGGTAATCCAGTAATAACCATCGGCATCCCGGCGACAACCATCACCGGTAAAGTAATTTCCTGGATAGGTAGTGAAATAGGTATCTATAAAACGCTGATGGTCACCATACAGAGTACGCATCATACCTGGCCACGAAGACTTTATTACCAGATTCCCGGAACATTCTCCTTCAAGCTCATTACCCTGTTCATCGACGATAGCCGGTTGTACACCAAAGAAAGGTTTACAGGCAGACCCCGGTTTTAAATCTGTTGCGCCCGGTAAGGGTGTGATCATTTGAGCGCCGGTTTCAGTCTGCCACCAGGTGTCCACAATCGGGCAGCGTGCCTCGCCCACAACATGGTAATACCATTCCCATGCCTCGGGATTGATCGGCTCACCCACTGTGCCGAGCAGCTTTAGACTACTGCGCGAAGTTTTCTTTACCGGCTCTTCACCTGAGCGCATCAGGGCACGTATGGCCGTAGGTGCAGTATAAAACTGATTGACTTTATGCTTGTCGATCACCTGCCAGAAACGGGAGACATCCGGGTAAGTAGGTATGCCTTCAAACATCAAAGTCGTCGCGCCATTGGCCAACGGTCCGTAAACGATGTAGGTATGGCCAGTGACCCAGCCGACATCGGCGGTACACCAGTAAATATCACCATCGTGGTAATCAAACACATATTTGTGAGTTATCGCGGCAAACAATAGATAGCCGCCAGTTGTGTGCAGGACGCCTTTTGGCTTACCGGTCGACCCCGATGTATAGAGAATAAACAGCGGATCTTCAGCATCCATTTCTTCTGGTGGACAATCTGTTGACGCATCGGCCATCAGTTCGTCATACCAGATATCTCTACCTTCCTGCCAGCCAATATCACCGCCAGTCCGACGGATCACTACACAGGTATGCACATTCGGACAATCTGCCAGGGCCTCGTCTGCATTCTTTTTTAAAGCTACGGCCTTGCCGCCACGCACAGCTTCATCGGCAGTAATCAATATCTGGCAGTCAGAATCGAGAATCCGGTCGCGCAGCGAATCGGGTGAGAAGCCGCCAAAAACGATTGAATGCACGGCGCCTATACGTGTACAGGCCAGCATTACCACAGCTGCCTCAGTCACCATCGGCATATAGATACAAACGCGGTCGCCTTTCTTAACACCACGTCCCTTTAAGACATTGGAAAACCTGCAGACTTGTTCGTGTAATTCACGGTAGGTAATTTTTTTATCAACCGCCGGATCATCACCTTCCCACAGCACTGCCACCTGATCACCACGTGTGTCGAGATGACGATCCAGACAATTGTAGGACACATTCAGCTTGCCGCCTTCAAACCATTTTATATTTCCAGTCTTGAAATCCGAATCCTGAACTTTGTCCCAGGTCTTCGTCCAGTCAAGAAACTCCTTCGCCTGTTCCGCCCAGAAAGCATCAGAATCTTCAATAGATTGCTTATACATGCTCTCATAGCGTTCTTTGTTGATATACGCATTTTTGGCAAATTCACTCGGGACCGGGTAGATTTTAGATTCAGGCATGTTTTGCTCCAGTTGGCTTCGGTTTTCGACTTTCGACTAAATAGTGAATCAGTTTCCTAACTTTATCAACTGAAAACTGAAACTGAAAACCTGTATTTAAATCGCGAAATAAAAAAATCACTCCGCTACATTAAAAAACGCCTTCCTGCTCATCGACCCCATATTAAAATCACCCAACAGAATATGCTCATTAAGATCACGTGCATGAACAGCCCATGAATAGTAACCGCCCGGCTGAAGTTTACCCACAGGTAATTTCAACTTGTTGTCACTAAGTAGTTTTGACTTGAACACCAACTCTTCTGTCCATTCATCCCTGATATAAACCTTGTAGAAACCAGCGCCTGGCACCTTGCTCCAGGTCAGGGTGACAGGTAATGGAAAGGCGCTCTCTTCAGATGAAGGAGCCATACCTGTAACTCGATCAATTCGGGTCAACAGCATAAAGTTTCTGGCTAAATACTCCTTACCATCTGTAGTTCTAACTTTTATCGAATACCATCCAGATGTTGCACTATCTGGCACATTCATATCTACCACAAACACCCGTTTTTCCGGTTTTTTCTTGCGCTTTAGTTGCTTGAAACGGCTTTTCTGTAGAACAGCCAGACTGGCTCCAGATGGATAAAATACCTCCATTTCGGCCACATCATTAAATTTTTCTGTGGAGAAAAGAATCTTGAAATAACTCTGGCGCTCCGGCCAGTTGCAGATATGGATATCAAAAAAACCAATTTTGTTCCTGTGTGGATCCTGATGAAGTACAGGTGCATCTTCAGCAAATGCAGATGTCGCCGACAGTTGCAAAATGAAAAAGACCACATATATGAGTGTCACAAATATAGTTTTCATCTGATTCAAGCTAAATCCTTTTAACTGGAGTTTTTCAGGTTGGCCGTTCTTAAGCGCAGACTCAGGCCTTTCAGCATGCCGAGACTTAGCTCCGGATAGTTGATGATCAACCCGCGTAGGCGAGATTTTTCCAACGACAGAACTATGGAATCTTCGAGCACGTGTGCAGACGCAGAACGTGACAACTCATCCAGAAGATTCATTTCACCGAAACATTCTCCAGGACCAAGTTCTGCGACAAACTCTTTTATCGTTGGATCAGGGTTTAAAGAAATTCCTATCACCCCACTCTGCAGGATATACATAGAATCGCCGTGCTCATTTATATCAAATATTCGATCGCCGGCAAAATAGCTTTCCTCTTCGAGCATTTGCGCCACTATCCTGAGGTCTTCAGTAGAGACCTCTGAAAACATCGGCGATTGCTTTAACAATAGTATACGTTCAAACAGGTCAGGCATAGCTTTTGCTACTCAGTGTGGTGTTAAGATATGCAGCACACTCGTTCAACCATGGATCAGTCCCATCAGCTATCCATTTAAGTATGTCATCAATCGATGTGAAAACATCTTCTGCCGCCCGAGGATGGCTATCTCCTGTTCCCTCAAATATATGCATCAGTAATGATATCAATCTCCCATGGCTGATCATCGACAGTAGTTCACAGGCATTAGAAAAATGACGCCTGTCCCGGCTCTTCAGACCAGCCCGGATGACTTCAATATCGCTATCATGAGTGGAGGATTGCAAAGCCAGTAGAGAAAGATCGATGAGTTCATGCATTCGCTCTTCTATAGCATGACGTAGCAGTATAATACCCCGTGTGAAGTGGCCCTCCTCTTCGTCCAGCAACTTGATGGCATCATGCATCTGCAGCGCATTTTCAGCCATGGCAACAGAAATGGATTGCAAAACCTCCGCAGATGCTCCGTATTCAATAAGGTATTCAATCATCGCCTGCCTGGCACGAGGAGAACCAAACTGGCACTCGCTCAGAATACTGATGAGCCATGGCCGCGGGTCAGAATAACGAGCAGCCATGCTCTTTACTGACGCCTCCCGCACATCCGGATGGTGATCTTCAATTGCCCGATGAACAATCTCTTCATGCTCATCATAGGACAGAATGTGTGAAGCATGGATGACCTCTCTCCTTACCTTCCAGTCTTCGTGTTTAGACAACTTTATTACACTTGCCTGGGCAGCCTTAAAATTGTCTGTAGGCCAGTTAGCAATCATCTTCAGGGCAGCAATCTGAAAACGACTGATGGGTTGATCCAGCATTTGTACCAGAACCTGCTGGATCTTGCCAAAGAACGGTTCCCTGAGATAGTAATTCTCCATGCCCGGTACTGCCAGTTCAATACCCGGAATATAATACTCTGGTCTTGAGTCACCGAGAAGTTTGACCCATTCTTCCTGTGCCTGTTCGCATAAGTCCGGTACTGGATAGATCAGGACGCCAAGAATGCCAGCAGCGCACAAACGGGGTGATTCACTCCGTAGTAGACCTGTAAGCTTTTGCTGCGCTACCTGATCACCGGATTCAAACAGGGCCTTGTACAGGGTGGCATCAAGATGAGCATCTCCATTGCCGATTTCCCTGCGCAATTTGTCACATAGTTTCTCAGACCCGAGTGGCTGAAGCATTCTTATCATCTTATCTTTTGTCGCGACAGATGCACTCAGCATTCGCCGGGGCAGCAAGGTGACCGCACGTTCAGGTTTCGCTTTGCTCAATACACTTGAATAGGCAATCGATATTTCTTCATCCTCCTGCAGCACACCTTTTTCTATATCTTTCAACAATGCATTGTCTGCGCCATCAAGCACTCCCAGCATTTGATGTTCTGGTACAAACAGTCTTTGCTTCAGGTTTTTCACAATCTCTCTTGCATAGGCTTTGTTCATCTTGCGATTGAACCAGAGATAAACCAGTGCCGCCAACAGGCCGGGGAACAGGAACAGAGAAGGATTTTCGGCCTTTTGTGCGAACCACAAAAAAATCCCGGCGGTGGCCAGTGCCAGGGGCAATACAACCACTATCGACATAGCTCTGGCTCGACCCTGTATCTGCATCGGCAAGGAATCCATGAAGATATTTCTTACCGGCCTGCGAAAGGCCGGCATGATGGAATCCTTGTTAAAACTGCCTATCAGTGCAAAAGGCAAAGTAAAACTGAACATTAACCCCAGATAGACCATAAAGCTGGTGACCGGGTAGACAAGATTTACTTTTTTCATGCCAAATCGCCGAATCACACGATTTGAAATAAAAATCTGCATAATCAATGCCAGTGCGCTGGTCGTGGCTGTCAACAGACCGAAGAATGAACCGAGCGCCACTTCAGTTTCAAAAGTATCTGTATAGATACGGTTTAGTGTGTAACCAAGTACGTAGGTTGATATCACCATAAAAAACAACGCAAATGATGACACCTTTAATAATTGAGATGTCTTCATGAATTTCAAACCCTGAGTAACCTGATTAATAGATTGCCGTAGCCTGGATCTCTCCTTACGACCTGCCCGGAAATACGGCGAGACGCCTTTTTTACTGTGCCAGACTGTTATTATGGCTAAGGTAACCACCAATAGGAGTGCCCAGACCAGCAGCATATTCTGAACACCAAGGGCCCGTGACATGCCGGCCAGAAAAAGTCCGCCTATGATCACGCCCACCTGACTGCCTGCAAGAATTATGGGCATTAGCCGCTTGGATTGGGTCTGCACCAGATTCTGCCCCAGATAGAGTGCGCTGTGCACAAGAAATAATTCAGATGCAATCTCATACAGTAGAAAATATGCCGGATAAACCATGTCACTCGCACCGAGGCGTATCATAAACCAGTTACCCAGCAACAGGGCAATCATGAGGGCGAAGATGATTTTAAAAAACCGCTCAGATGGAAGTGCGTCAACAAAGGCGGCATACATTACACTGATGGCACTTAACAGGATACCAACCAGGACAAACATCACGGGCAGGTATTCTATGCCGTATCGCTTGAAAAATAGCGCGTCAGCTGTCCCCCGGCCCAATGCTATTCCAGCACCCATCAAAATGAACACAATCAGTAAATAGCTGAGCTGCTGCCGTTCATCTTTGTGGATCAGCAGTGAGTCGGTAATACGATCAAGCATAGTAGATCCTATCCCTGAGTGGAAACATGTCGATGCAGATCTTCATTCTCCCCTGGTGTTGCTTTGGTACAGAACTATTAGCATTCTTTATGCAGGCACTTTATATTTGTTATTCCGCGTCGAGTATAACTTAGCGGGAGCATTCCATCCCTTATTTCTTCTTTGTCTATAAAATCTGACACAAACAACACCATAACGAAATAATTATCCAAATTTGCTATCCTACTTCCATGAATTCTCATCCGACAGGATATAAACGGCGATGAAGAGTTTATTGTTGCGATAACTCCAGACAGTTATTCACAACTTCCGACAATCCAATACTCAAGGAGATCTTGGTTATGAAAAAACTTACACGTTTTTTTGCAGCAGCGCTGATTGTCAGCGGTTTGTCACTGGCACCAGTCGCTGATTCTGAAGCATGGTTTAATATGAACGGGCCATGGAACAATGGTTCTGGCTGGGGTGGTAACCCGTGGAACAATGGTTCTGGCTGGGGTGGCAACCCGTGGAATGGTGGCTGGGGCGGTAATCGCTACTATGGCGGCCAACCATACTATGGCGGCGGTGCACCGTATTACGGCGGTTATCCAAACTACGGCGGCGGCATGATGAACGCTCCTGCCGCTATACCGGAAACCACACCTGCGCAGTAGAAGATTTTACTATGCGAATAAAAAAGGGCCGCACTCAGCGGCCCTTTTCAGTTTTTCGATATTCCTGTGGTCTCTAAAAGAAACCCGTCATTGCGAGCGAAGCGCGGCAATGAAAAGTAAATAAGAACCCTCCTAACAATCATGAAGCCCCTGAGCAATTCATAAAGGATATACCGGATGCGGTTTTTGTTCTTCGTAGTAGGGCATCATGCGTGGAACAAGGGCATCAAGGGCCTCGATACGTTTCCCGGATGATGGATGGGTGCTGAGAAAATCAAATGAGGAAGCGCCTGATTCCTTGCTCATCTTCTGCCACAGAGTGACAGCTGCACGGGGGTCATATCCCGCCCGGGCTGCCAGCTCCAGCCCTATCTGGTCAGCCTCTGTTTCTGCAGTCCGGCTGTTAGGCAGTGTTATCGCTAACAACGCCGCCGCTGATGCGCCCATAGCAGCACCACGATTATCTGTTGCCATCGCTACTGCTAAAGCCCCTAACGAAGTCGCCATTGCCACTGACATTTTTTCAGCAGTATGTTTAGCAAGCGCGTGGGAAATTTCATGTGCCAGTACCTGCGCCAGCTCATCATCAGTAGGTTTTATTTTTTCTATCAGTCCGCTGTAAAGGGCCATACGACCACCTGCCATTGACCATGCATTGACCGTCTTCGGATCGTTGATGACTTGCATACTCCATTGCCATTTCCTGGTATCCGGCCGCATAATAAGTGCTTCGTAGATCAGCCGTCCCGTTATCAGGTTCACCCGGTTAATCAGTGCCTGATCGTGAGAGATCTGGCCCTTTTTCGCATAGCCGTTCATCGCCTGTGCATACGCATGGGCCGACTGGGCAATCGCTGATTCTTCCGAAATCATCATAAATTGACTTCGACCAGTCGGTGATGTTGCACAGGCTGCAAGCAATAAAGGTATTAATAAAGTAAGGAACAGATGGACTGTCTTCACCTGCTTGCACCCTTAATTTCCTCAACCCTGACGAATATTTGTGACGCAATTGTCTGCTGTTGCCGGCTGGTAGATCCGATACCCCCCTGACGAGAGGACCCGGATTGATCCATACTACCAATTGCAATCCATTCGCCCAGTTTACCGCGCACAGTAGTACTGATATTCGCAACAGTAATGCTCGGTCGCGACTGCCACCCCTGCTGTGGATGGCGACCATTAATTCTTATGTTATTACGCTGGCGGCTGATCGTGTTTATTTCCAGAAATACATCGTCACCGTTCAGTCGTGGAATTGCATAAAACCCGGTGACTGCTGGATAATAAGTCGTATTGTCATAGCCATAAACACCACCAGGGCCTATGACTGTGCCGCGATTCCTGACCGGAATTTCTTCACCTGCCGAAATATAGGCCTCACGCCCCTCAAGCACCTGCACCTGCTGGGTGATACTGGATTGTCCGTTTTGACTATTTGATTTCATCTTTACTGACAGGGAATTCTCTTCCTCATTATGGTGACCGGGATGTCTGTCATCTATGACGACTCCACCGTTATTGATAGACAGATTACCGGCCCGCCCCTGAACAGAAGCTGAACCTTGCTTGCCGATACTGCTATTTCCGCGTTTGACACTGATCAGTAGTCGGGCAGGTGCCTTATCCAGTGTCGCCAGCAACTTGCGGACTTCTACCATTTTTTGTGGTGTTGCGGAGATCACAAGCTGCCCCTGCAAGCCACTTACGGAACCACCAGGGGAAACCAGCGGACGGACTATCGGGACAATTTCATTAACTGACCGGTAGCCTAGCGGTATCACCTCGGTCACCATTTGCTGTGCCTGGACTAAGCTGACTGTGGCAGTATAAAACAGCAATATCAGACAAAATCGCTTCATGGCAAAACTTAATCCCCAGGCAAAAGTGATTCCATCGCCATCAGGTCATCCATCACTTCACGACGACGGACAACATGAAACTCTTCCCCATCCACCATGATTTCGGGCGGCCGCGGACGACTATTGTAATTCGAACTCATGCTAAAACCGTAGGCGCCGGATGAGCGGATCGCCAGCAAATCTCCTTCCTGCAGTGACAGTTTGCGCTGCTTAGCCAGGGTATCGCCTGTTTCACATACCGGGCCGACGATATCCCAGAGTTTCGCAGCATCCTTATTGCGTGGCGCTACCGCTACCACTTCCTGCCAGGCATCATAAAGTGCCGGACGTATCAGGTCATTCATCGCCGCATCGACGATGGCGAAATGATGGCCCGGTGTATTTTTCAGGTATTCAACCCGGGTCAATAACACTCCTGCATTGCCAGCAATGGCCCTGCCCGGCTCCAGTACCAGGGTCAATTCCGTCTCCCCTCTTTGCCGCAGTCGCTCGCGTATGGCCTGAACATACTGTTCAGGTTCCGGCGGCCTTTCATTCTGATAGGAAATCCCCAGTCCACCGCCAATATCAAGATGCCTGAGATTCACCCCGGCGTGCTTCAGCCTTTCAACTAGATCAAGAACCCGATCCAGCGATTCAATAATGGGTGACATGTCCATTAACTGTGAACCGATATGGCAATCAATACCAACCAGATCAAGCATCGGGTATTCGTAATGCGCCATGGTATAAAGCTCATACGCCTCATCAGAAGGGATACCAAACTTGTTTTCTTTCAGCCCGGTTGATATATACGGATGTGTTTTTGGATCAACATCAGGGTTTACGCGCAGAGAAGTGGGTGCACGCACCCCCAATTGGCCCGCTATACCGGCAATACGCTCCAGTTCATCAGCAGACTCTACATTGAAACACTTGATGCCGGCACGCAGGCTGGCACGAATCTCAGCACTGGTTTTTCCTACACCCGAAAAAATGACTTTTCCGGGATCTCCGCCGGCACGCATCACACGCTCTAGCTCTCCGCCCGAAACAATATCAAAACCCGCCCCCAGTCGAGCCAGTACATTCAGTACGGCAAGATTGGAATTGGCCTTGACGGCATAACAAACCAGATGTGGAATGCCCTGCAGCGCCTGATCGAAGGCCAGATAATGACGGCTTAATGTTGCACGCGAATAAACATAGGCCGGAGTGCCAACACTGCGGGCAATTTCTGCAAGGGGTACAGACTCAGCATGTAGCTGTCCACGCTGATAGATGAAATGATCCATTTTGACTAAGGAACCTCTGTTTACTCCTTCTCCTTCGACTTAACTTTTTTTTCTACACTTTCAGTCTTTTCTGCCGTAGTACCTTTTTCGATTTTGTTTGCCGCTGCCTCAGGGGCAGCTGCTTTCTCAAGATACAAAGGGCCTTTCTGTCCACAGGCAGACAGCAGAAACAGGCTGATCAGTAGCAGCAACCCTGTAATACGTATTTTCATCGAAAACTCCAGGATAGTAGAATGGACATATTGGGTATTGGGAAGTATAACCCGTGAATCAAAGTTACAACACCGGAAAAAAGATGACAGAAACCACAAACAGCCAGGCATTTATTGAAACACTTGAGCAACTCGAAGAGCTGCTGGACAACTGCGATGCTGATATCGATTACGACACCATCAGCGATATCCTGACCATAGAATTTGAAAACCACAGCAAGATCATCATCAACTACCAGAGTGCCAATGGCCAACTATGGCTAGCAGCACGCAGCGGCGGCTTTCATTATGACTATGATGAGGGAGCTGGCCGATGGAAAAATGACCGGAACGGGGTCGAGTTTTTTGATCAGCTATCCGAACTTGCGACAGAGCAGGCGGGGGAAGGAATTATTCTGAAGCCAGAATAGGATTACAATATACGTGTTACTCCCACTCCCCTTCCGGCCTCTCAACCCTCCCCGGCATCTCACACCTCGGGCATTCAATATTGCTTATCTCAGGATCAAGAACATCCACCTCCTCATGATAACAATACGCGCACATTAATGGTCTTTCACCACCCTGCCAGGCGCTGCCGAGGGAGTGACAGTTAGAGCATGAATACAGAACCATTTCCATACCCTGAAACTTGCTGGCCTGGCCTACTGCCATCAATTCAGTATCGTAGCCGCATGAACTACAGATAAATTGCCGAAACTTTCCCAGGATCACCTTCTCCATAATTTATTTTTTAACGAATGTTTCACGCGCTCTTTTTATCGCGGCACGAACCTGATTCGGTGCAGTACCACCGATATGATCACGCGCATTGACAGAACCTTCCACTGTCAATACATCAAATACATCCTTATCTATCTCGTCACTGAATGATCTTAATTCATCGAGCGACATGTCTGACAGGTCATGTCCAGCCTGTTCGGCAGCCTGCACTGCCTTACCAACAATCTCGTGGGCATCGCGGAACGGGATATTTTTTCTGACCAGATAATCGGCAAGATCGGTGGCCGTAGAAAAGCCCTGCCTGGCGGCCTGGTACATGGCATCTGATCTGACTGTCAGCTGCGGGATCATTCCAGCAAACACGCGGATCGCCGCTGTTACCGTATCCAGACTGTCGAACAGAGGTTCTTTATCTTCCTGATTATCTCGATTGTATGCCAGAGGTTGACCTTTCATGATCATCAATAGAGAAACAAGATTACCAATTACTCGACCACTTTTCCCACGCGTCAGCTCCGCCACATCCGGGTTTTTTTTCTGCGGCATAATGGAGGAACCTGTGCAATAGGTATCGGAGATGTCAATAAATCCAAACTGCGCTGATGACCAGATTATAAGCTCCTCCGACATGCGCGATAGATGAATCATGATGACTGAAGCGGTAGACATAAATTCCATCGCAAAGTCACGATCAGAAACGGCATCCAGAGAATTTTCTGCCGGTGCATCGAAACCCAGTAATTCTGCTGTGTAATGACGATCTATCGGGAACGTCGTCCCGGCCAGTGCTGCAGCACCCAAAGGCATACTATTCATCCGCCTGTGGCAATCAGACAATCGACCCAGATCGCGCCGCAGCATTTCTACCCATGCCATCATGTGGTGTCCAAAGGTCACCGGTTGTGCCACCTGCAGGTGTGTGAATCCCGGCATAATAGTATCAGATTCCTTTTCGGCAAGATCCAGCAAGGCTATGATCAGCACCTTTATTTCAGCGCTAAGGGATTCTATCTCCTGGCGCAGATAAAGGCGTATATCCGTTGCCACCTGATCATTGCGGGAGCGCCCGGTATGCAGTTTCTTACCGATATCACCGATATTTTCTGTTAAACGCGCCTCAATATTCATATGCACATCTTCCAGGGTGCGCGACCAGTTAAACTCACCCCGCTCAATATCCTCAAGAATCTGATCCAGTCCCTCGATGATGGCTCTGCTTTCTTTATCAGTCAGCACGCCCACCCTGGCCAGCATGCTGGCATGCGCCTTCGAGCCTTCGATATCCACTTTATACAAACGCTTATCGTAGGACACTGACTGTGTATACTCCTCGACCAGTTGATCCGTAGCCGCAGTAAAGCGACCCTTCCAGGGTTTTTCTTCTTTACCGGCTTTTTTAACTGTCATATTACTTGTTCCTCACTTAATATGTCGCATTATACCGATACAGCAGGTATCAATAAATCCATCGAATATAACTATTTATAGCACCTCAAAAACCATTCATCCTTATTTTCTAACCGGTAGTCAGACATTTATGGCAAATGTAATAATAGCGACTAAGTTAAAGGTGAGCATTAGCTCAAACCTGGTCAGCAACCCTCATTAAACTGCACCCCCAATCCAAATGCAGACCAGATTCTAACCCCCTTTAAAAAGGGGGTTTTTTATCACCCACATAGATTCAAATTTAGTAGACAATAGCGCAAAAGGGAGTATCACTTAAGGATACCTCTATCAATTCATGCATACGTCAGATTTAATAGGGCGCCCTTAATAGTTCATTCCAGCTTTATTCGCACTGTGAAACGGCCAATATTATCAACTTACCATTCATCTGCCCATTTCGGCCTATAATCAGCAAGATTTCTTTAGCTGCTCTGCGGGTGATAGATTTATCATCGTTAGTACAAAGCACTAACAGCCTGGTCCAGCAACCCTCATCTGATACACCCCCGACTACTGGACTGGATGATTCAGACCCCTTGTTTTCAAGGGGTTTTTTTTTGTCGCTACTGTTATCATGAACGCTGTAAGCACTGCATTTCATTCTATAAACCTGGATACTGGAATGAACAAGGAACAAACAACAGCGACAGACAGCACCTCGATTTCACCAGACTACACTGATTCTGTAACAGGTGTGTTCTTACTCGCCGCATTTCTCAGTAGCCTGGTCATCATCATTGCTCGCATCGACAACTGGGATACCAGCTATATTACTGACTTTGTGGCATTGCTCGCGGCCAGCTCCCTGATTGCACTTACTGATGCCCTCGTGCTGAAGATTTTCAACCCCTTCCTCAAATCTCTTTCTATCCGTGCAGGCCTGGCCACAGCCTATTTATTGCTGATGGTAACCACTTTCACCATCGGTTATGTTCTTTATGCTACCGTCACCGGGCACTGGCCATTGACCGCACCCACCAATAGAGTACTGCTTTCATTACTGCAGATATTTGTCTTAGCCACGGTAAACTACGCCATTGTGCTGATGATACTTCTGCATAGAGCAAAAACCAACGATATCAAAAACTCGTTTCAAGCTGCCAATCTGCAGGTACTACAGTCACGCATACGACCACATTTCATGTTTAATAGCATGAACAGTATTGCCGGCCTGATTAGAAATAACCCTGAAATAGCCGAACAGGCACTTCAAGATTTGGCTGATCTAATCCGTGTACTGATGGCTGATGCACGTAAGCTTGTTCCACTGATGGCCGAAATCGAGACATCAAAGCAATATCTGAAGATTGAAAAATTACGCCTCGGTGATCGGTTGAGCGTACACTGGCATTTGAAAAGTATTCCCAAGGATTGCTTTGTCCCTTCACTTATTTTACAACCCTTGCTTGAAAATGCCGTTTATCATGGCATAGAACCCAGTTTTGGCGGCGGCGTTATTGATATAGATATGCGTTCCGACAAGCGCAGAGTTCAGATACTGATCCGCAACCCCTTACCGGAAGATGGCGAGCGTAGCCATCGCAAAGGCAACCAGATTGCCATGGATAATATTAAGCAAAGACTAATTCAGCATTTTGGCGAAGCCGCTTCGCTCAGTTCCGGTCGGCGTAATACTATTCATATAACGAAAATAATCTTTCCCATCGTGGTATAAAGACAGGCACACAAGGAGACGCATGAAAATTCTAATTGTTGATGATGAAAGCCTCGCCAGACAGCGTATGCGAGACCTTCTTACTGACCTGGGTGAAACAGATATTGTCGGTGAAGCGGCCAATGGCAGCGAGGCCATTGAAAAAACCGTAACACTGAAACCTGATCTGTTATTGATGGATATCCGCATGCCGGTAATGGATGGCCTGGAGGCTGCCATGCATCTGCAAGGCATAGAAAATCCACCCTTTATTATCTTCACAACGGCTTATGACGAACATGCCCTGGATGCCTTTGAGGTGAATGCCGTCGATTATCTTTTGAAGCCTATTCGCAAAGAACGACTGGGAGCTGCCCTGCAAAAAGCACAACCGGTCAGTACCCGGCAGTTAAAAGAGGTCAGCCGTGCCGCTGATTCTAAAGCCACACGTAGTCATATCAGTGTCCATATGCGGGGCAGGATCACGCTCATACCTGTGCATGATATCATCTACTTCATTGCTGACAATAAATATGTCACTGTGCGCACCGCCACTGAACAGCACCTGATTGAGGAATCACTGGTCAGTCTCGAAGAGGAGTTCTCTGATCGTTTCCTGCGCATTCATCGTGGTTCGCTGGTAAATACCGACTATCTACGAGGCATGGAAAAAAATACCGCCGGCCATTGGCGGGTATTAATGAAGGGTATCGATGAAAAACTTGTCGTCAGCCGCAGGCACACGCCGCAGGTGAGACGCTGGGTGCGGCGTTAGGAGGACACTGTCAGACTTAGGGAAAACTTGCCATAATAATGGCTTTCCCTCGCTACCATCACCTAATTCCGACAGGCTCCAGGTAGTGATTTCCTCACCATACTAACCCCGGCTGCAATAGCTTCATCCAGATAAAAGCCATAAAAATCTTCATTGCTGATACCAATAATAGACTTGCCTGCCTGTTTTCCGTCCGGGCCAAACACCATCACAGTTGGCACCAGGTAGACACCGTAACTCGCTGCCAGCTTTCGCATTGAAACCGCCTTACCTGAAAAATCTTTGACCTGCGCATCGCTGTCTATTTCCACTTCGCGGGCGACAATACCCGGATAGCGCTCGTCTTCCGGCAAGGGCACCATGTAAAGAGAACGTACAACACTGCAGTATGAACACTCAGACGAACCGAACATCACTACCAGCGGCTGCCCCTTACAGGCTGCCTGACGAGATTCGCGGGACAAATCACTGGCCCGGGGCAATTTATCTTTATACAGGTTTGCGTCACCCTCGGATTCTGTATCAATACCCGTGCCGGCAATGCCTTCCAGATTCGTATTCGCAGCCAGTAACACGGCAGGTAAAGTGATACCTATCAGTAAAGAAAATAGTGAAGTATTTGTTAATGACATTGCAGGAAAGCCCCCATCTCAACTATTATGTGCTGCTCGATTGGTAGTAGTAAATACCGGGGCCAAGTATAGCAGAATACCCGAACAATCAACTGGAGCCCTCTTTTGACCAAAATTCGCATAGGCACGCGCAAGAGCCCGCTTGCGCTATGGCAAGCATACTTTATCCGTGATGAACTTCTTGCCCGTCACCCATCGCTGGAGTGCGATATCGTAAAACTGACTACCGAGGGTGACCGTATCCTGGATACACCGCTGGCAAAAATCGGCGGTAAGGGTTTATTCATCAAAGAACTTGAACAGGCGCTGATCGACGAACGGGTAGATATCGCCGTACATTCAATGAAAGATGTCACCGTTGGCCTTCCGGAGTCACTGCACATTCCGGTTATCTGTAAACGTGAAGCCCCCTGGGATGCCTTCGTTTCAAATAAACACAATCGGTTCCTCAACCTGCCACAGGGTGCCCGCCTCGGCACATCCAGCCTGCGCAGGCAGATGCAGTTAAAAGCAGCGCGGCCAGATCTGGATATTGTTTCCCTGCGCGGCAACGTCAACACACGCCTGGCCAAACTTGATGCCGGTGAATTTGATGCCATTATCCTGGCAGCTGCAGGCCTGATTCGTCTGGAAATGTCTGATCGCATTACCGAAACCCTGGTACCAGAAATTTGCCTGCCTGCCGTCGCGCAAGGGGCAGTCGGCATTGAATGCCGCAAAAAAGACGATCAGACCCTGCCGTTGTTGATGCACCTTAATCACCCACCTACGCATGCCAGAGTCATCGCGGAACGTGCCATGAACGCCACGCTGGAAGGTGGCTGTCAGGTACCCATCGCGGGCTTTTCAGAAATCCATGAAGACACACTGCATCTACGCGGCCTGGTCGGCACCCCGGACGGTAGCCTGCTATTACATGCCGATATTGCTGGGCTTACCAGTAATGCTGAAGAGCTAGGGCAGGCACTGGCACAGCAATTACTGGCTAAGGGTGCGGGGGATATACTGGCGGAAGTATATGGTTGATTCTTTTGTTTGTGCTGGCGCACGGCTGGGGCCTCACCTTTTCTTGAGGTGTTCTTAATAGTTCTATTTCTTGAATTGATATGAGAGTTTCGTCCTTCATGGACGAGTTCATTTCTTTTGTACGCACAAAAGAAACAGAACCAAAGAAAAACCGCCATGCCCTGTCACGCCACTTCCGTGGCAGAATGGTCAGTGCATTACGTGAGGCGGCA
>ENA-ORDP01000606-ORDP01000606.1-marine-sediment-metagenome-genome-assembly--contig:-NODE-606-length-22541-cov-4.460420_pt1 | contig 22541 bp, 20 predicted proteins | sample MGYA00248627_ERZ508539 | MGnify/ENA primary metagenome ERZ508539 (study PRJEB26208, sample SAMN05571518) | marine sediment metagenome | biome: deep sea; feature: Hydrothermal vent; material... | reverse complement strand
ATATTCAGTAGGTTGTAAAATTCAAAAAGTGCATTTTTCAGCATAGAGAGTATATTATGCTGAGACGGCTTATTGTGCAGACTCTATTTAGATTTCATCATTAACAGAAAAATATTGATGGCGAAAGGAAGTATGGAACACATCATCATCTGGACCGGGCGTGGGCTATCGCCAAGCGCGCAACCCCACAATCGCCAGAAAGATCGTCACGAAACGAAAAGGGTCCACGGGCGTCTATGGCCCGTCCTGATCTGTCTGGCAATCTGGCTTGCCGTTCCAGGGCCGCTTCTGGCTCAAGAAACCCTGGTGCTGAATACGGCCTTCACCTCTCCATTGTCCAATGACGAGCAGGCCGGTTTTGTCGATGTGGTTGTCAAAGAGGCGTTGAGGCGCATCGGCTTCGGGCTGGAAACGGTCCGGTTACCCGCCGAAAGGGCGCTCATCAACGCCAATGCCGGCATTGACGACGGCGATTTGCTCAGAATCCCGGGGCTGCAGAAGACCTATCCCAATTTGATCCAGGTGCCGGAAAAGATCATCGATTTGGAGTTTGTGGTTTTTACCAAGCATGTGGAATTCCCAGTGACCGGCTGGCGCAGCCTTAGACCCTATTCGATCGCCATTATCACCGGCTGGAAGGTTCTGGAGCGCAATATTACCGAGGCGGCAGCACTCACCAAGGTCAAAAACGTCTACCAGCTTTTCACGCTCCTGCTGAAAGATCGGGTCGACGCCATCGTCTATTCGCGCTGGCTGGGGTTCGGCTATATCAGACAACACCATGTGCGCGGGGTGAGGATATTGGAACCGCCCCTGGTGCGCCGGGGTGCGTATGTGTACCTGCATAAGAAACATCAACGTCTGGTGCCGAAACTCGCCGCGGCCTTGCGCGCCATGAAGGCCGATGGTAGTTATCGGCGAGCCTTCCGGCAAATACTGGCGCCGTTTGCCGGACAATGACGCCATGTTGAATTCCAATCTGGAGATTCATCAGTCCGGTATCGCCCGCCGCCTCATCCTCTATGTGATTCTATTCAGCTCGTTCATTACCCTGTTGCTCACTGCTCTCCAGTTGTACCGGGATTACAATACTGATATTGGCTTGGTTGAAGACCAATTGCAGCAAGTCCGGAACGTACACCTGAAAAGCCTCACCGCCGCCTTGTGGGTCTCAGATACCCAGGAACTCAAGACCCGTCTGGAAGGCATTTCCCGGCTTCGCGATATGCAGTCCCTGGAGGTCCGGGATCAGGAAAGGGTGTGGGTGTCCGTGGGCACGCCACAATCCAGGAACATGATATCGAAGCGCTACCCCATGGTTTATACCTCCCGAGGGCGGGACATCAGGATTGGCACATTAACCGTTGTTGCCAGTTTAAAGGGGGTGTATCAACGCTTGATCGACAAGGTCTGGGTGCTTCTTATCAGCAACGGCATCAAGACCTTTTTGGTGACAGGTTTCATCCTTGTGATTTTCCACACATTGATCACCCGTCATTTGATCCGAATCGCGGACTTCGCGCGCGGCTTGGACATCAACACTCTGGACAGTCCATTGGGCCTGGAGCGTAAAAGTAAGCATAAACAAAAAACGGACGAACTCGATCTGGTGGTCAGCGCCATTAACCGGATGCAGACCAATATAAAGGAATCGTTTACGGCCCTGGGGCAAAGCGAGGAGCGCTTTAAAATTCTGGCCAAGGTCTCGCCGGTGGGTATCTTCCGCACCGACGCCCGGGGCAACTGCACCTATGTCAATGAACGCTGGTGTGAATTGGCCGGCATGAACAAGGCGGAGGCGCTCGGCGAGGGCTGGACCCGGGCACTGCACCCCAAAGACCGGCAACGGGTGTTCCGTGAATGGTCCCAGGCCGTGGCAGATAGAGTCCCCTTCCATTCCGAATACCGTTTTCAGCGTCCCGATGATGGGGTGATTTGGTTGCTGGGATCGGCGGAAATGGAAATCGACTCCGGGGGTCAGGTAGTCGGCTATGTCGGCGCCATCACCGACATCACCAAACGCAAACGCACCGAAGAAACCGTGCGTAACATCGCCATGGGCGTCTCGGCCCAGACCGGCGGGGCCTTCTTCCATCATCTGGTGAGGCACCTGGCGAAAATGTTTAACATCGATTACGCCTATATCGGTGTATTGAGCAAAGACGACCCGCAGCAGGTCAACACCCTGGCGATGTGCGACCACGGACAGATCGTGGACAATATAAGCTATTTGCTGGCGGGCACCCCCTGCGCCAACGTTACAGGCCAGAGCACCTGCACCTACCCGAGCGGCGTGCAACAACAATTCCCGGAAGACCGGATGCTGGCGAACATGGGGGTCGAAGGCTATATCGGCACCCCCCTGTTCGACAGCCGCGGCGCGCCGCTGGGTATCCTGGTGGTGCTGGATAGAAAACCGTTACGGCATACCGAACAGGTGCGTGAGTTGCTGGAGATCTTTGCCGTCCGGGCGGCGGCGGAGATCGAAAGGTTGCAGGCCGAAGAAGTGCTGGCACACAGTAAGGCTGAATTCGAGGCCATGTTCAACGCCATTCCGGATGCGGTGATATTCACTGACACGGAACGCCGCATCGTCATGAACAACCCGGCGGTCCACGAGATATTTGGTTACAGCAACCAGGAGCTGATCGGCGGGACCGCGGAGATACTGTACGCGGACCGGAAGGACTTTTTGGAACAGGGATGCCTTCGCTACCACATTAAGTCCAGTGCACAACAAGGTACCTATGAAGTCAGGTACAAGCGTAAGGATGGCACGGTGTTCTGGGGCGAAACCCTTGGAACACAGGTCAAGGATACGAACGGCGCAACCATTGGCTTCATCGGCCTGTTCCGCGATATCACCGAGCGTAAGCGGGCAAAAGAAATAGAGGCGGGTTTTGGCCAGATATTGGATAGTTCCCTGAATGAGATCTACATCTTCGATGCCGACACACTACAATTTATCCAAGTTAACCGAGGGGCAATGATGAACCTGGGTTACTCCATGGAGGAACTGCAAAGACTCACCCCGCTGGACTTGAAGCCCGAGGTTACCCACACATCATTTGAGAAGCTGCTGATCCCTCTGCGTAACGGCGATAAGGAGAGAATCCAGTTTAATGCCACCCACCAACGTAAAGACGGATCCTTGTATCCCGTCGAAGTCCACCTCCAGCTCTCCAGCTTCGAATCCGTGGCGGCCTTTGTGGCCATTATCCTCGACATTACCGAACGCAGGCAGGCCGAAAATGTCCTGCGCCGCTCGCAGAAGATGGAGGCTATCGGCCAATTGTCCGGCGGCATCGCCCATGACTTTAACAACCAGCTCGGGGTGATCATCGGTTATCTGGATTTTTTGAAAAAGCATACCACCAATGACGAAAAACCCCACTTATGGGTGGATACCGCCACCAAGGCCACCCTGCGCTGCATGGACCTGACCCGGCAATTACTGGCCTTTTCCCGCCGCCAGATCACGGAAAAAACTGTGGTGGATCTCAATGCCACGCTCAAGGAGCTGGAGACCATGATTGCGCGTTCGGTCACTCCCGAGGTCAAGCTGCAGTATTTCCTGGCCGACGACCTGTGGTCCACCGAGATCGACCCCGGTGAATTCCAGGATGCGGTTCTGAATCTTGTGATCAATGCCCGCGATGCCATGCCGGGTGGCGGTATGCTCCTGGTCGAGACCACCAATAAACACCTGGATGCGGGTTATGCCACCCTCAACCCCGGGGTTGAACCCGGTGACTATGTACAGTTGATGTTGAGCGATACCGGCATGGGTATGTCTGTCGAAACCCTGGAGCACGTCTTTGAACCCTTCTTTACCACCAAGCCCGAGGGCAAGGGCACCGGCCTTGGCATGGCCATGGTGTACGGTTTTGTGAAACGCTATGGTGGATACATCAAGGTCTACTCGGAACCCGGCGTGGGCACCACCATCCGCCTGTATCTGCCACGTTCCACGGCCTCCGAAGCCACCGTCATTGCGAATAACGTTAACGAGGCAGAATTATCCACTGGCTGCGAATCCATCCTGATTGTCGATGATGAAGTCGATTTGCTCGCCCTGGCCGATCGGTACCTGACCGACTTAGGTTACCGGACCTTACAAGCAGAAAATGCCGCGCAGGCTCTGGAAATACTGAGGGGAGCCGAACAGATCGATCTGTTGTTCAGTGACGTGGTGATGCCCGGCGGGATGAATGGTTATGAATTGGCCCAGCGGGCGACCGAACAAAGGCCCGATCTTAAGGTACTGTTGACCTCGGGCTTTACTGCAGAAACCATTGCCCACAACGGACTGGCCCGTTTTTCCGCCCATCTGCTCAGCAAGCCTTACCGCAAGGATGACCTGGCGCAGCGTATCCGGTTCGTGCTCGATGCGGAGGCAGGGGTATGAATCGACCCAGGTTGATTGTGATCGATGATGAACCGGATATAGCGGGCTTTATCTGTGATGTGGCCGAACAGATAGGATTTGTTACTGAGCAATTCAATTATGCGGGGCTGTTCAAGGATCACTACAACGGCTACGCGGATGTTATTGTCCTCGATCTCATGATGCCGGGGGTGGACGGGGTTGAGGTGATCCGTTTTCTTTCCGAGATCGGTTGCAATGCCAGGTTGATCCTGATCAGCGGATTCGACCCGGGGGTCCTCCATTCCGCACAGCAACTGGCAGCGGAACAAGGGCTTAATGTTGCCGGCAGTTTGAGCAAACCCTTTCGTTACGATGCTCTGTATCAATTGTTGAGCGGGCTTTCCATTACCCCAAAAAGTCTTGCTCGCCCTGTATCCACCGAACCACCATCGGCGGGTGAACTGCGCGAGGCCTTGGACCATGATGAGTTGATGGTCTACTACCAACCCAAGGTTGGACTCAATGGGGATTGTCTCGTGGCCGTTGAGGCCCTGGTACGTTGGAAACACCCCAATCGGGGCTTGCTCGGTCCCGATCTATTTATCCCAACCGCTGAGCAGTATGACTTGATCGATGACCTGACCTGGGTTGTGCTGGAGCAGGTCATGACGCAATGTCGGTGCTGGCATGATCAGGGACTCACCATACAGGTTGCGGTGAACATGTCGGCGCACACGCTGAAAGAACTCGAGTTACCAGAAAAAATGGGTACTCTGGTTCAGAGATATAATTTGGAACCTTCTCAAATAATTCTTGAAGTTACGGAAACCACCTTGATGCAGGAATTGGCAAAATCCCTGGATATCCTGACACGCCTGCGCATGAAGGGCTTCCACCTTTCCATTGACGATTTCGGTACGGGCTATTCCTCGTTGGTGCAGCTTTACCGGGTCCCCTTCTCGGAAATCAAAATTGATCGCTCCTTTGTCATGGAAATGGTAAATGATCCAGAGGCTGCCACCATCGTCGAGACCATCATATTGTTGGGGCACAAACTGAATATGAGAATTGTTGCTGAAGGCGTGGAAACGGCTTCATGCCGGGAACGGCTGGCACGCCTGGCCTGTGATCAGGCGCAGGGGTATTTGTTTGCCAGGCCCATGCCCGGAGATGAAGTCTTTGCGTGGTTTTCCCAACACAGCAACCCAGAGCGCGGATGATTCCATGCCGCAAACGCCCAGGGCGGTACATGCGGAATTTCTGCCGGATCAAGACTCGCTCTTGATGACGGTAGCGGGAGCTTCTGGGAGTTCCAGGTGTGTGGAGTCAAACGTTGAAACGAAAATGCATGACATCACCATCCTGGACCACGTAATCCCGCCCCTCCAGGCGTTGCTTGCCGGCTTCTCGAACACCTTGTTCACCTGAAAACCGGATAAAATCATCGTAGGTAATGGTTTCAGCCCGGATGAAGCCCTTTTCAAAATCTGTATGAATTACACCTGCCGCCTGCGGGGCGGTGGTGCCAGCCACAATAGTCCATGCCTTGACCTCCATGGGTCCTGCAGTAAAAAAAGTACGCAAGTGGAGTAGGTCATAACCAGCCAGTATTACCCGGTTTAACCCCGGTTCAGTTAGCCCCAGATCATCAAGGAACAGCTGACGTTCGTCACAGTCAAGTTCTGCAATCTCGGATTCGATGGCAGCGCAGAGCGTAAGCAGGCGGGTATTTTCGGCCTTGGCATGCTCCTCCAGGCAATCAAGCAAGGGATTGTCTGTGAAGCCATCTTCGGCCACGTTGGCTATATACATTACTGGCTTAGCGGTTAATAAAAATAGTGGTTTGAGTTGGGCACGTTGTTCTTTATCAAGTTTTTGGGTTCGCACTGGAACACCCCGGTCCAACAGGTCACGGACCTGTTGCAACGTATTGCGCAGGCGTAGTTGTTCCTTGTCACCGGCCTTCGAGGCTTTGCTGGCCTTTGTCAAAGCCTTGTCTACGGTATCCAGGTCGGCCAGCGCCAATTCAATATCGATCACTTCAATATCCCGAGTCGGGTTGATGCTGCCATCAACATGGGTTACCAGATCATCCTCGAAGGCACGAACTACGTGGACGATGGCATCGACTTCACGAATGTGGGCCAGGAACTGATTACCCAGTCCTTCCCCTTTTGAGGCACCTTTGACTAGCCCTGCGATGTCGACAAACTCGATGGTGGTCGGTACCAGTCGCGAAGGAAGAGCGATCTTCGCGAGACGGTCGATCCTCAGATCAGGTACCGGAACAATGCCGGTATTGGGTGCAATAGTGCAGAATGGGTAGTTAGCAGCCTCAACCCCGGATTCAGTCAAGGCATTGAAAAGTGTTGATTTACCAACATTGGGCAGACCAACAATGCCACATTTAAAGCCCATTTTTTTCCTCCACCGAGGGTTTAGCGTACCGGGGCATGTAACTTATTCATGAGGGTATCGGGATCATCTGCGAGCAAATCAGGCAAGGCTTGCAGTCCACGATCCATCGCAGCCAGGATCTCCAGGCGCTGTTCGGGCGTTGCTTGGCCGAGTACGTAGCTGACGACTGCCTGGGCTGAGCCGGGGTGGCCGATACCGATACGTAGCCGATGGTAATCAGGACTACCCAGTTTCGAGTGCAGGTCCTTGAGCCCTTTGTGGCCACCATGGCCGCCACCAAACTTATAACGAATGATTCCCGGCTCCAGATCCAGCTCATCGTGAACAACCAGCAGTGACGCTACGGGCAAATGGTAATACCGCAGATAGGCGGCAACCGGACCACCACTAAGATTCATGAAGTTCTGAGGTTTTAGTAACTGTAAATCGTGGCCCCGCCAGGATAGCGAGCTACCCAGTGTATTAAAGCGACTTAGGAGTTGCCAGTCTTTCGGGGTTGCGAAAAGATCCACAAATTGAAACCCGGCGTTATGCCGGGTTTGTTGGTATTTTTTGCCCGGGTTGCCGAGTCCTGCAATAACTTTGATCACATCCAACAATCCTCAATTTTCGGACAGGCTCCTACGTATACGGAACCTATACCGTATCGTCCGGTCAATCTTCGAGTACCACGTCAGATCCCGCTTCCTCCTCCTCCTCGTCAGCGGATTCCTCGACGGCTGCCTTCGGTGCCATGATGGTGACCACCGCCAGGTCTTCGCCGTCACTATTGAGGGCGGTCAGCTCTACGGTTTCAGGCAGCTCGATGTCACTAAGGTGCAATACATCTCCGGTTTCAAGTTTGGAGATATCGATGGTTAGTTGGTCAGGTAAATCATCCGGCAGACAGGAGATTTCAACTTCTGTAATCAAATGGGATAATAGCCCACCTTCCAGTAAGCCTGGAGACTGCTCTTCTCCGGTCAGATGCAACGAGACCGGCAGGTGGATGGCTTCGCCAGCTTTGATACGCTGAAAATCCATATGTAGTACCCGGTGCTTTTGCGGTTGCATCTGGATATCACGGATGATAACTTTTTCACGCTTTTTACCATTACGCAAGGAGATCACCGATGAGCGAAAGCTGGAGTCCTCAAGTTTTAATAAAATCTCCAGCTGATCAACGGAAATCTGGGCATTGCCACTTTTGCCGCCATACACTACTGCCGGCAATCTACCCTGGTGCCGAATACGGCGGCCTGCAGCGGTTCCTTTCTCGTCACGAGTCTGGACATTCAATTCATATTGTGTGCTCATACTTCGATTCTCCTGTTGTCGTTAGTACGTATTATGTGCCGGTATTTTCGAACACAAACGCCCTCAATCCATAAAAAGTGTGCTGACAGAATCTTCATCGGCGATACGACGCATGGTTTCAGCGAGTAGTTCAGCGATACTCACCTGGCGAATCTTGTGCATGCCCCGTGCTTTCTCTGATAAGGGGATGGTATTGGTAACCACCAGTTCATCAAGTTGCGAATTCTCAATCCGGTCCAGCGCCGAGCCGGATAGAACCGGATGGGTACAGTAGGCAGCAACCCTGACCGCACCCTTATCTTTAAGGGCGGCAGCCCCTTCGCATAGGGTATTGGCAGTATCAACAATATCGTCAACCAGTACACAACTGCGATTGTCCACATCACCGATGATGTGCATCACCTTGGCTACATTGGGCTGGGGGCGTCGCTTGTCGATAATAGCCAGGTTGGCGCCCAGTTGCTTGGCAATGGCTCGGGCCCGTACCACACCACCGACATCCGGTGAGACCACCAGCAGGTTCGGCATACGCTGCCGCCAGATATCACCCAATAACACGGGTGAGGCATAGATATTGTCGGTTGGAATACGGAAAAAGCCTTGAATTTGGTCCGCGTGCAGGTCAAAGGTCAGGATCCGGTCGGCGCCGGTTACAGTAATCAGGTCCGCGACCAGTCGGGCGGTAATCGCAACCCGTGCGGTGCGAGGCCTGCGATCCTGTCTGGCATAACCGAAATAGGGGATTACCGCGGTAATGCGTTGTGCCGAAGCTCGTCGCATGGCATCCATCAGGATCAGTAATTCCATCAGGTTGTCATTGCTTGGGTGACAGGTGGGCTGCAGAACAAAGACATCTTTGCCCCGGACGTTCTCCAGAACCTCGATACTCACTTCACCATCACTAAATTCGGTGACAGTCGCTTTACCCAGCGGCAGATTAAGATGTTTGGCCACAGCCTGTGCCAATGCCCGATTGGCATTGCCGGTAAAAACAAGCATGTTTTCAGTGGACATGGGTTCCCCGCTGGTACAGATCTATGCTAGGAGGCTGTTCGAGAACAGCTTTTCAGCAGTAGGTTCTTTGTTCTCAGACAAGCACCCGGGTACAACGGTTGCTGATAAATGGCTGGGGCGCCAGGGTTCGAACCTGGGAATACCGGAATCAAAATCCGGTGCCTTACCACTTGGCTACGCCCCATCCGCATATCGATAACCGGCCTGTAATTTTTTCCACAAAGGGTGCCGATTACAAGTCTGAACAACGAAACCAGACCACGCAGCAGGACATTGCTGCCGTATGCGTTGCCCTTCTTGCTGGTTATTGACGGGCACATAGAAGGCACCACCGCTGCCACTCATCCTGGCGTTACCAAAAGCCGATAGCCACGTTCGCACACCTGCGGCTTGCGGATAATGCGCTATTACCATCGCCTGCAAGTCATTCCTGCCGAAGCTTGATTGCAAACCGTGTATTTTGATGGGCATGGGTTTGCTTGTCAATGTACTTTTTCCAAACACTTCTGCGGTAGCAATATGCACGTTCGGTACGATGACCAGCAACCAACCGGTATTTGGCGCAATAGGAGTGAGTTGCTCCCCGACGCCCTCTGCCCAGGCAGCCCTGCCATGTATAAAGACCGGTACGTCCGCACCGAGCTTAAGACCTAAATGCGCCAGCTTATCCAAGCTCCAGTGTAACTCCCAGAGTTGATTCAGAGCCAAAAGTACCGTGGCTGCATCGGAACTTCCGCCACCCAGGCCGGCACCAATGGGGATTGATTTGTCGATATGGATTTCGACCCCGCGAGCGATGCTGCCTTGTTGCTGCAGTAACAAGGCAGCGCGTACTGCCAGATCATCCATTTCAGGAATCTCTTTATTGTCACCGGTTCGACGGATGCCGTTATCGAGCAGGTGCAGACCGATTCGATCCTCAAGAGTGAGAAATTGAAAGGCGGTCTGTAAAATGTGATAACCATCCTCACGCTGGCCCAGAATATGCAGGAAAAGATTGATTTTGGCCGGAGCGGAAAACCACTGAATCATTGGTTGGTTGTACTAATAGGAGCCGTAGTTTCCGGAAGCTGCCAATTGCGGATAATCAGTTTGATTCGAAACAACGGTTGTTCCAGTCCCCCGGGTCGATCTTCCAGCCATGACGGGTCTGTCTCAATGGCAGGAATTGTTCCAGGTAGTGCGTCCAGTTGCAGTCGACCGGGCAGTTCATAGCGGTCGACTTTTCGGTATTCACTGAACTGAATCTTCCAGCCATTTTGCTGCAGTCTACTCAATCGACCCTGCTCGTCCCATTGCTGTTGCCGGATTGTTCCCGGTGCGGGCAGGCCAATGATCCAGTATTGCAGGCTTGAAAAAGGGACCGGCCAGCCAACGCGGCGATATAGCAACTGTTGCAGAGAGCGGCCTGTAAAACGGTTATTTTTACTGTCAATCAGCGTGGCTTGATCAGTATTTTGTCGCAGAAGCATACGCCCACTGCCAAAAGGCCCGTATAAATCGAGTTCATGTTGGTCATTGATTCGTTTCCAGCGTACCGTAGCCTGCCCGCCCTTACGCCGGGAGCGCACCGCCATTCGTGCCTTGATTTGCCAGCTGCGTATGGTTTGTAGTTTTTTGACTTGTACTGCCCACGGGCTGGCCGGGTGGTCGACCAGAATGGTCTGTCGGCTACAACCACTGGCCAGCAATATGGCCAGAAGCAGGCCGACAGTTAGCACCGTTTGTCCGGCAGGCATTCGAGGCAATTTCAGTGGTTGATAAAGCGCTTGATGGTGGCATTGAGAACGTTATTGTCAGAAGATTGCTGGTAGGCCTTCTGCCACACGTTGCGCGCTTTTCGCTGTTGTCCGATATCCCATAAAACTTCACCGAGGTGGGCAGAAATTTCCGGATCCGGGCGTAATGTAAGGGCTTGTTGCAGGAATTCGACGGCTTTATCGGATTGTCCCATGCGGAAGTAGAGCCAGCCCAGGCTGTCCAGAATAAAGGGATCCTGTGGTAATAAGGTATTGGCTTTTTGCAATAGGGCCAAGGCTTCGGAATAGCGGTCAGTCTGATCGGCCAGGGTATAACCCAGGGAATTATAGGCCTGGGCATTATTCGGTTCACGCTTGATCAGTAACCGCATATCCCGCTCAACCTGGTCCACCATACGCAGCTCGGCTGCAACCGAACCATGAGCGTAGAGCAGGCGATTATTTTGCGGATATTGCTGGATCGCTTTATCGAGCATCTGTTTGGTATTTTTCCAGTCCTTTAATTTCCTGAACAGCCGATCTTTTTCCAGGATCAATTGAATTTCCTGGTCCGTATCGCTGGTTGTCGTCTGGTTCAGCATTACTAATGCCTGGGTGGTTTTTTGTTGTTTGATCAGCACTTCAACAGACAACATGCGGGCCTGATATGCGGGTTTATCACCTTCTACTTTGCTGAAAATCGTGAGTGCTTGTTGATATTGTTGTAGGGATGCGTAGGACTGGCCCAACATAATCTGTAGCATCGGGTCATTTGGGCGCAGTTTCAACGTCTGCTGCAGATGCTGGGTGGCAGCCGCGAATTGTTGGGTTTGAAAACTGAGCAGGGCGGCAGCGTAATTCGCATCCGGATTGTCTGGTTGCAGTTTGGCGGCTATTTCAAAGGCCCGCAGAGCGGCAGGTTTGTGGTCTTTTTTTAATAGATACTGACCATAGGCCATCTGCAATTTTCCGGAATCGGGGTGGTTGTGGAGCCAGTTTTTTATGAACTTCTCGGCGTTGACACTTTGAGTTTGAGCAAGGTGAGAAAATATTGCCAGTGCCGCATCTTCCCAATCGGGTCGAACGACCAGTGCCTGCTGCAATGCCTGCAAGACGGCGGGACGATCTTTGGCACGTTCGGCGACCAAGGCCAGCATGAACCATGCATCGGCAGATTTGGGATGTACGTTGACCATTTTTTGCATTATGGCTATGGCAAGTTCCGGTTTGTCGGTCGTGATCTGCAGTAGCACAGTGGCAAGTCTTCGATAAGCCTGTCGCAGATTTGATTGCCCGGTAGCGAGTTGCTTACGCAGGGTTTTTTCTGCAGCATCAACACGCCCAAGCTGCAATTGTGCAACCGTAATAATATCCTGTGGTTCGGTGGCGTGGGGTACCAGTTTCCGCCACAGATTGGCCATCGCCAGGGCCTGTTTGTATTGTTTGTTGGCACTGGCGACCTGCGCTGCACGGGACACCGCGCGTGGGTCTTTGGAAGTCATGGCCACACGAGCCATAGCGTCGACCGCGATATCATCATAACCACGTTGCAGGGCTATTTCGCCGAGCAGAATATCGTACAACAGGCTTTGATCCAGTTTAATGGTCGGAAGAGAAGGGGTAGTAGGTGTAACCGATACCACGGGTACTGGCGTGCCAACACAGGATGCCAGTAGCAGTGTCAGCAATAGTCCGGCAAGCCGAGGTGGGATTAAGTGGAGAAATGGAGTCATTATGCGATATTATAGTCCGTCGTCAAACCTATCGGGGCCATACAGTCGTGCAATTACCGGTTAGTATAATGCGACTGATTATCACGTCATTTAGACAATGTGTAAAGACAATCGTTAGGGTGAAAAAGACAGCGATACATCATTGTGCGGGGAGTCTTCGGTGAGTCCCTGGTGGGTTTTGTGGGTGGCGTTGTTGCTCGCAATAGCAGCCTGGTACTATCTGGGCCGTTTTTTCAGTCGCTGGTTCTTTCCCGCTATATCTTGGCTACCGGGTGCAACGGTTAGCCCCAAGGGCTGGAATGTGGCGAGCTGTGTGGTCGGCCAAGTTGCCCTGTTACTTGGTGGCGGTGTGTTTATCGGTATTCCATTGGCGTCATTTTGGGGCTGGGGGCCGGTAGTACTATGGCTTCTGATCGGTGGCTTCGGGATTTGTGGCCTCATCGCAGCGGGTCTGCATTTTCTTGATGGCCGCTATCCCATAGATGGGTTTTCGGTGGTCAGCGAAGATTTGCTCGGCCGACACGGGTCCAGATTATTAGCGTTGTTGTTGCAGGTTGCAGCAACCCTGATTCATACCTTGTTGTTGGTTGTGGCCAGTCAGCTGATGGCATTATTTCCCGTTGCCGCCAGCCTGGTCCTGCTGCACTGGCTACCCTTTTTGCTGCCAAAAAAAATCAGGCTACACTCAGGGGCTTATACGATCGTTGCGCTGGCCGTGCTATGGTTGCTGACGGTACCCATTGCCAGTTTTTTGCCGTTACGTCTGGCGGGAGAGATTCAGTTGCTCACGGGTGGTGATAGTCAATTTACAGTACAGGCTTCGAGCCTGTGGTTGTTGGTTTTGGTGGTACTGAATGGGTATCTGTTGCGGCAAGGTGATACGGGTGTGGTTCTGTACCGGTTGACTGCAGGAGTGATGTGTGTGCTACTGCTGTTATCCGGAATGCTTGGGTTGCTGGCTTTTCCAGCGATTATGGTGTTACCCCGGATTGCGGCAATAGCTCCTGCACCGCTATTGCCCGGCTTGCTGATCGCGTTGCCCACAACGACATTAGGTGCCTGGTATATGGTTTGTGTTGTCGGCAGCAGTCGCTCCCAGCAACGAATTTCACCAGTGCAGAGTTATGCCGGTATTATCGTAGTGGTGATGCTGGCCCTGGTGTTGTTGGTGTTGATCGGCTCTGGTGATGTACAGACCGCACCTTTGGCCTGGCAACCACAACAAAGCCTCCAGTATGCCCTGTCAGCTGCGCTGGTACGGATAGCCGGCCTGATTAGCCGACTGGGGCTTCCTGCCGCCAGCAGTTTGGGCTTAGCTGGTTTCACCACCATCGTGTTGCTGATGGCTGCTCTCCAGGCCGGGCTCCGTGGCCAAAGTATATTGTTCAATGACACGATTAGGGGGATGGGGACAGGTAGGGGTATGAAGACGGGCTGGGTTCGCGTATACACTTTGCCATTAATGGCGTTCACTGCGGGCCTAGCATTGTTTATACTACCGGGTCGTGGCCTTGCCACTTTGTGGATGATTTGGGGTGTTGCCAGTGCTTTGGTATCAGCCGGACTGTTGGCGATGATTGGACTGGCATTATCGCGCCAACATCGGGCTGGAGGTGTTGCTCTCAGCCTGGGTTTGCTGGTGTGGAGTATTGGGCAATGGGCGGGATTGCTGGGCTTACTGCAACACACGGGTAATTGGCAGCCATTCGAATTGCTGGATGCAGTACTGTTACTTCTTGGTTGCTGGCTACTGCTGGCTTGTTTACAGAGTTGGTGGAAGTTGCGTATTGCTGTAAACAGAACGCCACGAAAAACCAATTTGTTATTACGGTAGTTGTTTTACTGCGATAGCCCTCCAACCATAATTTTGCCCGCCCATTAACTTTGCCTACCCAATAACTTCGTGATTGATCATCCATGTACCTTCTGACACTCGGACTGAGCCATAAAACGGCACCGGTTGCGTTGCGGGAAAAAACGGCATTTAGCGCAGACACGTTGCCGGATGCCTTGCGCAGTCTTCGAGAGTCTTGTGGCGTGGAAGAAGCCGCAATTCTGTCCACCTGCAATCGCACGGAAATTTATTGTCGTGGCCAGGAAGGGTATAGTGAGGCGGTGATTGATTGGGTCGGCCACTATCATAAGTTGTCGACTAGCGACCTTCATCAATGTTTGTACCAACATCCGGATCGGGCAGCGGTACAACATGCGTTCCGAGTTGCCTGTGGTCTGGATTCCATGGTCCTTGGGGAGCCACAGATTCTCGGGCAGATGAAACGGGCGTTTTCTTGTGCCAATCAGGCCGGGGCCACGGGGAAAATTCTCAATCGACTGTTTCAACATACATTTTCCGTAGCCAAACAGATCCGAACGGACACCGCTATCGGTGCTAGTGCAGTTTCGGTAGCCTATGCCGCGGTCAACCTGTCGCGAAGAATTTTTGCGCACCTGAGCAATCAAACGGTGTTATTGATCGGTGCAGGAGAAACCATTGAGTTGGTGGCCAGGCATTTGCTGGAACAAGGTGTACACCACATGATTGTCAGCAACCGTACCGTCGAGCGGGCACAACGGCTGGCCGAATGCATCAATGGTGAAGCGATTTCGCTACAAGAATTGCCGCAACGTTTGCATGAAGCGGATATTATCATCTCTTCAACTGCAGCACCGCTACCGATTTTGGGTAAGGGAATGATTGAAAGTGCCTTGAAAGTCCGCAAGCATAGGCCCGTGTTTATGGTTGATCTGGCAGTGCCTCGTGATATCGAGGAGCAGGTGCGGGAGCTGGATAATATTTACCTGTATACCATCGATGACCTTCAGGATGTGATCGAAACCGGAATCCAGTCACGTCAACAGGCAGCAGTTGAGGCGGAAAAGATTATCGACCTACAAGTCGTACAGTTTATGCGCTGGATGCATTCGCTGGATGCGGTGCCGACCATTCGACAGCTCCGCCAGCAGCTGGAAATGACATCACAGACCGAACTTAATAAGGCTCTTAAGAAACTGGCTCAAGGTGCCGACCCGGTACAGGTTGTCAATCACCTGAGTCACAGTTTGACGAACAAGTTTGCCCACCAGCCCTCGAATGCATTACGCCGTGCGGACCTGGAAGGTGACCCTACGCTGCTGAAGGCTACACATAAATTATTTGATTTGGGCGACCTGCCCGGTGACACAGAATGAACCCTTCACTATTCGCCAAGTTGCAGGATTTGAGCGAGCGCCAGGAAGAAATCAACCGGCTGTTGTCTGATCCCGATATTATCGGTGAGCAGCAGCGCTTTCGCCAGCTTTCCATTGAACTCGCTGACATTTCGCCAGTGGTGGAGCAGTTTTCCCGGTATCAGGCCATCCAGCAAGAGCTGACTGAAGCCGAAGCCATGTGCCACGATCCGGATAGCAGTATTCGAGCACTAGCGCAGGATGAAATACCGGAATTACGTGATCAATGTGCTACGCTGCAGGATCGATTGCGTCATTTATTGTTACCCAAAGATCCCAGAGATGAACGCAATATTTTCCTGGAAATACGTGCTGGAACAGGTGGTGATGAAGCCGCATTGTTCGCAGGTGACCTGTTCCGTATGTACAGCCTTTATGCCCAGCAACTGCACTGGCAGGTCGAGGTCATTAGCCAAAGTCAGGGCGAACACGGTGGCTTCAAAGAAATTATCTCTCGTATTGTTGGTAATGGTGCTTATTCTCGCCTGAAGTTCGAGTCTGGTGCACACCGGGTGCAGCGGGTCCCGGAAACCGAGGCCCAGGGTCGTATTCATACTTCGGCCTGTACCGTGGCCATCCTGCCTGAGGCAGATGCGATTGACCATATAGAGATCAATCCGGGAGAATTACGTATCGATACCTATCGTGCTTCCGGGGCGGGCGGTCAGCACGTCAACCGGACTGATTCTGCAGTGCGAATTACCCACCTGCCAAGTGGCTTGGTGGTGGAGTGTCAGGACGAACGATCACAGCACAAAAATAAGGCTCGGGCAATGTCGGTGCTGACTTCCCGCCTACTGGAGCAGGAAATCAGCCGTCAGCACGAGGCTGAGGCTGAGACGCGCAGAAACCTGGTGGGTAGCGGTGATCGCTCGGAGCGCATTCGGACCTATAATTATCCACAAGGCAGAGTCACTGACCACCGTATCGGATTGACGGTATATAAATTAGAAGAAGTGCTACAGGGTCAACTTGATCGGGTGATCGAGCCGCTGATCAATGAATACCAGGCGGATCAGCTGGCAGCCATGTCGGGTGGGTGAACCAGGCCGTGCGAATTGCTGATTGGCTTCGACAAATTCGCATGCGGTTGACAAATTCTGCTAGCCCGGAACTCGATGCCCGTTTGTTGGTACGCCATATCATGGGCTGTAACGCCACAGAGTTGATCCTGTACGAACGGCGGGAATTGAATATGGATCAGTTGTCAGGTCTCGAGGTTTTGGTGCAACGTCGCCGAAGCGGTGAGCCGATGGCTTACATTATGGGTCAACAGGCATTTTGGAATATGCGGCTCACGGTTGGTGAAGGTGTTCTGGTGCCGCGGCCTGATACTGAAACGTTGGTTAAAGCTGCGCTGGATTTACCGTATAACAACGGGTCCTGGCGAGTGGCTGAATTGGGAACCGGCAGTGGTGCGGTGGTACTGGCGCTGGCTCACGAACGCCCACAATGGCAGTTACTGGCAACCGACATCAGCCCGCTGGCGTTACAGGTTGCGCAACAGAATGCACAGGAGTATGCGCAGCAAAACATACAATTTTGTCGCAGCAACTGGTGCCAGGCTATCCGGCCAGCCAGTCTGGATCTGTTGTTGAGTAATCCACCCTATATTGCCGAAAAGGACCCTCATTTGCTTGGTGATGGTGTTCGTTTTGAGCCACACACAGCCCTGGTCGCAGGACCGGATGGCCTCGATGCTATTTATGTCATTATCGCCTCGGCCCGGAGCCGTTTACGGCCAGGTGGCTGGTTGTTGCTTGAACACGGTACTGAGCAGGCCTTTGCAGTCTGTCAGTGTATGGCAGAGCAGTCTTTCAGGGAGATCAAGACTGTGGCTGATTTGGCCGGTAACCCCCGGGTTAGTCTGGCCCAATTGCACAGCAGGGCCACCTGTTGACCCGGAAAAAGTGTATTTGCTGGTGTTTTGGGAATATCATTAGCCCCTCGCGGCCATGGTTACCTCGAAATGACGAAATCGTTATGGCCTCTGGGACTGACGGAAACTAATGAAAAATTGATCGACTAAAATTCAGCGGGTTTGTGTGAAAGAATATTGGAAACGACTCAAGTCGCTCAATAATTTCGAAATAACGATCATCGGCCTACAGGTTATTCTTCTGCTCGCGATCTTCGTTGCGGACGTAGGCGGTGGGATCGTGGAAAACATGGTCCGCAGAACGTTTGATGGTCAATACTGGAAGCTGGCTGCGGTTATGGTTTTCTCCGGAGTCTCTTTCCTCTCCATTTTATTGGCTTCTATGGTCAATAGCCTGACTGTACGCCTGGTGGTGATCTTCTTTTTTTTGGTAACGTTCCTGGTCAACCGTGTTACCTATCAGTTGACCGGGGGTTATCTCGACGTTGAGTTTATTTCGAGCTTACTCGAAACCACCGGCCGTAATACTCTCCTGATGTTTCTGAACGAGTATTTTTCGGTACTGACCACCGCCGTGGGTCTGGCTTTCATCATCATGCTCTTTTTCGTATACACACCCCACAAGGCTAAAATCCCCACATTGCTCTCTTTGCCAATACCGATACTCATGTTTTCCATCTATGTATTGTACATGGTAATGCCGGGTATGAATGTAGCCAAGTTTTCATCGAGCCTTTTCTCACTACCCTACCAATTCCCCATGGCCGTAAAGATGAGAAATATGATCGGGAGGCTGGAACGGATCCCGTTACAGTACAACGGTCGGTTTGGTGGGCAAATGGAAAAGATTGTGCTTCTTATCGACGAGAGTGTCGCTGGTTCCTCGCTGACGATAAACGGCGGCCCTGATGGTGTTACACCTTACTTATCAAGTGGTGCTGCGCAGCAGATAAATTTTGGCCTGGCTACGAGCTATACGAATCGGAGCGCTCCGAGTAAATTACTTTTACGGTCTGGACTTTCCATTGGCTCGATTCCGGACACCACCTATACCGCCTTCACTAAGCCGAACCTATGGCAGTTCGCAAAAAAAGCGGGATATCGAACAGTTTTTATCGATGCCTGGCCAACCCTTTTCCAGGATTTTGTGACAGCAAAGGAACTTACCCTGGTGGATGAGGTGTATGGTGGATACGAAGGAGTCAGAGCCTATTCCGACTTTCTTGCCGCGGAGTCTTTGAAGAAGATTCTCGCTCGTGATGGCAAGTTCTTCATTATCGTGCTCAAAGAGGGGGTTCACTGGCCGTACGCCAATGCTTACCCTAGGGATTGGCGTAATTTTTCTCCGGTGGTCAAGGGTGTTAATTTTATCAAGATGCCCGTCCGAAAAGGGCAGGGGGAGAAATTTATCTCAAAAACCCAAGGTTTACGCCCACTTCTCGAAAAAGGCGAGGAGAGTTCCACGTTGAAAGAGCTTTATAAAATAGTCAGGAACAACAGTGATAACAATCGGTATGATTCTGGCTCCCAACGTGTCAACGCTTATTTGAACGCGGTTAACTGGTCGGTTGATCATTTTTTCAGGTTCCTTCTGGAAGGACTTGATATGAGACGGACCATCATCATCCATACCTCTGACCATGGTCAATATGTTAATCCTAAAAACCCGAAGGGTGGTTTTTACAGGGGCCATGGTTCCATTGAGAACCCGAAGGCGGCGGAGGGAATCGTTCCGTTGCTATTATTTACCGAACAACCGGTGTGGCGGAAAAAGCTTGAGAGGGCAGCCGAAAAATCTTTCAACAAAATGACACATGATAGAATTTTTCCGACTATAACCCGATTAATGGGCTACGAGCCGGCCTGGGTGAAAGTAAATGTCGGCGAAACCTTGCTCGACCCAGCACCTGCAGAGCGATTCTTTTTCTATGGTCCGTCGATATTTCGTGATGACGGTGTAAAAAAGATGGTGGTTGAATAAGACAATTTCGATTGTGTTGATCACACCAATTCCGGCTGTGGGCGGATGATGTTCATCATGGCCCTAAATGGTACCAGCAGGGTTAAGGCCATGAGCATTTTGATCCCGAAATCACCCACAGCCAGGTTCACCCAGGGGACGTTGGTGCCGGCAAAGGCGATGGAAAAGAACAGTACGGTATCGAGAATAGAGGCCAGAGTCGATGAAATGACCGGAGCCTTCCACCAGCTGAAGTGACGCAGGTGATTGAAAACAGTGACATCCAGCAATTGACCTACCAGAAAAGCGCTGCCTGAAGCCGCAGCAATACGTGGTGTTGCCAGCAACAGTGATGCCATAACGGCAGTCGCAAAACCGACATAGACCACACGTCTTGCACCTTTTACGCCAACCTTGCGGTTGATCAGATCAGTGACCAGGAAGGTTACCGGATAGGAGAATGCACCCCAGGTCAACCAGCCATTAATGGGGTATTGCACCAGAATATTGGAGGCGGTCACTATCGTGGCCATAAAGGCAGTTGCGAGCAAGAAACTGCCGGAAGTATTACGGATTGTCATCGTCAGATACCGGGTGGGAATTGCTTCTATATTGAGACTGAAACTTATACTTGCGTTTGCTTGGATACCGCATGGACGGCAGCGGCCACCTTCTCCGGGTCATCAAGGTAGGTGTGGCTGATTGCGCGAAAATTATCATCGAGCTCATAGACCAGGGGCATCCCTGTGGGTATGTTAAGGGCGATGACCTCTTCTTCAGACAGGTCGTCAAGATATTTGATCAGGGCACGTAAGCTGTTACCATGGGCTACAACCAAGGGTTTGAGCCCGGCCCGTAATAGCGGGACTAAGCGCTCCAGCCACCATTGCTCAACCCGGACCAGAGTATCAGCTAAAGATTCGGTCAGTGGTGTTTCCAGGACTTCTCGGTAACGCGGATCACGCGCCGGATTCATCGGGTCCGCCGGGTCAAGTGCCGGCGGACGAATGGCATAGCCGCGACGCCAGCGCAGCACCTGCTCCGGGCCATGTCTGGCGCTGGTTTCTTTTTTGTCCAGCCCTTGCAGGGCTCCGTAGTGGCGTTCATTGAGACGCCAGTCCGTATGTACCGGCAACCACATCTGGTCGGTTTCTTCCTGGATCAGCCACAACGTACGAACCGCTCTTTTTAGCCGCGAGGTCAGGGCGATATCAAATTGGAACTGTTTTTCCAGCAGCAATTTGCCGGCGTCACGGGCTTCGGTTACGCCAGCTTCAGTCAGGTCGACATCAATCCAGCCGGTGAATCGATTTTGCTGATTCCAGAGGCTTTGGCCATGACGAACCAGGACAATTTGAGGCATAACAGGACTCCTGTGGTATCAGGTGCTCGTGGCTAGAGAGCAGTGGGCTGCCAGTAGTTCAGCCATTTTACGCAGCGCCTGACCGCGGTGGCTGAGCTGGTTCTTTCTGTCGGGGGGTAATTGTGCGGCTGTCGTCTGTTCGGATTCAACCCAGAATAGTGGGTCATAGCCAAAGCCATTGCTGCCGAGTGGAGCACGTAAAATTTTCCCCTGCCAGCGGCCATGGGTGATCAAAGGTGTTGGATCAGTAGGTGATAGGACAAATACCATCACACATTGAAAATGTGCGGTTCGTTGTTCTTCCGGAACGTTGGCCAGTGCCTCTAGAAGGCGGATATTATTGGCGGTATCACCGCCTGATCGGGCATAGCGTGCAGAATGAATCCCGGGTGCCCCTGCCAGAGCGTCAACCAGCAATCCTGAATCATCGGCCAGCGCCGGTAGCCCGCACTGTTGGGCTGCATTACGGGCCTTGATTAACGCATTTTCAACAAAGCTGAGGCCATTTTCATCCGCTTCGATTACCTTAAAATCTGATTGAGGTAGAAGCTCGTAGCCCAGGGGTTGCAGTAAGGATTGAACTTCGCGGAGTTTGCCGCAGTTGCCGGTTGCCAGGATCAGCTGCTGTTTTATCATGGCTACCATTTAATGACTCAGTAGTAGAGCTTCACCTAAAGTATCGCGTTGCACCGCGAACAGCTGTTCAATTCCTCTTTTGGCCAACGCGGTCATTGTTAGCAACTGCTCGTGAGAAAATGCAGCCGTCTCCCCTGTTCCCTGGATTTCGACAAAGCCCGGGCTATTATTCATGACCACATTCATGTCGGTCTCGGCATTGCTATCTTCTGCATAGTCCAGATCCAGAACGGGCTCTCCGGCAAAGATACCCACGGAAACAGCAGCAATCTGGTGGCGCAAGGGGCTGACTTTTACTACACCTGATTGACTTAGACCATAGATGGCATCAGCCAGGGCGACAAAGCCTCCGGTAATGGCTGCCGTTCGTGTCCCACCATCGGCTTGCAGGACATCACAATCAAGGCGAATACAGCGCTCACCCAGCATTTTGAGATCAACGGCCTGCCGCAGTGAACGGCCGATCAAGCGCTGAATCTCTAGCGTTCTCCCGGATTGTTTGCCGCGGGTTGCCTCACGTCCAGTGCGGGTATTGGTAGCACGGGGCAGCATACCGTACTCAGCAGTGATCCAGCCCTTACCTTTGCCACGTAGAAAGGGTGGGACCCTGTCTTCAACCGTGGCGTTACACAAAACGCGGGTATCACCAAATGAGGCCAGTACCGAACCTTCTGCATGTCGGGTAAAGTGGCGTTGTAGTGTGATCTGGCGCAATTCGTCATGTGCGCGTTTACTGGGTCGAGTCATTTGAAACGGTGCTTGTCGTGTAGTTTCTGGGGCGCCTATTCTAGCTGCTCAAAGGAGCATTGACTACCGTCGCTGTGATTCAGCCGCAAGCCCAGCTGGGAGGCTGTCCAAGAATAGCGAACCTACTGCGGACAAGCAGAATTTGGTCCGATTTCTCCC
>ENA-ORDP01000605-ORDP01000605.1-marine-sediment-metagenome-genome-assembly--contig:-NODE-605-length-22607-cov-33.487230_pt1 | contig 22607 bp, 19 predicted proteins | sample MGYA00248627_ERZ508539 | MGnify/ENA primary metagenome ERZ508539 (study PRJEB26208, sample SAMN05571518) | marine sediment metagenome | biome: deep sea; feature: Hydrothermal vent; material... | reverse complement strand
GAGTTATTGTTGTCATCTCTCGGCCCCAGCGAGAAATCCTGCCAGCCACGCACGGAACGCACACCACCGGCAAAATAATTAGCGAAAAAGGGCAGGCTGTCGAACTCACCATAACCGTCACCGTACCCGATATCCAGCTTCGTGTTGAATACAAAAAGCCGGGTCAGCGGTATGTACTCCCGGATCTTGAGATCGACCTTGTAGTACTCAAGATCGGAGCCCGGTATCTTGGTCTCTACGCTGATCCGCCGTTCACCACCCTCACTGGGGAAAATCCTCCGGTTGCGGGTATCGTGCCCCAGACTGGCCGACAGCGTGAAGCTGTTGAAAGAATCACCGTGTTCCACGACAAAATCCCGTACCTGGGTCGACGAAAACTCTGTGTTTTTGAGCGTTAGACTGTCACCTCTCATCGTGAAGCGGAAAAAATTGCTTTCGCTGAGCGGGAACCCGTAAGACACGTTGACGCCGTAACTGTCAGTGGAATAGCGGGCAAGATTGGTATTTGAATTCCTTGCATTCGTTTGCCGGAACGACGCACCAAAACCGCGACTGATACCATCCACCGTATAATAGGGGTTGGTGTACGCACCGCTGAATAGCTTGGTGAAAGAACTGTTGTTAACGGACGCATCAACCCGTTTCCCGCTACCCATAAAGTTATTCTGTGAAATACTGCCGTTGAGGATAATTCCGGAGGACTGGGCAAAACCCAGCCCCACAGAAACACTGCCCGACGGTTGCTCACTCACCGAGTAATCGACATCCACCTGATCAGTCGAACCCGGCACCGCCGGCGTCTCGACATTCACTTCTTCAAAAAACCCGGTGCGCTGCAAGCGGGTGCGTGAACGCTCGACTTTTCCCGCCGAGAACCAGCCTCCCTCCATCTGCCGCATCTCCTGCCGCAGCACTTCATCACGCGTTTTGGTATTGCCGGCGAAATTGATGCGCCGCACATAGACGCGTTTGCCCGGATCCACGAAAAAAGTCAGGTCAACCTCACGGGTTTTTTCGTTGATATCGGGCACGGTATTGACGTTGGCGAAAGCGTAGCCTTCGTTGCCCAGGCGATCGGAAATGCGCGTTACTGTATCGGTGACCTGTTTGCGTGAAAACACGTCACCTGCGTTGATACGAAACATCGGGTACAGATCTTCCGGTGCTATGACCAGATCACCCGATAATTTTATTTCCCGAATCTTGTACTGCGCACCTTCGGAAATATTAATCGTGATGTAGATATCTTTTTTGTCCGGCGTAATGGAGACCTGGGTAGAGTCCACGCTGAATTTGATGTAGCCACGATCCTGGTACCACGAGCGCAGTGTCTCCAGATCCGCTGCCAGTTCCTGCTTGGAATACTGGTCATCCTTGCTATAAAAAGACAGCCAGTTTGGCGTGCTCTGTTCAAGCTGCTCCAACAGTGCTTCATCACTAAACACATGGTTGCCAACAATATTGATTTCCTTGATCTTCGCAACCGCACCCTCGGATACATCGATGAGAATATCAACACGATTCCGTTCCAGCGGCGTGACCGTCGCCTCTATTTTTACACCATATTTACCACGGCTGTAATACTGGCGCTCCAGTTCCGACTCGACCTTTTCGAGCAAAGAACGATCAAATACGTTGCCTTCAGCCAGACCTATATCCTTCAGGGAATCCAGCAATGGCTCGGATTCTATGTCCTCGTTACCCTCGATATTTATAGCCGAGATTGCCGGCCTTTCCTGCACCGTGACAACCAGCACCTCCCCCTCGCGATCCAGTCTTATATCCCTGAAGTAACCGGATTTGAACAGGGAACGTATCGTGTTCTCGGATTCATGCTCGGTGAACTCATCGCCTACCTGTACCGGGAGAAAGTTGAAAACGGTTCCGGGTGAAATTCGCTGCAATCCTTCGACGCGGATATCCTGAACTTTGAAGGGCTCAAATGCGTGGGCGGAAAATGACAAAGCCAGGCCTGCCATGGTCAGCTTTAAAAAACGATACATCAATAATTCCTGGAATTCATGCGCCGAATACGCGCGCCAAATCGTTATAAAAAGCAATGCTCATCAATGCCAGCAGCAACACTATCCCCACCCGCTGCCCCACTTGCTGTGCAGACTCCGACAAGGGTTTCCCCTTCAACCATTCGATGAGGTTATACAACAGATGACCCCCATCCAGCACCGGAATCGGTAATAAATTAAGCACACCCAGGCTGATGCTGACGACCGCCAGGAATTTCAGAAAGCTGGACAGTCCGCTACTTGCTGAATACGCAGCATACTGGGCAATGCTGATCGGACCACTGATATTCTCCACCGATGCCTGACCTGACAGCATCCCCCACAGGGTTCGAAAGGTTAGTGTCGTCATATCCCAGGTCTTGTGCAGTGACTTGCCTATCGACTCGAACGGGCCGTATTTCACTTCGATACGTATACTGTCGCGCAGTTCCACAGGATTACGCACGTAAGCGCCGATCTGTCCGATCGTCTTGCCCTGCTCATCAACCGCTCTGGGTGTAAGTTCCAGCTCCAGCTCATCAGTGCCGCGCAGGACGCCCACTCGCAATGTCTGTCCGGGGCGGGCACGAACATAGTCCACCCATTGGGACCAGTGTTTGACAGGTTGTCCATCCACTGCGATGACCTTGTCACCGGGTTGCATACCGGCCTGCTCCGCCGGCGCACCTGGCACCAGGCGGTCAATGATGGCAGGAATCCTGGGACGCCATACCGAGAGACCCAGATTCCGCAGCAAACCACCTTTACCCAGTGCGTCATTTACTTCGCCGAATTCGATACTCAGCGTCTTTTGCGTTTCATCCGGCCTGCGCACCAGAATGGTCGCCTGCGTCCCTGACAGGGCGGCATCCAGCAGCCCCAGTGTTGCCGCATCCCAGGTAAGTGTCGCTTTACCGGCAACACTCATCAGTTCATCACGCTCCTGAAATCCGGCCCGGGCGGCAACTGAATGTGGTGCTATCTCGCCAACCACCGGGCGCAGACCCGGCACACCGCTGACAAACACCACCCAGTAGGCCGCTATGGCAAACAGAAAATTGAACAGGGGTCCTGCCAGCAGTACTGCGGACCTGACCCACAACGGTTGCCGATTGAAAGACCGCGAAACATCTTCCGGTGCAACCGGCGCTTCGTGTTCATCGAGCATTTTTACGTAGCCACCGAGCGGCAATATCGCGATGGCAAATTCGGTCTGATCACGGCCGAAGCGTCGCATCCAGAGCGGCTTGCCGAAGCCGATGGAGAAACGCAACACCTTGATCCCCAGCTTTCTGGCCACCCAGAAATGACCGAATTCATGTACGGCGACCAGCACACTGATAGCCACAATAAAGGCCAGTAACGACCCTGAAAAACCTGTCATGAATACATTCTCCGACCCTGCAGTGAGGCGATTATCCCGCTGGCGCAGGCGCGTGCCTGCGTGTCGTCTTCAAGAATAACCTCTATTGAATCCGCTGCATGCAGGCTGACTTTTTCCAGAGTGGATTCTATAACCTCGGGAATGGTAGTAAAGGCAATATGCTCGTCCAGAAACGCCTGCACCGCTATCTCATTAGCTGCATTCAGGACTGCCGGTGCCGTCCCCCCGGCACACAATACCTCCCGCGCCAGCCGCAAACACGGAAAACGTTGTGTATCCGGCGCGTCAAAATCGAGACGCCCAACCTTTAGCATGTCCAGCGCATCGACGCCGGCGTCGATGCGCTCCGGCCAGGCCAGACTGTGTGCGATCGGCGTACGCATATCCGGATTACCCATCTGCGCCAGTACCGATCCATCGCGGTACTGCACCATTGAGTGCACAATACTCTGCGGATGAATCATGACCTGCAAGCGGGACTCGGGGAGGGAGAACAACCAGTAAGCTTCAATGACTTCCAGGCCTTTGTTCATCATCGTAGCAGAGTCCACTGATATTTTACGACCCATATCCCAGTTCGGATGCGCACAGGCCTGTGCGGGCGTAACCCCGCACAGCTGGTCAGGCATCATGGTTCTGAACGGCCCGCCGGAAGCCGTCAACAATATTTTTTCGACACCGTCCGGTTGACCCGATCCAGGCACGTAAGTGTGCGGCATACACTGGAAGATAGCGTTATGCTCACTGTCCACGGGTAACAGGACCGCTCCGCCCACCTGTACCTGCTGCATGAACAGCGCGCCGGACATAACCAGCGCCTCCTTGTTGGCAAGCAGCACCCGCTTACCGGTACGCACGGCTTCCAGCGTCGGCATCAGGCCGGCGGCACCAACAATGCCCGCCATAACACAATCGACTTCATCCATACCGGCAATACTGATCAGCGCCTCAGGCCCACCCAGCACCTCGATATCAGGTGCCTTGTCGTGCAGGCGATGACGGAGGTCATGCGCAGCATCCACGTCAGCCAGTACCGCAAATCGCGGTCGATATGTCAGACACTGTTCGAACAGGCGATCAACGTCGCGGTTCGCGGTCAACGCAAACACCCGGTAACGGTCGCTGTTGCGACTGACAACGTCGAGCGTGCTCAAACCAATGGAGCCGGTCGCACCCAATACAGTGATGGCAAGCTGTCCGCTCACAAACCCGTCCACCGCAAACCCAGCAGGAATATCGGCGCAGCCGCAAACAGGCTGTCAAGGCGATCCAGAACCCCCCCGTGGCCAGGGATCAGCGCCCCCGAGTCCTTGACCCCGCGCTGGCGCTTCAACAGGCTCTCGAGCAAGTCACCGACAACGGAAAACAACACCGTCACCAGCGAGACAAGAACAAACCCGGCCATCGCGGCCCCCTGCAAGCCGAGAAAAAAACGCGCATAGGCAAAGGCAAACAGTGCGCAAGCGACCAGGCCGCCAAATACACCTTCCCACGTTTTGCCGGGACTGACTTTGGGTGCCAGTTTGGTACGGCCCAATTGACGGCCGGTAAAAAATGCGCCGCTGTCAGCTACCCAGACCAGCACCAGCAGGTACAGCACCCAGTACGCTCCTTGATCCGGGCGGCTGTGCAACACCACCAGCGCCAGCCAGGTGCTGACCATCAGGCCGCAACCCAGCAAGATCTTGGCCAGCAAATGTTTGCCGGTCTCGCCGGCACCCAGCGCCGGCCGTGTTATCCAGAACAGTACGAACAACCACCCGGCCAGCGCGGTCCATAATACCGTATCGACGAAAATCTCTACCTGGGCTGAACACCAGCTGACTGCAATCAGTGTCAGGATCAGTACCAGGTAGCCGAAACGGGTAGCGGTACTGTGCAGAGGAATCAATGGCCCCCATTCCCAGGCGGCCAGTAACATGGCCGCTGCTATCAGCAGCGCAAACCAGGACGAATCCAGCTTTAATACGGCCAATACCACCAGCGGTACCAGAACCAGTGCGCTGATTAACCGCTGTTTAAGCACGCCTGGACTGCTCCACCTGATCGCCGGTTTTGCCAAAACGTCGTTGCCGGCTGGCAAAGGAGTTCAGCGCCTCGTCAAATGCCGCGGCATCGAATTCCGGCCACAACAGATCAGTGAAATATAACTCCGTATAGGCCAGTTGCCACAGCAGGTAGTTGCTGATGCGCTGCTCACCACCGGTGCGGATAAACAGGTCCGGCTCGGGCAGATTAGCATTGCAGAGCTCTCTGCCGAGCATTTCGCTGTCGATCTCGTCAACACTCAGCTCGCCGGCCACTGCCCTTGCGGCCAAACGCCTGGTGGCCTCTACCAGATCCCAGCGGCCACCATAATTAGCGGCAATGACAAGCGTCAGGCCATCGTTATTCGTAGTCTGCTGCTCTGCAGCATCCATCATTGCGTGTAATTTGGGATTGAACGCAGTGCGGTCACCGATAAACTGGATACGCACGTTGTTACGATCAAGGCGGCTGACTTCTTTTTTGAGGGTACGCACAAACAGATCCATCAGCAGCCCGACCTCGACCTTGGGCCGACGCCAGTTTTCGCTGGAAAAGGCAAACAGGGTAAGCGCCTGGATGCCGCGTTGCCGGCACGCTTCGACGATCCGGCGCACGGCCTTTACCCCGGCGCGATGCCCCATGTAGCGCGGCAGTTTTCTGGCCTTGGCCCAGCGACCGTTACCGTCCATGATAATAGCCACATGGAGCGGCAAAGGCTGTTGCCCGGCTTGCATCTCGGCTTGGAGCTGTTGCTGTGCCATGAAGGAATCAGTGGACCACTATATTTCCATGAGCTCCGATTCTTTACCGGCCAGCAGTTTATCCACCTCATCGACAAAACGGTCGGTGAGCTTCTGGATATCATCCTGGGCGTGCCGCTCATCGTCTTCGGAAATTTCCTTTTCCTTCAACAGGTCCTTGAAGTCACTGTTTGCGTCACGACGAATATTGCGGATGGCGACACGGGTTGCCTCGGCTTCGGAACGGACTATCCGCACCATATCCTTGCGGCGTTCCTCGGTCAGCGGCGGCATGGGAATACGTATCGATGTGCCGGCCGTGTTCGGGTTCAACCCCAGATTCGACTTCATAATGGCCTTCTCTATAGCTTGCACCATCGCTTTTTCCCACGGAGACACCATCAGGGTGCGTGAGTCCTCGACCGATATATTCGCTGCCTGCGTCAACGGTACTTCAGACCCGTAGTAGTCGACCTTGATGTGATCGAGCAAACTGGCGTGCGCCCGTCCGGTGCGGATCTTGCTCAGCGCCTGCTTCATGGCGTCAATGCTCTTCCCCATGCGGGTACCGGCATCCTCTTTTATTTCCTCAATCATTTTCGTCACTCCACCAGCGTACCGACTTCCTGACCGGTTACCACGCGGCGCAAATTTCCTGCTGTCTGCAGGTCGAAAACCCGCAACGGCATACCCTGGTCACGGCACAAAACCAGCGCGGTAGCATCCATAACAGCCAGTTTTTTGTTGATAGCTTCATCGTAACCAATACGGTCATAACGTTTGGCGTCCGGGTTTTTGAGCGGATCATCGGTATAGATACCATCCACCCGGGTCGCCTTCAGCATAATATCCACGCCCATCTCGATAGCGCGCAGGCTGGCAGCCGAGTCGGTGGTAAAAAACGGGTTGCCGGTACCCGCAGCAAAGATGACTATGCGCCCCTTTTCCAGATGCCTGACGGCACGACGGCGGATATAGTCTTCACACACCTGATTAATTTGCAGGGCTGACATAACCCGACACTTGCTACCCTGTTTCTCCAGTGCATCCTGCATCGCCAGCGAGTTGATTACGGTCGCTAACATGCCCATGTGATCACCGGTAACGCGATCCATACCACCTTGCGCAAGCCCGGCACCGCGAAAGATGTTGCCGCCACCGATAACCAGACCGATTTCGAGGCCCGCTTCCAGCAACTCGTGGATTTCACCGGCAATGCGCAGGATCACCCCGGGATCAATGCCGTAGTCACCCTCCCCCATCAGTGCTTCGCCACTCAGTTTCAGTAGAACCCGGCGGTAGGCTAGCTCGCTGTTTTGCATCATTCCGTCTTAGTCAGTTACAAAATGGGGCCTGCAATTGCAGACCCCACAAATCATACCGGGAAGCCGATCTCGCGTCCCGTTTGGGCGAACAAAAATCAGCTGCCCTGAACCTGCGCCATAACCTCTTCAGCAAAGTTCCCGGTCTTTTTCTCAACCCCTTCTCCCAGCTCCAGGCGGTCAAAACCGGGCACGCTGGCACCGGCGCCCTTCAGCAGCTTGCCTACCGTCTGGTCGGGGTCCTTGACGAAAACTTGCCCCTGCAAGGTTATTTCGCCGAGAAACTTGCGTATCCGGCCGCTGACCATTTTCTCGATAATGTCAGCCGGCTTCCCGCTCGCTTCCGCCTGGGCGGCAAAAATAGCCTTTTCCTTGTCCAGGATTTCTGTGGAAACACCCGATTCATCGACACATACCGGCCTGCTCGCGGCAATATGCATCGCGATATCCCTGGCCAGCCCGCTATCACCACCCTCCAGCTCAACCAGAACACCGATGCGACAGCCATGCAGGTAACTGGACAAGGCACCACTGCCCGCTTTGCGGCGCACAAAACGGCGCACATTGATATTTTCACCGATAGTGGCGATCAGGCTGCGACGGGCATCCTCTATCGTTTCATCGCCGTCCTTCAGTGGCATGGCCAGCAAGGCCTCCACATCAGCAGGTGCGTCGTTGAGAATACACCGCGCGACAGCCGTAGCGAAGTCCTGGAACTCGGACTTGCTGGCTACGAAGTCGGTTTCGGAATTCACTTCTACCATAGCGGCGCTCTTGCCGTCGTTGCTGACTTCGACGACGATAATGCCTTCCGCCGCAACCCGGCCGGCTTTCTTGTCGGCCTTGGCCAGACCTGATTTGCGCAGAGCTTCTGCAGCCGCATCCATATCGGCGTCGGCTTCGACCAGGGCCTTCTTGCATTCCATCATGCCGCACCCGGTACGCTGGCGCAGTTCTTTAACCTGCGCTGCTGTAATTGCCATGCCTGTTACCTCTTGAAACTTTCAGTTGATTGAAACAAACCCGTTGCCGCTTATTTGTCAGCGTCACCTGCCACTTCGACAAACTCGTCTTCTTTGGCGCCACCCACCTGTGCCATGGCACTGCGTCCTTCCTCCACAGCGTCCGCGACACCCTGAACATAAATCTGGATAGCACGGATCGAGTCATCGTTACCGGGGATCACGTAATCGATGCCGTCGGGCGAATTGTTGGAGTCAACAATCGCGATCACCGGGATGCCAAGCTTGTTCGCTTCGGCAACGGCAATTTTTTCGTGACCGACATCGACAATGAACATGGCGTCGGGGAAACGGCTCATGTTCTTGATCCCCCCGAGGCTACGATTCAGCTTCTCTTTCTCACGGGTCAGCATGAGCCCTTCTTTTTTGCCTATTTTTTCAAAAGTACCGTCGTCCTCCATGGCCTCCAGGTCTTTCAGACGCTTGATGGACTGGCGAACGGTCCTGAAATTGGTAAACATGCCACCCAGCCAACGATGATTGACGTAGGGCATCTTGCAGCGTTCAGCCTCGGTCCGAATGGTGTCGCGCGCGGAGCGCTTGGTGCCGACAAACAGCACCGTGCCCTTGTTGGCGACCAGCTTGCCGATAAAATTCATGGCGTCGTTGTACAACGGCAGGGTTTTTTCCAGATTAATAATGTGGATTTTGCTGCGTTCACCGAAAATGTAGGGGGCCATTTTCGGGTTCCAGAAGCGCGCCTGGTGACCGAAGTGCACGCCGGCTTCCAGCATCTGACGCATATCTATGTTCGACATAAGTATTTCCTCTTGTACGGGTTGGGCCTCCATACGTCCCATGCGGCAACCCGAACTCAATCAGGCACCCAGCCACATGTGTCGACGTATGTGTGGATTAAGTCAATGGAACCGTGGTTCCGTTTAAGTACGGCAGGTCGTTACAAACTTAAGTGAAACAACCTGTTAACAAGCCGCGCTTTATACCATACACTACTGTCAACAGCAATCTTTGGGTCCCGGGCAGGGGACCGGGGCCAGACAAAAATAGCGGCCGCACAACACGCGGTGACGGGAATATCATGGGCGTTTCAATCAAAACATCGGAAGAAATCGAAAAAATGCGTAGCGCCGGTCGCCTGGCAGCCGAGGTGCTGGACATGATAGAGCCACACGTGAAACCCGGCATAAGCACGGGAGAAATCGACCGCATCTGCCATAACTACATGATCAACGAACAACACACGGTGCCCGCTCCACTCGATTACCGCGGCTTCCCCAAATCCATCTGTACCTCGGTGAACCACCAGGTCTGTCACGGCATCCCCGGTGAGCGCAAACTGAAAAACGGCGACATACTGAATATTGATATCACCGTTATCAAAGACGGCTTTCACGGTGATACCAGCAAGACTTTCTTCATCGGTGAAGTCCCGGTCATAGCCAGACGGCTGACCGGCATCACCTACGAGTGCATGTGCATGGGGATTCGCATGGTAAAGCCCGGCATCCGGCTGGGCGATATCGGCCACGCTATCCAGCAGCACGCCGAATCACATAACTATTCGGTGGTTCGCGAATACTGCGGTCACGGCATCGGCCGGGAGTTCCACGAAGACCCACAAGTCCTGCACTACGGCCGTCCGAATACCGGGTTACGCCTTGAAAAGGGGATGACCTTTACTATCGAACCCATGGTCAATACAGGCAAACGGCATACCAAGATCCTGAAGGACGGCTGGACGGTTGTCACCAAGGATCACAGCCTGTCGGCACAGTGGGAACACACCGTACTGGTGACCGACGCCGGCTACGAAGTCCTTACCCTGCGGGCAGGCGAATCGATCTGATGTCCGGCGATACAGATCAGCTGCTCGCCGACCGTACTGACGGGCATTCCGACCCCGCCCGCTGGTTTGTCATGGCCGATCTGGAGCGGGCGCTGCACGGTGACATCCCTTCCCTTTCCATGTGCCGGGAGTTTTTGCAGAACTCACACCTGGCGCTAGCGGAACAGTTCCATTCCGGTGCCGATATTGCGGGTCTGGTTAGTGGCCGCAGCTGGCTGATCGATCAGATACTGATCCGTTGCTGGAACAAGCTTCTCGGTGACTTCGACGGCGCGCTGGTCGCCGTCGGCGGCTACGGGCGTAACGAACTGCTACCGTGCTCGGATGTCGACATTATGCTGCTGCTGGCAGAAGCGGAAAGCCAGGCGACGGGACAGAAACTGGAAACCTTCCTGATGCTGCTGTGGGATATAGGGCTGGAAGTCGGACACAGCGTCCGTACCGTGGATGAGTGCCGGGAACAGGCGGAAGCAGACATCACGGTGGCCACCAATCTGATGGAGGCACGCCTGCTGAGTGGCCCGGAAACCTTGTTTCAGAACATGCGCAGCTGCGTTGGTCCAGACCAGGTCTGGCCCAGCCTGGACTTCTTTTCCGCCAAGCTGAACGAGCAGCAGAAGCGTTATGAACGCTTCGACGACGCAGTCTATAACCTCGAACCCAACGTCAAGGAAGGTCCCGGGGGCCTGCGTGACGCACAAATGATCGGCTGGGTCATGAAACGTCACTTTGGTTTTACCAGCCTCGAAGACCTGGTTCGTGAAGGCTCGCTCACTGAGTGTGACTATCAAACCCTGATTGACGGACAACGCTTCCTCTGGAAGGTACGTTTCGGCCTGCACACCATCACCGGCCGGCGTGAAGAGCGTTTGTTGTTCGATCACCAGCGCACCCTGGCCGGCCGGTTCGGCTACCGGGACAAGGACCACAAGCTGGCTGTCGAATGGTTTATGCGCGACTACTACCGCACCATCCAGGAGCTGAGCCGCCTGAACGAAATGCTGTTGCAGCTATTCAAGGAAGTCATCCTGTACGCGGACGATCCCGCCGAACCGACCGCTATCAACCGGCGTTTTCAGTCACGCAAAGGCTTCCTTGAGGTGACCGGTGACAATGTATTCAGGCGCTATCCTTTTGCGTTACTGGAATTGTTTCTATTGATGCAGCAACACCCCGAGCTGATCGGTGTACGCGCCGCGACCATCCGCCTGGTACGTGACCATCGCCATTTGATCGACGAAAATTTTCGCAACGACATCCGCTCACGCAGTCTGTTTATGGAAATATTCCGCCAGCCAATCGGCCTGACCCACGAACTCAGGCGCATGAACCGCTACGGCATACTGGCAGCCTATTACCCGGCCTTTGAACTCATCGTGGGACAAATGCAGCACGACCTGTTTCACGCCTACACGGTCGATGAACATACCCTCTTCGTAGTGCGTAACCTGCGCCGCTTCAGCGTCAGGGAGTTTGCGCACGAATTCCCCCTGTGCAGCAGGATATCCGACACCATTCCCAAACCCGAACTACTGTACCTCGCCGGTTTTTTCCATGACATCTGCAAGGGGCGCGGCGGTAATCATGCCGAGCTGGGGGCAATTGAAGCGAAAGAATTTCTCGAAAGACACGATCTCAGTCCTTATGACCAGAACCTAGTCGCATGGCTGGTTGAGAACCATCTGCTGATGTCCCACGTTGCACAGCGCAGGGATATATCAGACCCGGAGGTAATCAATGACTTTGCCCGCCAGATCGCGGACCGCACACGCCTCGATTACCTGTTCCTGCTGACGGTAGCAGACGTGCGCGGCACGAACCCGACACTCTGGAACAACTGGAAAGGCTCGTTATTCCACGAATTGTACAACGCAACCCGGAGCGCCCTGCGCCGCGGCCTGGAAAATCCCCTGCACCGTGACGAACTGATCAGCGACATCAAAAGTACCGCACTCACGAAACTTGCCGGCATGGACTTCACCGCTGAACAGCTACAGGCATTGTGGTGCGATTTCCCTGAGGACTATTTTCTGCGACATACTGCTGATGAAGTGTTGTGGCATGCACACGTCATTCTGGAACCAGGCAGCAGCGACAGCACGCGTATCGACCTGTGCCAGCATTCCGAGCGCGGCGGTAGTGAATTATTCATATACACCCCGGTCACCGATCGACTGTTCAGCCGCACTACCGCGCTGCTCGATCAGCTGGGGCTGACTATCATCGATGCCCGCATCATTACCTCGCAGCGCGACTATGCACTGGATACCTACCTGCTGCTCAATGCCGAAGGTGAACCGATCGCTGATTACTACCAGGCACAGGAACTGGTAACGCTGATGCACGAGGAATTGTTGTCCGGCGATGCTTCGCCGGCCGCTGTATCACGACCCGCCCCGAGCCGCACACGCCACTTCAAGATAGCGACGCGTGTACATTTTCACTCCGACGCACCCAGTCATCGTACGCTGGTGGAACTCTATACAAACGATTATCCAGGTCTGCTATCCAACGTTGGCAAGGTATTCCATCGCTGCGGTGTGAAACTTCAAAATGCGAAGGTTGCAACCTTCGGGTCCCAGGCCGAGGATGTCTTTTATATCACCAGCCGCGACGGTGGGCCGCTCAGCGAGGAAGAACAGGGTGAATTGCGGGAACAGCTGATCAAGGAACTGGACTCTCCTGTCTCCTGACAAAAAAATTATACAGGGCATTATAACCTGTAGGAGCGGTCCCCTGACCGCGACAGCTTGACGTGACAATCGCGCCGAAGGGCGGCGCTCCTACAGGTTGAAGACATACCCACCAAAACCTTGGCCGAACCCGACCTGTAGGAGCGGTCTCCTGACCGCGACCGCTTGCCGTGACCATCGCGCCGAAGGGCGGCGCTCCTACAGGTTTTGAATGTGCTGCGTGGCCTCGATCAGTTCAATACCGTTGCCATCGGGATCCCGACAAAAGATCGCCCGGCGTGTTCGGGACGACCGGCGACCGGGTCGCAATCTCGACATAAAACCGTAACGCGGTGGTAAGGTCCGCGACCACTACACTGGTGTGATGTAAACATAAAAACCCGGTCATTTCCTCAGTTCCCCGACCTGCTCACGGGCGGCCAGATATGCCGCTGCCAGAATCAACGCTCCACCCAGCCACTCCTGCGTCTGAACCTGTTCACTGGTCAGCAACAATGAAGATACAGCGCCTACCACCAGCTCAAACAGCAGGATCACAGCCGAGCGGTGTACCGGCATGTGGCTGACGCCATAGATCACCGTGACCGTCATAACCACAAAGCCCAGCCAGCCCAGCAGTGCTGCGCCCACCCAGGCTGATAACTGGACAGTGGGCCAGGGCGCCTGTACCACCAGTATCCACACAGCCGCCACCAACACCACACCCAGCCAGCTGATCGAAGACTTGGTGTAAATGGAAGCATGCTGTGCCTTGCGTACCATGACGTTGGCGAAGGAAAACGTAAACCCGGAGGATACCGCCAGCCAGTCCGCCCCATCCCGTGGCCAGGGCATGCCCATAGCCGGGTCCCACAACATGATCGCAGCACCGGCAATCGCAACGACGAAGACCAGCAGACCACTGCGCCCTGGATGCTCTCCCAGCATTATCCAACCCAGTACCAGCGCCCACAGGGGCGACAGGTAAAACAGCAGCAATACCCGCACCACCGTACCGTCGAGAATCGCCAGCACAAAGGCAACATTAGTCCATCCCGTTGCCAGCAGCATCAGGCCCAATACCACGGCGTTGTGTTGCCAGTCACCCCGGCCGCGCCACAACCAGACCAGCCCTATGACAAGCGTTGCGCCGTAACCGACCAGTGAAAGCCACAGGCCGCTCAAGCCCTGCGCCTCCAGCAGGCGTAACGGGTACCAGACCAGTCCCCACAAAACGGCGGCCAGCAACAGGCTCAATATGGGCAGGATCTGGTGATTGGACCGGCTCATGGGATTCCGTATACTTTCGCTTCGATTTTAGTGCACTGCTGTTTCATGAATCCTAATCTAACACGTCTACAGCCCTATCCGTTCGAGCGTCTGCTCAAGCTGCTCTCGGGTGTGACACCGCCGGCTGAGCTGGAGACTATCCGGCTTTCCATCGGTGAACCGAAACACCCGACTCCGGGTTTTATCGCCGAGGCCGTCATCGAACACCTGCATGGCCTGTCACAGTACCCGGCCACGCGCGGCAGTGAAGCACTACGCGCGGCCATCTGTGCCTGGCTGACTAAACGTTTTGCCTTACCGGAAGACAGTCTTCAGCCGCAGCACAACGTGCTCCCCGTAAACGGTACGCGGGAGGCATTATTTGCCATTGCGCAATGCCTGATCGACGGCGACCCACAGGCGCTGGTGTTAATGCCAAACCCCTTTTATCAGATCTACGAAGGGGCTGCATTCCTCGCCGGCGCTGAGCCTTACTTTCTGAATACCACGGCCGACAGTGGCTACCTGCCCGACTTCGACGCTGTACCCGATACCGTCTGGAAACGCTGTCAACTGGTATATATCTGCTCGCCCGGCAATCCCACCGGACAGGTGATTGGCCTGAAGGCATTGCAGGCGCTGATCGAACGCGCACAGCGCTACGACTTCGTCATCGCCTCGGATGAATGCTACTCAGAGATCTACCACGATGAAAATTCACCACCGCCCGGCCTGCTGGCAGCAGCGGCAGCCCTGGGCAACGACAGTTACCGGAACTGCCTAGTGTTTCACAGCCTCTCCAAACGCTCCAATGTGCCCGGCCTGCGCTCCGGCTTCGTCGCCGGCGATGCCGCACTGATCGAGGCCTTTTTCCGCTATCGCACCTACCATGGCTGCGCCATGCCGCCTGCCACCCAGGATGCCAGCCTGCGTGCCTGGCAGGACGAAGCGCATGTGGTGGAAAACCGGCGCTTATACCGGGAAAAGTTTTCTGCCATAACAGATATACTGGCGCTGGTCGCAGCACTGGACGAATGCGTCGAAGCCGCACAACGCATTCGAAACTTTATAGAACACCTGTAGGAGCGGTCTCCTGACCGCGAAGGTTTTGGAGTTTTGGAGAATGCCTGCCCTTTTCGCGGTCAGGAGACCGCTCCTACAGGGTGAACAACTTTATTGCCAGGAGAGACAAGCATGAAGGACATACAGGCCACTATCGAAGAAGCCTTTGAACGCCGCGCCGATATTACCCCCCGCACGGTGGAAACCCACGTCAAGGAAGCTACCCAGGAAGCTATCCGCAGGCTGGATAGCGGGGAGGCGCGTGTTGCCGAAAAGAAAGACGGCGACTGGGTGGTCAATGACTGGCTGAAAAAAGCCGTGTTGCTGTCGTTCCGCATCGAGGACAACGAATTCATGAAAGGCGGCTTCACCAACTACTATGACAAGGTGAAATCCAAGTACAGCGACCATAATGCGCGCGAATTCCGCGCCGGCGGCGCGCGTATAGTACCGCCCGCTACGGCGCGTTTCGGCGCCTACATTTCATCCGGCGTGGTGCTGATGCCCTCCTACGTCAACATCGGCGCCTATGTCGACAGCGGCACTATGGTCGATACCTGGTCGACAGTCGGTTCCTGCGCGCAGATCGGTAAAAATGTTCACCTGTCCGGTGGCGTTGGTATCGGCGGCGTACTGGAGCCAGTGCAGGCTGCACCCACTATCATTGAAGATAACTGCTTTATAGGGGCCCGCTCCGAAGTCGTCGAGGGGGTGATTGTCGAGGAAGGCTCGGTGATTTCCATGGGTGTCTACATCGGCCAGAGCACACGTATCTACGACCGTGAGAAAGATGAAATTCTCTACGGCCGTATCCCGGCCGGTTCGGTGGTCGTCTCCGGCAACTTGCCGTCCAAAGACGGCAAGTACAGCCTGTACTGCGCGGTGATTGTCAAGAAAGTGGATGAGAAAACCCGCGGCAAGGTCGGTATCAACGAGCTGCTACGCAACATCTGATGGTCACTATTTACGGTATCAAAAACTGCGATACCATGAAAAAGGCCATGCGTTTTTGACTGTCTATTGACTGTAGGCAAAAACTACAGCCGCTCGTCCAAAACTAGTACACTAGCGGATATGTCAGACACCCTTGATCTTGCCACCGCGCTTGTCAGCCGCGCATCGATCACGCCTGAAGACGCTGGTTGTCAGCAACTGATGTGTGACCGGCTGGAGGCCATCGGGTTCAGCTGCGATGACCTTCCGTTTGGTGAAGTCAGTAATTTCTGGGCACGGCGTGGGCACAGTGAGCCATTGCTGGTCTTTGCCGGCCATACCGACGTGGTCCCCACCGGCCCGCTCGAACACTGGCAGTCCGACCCGTTTCAACCTGAAATTCGCGACGGCATGCTATACGGCCGGGGTGCGGCGGATATGAAAGGTTCACTGGCCGCCATGGTGACTGCCTGTGAAGCTTTCGTGGCCGGACATCCGGACCACCGTGGCTCCATCGGTTTTCTGATCACCAGCGATGAGGAAGGCCCATCGATCAACGGCACCGTTAAGGTTGTCGAACACCTGGTCAGGCAGGGTGAACGTATCGACCTGTGTCTGGTCGGTGAGCCCTCCAGCAGTCAACAGCTCGGCGACGTTATAAAAAACGGTCGACGCGGTTCCCTGAATGGCAAACTGACCGTGCGCGGCAAACAGGGCCATGTCGCCTACCCGCAGCTGGCGCGCAACCCGATTCACCTCGCCGCACCGCTCCTCACCGAACTGGCTGCTGTCGAATGGGACCAGGGCAACGCGCACTTCCCGCCAACCAGTTTTCAGATTTCCAATATACAGGCCGGGACCGGTGCCGAGAACGTGATACCCGGCGAACTGGAAATTATGTTCAACCTGCGCTACTCGACTGAACTGAACGAGCAGATGATCCGTGAACGGATCCACGCTGTACTGGACAGCCACGCACTGGATTACACACTGGACTGGCGTCTATCGGGCGAACCTTTCCTCACCCCCACAGGCGAACTGGTGGATGCCGCCCGTGCAGCGATCCGTGAGCTGTGCGGCATCGACACCGAACTGTCCACCAGCGGCGGAACCTCCGACGGACGTTTTATTGCACCGACCGGTGCACAGGTGCTGGAACTGGGACCCATCAATGCAACCATTCACCAGATCGACGAATGTGTTGCTGTTGACGCGTTGAACAAGCTGGCAGAAATTTATCAACGCATGCTGGAAAAACTGTTAACCTGACAGCCCATGAAAATAAAAATCTATCGCTTGCTGGTCCTTCTCGTCCTGTTACCCTGGCTGGGGGCGTGCAGTATGGGACAGATAGTAGCCCGCACCTCGGTATCCATTATGGATGGCAACGTCGAGGCCATGGAGCAGGAAACAGACCTGGTGCTCGCCGAAGCCGCCATTCCGGCGAACCTGAAGCTTATCGAAGGGCTGATTGTAGAAGACCCTCATAACCCGGATCTGCTGTACCTGGCCGCACAGGGCTTCTATGGTTACGCTTTCGGTTTCGTAGAACTTTCCGATCCACAACGCGCTGAAAAACTGTACGCTCGCGGTTATGTTTACGGGGTACGTGGCCTGCATGCACTCGGGCTGGACAAGGACTTCGACCTTGCTACAGCCAGTCCGGACGCTATTGAGAAAGCGGTTGCGAAAATGGGCGCCGTTGCGGTACCTGCCCTGTTCTGGACCGCCTCGTGCTGGGCCAAACAGATCGACTTGCGACGCACCGATCCCGCGCGTATCGCCCAGCTGGCCAGCACCGAACGCCTTATGGCGCGCATCAGGGAAATCCAGCCCGACTACTACTATGGTGGCGTTTACCTGTACTACGGCGTCTACTACGGCAGCCGCGCACCAATGATGGGCGGTGATTTTGCCAGGTCCGAAGAAAACTTTCTCGCCGCAAATGCGGTCTCTGACAACAGACTACTCATAGTCGACGTATTACAGGCGGAGTACCTGGAGCGACAGCGACTGGATCGGGACCGCTTTCACCGTCTGCTGAGGCGCGTCGTGACCGATCCGGTTGGCAGCTTCCCGGAAATGGCGCTGGTCAACCAGATTGCGCGCGCACGTGCAAAATACCTGCTGGACAAGGAGTCCGAATGGTTCTGACGAAGATGACAACTGTAACGCACTCGCTACACCGTTTCGGGCTATTGTTCCTGTTCTTGCTGTCATTATCCGGTGGCGCCTTTGCAGAACCCGAATACGTGCTCAAGTTCGCCACCCTGGCACCTTCCGGCACCACCTGGATGAACCTGCTGGAAGAATGGAACGAGCAGGTCAAGCTCAAAAGTAAAGGCCGGCTGGCGTTCAAGTTCTACCCGGGCGGGGTGCAGGGTGATGAACCCGACGTCCTGAAAAAAATGCGCTTCAACCAGTTACAGGGCGGCGCATTCACCGGTTACGGCATCGGCCGTATCTACTCGCCGGCACGCGTCATGGAACTGCCGTTCCTGTTCCATAACACAGAAGAAATCGACTACGTACGCCATGCGTTCATGCCGGAGTTCCGCAAAGGTTTCCACGACAACGGCTACGAACTGCTGGGCTGGATGGAAATCGGTTTCATTCACATGTTTTCCAAACACCCGATCCGTACCATGAAAGACTTGCAGTCACAGCGTGTCTGGTTATGGCAGGGCGACCCGATGGGCCAGGCATTTTTCAAAGCCAGCGGGATTTCCCCGATTCCCCTGTCTATCATTGACGTGTACACCAGCCTTTCCACCGGACTGATCGATACGGTGTATGCCCCGCCACTCGGCGCTATCGCGCTGCAGTGGTTTACCAAAACAAAATACGTCAGCAAAATTTCACTGACCAACGGCATAGGCGGCCTCATTGTTACGCGCCGTTTCTTCGATAGCCTGCCGCACGACCTACAGGCCATTCTGCGCGAAACCGGGACCGAAGCCGGTGAAAAACTGGTGGCCGCAACCCGCATCGACAACGCCAAAAGCATAGATGAACTCAAGCTACGCGGACTTGAGTTTATCGATCCCGGCGAAGGTATGGGCGAAGTTGACCTCATAAAACTACGTGACCGTGCAGCCGCTGAGCTAATCAGCAGCAACTACATCCCGGCTGCTGTTTTCCAGAAAACCCGCACGCTACTCGAACAGATGCGAGCCGGGCAGGCCAGTGCCGCCGCACAAGCGGAGTAAGCGTCCTGCCAGCGCGCACATGGCGGTCTTCATATCAAAGGAAGCTCTGATTAAGCCGTCATGCCTTTCCTGAAAAAACTTCGTGACGGGCTGATACAACTGGAAACCTGGCTGGCCGCAACAAGCCTGCTGCTGCTGCTGATACTGGCGCTGCTGCAGATCCTGGACCGTAACCTGTTCAACGCGGGCATCGCCGACGCCGACACCCTGACCCGCTACCTGGTACTGTACGTCACATTTTTTGGCGCTGCTGTTGCAGTTGACCGTGACCGCCATATCAAGATCGACGTGTGTTGCAGCATGCTGCAACCCGCCACCGTGGCAAAACTTTACCGACCCATGCGTGCCCTTGCCGCTGTGATTTGCGCCTTCTTCACCGATGCCGCGATCCGCTTCTGGCAAGACAGCTGGCAGTTCGCACCGGGCCACGAACACTGGCTGGTGCTGGTTAGTCTGATCATACCGGTCGGCTTTGCCTTACTCACCCTCCAGTTTGTACTGGCCTCGATACTCGGACAGGATGACATTTCGTGCTGTACGCGGTAATCATCCTGTTTGCACTGGCCGTATTCGGCTTGCCGCTGTTTACGGTACTGGGCGCCGGCAGCCTGATATATGCACAGCAGAGTAACCTGGATTCAGCCCTGCTCATCGTCGAACTCAACCGGCTCGCAACCTCGCCGAACCTGACCTCCATACCCCTGTTCACCCTCGCCGGGGTAGTGCTTGCGGCCGGCGGTGCACCACAACGCCTGATCCGGTTGTTCAACGCATTGCTCGGCTGGCTGCCCGGCGGGCTGGGGATTGTGGCGATTGCCGCCTGCGCCTTTTTCACCTCGTTTTCCGGCGCCTCCGGCGTCACCATTCTTGCGCTGGGCGGCCTGCTGTTCCCGGTACTGATGAAAGTTAATTACCCTGAACGTTTCACACTGGGACTGTTAACCACCTCCGGGTCACTGGGTCTGTTATTTCCACCCAGCCTGGCTATCCTGTTGTACGGCGTAGTGGCAGGCGTCAATATTGATGACCTGTTCCTGGCCGGTATCGTACCCGGTCTGGTACTAATGCTGATGCTGGGCGTCTACGCTGCCAGTACCGGCGCCCGCTTTAACGTTCACCGACACCCGTTTACCTGGTGCGTCGCCCTCAGGTCCGTACGCGGCGCCGCCGGCGATATTCTGCTGCCGATTCTGATCGTGGTCGGGATATTCGGTGGTTACGTCACCGTCAGTGAAGCCGCCGCCTGTACTGCCCTGTACGTCCTGCTGCTGGAAAGTGTCGTGCACAAGGCCATATCGCCCAGGCAGCAACTGATCCCCCTGCTGGGCGATACCGCCGTGCTGGTCGGCAGCATCCTTATCATTCTCGGTATCGCCATGGGACTGACCAATCTGCTGATCGACGCGCAGTTACCGATGAAGCTGCTGGCATGGATGGAAAACAGTATAGATAGTCAGCTCAAATTCCTGATATTACTTAATATATTCCTATTGGCGGTGGGCGCCATGATGGACATTTTTTCAGCTACCGTGGTCATCGTTCCACTGATACTGCCACTGGCCCAACGCTTCGGCGTGGACCCGGTACACCTCGGTATTGTCTTCCTCGCCAACCTGGAAATCGGCTATTCCACCCCGCCGGTTGGCATTAACCTGTTCATCGCCAGCCAGCGTTTTGAAAAACCGATACTCACCCTGTTCAGCGCCACGTTGCCGTTCCTGGCCCTGATGCTGGTCTGGTTGGGGATAGTGACCTACCTGCCGGTGTTATCACTGTGGTGGCGATAAGCGCCTGCTGCTTCTGGCCTCTTCATGGGATCGCCACTCCAGCTCTGAAAACACCTCTTTTGGTAACACGTCGGCAATAATCTCTATGGAATATCTCCACAAATAGTACCCACTAAATCCTGATTCCCGGGACTCTATTTCAGACTCAATGATATCTCTTGTTTCCTGTTCACTGGCTTTTATCATACAAAAGAAGGACGACCAACCGATTCTGGAATAGAACCCCTCATCAAATGCTGACAGTATTCTCTTCCCGTTATCAACCAGCTCATCAATGCAGAAGTTTTCCATGGGTAACTCATGTAGCCATTCCGTCGGTATGAAAAGACAGACGGCAAGCCACGAATCATCAAGCGCCCCGGAACTATCAATCATTGAGAGAAACTCCTCCCGCTTTTTTTCAAAAATTTTCATTTCAAAGACCTCCTGTGTCTTAATCCAGCACGAAGACAGTGACACGATTGCGCCCGCGACTCTTCGATTGGTACAGGGCCTGGTCCGCCTCACGGACCAGGTCCTCGGGCACCGAATCACGATCCGGTACCTTGCTGACTGCGCCAACACTGATTGTGACTGAAAGCGCGTCGTCGCCGGCGTGGTTGCGGACTCCGAGACCGGCGATTCGATGGCGAAGATGTTCTGCCAACACCTCGGCGCCGGCCTCGGTGGCACCGGGAAGAATGATGGCAAATTCTTCCCCACCGTATCTTGCCACCAGGTCGTGTGACCGGTTTATAGCCGTGCTCAATTCATGAGCCACTATTTTTAAACACTCGTCGCCAGTCTGATGACCATACTGGTCGTTGAAGTCCTTGAACCGGTCAATATCAATCATGATCAGCGCAAGCCGACTGCTCAGCCGCCTGGCGCGCTGGTACTCTTTTGCCAGGGTAATGTCGAAGTAGCGGCGATTGTAGATGCTGGTGAGATCATCCATAGTGGATAAGGTCTCCAGCATGGCATTGGCGGACTTCAGGCGTTCGGCGGTTGCCGTTAACTCTTTTTCATGCCCTTTCCTCTGATCGATTGCGTGCTTCAGACGCAGCGCGGAACGTATACGCACCAGCAACTCAATCCGGTTGAACGGCTTGGTCAGATAATCCATTGCACCGGCCTCGAATGCTGCCTCAAGGTGAGTAACATCTTCGCTGGCAGTCATCATGATGATGGAAATATCTTCTGTGACCGGGTTTTCCTTTATTTTTCTGCAGGCTTCAATACCGGAGTCTCCAGGCATTAAAACGTCCAGCAGTATCAGATCGACATCGTCTACTAGAGTCAGCCGGTCGTAAGCTGCACAGGCTGAGTCGACAGCATCGACTTCGAAAGTTTCTGCACGTAACCGGAGACTTAACACAGTACGTATATC
>ENA-ORDP01000604-ORDP01000604.1-marine-sediment-metagenome-genome-assembly--contig:-NODE-604-length-22628-cov-7.180038_pt1 | contig 22628 bp, 20 predicted proteins | sample MGYA00248627_ERZ508539 | MGnify/ENA primary metagenome ERZ508539 (study PRJEB26208, sample SAMN05571518) | marine sediment metagenome | biome: deep sea; feature: Hydrothermal vent; material... | reverse complement strand
CTTTATACGAACTATCGTATATTACCTGTATATACTCTTTGCCGTATAATGTCAATATATACGTCACACCGTATAGAATATACGGTGTTTTCAGGCATATCTAATTCTTGATCAAGAAGCTTCATGGAAAGACCTAACATAGCCAGATCTTGGGCACATATCTAATTTTGGTCGAAAATCTCTCACTGCCATAGAAAAAAGCAACACAATATTGTTTAGCGTCGAAAACTTGTCTCGCGTCAATTACTTTTTCCTGCTTTGCTAAGATCCAGTATCTCACCCGGACGTGCTGTATGCACTGGTGCCGAGAGCTGTTGTTGCAGATAGCTGGACAGACCTGCAATTGCCTGTTCTTCCCCATGGACCAGGACCACGGGTGGCCGCCCCTCAAAGTTGGCATACCAGTTTTTCAGCGCGGCTTGGTCTGCGTGGGCGGACAGGCCGCCGATGGTGTGTACCGCTGCAGCTACACGCACGATTTCTCCCCACAAACGAATATTCTGGGCACCGTCCACCAGGGCGCGGCCCGGTGTACCCTTTGCCTGGAAACCGGTAATAACAAGCTGGCATTCCTTGCGCCAGATATTGTGTTTGAGATGATGTTTGATGCGGCCACCGGTACACATACCACTGCCGGCAATAATGATGGCGCCACTGCGGATGCGATTGATTGCCATGGACTGATTAGCGGTACGCGAGATATGCAGATTCGGCAGTAGCGTGTTTTTATTATGTTGCCGCCATAGCTCAGCAGTATCCGCATCAAACAGATCGCTGTGCTGGGTAAAAACCCGAGTGGCCTCGATAGCCATTGGGCTGTCCAGGAAGATATGCCAGCGATCCAGTTCCCACTCTTTATAATACCTGGCAAACAGGTAGAGAATTTCCTGAGTGCGCCCTACCGCGAAGGCTGGCATTAGAATGTTGCCCTTGCCACGAGTGGCAAGAGTAAGTACTTCGTGGATTTCACGCCGGGTATCTTCCCATGTTCGGTGTAAACGATCACCGTATGTGCTTTCCATTATTACCAGATTAGCCTGTTGGATCAGAACAGGGTCTTCCAGAACGGGCATACCAGATCGCCCTAGATCACCACTGAATACCAGTTTTCGCTTCTCTCGACCGTCATCAAGCCACAATTCCACAATGGATGAGCCCAGGATATGTCCGGCATCGGACAGGCGCAGGCTCACACCAGGCAGGATATCCTGTTTCTTTGCGTAGACCATTCCCTTGAAATGGTGCATAGCGAACTTTGCATCTTCCACAGTGAACAGTGGTTCTACAGGCTCCAGTCCCTTACGCACACGTTTTCGGTTCTCACACTCCGCATCCTTTTCGTTCAGGAACCCCGCATCCTTTAACATGATCCGACACAGGTCACGGCTTGCCCGATGGGTGTAGATGGTGCCCTGAAAACCGGCTTTGACCAACAGCGGCAAACGCCCGGAATGATCAATGTGGGCATGACTCAGCACCACCGCATCGATGCTCGCCGGATCAAAGAGAAACGGCTGCCGGTTGCGTTCCTCATCCTTGCGTCGGCCCTGGATCAGACCACAGTCGAGTAGGAGGCGCTGACTGCCAACCGTCACCAGGTGACAAGAGCCTGTGACCTCACCGGCGGCACCAAAAAATTGAATGTTAAATGTCATAGTATGTCCACTTGGTCAGCAGACTCAAACAAACGATCCACCTTCTCGGGCAGCATCAATGTGGGGTAATAACATTTGATCAGCACCGGCTTGTCGAAGCCACTCAGCATCAGAACGTAGGTATGGTCCAGGGCAGTGATGTAGCCCGAGTCCTCCACTATTTATTTCGATCAACACGATTTCGATTCAGCCGCTGCACAAAAAACTTCTCCAACTCAACCAAAAATAATACCGAGGAGGAAACGAGCAGAATGCGGAACCAGGTATTGAAGTCGATTGCCGTGGTGCCAAATAAGGACTGCATTGGCGAAAGGTAGGTAAAACCAAGCTGGAAGATGGTGAGTATACCAATGGCAATCAGCACATAACGGTTGCCTGTAAATCCGTCCCGGTTAAATACTGAAGCTGTGATATAACGAGAGTTGAACAGATAGAAAATTTGAAACATTACCAGCGTATTTACAGCGACTGTGCGCGCATGCTCGATACTGACCCCCCGTTCCATCTCCCAAAGAAAAAACCCGAATGTTCCGCTCATCAGAATAACGGAGACAAAAGCAATTCGCCAGAGAAGATAGGCTGTCAGTATTGGTTCACCAGCATCACGTGGTGGGCGCTGCATGACATTTTTCTCGGGTGGTTCAAAAGCCAGAGATAGTGCCAGGGTAACAGCTATAACCATATTCACCCAAAGTATCTGCACCGGGGTTAACGGCAACTGGTGAAAGCCAAACAAGATAGCGGCAAGGATGATCAATGCCTGACCACCATTGGTTGGAAGAATGAAAAGAATGGCCTTCTTGAGGTTGTCATAGACTGTGCGGCCCTCTTCGACGGCATGAGTGATTGAAGCAAAATTATCATCGGCGAGTACCATTTCGGCGGCTTCCTTGGCCGCTTCTGTGCCGTTGTGGCCCATGGCGGTACCGACATCGGCACGTTTCAGGGCCGGAGCATCGTTTACCCCATCTCCCGTCATCGCCACAATCAAACCCTGTTCCTGCATCAGTTTAACTAAGAGCAGCTTGTGTTCAGGATTGACACGCGCATACACATCAACTTCTTGCACTCGTTGGCGCAGCTCATCTTCACTCATTTCTTCAAGTTCTTGTCCGGTGAGTACGTCATCGGTATTAACCAGTTTCAATTGCCGGGCGATGGCGCGCGCGGTGGCACCGTGATCGCCGGTAATCATCTTCACCCGAATGCGCGCCTGCTGACATACCTGCACCGCCTCAATAGCTTCCTCACGAGGCGGATCGATCAAGCCGAACATGCCCAGCAATGTCAGGTCGTTTTCTACATCACTGAACGTTAGCTCCATCTGCTCATGGCTTACCGGTTTAACGGCAATGGCCAATACTCGCTGACCTTGCTGTGCCAGTTCTTCAATAAGGCTCAACCAGTAATTTCTGTCCAGAGGCTGTTCGCCATCAACCGTTCTCTGATGAGCACACATCTCCAGTACACGTTCAGGAGCCCCTTTGAGAAAGATGAAGGCATCACCGCTGTGGCTGTGATGCAGCGTTGCCATAAAACGATGTTCTGATTCGAACGGTATTAGATCGGTGCGCGGATATTGTTTAGCCTCGGTCTCAATATCCAGTCCGGCTTTTAAACCTGATACTAACAACGCCCCCTCCATCGGATCGCCATGGACATGCCATTCACTGTTTCTTTGTTCCAGTGAAGCATCATTACAAAGCACCGCCGCCCGAACCACCTCCTGCAGAACAGGTTGCTCTTGCGGATCGACATCCCTATTTGCCAACGATATCGCACCATGGGGATCGTAGCCCGTGCCATCCAGCTTAAACAGATTGGCCGCGGTCGCAATCGTGCGCACGGTCATTTCATTGCGGGTCAGGGTACCGGTTTTGTCCGAGCAAATAACTGTTACGGCCCCCAGGGTTTCAACCGCAGGTAGCTTGCGAATAATGGCATTACGCCGAGCCATACGCTGTACACCGATAGCCAGCGTGATCGTCATAATGGCGGGTAAGCCTTCGGGAATCGCGGCCACTGCAAGGCTCACTGAAGCGAGAAACATTTCAGCGATGGCATAATCACGGATCAATACGCCGAATGCAAAGTTAGCCGCAGCGATCACCAGGATGGCAACGGTAAGCCATCGGCCGAACTGTGCCATCTGGCGCAACAGGGGTGTCGTCACAGATTCCACATCAGCAACCAATGTACTGATGCGACCAAGCTCGGTTTGCGCGCCGGTCGCAACCACCACACCGGCCCCCTGACCATGTGTCACAAGGGTACCCGAATAGGCCATGCAGTGGCGATCACCGATCATGGCCTCCTGTGCAACGGGATCAGTGATCTTTTCTACCGCCATCGACTCACCTGTCAGTACTGACTCCTGAATTTGGAGTCCCTTGACACGAAATAATCGCAAATCTGCCGGTACCTTATCGCCTGATTGCAACAACACGATATCACCAGTCACCAACTCTTCAGCCCGGATCGTCGTTTGTCGGCCATCACGCATAACCATTGCATTCGGAGAAAGCATCTGCCGTATTGCTCTCAAGGCATTTTCGGCCTTGCCCTCCTGCACGAATCCGATCAGGGCATTAAGAACAACTACACCCAGGATCACACTGGCATCCACCCAGTGCCCCAGCATGGCTGTGACCGCGCTTGCAACAATCAACACATAGATCAATACATTATGGAACTGGTAGAAAAACCGTATCAGTGGACCACGCGTCTTTGGTTCGGGAAGTCGGTTTGGCCCGTATTTGGCAAGTCTGTTAGTTACTTCTTCTCTGGATAGACCATCTGGGGATGTAGTGAGCGATTCCAGGACGGCTTTGGTGTTTTCGGCATGCCAACTTTCTGAGGTCGAAACCGACTCACCTGACGGACCATTTAGTTTTCTGTGTGCTTTAAGTGACCGGCGTGTCACCACTGCACCCACAACAGACAAAATGACCAACATAACAAGGACAATCAGCCATTCTATGACCACAAGATCAAATTGCCATGCAAGATTGTCGTTCATCTGGATAGCATAACAACCCTGTCACAAATATCTAATAATCATTAACATATCTTTCTGCTAATAAGCCAGTATGTTTATTCCTACAACCAGGACAACTGCTGCCAAAACACTCCACGAGAGCCACATGGTTTTAGGAATCGCTTTTGGTGTTGTTTGCGCCGCGGCGTTCATCAGTTCCAGGATGATGTGCCGACAAACACCATCACTATCCCCAACAACAGAAACAGGGCGATTGCATAGGCCCAGCGTTGCAGAGAACGCTCACTACCGTCCAACGCCCTTTGCCATGCACGGACTTGCCGGAGACGGCCCACTTTAGCCAGCCATACAGCTCGCAACCGGGGCAAGGTACCGACCCCCATCTGCGCAGCCCAACGTATAGCTGCGCCAGGCCAACGCTCAAACCACGGAATCGAATCGTCTGCGTGCTTCTCAGGCCTGGCGGGATAATGATATCTCGCCTGCAGCCACACGGTGGTGGCAACCAATACAGCCACCATAAACCCCAGAGAGGCAATGAAGAAATAGGCCAAATTTCCATACCGGTTCCATACAGCAGGATCGGCCAGTCCAGCCCCCAGGGCGGTAGTAAACAATCCCGTGGCGACGATGGTGGTATAGGCAGGTAACGTCTTCAGCTGCGCTCGCATCAGCCCACCCACAATGGCGTAAAGCATGGCAGCACCGCCTGTGCCCTGGATAATCAAACCCAGGTCAGGAAAGGCGATCTCACCAAGTGGCAGCCAACGCACCATCCCGAGCAGAGCAATGGCAATAGGAACACCGCCCAGCAGCAGCGCCACCGCCGGCTGGGACCAACGAAAGGCCGGCGGCAGCCAGAAGTGAAATGGCCAGAGACCTGCCTTGAGGGCGAAGCCGACAAGAACCATAGACAGATACAAAGCCAAGGAAGGTGACTGAGCTATTGTCTGGCGCACTGCCTCAAAGCTCAAATCCCCGGTTGTTGCAGCCGCTATCAACAAGGCCTCGAACAATGCCAGGTCAGCCAAAATCAGGAACACCAAATAGACGCGTGCAGCCCACCGTGTCCTTTCGTCTCCTCCTGCAACCAGCAGTGCATAAAATCCGTAACCCATCAGGGCCGAAAAGGCGAAAAAACCCACCAGCTCAGTCGCCAGAATCGCGCCCAGATTGCCCGCCAGGGTCAGCAGAAAATAGGTTGTGAGACGGTCGTCAGCAGGCTTGTTTGTGGTGGTATGTAACAGGGTCGCGGCAGCAGTCCAGAGCAGCGCGGTCACCGCCAACAACAAACGGTCTGCCCCGTCATGAATAGCAAGCCCGCTACCAAGCAACAGCCAGGGCAAGTCAATCGAAACACCCATCGGGACAGTCAAAAGGATGAGCACAGGTAAAAGAGCAATATAACAAGGCCAGTAGAGGCGCGAGCGCAGCGCCGGAAACGCCAGCAACAACGGCAGCCCCGGTACAGACAATAACAGAAATGTACTTAGGGTGGCGTTCACGGCGCGTACTCCAGAGACGTAATAAAATACGCCCATTGCAACGGACTGAACGGCGCCGATGCCAGCAGCCCAAGAGCCAGCGTCAGAAAGGCAGTCACCAGCGGCGGCGCCAGTAGCGCCCAGGCCGTCTCACGCCGTCCGAAGGAGCGCTCGGCGGGCCAGGTATCGGCAGGCGCCTTGAACCAGGCGGCGTACAGAACAGGCAGGAAATAACCCGCATTGAGCAAACTGCTGCCCACCAGGATAAAAATCACCCAGCCCTGCCCGGCATCCAGTGCGCCCAGTCCCAGATACCATTTACTGATAAAACCGGCGAACGGCGGCACGCCGATCATACCGAAGGCGCCGATGGTGAATGCGGCCATGGTCCAGGGCATGCGCCGTCCAACCCCGTTCATTTCGCTGACTTTATGGATTCCCAGGGTCTCAGCCAGATTACCGGCACAGAAAAACAGGGTGATTTTCATCACACCCTGGTGCACCAGATGGACCAGACCACCGATAGTCGCGATCGGGCCGACGACCGCGATGCCGAGTATAATATAGGAAACCTGACTAACCGTGGAGAATGCCAGCCGGCGTTTCAGATCATCCTGGAACAGCGCCCGCATCGAACCATAAATGATGGTCACCGCCGCCAGTATTGCCAGTGGCAAGGTCACTCCCAGACTGGCGGCGAACTGGATGCCATAGACATCGTAGACCACCCGCACGATACCAAAGGCGCCCGCTTTCACCACCGCCACCGCGTGCAACAATGCGCTCACGGGTGCAGGCGCCACCATAGCCTGTGGTAGCCAGCCATGCAGGGGAATCAGTGCGGCTTTCACGCCCAGACCACCGATCAATAGCACGAATATAATGATCAGAACCGGGTACTGTGATGCGTCCAGGCTGGATAAAAAACCACGTTCTGTAAACTCCAGAGTACCGCTGAGGGTGTACAGCCATACCGTGCCGATCAGCAACAGGGAACCGCCGGCAATGGTATAAATCAGATAGGTGCGACCTGCGCGCTGTGCCACTTCGGTGCCACGGTGAACGATCAGCGGATAGGTAGCCAGAGTCAAAAGTTCGTAAAACAGCAAAAAGGTAATCATGTTGCCAGCTAACGCCACACCGACCGTTGCGGTCACACACAGGCTGAAAAATCCGAAAAAGCGGCTGCGATTAGGCGAGTTCTCCAGGTAGCCGACGGCATAAACGGTCGTCACTAGCCACAGAACACTGGAAAGCACCACAAACAGCATCGACAGAGGGTCTGCACGCAGCACCAGATCCTGCCCAGGCAACAGGGGCAGCCGAGTCTCATAAAGGTGGCCGTGAAAAACACCCCAGATCATCACCCCGACCAGCGCCAGTTTGAGTACTGCACCGGCCAGGTTTAAGCTGGTGCGGGTTACAACGCGCTCCTCTGGCAGAAAGAAAATCACCAGTCCCGGCAACAGGGAACTGGCGAGAACGAGCAGTGGCAGCCCGGCATCCCAGCTCATCCGTCACCCTCCCCAGCAAAGGGTAACCCGATATCCATTAAAGCCAACGGCCAGGAGGTAAACAGACCCAGCAGAATAGCGACCAGCGCCATGGCCAGCGCGGCCCACTCCATGGTAGCCGGAACCACTCTGGCTTCGTGCGGCACTTCGGCCGGGGTAAAGGCATAACCGATCACTTTAAAGACCCAGGCCGCAGACAGCAGTCCACCGAGGATCAGGATGATCCCCCACCACCACTGAGCAGAACGGATTGCAGCCTCCAGCAGCAGCCATTTGCCGATAAACCCGCCACTGGGCGGCAGACCCATAATGCTGACACCCGCCAGGGCAAAGGCAGTAATAGACAGGGGCAGGCGTTGCACGACACGATCAAGATCCGCAATACGGTCATGTCCACCGAAATGCAGGATGTTGCCGGCCGCCATGAACATGGCCGCCTTGGCCGCAGCATGGGATAATAGTATATAAAGCGCCCCCTTCCAGCCGATGATGCTTGCCAGCGGAAAGGCCAGAAACAGGTAACCTATTTGGGCCACGGTCGAATAGGCGATCAGCAGTTTGAGTCGCGTCTGGCGCAGCGCCTGTAGCCCCCCCCAGAGCACGGCGGCCGCACCGAGCAGGCCCAGAAACTGAGCCAGGGCGGCGTTGGTCAGCGGGAAGATCTCCAGCCACAGACGCAGCAGAATATAAAACGACGCCTTTACCACCAGCGCTGACATCAGCGCACTCACTGGCGCCGGAGCACTGGCATGGGCTGGCGGCAACCAGAAGTGCAGCGGAAACAAGGCAGTCTTGAGCAGCAAACCGGCACTCATCAATCCCATCGCAGCCCACACGGCGGGGGAGGGTTCCATCCTCTCTGCCAGTAAGGCGATATCGACGCTGCCAAAACTATGGTAGAGCAACGCAACACCCAACAAAAAGAACAACGAACCCAGCAGACTGACCAGCAAGTAACGCATGGCTCCGGTCAGGGCATCCGCACCCTTTGTTAACGCTACCAATGCCACCGCCGCCAGCCCCATCAATTCCAGGCTGACATAAAGATTGAAGATATCCGCAGACAAAAACAAAGCATTCAGCGCGGCCCACAGGAACATCCATAGTGGCCAAAAATGCCTCGCCCTGTCTTGATTAAAATAACCGCTGGAATAGACGCTGATGCCCAGCCCCACCACCGCCGTCACTATCAGCATCAGCAGACTCAAACCATCTGCATAGAGATCGATACCTAATGGTGCGCCCCAGCCACCGACTGCATAGCGTTGCGCACCCAGCTCTAGCACCTGCCAGCCCAGCGCCGCCACGCAAGCGACAATACCCAGTGCGCTAATCAGACCGAGCTGTACGCCGCGCTGTGGCCATAAAAAACAGGCTATGGCCCCGGCCAGTGGCAGCAAAATGACTATCGCCTGCCAATGGATGTCGAATATCAATGCCGGCACCGGGTATTATTCCAACGGCTCTTCGGGAAGCTCCGCCCGGCCTGTTTCGACCTGCACCCGCAGCATCAATGCTAACGCCAGTGCGGTGGCCGAGATAGCAACCACGATGCCGGTGATCGCCATGGCGTGGGGTACTGGGTCTGGCAACGTCCCTGGTGTACGCCGGCCCAAAGCTACCAGCATCAGGAATACCCCACTGCCCATCACATTGATGGCAAGGATCTTGCGCAGTAAATGCGGGTGGACGATCAAGGCGTACAGGCCGAGGGTGAACAGTCCCACTCCCACTAGTGCATAGAGGAAAACATGGCTCAATTGTTCGGCCCCGCCTCTGGCCGACCACCTATAAACAGGGCTGCCAGGGTAATGCCTATGGACAAAGTTGCTGCCGCCTCGATCAGCAGTATCAGCGTTGCGGCGAATGACGGGGGATATTCCAGCAGGCGTCCGCCCACCAGGATCAACACAGCAGACACAATCACAAACACCCCCAAACCCGCCACCAGGGTAATGCGCAATGGCAGCCCCACAAACCTTGCGCCGGGACGCCAGCCCGCCAGCAGTAGCAACACTCCCGCCGCCCCCAACACCGAACCGGCCTGAAAGGCGCCGCCCGGCGCGTGGGCCCCGACCCACAGCAGATAGCCGGCCACCAGAATCAGTAGTGGAACCAGCAAACGCGACAGCGTATCCAGCACCGGCCCTGGGAATGACTCGCGGCGTTCCGGCACAGCACCGAATGACCAGACACCCAGCAGGGCCAGCAGCAGCACGCCCAGTTCCAATAGGGTATCGTAGGCCCGGAAGTTAAGCAGTACCGCGGTGACCGGATTGCTCACCCCGCTGGTTTCGAGGTTTTCCGCCACCAGTTCACTCAATCCGGGGGCCGACGATGGAAGACTTAACACCGCGTAGCCAAGCCCAGTGGCCAGAAGGGACAGCAGCGCCACAAGCAGCAACCGAAACAACAACTGTTTTTTAACACCCTCAGTCATGGGCTTCGGGTTGATGGTCTTTTTCAGGGGTTGGCTTTGTTGCATTGTTTGACTCGAGCCTTGCCAGCGCTGCCAGCAACAATGCCCCTGTGAGACCTGCACCGATAGCCGCTTCGGCCAGGGCGACATCCGGCGCATCAAGCCGTACCCAGGCCAGAGCCATCAATAACCCAAAGGCAATGAACAATACAATGGCCCTGAACAGATCCAGACTCGTCAGCGCCAGCCAGGCAATCCACAGCAAGGAAAATCCCAGCACGACATCAAATGCCCACTGCAGCAGTGTCACCGTCTCCACAATTTGATGCCTCTTTGCCGCGCCGCTGCGGCCACCAGATGAGCGACACTGGCACCCGCGAGCAGCACCAACAACCAGATCAGCAGCAGCTTGCCCGCTCCAGCCAATGATTCCGCCTGCATGGCGAGCCCGGCCACCACCAGTCCCAGCCCCACGTTGTCGGCCTTAGTCAGCGCATGCAGACGGGTATAGACATCCGGGAAACGCAGCAGGCCCAGTGTGCCCGCCAGAAAGAAAGCGGCCCCAGCGATCAGCAGAACAGCGGAGAGGAGATCACTCGGTGTCATGTTTTGCCTCCCGATCCGGCCATGCACGACGAACAAAGGCTACCGCCGTCACGGCCGCCAACAGGGCGAATACCAAAGCCACATCACGCAAAGCTCCCCTGTTCATGGCCTGCGCAAGCACCAGCAGCACAGCCACCGACGTAGTGCCGAACAACTGTGCCGCCAACATACGGTCAGCGGCGGTAGGGCCGCGCAGCACCCGCCACATCCCGGCTACCAGGTTCAACAACAGGAATAACGCCAGTGCAAAGTAAAGTATCTGCATATGGATTCAGTCTTCCAGCGTGACCGGCGTTGTAAAATCGGGAGGTTTGATCGCAAGTATCGAACAGCCGATCTGGTTGAGAATCGTCTCCGCAGTATTGCCCATGAAGAATCCGGCCAAACCGGTGCGAGCCACGGTGCCCATGACGACAAGATCGGCGTCGATTTCCCTGGCCAGCGCTGGAATTTCCCTACACGCGTTGCCCTGGCGGAGATAAAGCCGCGGTGACAGATAATTGTAAGCTTCTGTGCCAATCCAGTCGCGCAACCTGTCGGTTAGCCATTCGAGCTGGGCCTGGTGGTCACGCCGTTCACGATTCACATTGGTGGCGATTTGCTCTTCGGACAGGTCGCTGTTGAACACCCTTATCATACTCTCCGTCATGGGCTCCCAGGCGTGAACCACATGCAGTTCAGCGAAATCGGAAAGTGCTAATGAACTCGCCAGTTCCAGGATAAGCCGGTTCAGGTCACTCACCTCGGTGACCTCCTGCCACGGATCAAAATCGACCGCTGCCATGATCCTGCTGTAATTGATTTTTTCCCCCGGTCGCATAATCCACACCGGGCACGGACATTTGCGTAACAGGTGCATATCATCGCTGCCGAATAACCGATCCTGCCAATCCCAAGTTTCAGCGGTTTTGATCACCAGGTCGCGCCCGTTGCGCAGCACCTCTCGAATAATTTCCAGAAACTGCATGCCGACCAGCACCCTGGCCTGCACATTGATCCGCTGGCGGTAAGGCTCAATCAGGGACTCCAGTTCCTGCATATGCGCACTGACGATTGCAGCCTGCAGGTCTGCGGAGATCGGACTGCCTATCGGCATTCCAATACTGGCAGTTACGCGTTCGGTCACGTTGATAACCGTCAGGCTCGCCTGGTTGTTTTCAGCCAGCGTGACCGCGCGTTCCAATGGGGGTTTGCAGCTTCCCCCTGACGCCACCACGCAAAGGATATTATTGAATCTCTTCATTTCATTCACCTCCTCTGGATAGAGGCAAAGAGATACCGAATATCGCGGCCACTCTTTGCTCTACCTTCTCGAGTTCTGACAGGAAATCTTTTCGTTCGTCGAGCACATGCACCTGCAGACAATTCGCACCGAGTTCCACGCTCAAGGTACCTGGCAGCAAGCTTACGATGTTGGCCATGAAAACCTGCGGCAGGCCAGGCGGCAACCGCCACCGGTAATCAAGTAACCCCGGCGAGATCGGTAGCCGGGGTTGCAGCGCTCGCCTGGCCACATCCACTCCGCCGTACAGGGAACGCCAGAGAAAAAAAGGCACAAATCGTACAAGCCCGAGCAGGGACCAGGAAAAAGGGGGCAAAAGCACCACGCTAGCCAGCGTCGCAAACAGTATAACTGGCGTACCGACCAGCCATGAATCCATGACACCATCAGTAAGTGTCCACCACATCAGGGCAAACAGGACTGCACGTAAACACCCGCTTCGCAAATACTCGCGCGGTGTAAATTCCAAACCCTGTCTTCCAACAACAGTGTGCACAGTCATCAGTCAAATTCCCCATAAATAAACTTGCTGTCATTCAGGATATCCACTAACTCAGCGGCCACATTAATGAATTGAATCTGCATTGTCACGTCACACCTCCAGTGTTGCTCCTGTCGCTCACACCAAACAGGTTATCAACCGCCTCTACGGCCGCATCGGCATAAGGGATCAGCACCCGATCGGCGCCGGCCTGCCTCAATTGCTCGGCATCGGAGGTGGTGTGGGCCGTTACCGCCACGCGCCCTTTGTACTCATGCTGGCGCAGGCCATGCAGCAGTGCAAGATTAATGTCCTTCCCACGTACGCTACTCAGGACCCAACGCACCTGAGCGAGCGGCAGGGTGACGAGAAACTCCGGGTCTTCGGCATCGCCGTAACGTATTGCATAACCGTTCCCTTCCTGCCGGCGTACCAGATCGGGATCGAAATCCACGCCGAGCACCTGGTGGCCCCGTTGCCGCAGTTCCCGTGCAATCCCGGCGCCGAACCGCCCCATACCGAAAAGAATGACATCGACCCTGCTCTCGTCAGACAGCTCCTGAGCTTCTTCCCGGTATGCTCGTTTACGCTCGAACACACCCAGCCAGGGGGAAAGTCGCTCGTAGAGAGGGTGGGAGTACAGAATCATGTAGGTGGAGGCGCTGATGGTAATCAACCCCACCAGGGTGATGAGACCCATGGTGTCGGTGTCGATATGACCCAGGCTCAGGCCCAACGCCCCCAGGATCAGGGAGAATTCGCTGATCTGGGCCACCGTCAGACCGGCCAGAAAGCCGGTGCGTTTGCGGTAACCCATGGCGCCCAGGATGATCATAACGATCAGCGGGTTGCCGATGAGTACGAACAGCGAAAGAATAATGGCCGGCACCACCTGTGCGCCAAGCGTTGACAGCTCAAGTCCGGCACCCAGATCGATAAAGAAAAACAGTAACAGAAAATCCCGCAGACTCACCAAACGCGCGCCGATAACCTCGCGGTAAGGCGTGGAGGCCAGCGACACACCGGCGAGAAAGGCACCCACCTCCTTGCTGAACCCCAGATATGCGCCCGCCGCACCCAGAGCCACCGCCCAGGCAATGGCGAACAGCACCAGCAGCTCCGGCGAACGGGCCAGCTGGTGCAGCAGCGGTGTCAACACATAGCGCATAAACAAGCCGATGGCAGCGATAAACAGGCCTCCCTTTACCAGAACCTCAATCGCTTCCCGACCCAGGCCGGCGGCATCGCCGGCCTCACCCAGCGCGGCCAGACCAATCATCACCAGCACCACTACGATATCCTGAACGATAAGGAAGCCGATGGCGATGCGCCCGTGCAGCGCATCTACCTCGCGCTTGTCGGATAACAACTTGACGATGATGATAGTACTGGAGAAGGTCAGCGCCACCGCCACGTAGAGGGCGGTCACCGGAGCCATCCCCAGAGCGATGGCGATAAAGTAGCCGATAACGGAGGTGAAGAAGACTTGCCCCAGCCCGGTGGCCAGCGCCACCGGACCCATGCTGCGGATGATGTGCAGATCCAGCTTGAGTCCCACCACGAACAACAGCAGCGCAATACCCAGTTTGGCCAGCAAATCGACTTGGTTGTTTGCCGATACCCAGCCAAGTACGGACGGCCCCACCAGGATGCCTACCACGATAAAGGCGACGATAAGCGGCTGGCGCAACCGCACACCGATGGCGCCGATGACGGCCGCCATTAACAGCAGCATCGCCATTTCAGTAAAGACATCGCCAAATACGGGAGTCATGATTCAGTTACGCTCTCTGTGGATTACAGCCTGCGCCATCAATCTGGCCAACTAAACCGTGTCATAAACACAGCACGGATCTCAATATCGAATGCCTCTACGATCAAATACCTTATCGTCTCTTTAACTATAGCCGCCCACTAAAAAAAAATACTGCCCCGGCAGTCAACAACAAAGACGTGAGAATTTCAGTCACCGGCATGTTTCTGTTCCCCGGCCACCCAGACGCGTCGCACAAAGGCAACGGCGGTCACCGCCGACAGCAGTGGTACCGAATAACTGTGCGGCGAGCATGCGGTCCGCCGCTGTTGGGCCGCGCAAGACACGCCACAGTCCCGCCATCAATGTCAACAGGAGAAACAGTGCCATAACCGAATACAGCACCCACATGGATATTCACTCCTCCAACGTGACCGGCGTTACGAAGCCGGGCGGCTTGATCGCGAGCACGGAGCAATCGATCTGGTTCAGAATCGTCTCCGCCGTATTTCCCATAAAGAATCCTGGAACACCGGTGCGGGCCACAGTGCCCATGACGACAAGATCTGCCTCGATCCGTTTGGCAAGTGCCGGAATCTCTTTACGGGCCGATCCCTTCACCAGATGCGTTTGAGGTTTGAGGTAACCCACGGCGTCCTGCCCCAGGTTTCTGGTTACCTCGCGCTTTAACCCGTCCAAACCTGCTTGGTGCTGTTGTCTCACCTGTTCGACGTAGGCAATAATTCTCTCCTCTGGTTCATGCATAAACGCACCGTGCATAGCGCTCTCTCCGATCGCAACCCACGCATGTGCAATATGCAGCTCGGCAAAGTCGGATAGCGCCAGAGAGCTGGCCATTTCAAGAACCTGCTGGTTCAGCGCACGTCGTGATTCCTGCTCCGCCTGCGGATACGCGTCGTCGATATCAACCGCAGCCAGGATGTGCCGGTGGGTCTTCGGCGCATGAGGCTTGATGAGCCAAACTGGGCACGGACACTTTCGCAACAGGTGCATGTCATCACTGCCGAACAATCGCTCTAACCATTCCTGATGTTCGGGAATCTTAATCACCAGATCACGCCCGTTGCGCAAAACTTCGCGGATGATCTCCAGGAAGGGGGTGCCTATCAATACATTGGTATTGATCTCGATCTGCTCACGGTAAGGCTCGACCAGCGTTTCCAGTTCCTGTGCACGGTCTTTCACCAACGCAGCCTGCAGATCGGCGGAAGCAGAACCACCCTCCGGCATTCCGACGCAGACCATGATACGCTCTACCACGTCCACAACTGTCAGCCTGGCCTGATTGTTTTTTGCCAACGTGACGGCGCGCGCCAGTGTAGGCTTACATGCCTCCCCGGGTTTCACCACACAAAGAATATTTTTGAATCGCTTCATATCATTAACCTCCTTAAGAAACCTTCCGGGGTGTAACGGATATCCAGGCCACGCTTTTGTCCAACGCCTCTTTGGTCAATTATATACTTCTTAGCAATAGATAAAATTTCGAACAAAAAATATGTTGTTGAAACGTTTCATATCACTCCTCACTCTCATCAGTAATCAGATTCAGCCCAAACAGCCTGGCTACACGCACCTCGATCATTGCCAACTCTGAGGCAAAAGCGCCAGTCTGATCGAGAACATGGACGCGCAGGTGCTCTTCATCCAACTCGACACTCAAGGTGCCCGGCAGCAAACTCACAGTATTCGCCATGAACACCCGAGGAAGACCCGGCGGCACGCTGATCGTGCATCCCTGGTGAAATCGGTAGCCGGGGATGCAGCGCCAGCCTGGCCACGTTCACGCCACCCCGTAGAGAGTGCCAGAGAAAAAACGACACAAATTGTACGACTCCGGTCAAGGACCAGAAAATTGGGGGCAATAGCACCACGCTGACGAGCGTCGCAAACAGTACCACCGGCGCACCAACCATGAATCCATTGCGCCATCAGTGAGTATCCCCCCACATCAGGGCAAGTAGAACAGCACGTAATCACCCGGCCCGCAAACGGCTAGTCACCGAATCGCGGGGTGTAAGCTCTGAACGTTGTCTTCGTTTAGTTGTGCGCACAATCAACCTAACATGATCAACAAAAGGCTACAGCATCCCAAATCATCCTTGTTCGTGTAAAGCCTGTTGTCAAATAACTTCGCTTTTTGATTTAATTTACTGACTGCGCTTGCAGCTACCACCATAGAGCATGCAACAGTGAACATTCTAAAGATACTCATCAACTTGTTATGCATTGAACACGTGACTATTATCTATAGAACCTAAATATAGTCTTGACTATTATACGATACCGTCGATAATTAGTTACATGGTGCCAATAAACAGAATATATGACACGCTACTTGCGGAGCATTTGAATATACATCGTCAGATGGCGTTTATCAGCGGGCCAAGGCAGGTAGGCAAGACCACTACTTGCCGCATGCATGGTAATACTTACATCAATTGGGATAATATCGACGATCGCGAATCCATACTCTCTGGTCCAGGTAATCTGATCGAAAAATACCAGCTCAACCGTTTATCGAAAACATCTCCTGTCGTCATTTTTGATGAACTTCATAAATACCCTCTCTGGAAACAATTCTTAAAGGGTTTCTTTGATACCTATGCGGACCATCTCCGCATCATTGTCGCGGGAAGCAGTCGCATGGACATTTATCGTCGTGGAGGTGGCAGCCTGATGGGACGATATTTCTTATACCGGATGCACCCCTTCTCTGTTGCTGAAACATTGACTCAGGATTTGCCCGATGAAAAACGGATTATCCGTCAACCGAAAAAGATAAGTCCCGCGAATTTTGATGCGCTCTGGAACCATGGCGGTTATCCAGAGCCCTTCCTGAAGCGTGACATGCGCTTTAGCCGTCGCTGGCAATCCATGCGCCTCGAACAACTGGTCCGGGAAGACATCCGCGACCTAACCCAAATCCAGCAACTCGACCAGCTTGAGCTGTTGGTCAAATTTCTGTCTGAACGCTCGGCCCATCAACTCATCTATGGGAATCTGGCAAATGAGGTACGCGTTTCCATTGACACAACCCGCAGATGGATTGATATTCTTGTCAGCCTTCATCTTGGGTTTTTGATCAGACCATGGTTCAAGAATGTCTCGCGATCATTGCGCAAGGAACCTAAATGGTTTCTGCGTGATTGGGCCTCGATTAAAAGCCCGGGAGATAAAGCAGAAACATTCGTCGCCTGCCATCTACTAAAGGCCGTTGAAGGCTGGAATGATATGGGGCTGGGAAAGTTTGAGCTCGGATACCTCCGTGACAAGGAAAAACGCGAGGTTGATTTTCTGGTCGCACATGATGAGCAACCATGGTTTCTGGTGGAAGTGAAACTGAAAGACGAATCAATAAGCCCTGCACTGAAATATTATCAGCAGCAGCTCGATGTCCCATTTGCGTTTCAGGCGGTACTGGAAACAAAATATGTTGATGCCGATTGTTTTGCCAAAACAGGACCACCTATTGTCGTACCCGCACGCACGTTTCTATCTCAGCTTCTCTAACAAAATATCCGTACATGGGGGATCCGAAAGGTGATACGACCCCCAAAATATTAAATTAATAATCAATAGGTTAGATAGAATACATTGATTGATTACACATTTGATCGATATCGCGTTGATAACAAGCCACCCGTCACATCAAACCTACTGGATTTCACAAGGCAAGAGGAAAGTACCACCCCAGCCTGATACCCCCTGAAATGACCATACTTTAAACACACTTTCCATAAAATATAATGCCTACATCTTATAAATATATTTAACATCAATATGTTACGAGCTATTTTGCATGTTTTTTTAATCATATTATTGCCATTTTATGGTTCAGACGCTATATTTACGCAATATGAAACGTGTAGAGCAACTCAAGAAACACCTGAAACCGGGTACGGTCTACCGACGCTCTGATCTGGCTCAATGGTCAAAGAGCGTGGATCGTCATGCCCGTGAGTTGGTTGAAACCGGTGTGCTTCAAAAACTTCAGAATGGCCTGTACTACTACCCCAAATCATCCGCATTTGGCCCGGTACCGGCAGGCGAAAAACAACTGGTCAAAGCCTTCCTTAAGGACGATGAGTTCCTGCTCACCTCCCCCAATGCCTACAACGCTTTGGGCATGGGGACGACTCAGCTCTATAACTCTCGCGTAGTCTATAACCACAAACGCCATGGTGTTTTCGAACTGGGTAGACGAAAGTTTGAGTTTCGTCGGAAATATCGCTTCCCCAAAACAATGACCGAAGAGTTTCTTTTGGTCGACTTGATGAATAATCTCAAATCGCTTGCCGAAGATCAGGCTGCCCTTCGAACGAAAGTACATGAGAAAGCGGCACACATGGAACCAAAAAAACTAAAACGTGCAGTTAAACAATATGCCAACGCTGCCAGCAAAAAATATTTTGAATCGGTTCTCGCAAATGTCGCGTGATCCCTACCTCCACGAGCTGGAGGATTTTCCTTCCCTGCTACAAATCATCTCTGATGAAAAAGGGATTATCCCCCAACTAGTGGAAAAAGATTACTGGATCATGCATTGCCTTCATGGGTTAACCCAACAGGGCTTTCAATTCGAACTCAAGGGCGGTACCTCTTTATCGAAGGGATTCGGTATCATCAAGCGATTCTCTGAGGACATTGATATTCGCATTGACCCCGCCAGGGCACCCTTTGATGTTGCTGTTGGCAAAAACCAAACCAAAAAAACCCACCACATCCAGTCACGAAAAGATTTCTACGACTGGCTTGCAAAAGAAATTTCAATAGCTGGGATTGTGGGTATTGAACGTGATCACGCCTTTGATGATCCTGCGTATCGAAGTGGTGGGATCCGGCTTATCTATAAGTCACAATTTGAGGATCTGAGCGGACTCAAAGAAGGCATTCTCCTCGAAGTCGGATTTGACGATACCACACCAAATGAGGCCATTACGATTTCATCGTGGGCATATGATAAATCGGTCAATTTTTCTGTCTCCATAGAGAACAACCAGGCTAATAACATCATGTGTTATCACCCGGGATATACTTTTGTTGAAAAATTGCAGACAGTTTCAACCAAGTTTAGACAACAACAGAAATCTGGGGAACTACCCACTAATTTTTTACACCACTACTACGACCTCTCACAACTATTAGGTTATCCTGCAGTACAATTATTTATAGGCACAGAGGAATATCACGAAAGAAAAATAGTACGATTCAGAAAAGATGACAATCAAAATATTTCTGAAAATGAAGCCTTCTTACTGAGTGATACTGATACACGGGCGTTGTATGAAAAAGAGTTTCTGGCTACACGCCCACTATATTACGATGATCAACCTGACTTTGATATCATACTAGATAAAATTCAATCACATATGGATAAATTGTAACGCTCTTTTATCTTAAGAAATCTCTAATTTATTCTGCCGTTCGTAGTGAGCGAAGTTGAACCATGAACACTGAATCCAATAAAATCAGCATGTTAAGCATTACACCCTTCGACTTCGCTCAGGACGAACGGAATTAATCAGACTTTCCCTTTCGCTCAGGACGAACGGAATTAATCAGACTTTCCCTAACTCCATATTCATCCTGGAATAAACCAAATGACAGGCCCGAGTATTAACTCAAACATTGCCAATAAAATAAATGCCATTGACGCTCGCCTCGCACAACTCGAGGCTGAGCAAGAACAGATCATTCAAGAAAAGAATGCTCTCCTAAACCAACCGATTTCCGAATCTTTAACGTCCAAATTCACGCCAGAACAAAAGGTATCTTTGTTCCGAAACCTGTTCAAAGGTCGAATGGATATTTTTTCTACACGGTGGCAAAACTCGAAAGGACGAAGTGGGTATTCTGTTGCCCGTAATAATGAGTGGGAAAAGGGAGTTTGCAACAAGCCCAAAATAAAATGCAGCAACTGTTCAAGCCGGGAGTATAAAGCGCTGAACAGCCAGACAATTTATGATCACCTGACAGGCAAACAGGTGGTTGGTTTATACCCTCTTCTCACTGACAATACCTGTTATTTATTAGCTGCAGATTTTGACAAAGAGGACTGGAAAAATGCAGTCCGCGCAATAGCCCGGGTTTGTCTGGCATTTAACATCCCACATGCTGTCGAGATTTCACGCTCAGGTAACGGTGCTCACCTCTGGATATTCTTTTCTGAACCAGTGCTCGCCAGAGATGCCCGATTACTGGGATTTGGATTGCTCGACAAGGCAATGGAAATTCATCCTGATTTGTCATTCGAATCTTATGATCGCTTATTCCCTAACCAGGACATCATGCCCGATGGTGGCTTTGGAAACCTTATTGCCCTGCCCTTGCAATACCAGCCCCGACAACAGGGCAACAGTCAGTTTGTCGATCAGAATCTGGCATCTTACGCTAATCAGTGGCAATTTTTAAACCAGATTAAAACACTGTCATCTAAGCAGCTAAGCGATTTGCTTGTTAAATTCCCGGTTGACTCCCTAATAATTCCAGAGCAACAAGCCATGGATACACGTCCTCCCTGGGAACAGGGAGCCAAAATCAAGCCTGTAAAAATTGACCATTGTCCGAAACAGATCACTCTCACATTAGCCAATCATATATACATCAAACTTGATGAAATCCCTGCACCATTAACAGCCAGACTCAAACGGTTGGCCAGCTTCTCCAATCCAGTATTTTTTAAAACTCAGGCAATGCGATTCTCAACCCATGGCACACCAAGGTACATTAGCTGCGCACGAATTGAACAAGATTATTTGTCACTCCCAAGAGGCTGCTTTGATGATGTTTTAGAACTGCTGAACGAACAGAGTATTGCAGCCGTAATTGACGACAAACGTGAACCGGGAGATAAACTAAAGTCTCTAACGTTCCTCGGTAAGTTGCGGAAGGAACAATCGAAGGCGGTAAGCGCCATAACCAAACATGATACCGGTGTTTTGCATGCTCCCACCGCATTCGGAAAAACAGTTACTGCGATCGATATCATAGTGAAACGAAAAACCAATACCTTGATTCTCACACATAGCCGCCAACTCCTTGAACAGTGGCATGAGCGTTTAAAGTCATTCCTGAGCAATACCGAAATCGGAATTATCGGCGGAGGTAAGAAAAAACCAGGCGGCCAAATAGACATAGCCACCTACCAGAGCCTCATTAACAAGAAGGATAATACGATCGACACTCTTGTTCAGAACTACGGTCAGGTAATAATAGACGAGTGTCATCATATCTCTGCACCTCGATTCGAAATGGTGCTCAACGAAGTCAGAGCAAAGTATGTTCTGGGACTCACCGCAACACCTGATCGGCAAGATGGTCATCAAAAAATTATTTTTATGACCGCAGGCCCAATCCGTCACAAGGTCAAGTCGAGCCATGCAGATAAATTTGAACAACAGGTCGTAGTCACTCAACTATACAAGCAACCACCCGCACATCTTGTAAGCAGTGAAACAAGACCACGCATTAGCGATGCGTACCTCTGGCTCATGGAAGATAACGAGCGTACCCAAAAGATTGTTAATGACGTCATTGACCAAATAGCCAGAGGGAAACACCCATTGCTACTGACAGAACGACGCGAACATGCACAAATCATCAACCAGCATCTCATTGAAAGTAAGATAAACTCGGTCATTCTTAAGGGGGCGATGCGGGCTAAGGAACGCAAAGCAGCCAATGAGCAACTAGCCAATGCTCAGGTGATTGTTGCCACCGGAAAATATATCGGAGAAGGTTTTGATCTACCGAGGCTGGATACGCTATTTCTTGCCATGCCCATCGCCTGGAAAGGTTCCCTGGCGCAGTACGCAGGCAGGATACATCGAGAGTCTGAGGGTAAAGATCGGGTTACAATATTCGATTATGTTGATGCATCGCTACCAATGCTGCAACGAATGTTCAATAAACGGGAAAAAGGCTACAAAGCGATGGGCTATCAGATAACATTCTCTGAAAAAGAAACGGTTGAATAACATTAATAGTGGCCCTCTTATAACGGCCATCCCCCCATACCAGAAAGAACAGTTACCTCAGACTAATCCGTGTAGCCCAAATTGCTAAAATGGAACAACACTGGGATGCCGTGTATGACGAGGCTCAGAATCTGGCAATCCCAGGGACTCGTCCAACGATATGAATATTATATACCGAGCATGACCAGTACACAGTATTCTGAAATGGGGGGGATAGCGATGCGTCGGGAGGACGATGCGAACCCCCAGAATTTTTCGAATAAAATCAAAGAATTAAAAAGCCCCGTGCTTTGAGAAAAACACGGGGCTTTTATTTTTCTTATAATTCAATGAATCACAAGGCAATGTGGCGTCCCCAAGGGGATTCGATAGATGGCCTATTTTTCAGAGGAAGACAGCGAAAGTAGCTGCTAAATTTGGATGTACCGATAGAGAC
>ENA-ORDP01000603-ORDP01000603.1-marine-sediment-metagenome-genome-assembly--contig:-NODE-603-length-22698-cov-10.482357_pt1 | contig 22698 bp, 25 predicted proteins | sample MGYA00248627_ERZ508539 | MGnify/ENA primary metagenome ERZ508539 (study PRJEB26208, sample SAMN05571518) | marine sediment metagenome | biome: deep sea; feature: Hydrothermal vent; material... | reverse complement strand
ATCGAACTACCTGTCCGGCAAAGCTTTAGCGTAGACGGATTATAGAATTGAAACTACTGATAAGTATTTGACATTATTATTACGCTCCTGAGTTTTAATCGAACTACCTGTCCGGCAAAGCTTTAGCGTAGACGGATTATAGAATTGAAACTACTGATAAGTATTTGACATTATTATTACGCTCCTGAGTTTTAATCGAACTACCTGTCCGGCAAAGCTTTAGCGTAGACGGATTATAGAATTGAAACTACTGATAAGTATTTGACATTATTATTACGCTCCTGAGTTTTAATCGAACTACCTGTCCGGCAAAGCTTTAGCGTAGACGGATTATAGAATTGAAACTTGTAATTATAACCGGGTTTTATTTCTGGCTGAAAAGTTTTAATCGAACTATCCGCCTACACTCCGTTTCGGACGGACAGGTCTTAGGATTGAAATCCGTCAGCTGACGGATTCTTTAACATCACAAGTTGTGACCTTAAAAAACAATAGAGTTAGCTGCTAATTTTAGAAAAAAATCGAGGTATAATTCTCATCAAGATTATAAAGAGGAAAGTTCAACAAATAATGATAATAATTATAAAATAAATTTGTTTGTTGTTTCTGCTGTACATATTTTTGTACAAAAAAAGGATTAAATTATGTTTACTGCCACTATTTCCGAATTTAGAAAAAATATGAAAAAATATTTCAATTCGGTGGATAAAAATTTCGATACGTTAATTATTAATCGCGGGAAAGACAGAGGCATTGTAATTATGTCGTTGGATGAATATAATTCGCTGCAGGCTACTCAGTACGAACTTTCTTCGGCGGCTAATGTAAAAAGATTGGATTCTGCTCTTGAAAAATTCAAAGAAGGGAAATATTTCAGAAAAAAAATGATTGCAGAATGAAACTGCTCTTTGTTGAAGAATCCTGGGAAGATTATCTTTATTGGCAGAAAACAGATAAAAAAAAATTAAAGAGAATTAACGAATTGCTGAAAGATATTTCCCGTTCTCCTTTCGAAGGATACGGAAAGCCTGAAGCGCTTAAACATAAATACAGAGGTTTATGGTCACGCAGAATAGACGGCGAACATCGTCTGATCTATCAGGTGAAAGACAATGAAATAAGAATTATAAAATGCCGGTTTCATTATGAGTAAATTGTTTGAGCTTTTTTCTGATGAATGGGGTTTGTTAAAAGTGCCAAAAGTTAATTCTTTAACATCACAAGTTGTGACCTTAAAAAATAATAGAGTTACCTACTAATTTTAAAAAAAATCGGAGTGTAATTCTCATCAAGGTGATAAAGAGGGAAGTTCAATAAATAATGATGAATTGGATTTTTTAAAATTGAGTAGCTTAGGTAGAATAGTTGAAGAAAAGAAGTGTAGATAATCTAAACAACGGAATTGCTTTTGTACTTAATTGTAAGTTTAATTAATTATATTATTATTTCTAAATAATTAATTTGTTATTATGGCAGAATCATCAATTGATGTAAATAAGGTTATTGGTTTTTGGGTAAAAAGTTCTGATAAAGATTTTTCTACAATGAACAATCTTTTAAATTCCAAAGATTATCATTGGTCTCTATTTATAGGTCATCTTGTCATTGAAAAATTATTAAAAGCATTTTATACCAAATCACAAAATAAGCAGGCAATTCCAATCCATAATTTGCTTCTACTTGCGGAAAAAAGTAATTTAAATTTGTCTGAAACTTATGAAGATTGGTTGGATACAATTACAACATTTAATATTGGTGCAAGATACGATTCTTATACAGAAGATTTTTATAACTTATGTACAAAAGAATTTGCAATAGAATGGACTACAAATATTACAGAATTGAGAAAATGGATAAAGATACAATTAGAGAAATAATAAATAATTACTTGGATAGATTGAAGAGTAACAACATTAAATTTGAGAAAGTTTATATCTTTGGCTCCTATGCAAAAAATACTGCTACCGAAAATAGTGATATTGACATTGCTTTTGTTTTTAATAAGATAGATGAAAGGTTTAAACTTCAACTTAAGTTGATGAGATTAAGGAGAGGAATTGATTTGAGAATTGAACCTCACCCAATAGATATAAGAAATTTTAATTATAACAATTCTTTTGCTAATGAAATATTAATGCACGGCATTGAAATAAATTGATAATTATTTAAAAGTTTATTTTATGATCGGAATTTCTATAATAGGAATCGGGAATTATCAACTTACAAAATATATGCACCAACTTTTAATCGAACCATCTGCCCCCACTCCGTTTCGGACGGACAAGTATTAGAATTGAAATCCGTCAGCTGATGGAAGGATTAAAACACATTTATACGTGTTTAACAAGTGGTACGGCACATTATGAATTATATCTCATTCAAAAACACTAATTATCCCGGAGCTATTACAAAACTTACCTGGGATTTTAATGATACCCCAAATACAGCAGCCCTTTAATCAGAGCTACTGTATAAAAATTTATTTTAAACATATTTGCCGAAATTATCTTCAACGCTTTTTGGATCTTCAGCATAAAGTGCACCAACTTGAGTGGACATAACATCCGGATAAACATCATCTTTTCCTTCAATCAAACCTTTAACAATATTCTTTGCAACATTTTCCGGTGAATCTTTTTCCATCGGTAAACCCTTCGCCATATCCGTATCAATCGGACCCGGATAAACTCCCATAACTAATACGTTGCTGTTAACTAATTCTCCTCTCATGCCTTGGGTCAAACTATGTAGGGCTGACTTACTTACCGAATAAGTTGCCGCCATCGGCATATTTGCTAAACCGGCAACAGATGAAATGTTAATGATTGCCGTTTCTTTCGGTTGTTTCAACTGCTCAATAACTGCGTTGGTAAGTTTTATAACTCCCCATAAATTTACTTTTAAATTTGTATCAAGACTGTCAAATGCTTGCTCTGAAAAAATTCCTCCCGTTGCAAACACACCGGCGTTGTTCACTAAAATATCAACATCTTTTATTTGAGCTGCAGCTTCGTTAATAGAATTATCATCCGTTACATCCAACTCAACAGGAACAAGCTTGTCTCCGTATTTTACTTTTAGGTCATCCAAAGAGCTTGTGTTCCTTGCTCCGGCGTATACTTTTTTAGCTCCTTGTTCAAGAAGTTCAACCGCAATAGCTTTACCTATTCCTCTGTTCGAACCGCTGATGAATACTGTTTTTCCTTCCGGGTTTATTTTAGTTTGTAACATTGTTCCTCCAAGATTAAAAAATATTTTTGTTTTGATTTGTTGCAAATCTAATAAGAATATGTTATTGTTTTTTATAGTATATTTTGGTTTGTGATATTAGTTTATCAATAACATTATGGTATAGGAAATGATAAATTTTGAATGGCTACGTACTTTTAGAACTGTTTACAAAACCAAATCCTTGAGCAAAGCAGCGGAGCTACTCAGGATAAGTCAACCTACGGTTAGTCAGCAAATTTCAACTCTCGAAGCTCATATCGGGCAGAAATTATTTGTTAGAAAATCTAAAGGTGTAATTGAAACCGATGAAGGGCGTATACTGAACACGCTTGTTTCCGGTTCAATTGAAGTCTTGGAAGGAATTGAAAATTTAATCACAAAAGAAGACTCTAAAATAAGGACGATCTTAACTATTGGAATTTCCGAACATCTGTACAAAACCGTATTGTGTCAGAAAATTTTTGAACTTGGAGAATATGTACATATTAAGTTTGGACAGAAACAGCAATTAATTAAAGATGTAGAAAACGGAACTTTATTGTATGCAATTGTTCCTAATTCTGTTAATAGGTTCGATTTACTTTGTTATCCTTTGCATAAACAAAAAATGGTCTTGGTCGGAACACCCGATATCAATTTTAAGGAGTTCGGGAATTTATTTGCTGAAGATACTTTAAAAGCCGAAAAGTGGTTGGGGAAACATAATTGGTATGCTCACAATTCAGCCTCCAGTTTTATAAAACTTTATTGGCTTAATGTTTTTGACAAAAAAAGACCTAATATAATTCCGAACTATGTTATTCCCAATGAGTACGAAGTGTTGTTCCAGCTTTCACAGGGCAGCGGACTAAGTGTAGCGCTCAATACTAATGCAGCTCCTTTTATTAAAGATGGTACATTAAAATCTTATGAAGTGAAGGAGATTTTATTCAGGGAATTAGTATTAATTGCAAACAAAAATAAAACTAAAGAAAATACTACGAACCGGATTATTAAATTATTAATTAAGCGGTAGAAATTTAAATAAATATGTTGTAACATATAGAATACGACTGCTTTCAATCGAACTACCTATCTACCGGTTGAGATTCTTACTCGTTATTTCATTATTTTTAATTCAGAGGCTCGTTAAGTTTTTTTTGCATTTTAGTTCATGGGTTTCCTGCTTACTGTCAGGTAGGTTGGAACTTTTTTTTTAAATGAATCTCAACTAGCTTTTAATATATATCCTAAGTGACGTTAGATCAGTTCATAGGCTCTTTATTTTAAATAATTTCTGATTAAAATGACAGATAAAAAATTACTGAAAATACTTGTAGATTCAATTGATGAAAACGCTGAATCAAAGTACTTTGACGCTGCAATTTATCATTTAAAAAAATGTTTAGAGGTAAAATGAAAGTTATATTAGGTTTTTCAGGAGGATTAGATACTAGTTTTTGTACTTTGCTTTTAAAAGAAAAAGGTTATGATGTAGTTACTGCTACAATTGATACCGGAGGTTTTTCAGATGAAGAGCTAAAAAAGATGGAAAAAAAGTCAAAAGAACTAGGGGCTGTAAAGCATTATACAATCAATGCAGAGCATGAGTTTTATAATAAATTTGTTTCATATATAATCAAGGCTAATGGTGTATATGAAGATTATTATCCGAATATGTGTTCTGACCGTTACATAATTGCTGAAAAACTAATAGTGATAGCAAAAAAAGAATCTACAAATATTGTTGCACATGGCTCAACAGGACAGGGTAATGATCAAGTAAGATTTGATTCTGCTATTTATTCATTAGAACCGGATTTTAAAATAATTGTTCCTGTAAGAGAATTGTCTATCACAAGAAAAGAAGAGCAAGAGTACTTAGAGAAAAAGGGTTTTGAAGTAGATAGTGAGTACAAGAAGTATACAATAAATCAAAATATTTTCGGCTACACATATTCTGGAAGTGAGATTGATGATTATAAAGAACCGGATGAATCAATATATAATTTAACAAAGAAAACAAAATCAGAACCGGAGTATATTAGTTTAGAGTTTGTGAAAGGTCTGCCTGTCTCTATTAATGGAATTAAAAAATCAGGCTATGAAATCCTAAAAGATCTAAATGAGAAAGCAGGAAATCATGGTTATGGAAGAAAAATTGTTGTAAATAATACAATAATTGGAATTAAAGGAAGAATTGTATTTGAATCTCCAGGAATATTAGCAATAATAGAAGCTCATAAAGCATTAGAGAAAGGTGTTTTAACAAAAGAACAATATGAATTTAAGAAATTAGTAGAAAATAAATGGTCTAATTTAGCTTATAATGGAAAATATTATGACCCTTTAGTTAATGATTTGAATGCCTTTTTAAATCATAATCAAGATAATGTAACAGGGATTGTAAAATTAAAGCTACATAATGGTAATTGTGATATTGTTGAGTTAGAATCCAAATATATTCTTGAAGCAAAAAACATTGTAACATACGCCCAGAAATCTTCCTGGAGTGGAGATGAAGTTACCGGATTCATAAAATTATGGTCAATGCAACAAAAAATTCATAAGATGAAAAATGCTTGAATTGTTAAAAAAACTAATTTCAATAAATAGTGTATCAGGAAATGAGGAAGAAATAATTGGTTTTATTTCTAATTTTTTGAATGAAAATTCTGTAGAACATAAAAAGATTGGAAATAATATTGTTGTTGAACTAGGAAAAGGGCAAAAAACATTGTGCATAGTTGCACATGTTGATACAGTTCCTGTTACAGATGGGTGGTTAAGTGATCCCTTTAATATGTCTATTAAAAATGATAAGATATTTGGTTTGGGATCTGTTGATAATAAAGCTTCAGTTTCAATTTTATTAGAATTAATTTTTGAATTACAGGAAATAGATTTTAATGGAAAGATAATTTTTGTTTTTACTTCTGAAGAAGAATCTACTATGAATGGAATAGAAACTGTCCAACCTCATATTAAACCGGATTCAGCAATTATTTGTGAACCTACTAATTTAGTTCCTTGTACTGCTCAAAAAGGATTTGTTAAACTTAAATTAAAAATTAAAGGTAAAAACAGCCATGCAGCTTTTCCATGGAAGGGGGACAATGCAATTTATAATATGATCAAAGAATTAGAAAAGATTAAGAATATAACTTTTGAGAAAGAATACCCATTGCTTGGTTATCCAACTATTTCTCCAACATTAATAAATGGAGGTATAAAACATAATATAATTCCAGACACTTGTGAAGTGATTTTTGATATTAGAACAACTCCAATATATGATAATAATATAGTAATTGAGAAAATAAAAAGACTGGTAGATTGTAAGATAGAGGTACTTAGTAACAGATTAAAACCAATCGAAACTAAAAATAATGAGTTTGTAAAAATTGCAGAGAAAGTTTGTGATTCTAAATCAACTGGATTTTTAGCTCTTTCAGAAATGTGTTTTTTTAATTGCCCTGCTATTGTTTTAGGTCCTGGATTTTTAGAACAGGCTCACAAGCCGGATGAATATATAGAAATTTCTCAATTAGAAAAAGCTAAGAATATCTACAAAGAAATAATTACTGGGTTTTTATAATGAAGAATTTTGTTGCAATTGAGGATCATACCAGACAAGAATTAAATGAATTATTAGAGTTAGCAGAGCATTTTAAGAATAATAAATTTTCTGATATTCTTAAATATAAAACACTCATTACCATGTTCTTTAATCCTTCTACTAGAACAAGAATAAGTTTTGATTTAGCGATTACTCAGTTAGGAGGACATCATGTTAGTATTGAGCCTGGAAAATCTTCTTGGGGTATTGAAATAAAAGAAGGGGCTATTATGGACAAAGATGCAGAAGAGCATTTGAAGGACACCATTAAAGTTCTTTGTAAGTATGGAGATATATTAGCAATAAGAAGTTTTCCTAAGTTTAAGAATTGGGAAGAAGAGAAAAAAGATTTGATCTTAAAAAACTTAGTGAAATGGTCTACTAAACCTGTAATAAATATGGAAACAATTAGTCATCCATGCCAAGCATTGGCAATGATAAAAGTAATAAAGGATAAATTTGAAAATGTTAAGAAGAAGAAATTTGTACTCACATGGGCTTATCATCCTAAACCACTTAATACAGCGGTAGCAAATTCAGCTGGAGTAATGGCAAGTAAATTTGGAATGGATATTGTAATTGCTAATCCCCCTAACTATGATCTTGATGATTTCTATTTGCAGGAAATGAAAAAGAACTGCCGGGAAAACGGATCAAATTTTGAAATTTCAAATAATATGAAAGAAGCAATAAAAGGAGCTGATTTTGTATATGCAAAAAGCTGGGGCTCATTAGCACAATATGGAAATTTCCAGAAAGATATTCACAACCAATACAAAGACTGGATAGTGGATAAAGAAAAAATGGATCTTACAAATAATGCATATTTTAGCCATTGCCTTCCTGTTAGAAGAAACTTGATTGTTACTGATGAAGTGATTGATTCTGAAAAATCATTAGTTTATGAAGAGGCTGAGAATAGGTTGCATGTGCAAAAAGCTATATTAGCGAAATTATCAGGAAATATGAAATGAAAGATATAATTTTTAACTTTTTGAAAAAGATAGATAAACCGGAGTTTAAATTATTTCTGAATCTCTTTAGTAATCTTCCAAAAATAAAATTTGCAGTAATCAAAATTAGTGGGAAAGCACTTGAAGATCATTTAGAATTAATTGCTGAAGATATTGCGTTTCTTAACAAATTGGATATTTATCCTATTATTGTACATGGTTGCGGATCAACTTTAGATAAGAGATTACCGGAATCAGAAAAAATTGATGGAATTAGAATAACTAAAAAAGAAGATATGAAAGTTATTCAAAGTTCATTTAAGGAAATTGCCGATAGTCTTAAGGAAAATATTATTGAGAAAGGTGGTAAAGCAGAGATTGTGGAGGATTTGTTTTATTGTGAACAATTAGAACAATATGGTTTTGTCGGCAAAATTAAAAAAATTAAACTTAGTAAGATTAAGTCACTTATTGATTTAAATATCACACCTATAATAAGTCCTTTGGGTGATTCAAGTGTAGGAAAACTAAACATTAATGCAGACAATGTAGCAAAAGAACTTGTAAAGATAATTGAGCCTAAGAAATTTATCTTTATAACAAAAACAAGTGGGATACTGGATAGTAAAGGGAAATTGATACCCTTTCTAAATTTATCCGGAAATGTTTTTGAAAATATTACAGGAGGTATGCTCCTTAAAGTAAAAGAGATTAAGGATTTCTTGAGTTCGGGAGTGGATTATGAAGTTGTAATAACAAATCCTAAGAATTTAATTAAGGAATTGTTTACCATAAAAGGTGGTGGTACTTACATTAAATATCATACAATAAATCAAACATCAGATGTCAATTCAATAGATAAAGAAAAAGTAAAGTGGACTTTAGAAGATGCTTTTGATAAGACTCTTGTTGAAGATTATTTTGAGAATGGTATAAAGGAAGTATTTTATGAGAAGGAATATGAAGGAGTTGCTATTATAAATGAAATTAATGGAATGCCTTATTTAGATAAATTTGCTGTTGCTAAATCTTATCAAGGAACAGGACTTGGAAAAAGTTTATGGGATAGAGTAATTAAAGAATATCCAAAATTAATATGGAGATCCTCTGCTGATAATTCAATAAACACTTTTTATACAAAACTCTGTGATGGAGTTATTAAAAATTGTGAATGGAATTTCTATTGGAAGAATCTTAGTAATAATGAAATTATGTCGACTATTGATTTAGTTATAAAGAAAAAGAAAACATTGATTTAAAATGATCCATTTAATGAACACTTATAAAAGGAATCTGTACCTTGAAAAAGGTAATGGTAGCTATGTTTATGATATTAATGGCAAGAAATATTTAGATTTAATTGGAGGTATTGCCACTTGTAGTGTTGGTCATTCTAACCCGGAAATAGTTAAAGTAATAAATGAACAGTCTAATAAGTTAATTACTGCAAGTAATTTATTTTGCTCAAAATCACAAGAATTGTTAGCTAAAAAATTGTCGGAATTATCCGGATTAAATAAATGTTTTTTCTCAAACTCCGGTACTGAAGCAGTTGAGGCAGCTATTAAATTGGTTAGAAAGCACTCCAATAAAAAAATTATTGCTATGAAAAATAGTTTTCATGGTAGAACTTTTGGTAGTTTATCAGCTACTTGGAATCCAAAATTTAAAAATAACTTTGAGCCTTTATTACCGGGATTTGTACATGTCGATTTTAATAATATTAAAGCTTTAAAAAAAGAGATTGATAATAAGACAGCTGCTGTTATTATTGAACCAATTCAAGGTGAAGCCGGTATTATAATTCCATCCGAAGGATACTTGAAAGAAGTTGAGAGTTTGTGCAAAAAGAATAATGTTTTGCTTATTATTGATGAGATTCAAACAGGAAATGGAAGGACAGGAAAGTATTTTTACTATCAGCATGAGAATGTTAAACCGGATATAGTAACTTTAGCTAAAGGATTAGCTAATGGTTTTCCTATAGGTGTAACTATATCTGATTTGGATTTTGAACCGGGAGATCATGGTTCTACTTTTGGAGGTAATGATTTTTGTTGTAATGTTGCTTTAAAAACCATTGATATTATTGAAGAATTGTTACCGGGAGTTGAAGAGAAAGGAGATTATTTTACGTCAAAGTTAAGTGAAATTAAATCCTCTAAAATCAAAGAAATTAGAGGTAAAGGATTAATGATTGCAGTAGAATTTTTTGAGGAAGTAGAACCAATTGTAAAGAAGTGCTTAGAAAATGGTTTGTTGATTAATAAAGTTCAAAAAAAGGTAATAAGATTTTTACCTTCCTTGACTATATCCATAGAGGAAATTGATACTGGAATTGAAATACTTAAGGGAGCGATCAAGGATGATTAAAGTAGCAATAGTAGGTGGGTCTGGATATGTTGGAAATATTTTGTTAAAAATATTACTTAACCATAAATATGTAGATGTGAAAATTGTTACAAGTACTTCTCAACAAGGGAAGAAAGTTTGTGAAGTTTTTCCGGAAATAGACAGTGAATTAGTTCTTTCAAAATTTAATTATAAAGATATAAATAAGATGGATGTAGTCTTTTTAGCAGTACCTCATGGCAAAGCTAAATCCATAGTGCCGAAATTAAAATGTAAAATAATAGATATTACTTCTGACCATAGATTAACGGAAATTTATGGATTACCGGAAATATTTGGAAATAAAATAAGAGGATCTAAATTTATTGCAAATCCAGGGTGTTATGCAACTGCCTGTATTCTATCTACTTATCCAATTCAGGATTTAATTAAGTATACGGTTTTTGATTGTATTAGTGGTTACTCCGGGGGAGGGAGGATTGCAAAATATGATTACCAAGAAAATATTATTGCTTATAAACTAAGCAAGCATTATCAAATTAAAGAATTATCAAATATCTTAAATTTTAATTTTTCGTTTACACCTCATATTGTAAATACTTTTTCAGGGCTAATGTGCACAGCTCATATTTTTTTGAAAAATAAAATAAAGTTAACTGAAATAAAAAATCAGTATAAAAAATACTATAAAAATTCATTTACAAAAATCATTGAAAACATACCTTCTACAAAAAATGATGTTGTAAATACTCCATATTGTAATATTGGAGGATTTGAATTAGATAAAAATAATCAGCTTGTTATTGTTTCTGTGATTGATAACCTATATAAAGGAGCTGCTACACAAGCAATTGAAAATATGAATCTTATGTTTAAACTGGATCATAAAGAAGGATTAAAACATTTTTCGGTGAAATTATCAAAATGAAACTCTGGGACAAAGGATATAACATAAATAAAGAAATTGAAAAATTTACAGTAGGTGATGATTATTTATTAGATCAAAAACTGTTGTATTGGGATTGTATTGGTAGTATTGCTCATGCTATGATGTTAAATAAAATCGGAATAATTAAGGATGATGAACTAAATAAAATTAAAAAAACGTTGTTTGAAATAGTTGATTTGGATAAGCAAGGAAAATTCAAGATTAAACAAGAGGATGAGGATTCACATACTGCAATAGAGAATTATTTAATTAATAAATTAAGTGATACGGGGAAAAAAATTCATACAGCGAGATCTAGAAATGATCAAGTTCTTGTAAATTTAAAGTTGTATATGAAAAAAGAATTATTTGAGATTCAAGAATTAGTTTTAATTTTTTGTAAAACTTTGCTTGAGTTTGCTAAGAAAAATAATGTTGTGTTTCCCGGTTATACTCATATGCAAAAAGCGATGCCTTCCACAGTTGCTTTATGGTCCGGTAGTTTTATTGAATCAATGTTGGATAATTTTAAAATTTTAAAGAATGCTTTTGAAATTATTGATAGTTGTCCATTAGGAAGTGCTGCCGGCTATGGTGTTTCATTAGATATTGATAGGAAGTATGTTTCAGATTTACTTGGATTTTCTAAAGTACAGAATAATGTTTTATATGTTCAAAATTCAAGAGGCAAAAATGAAGCATTAGTTTTGTCATCATTAATGAACATTATGCTGGATTTGAACAAGATCGCTAGTGATTTGATTTTGTTTTCTATGCATGAGTTTGGTTACTTTGAACTGCCAAAAGAGTTTTGTACAGGCTCATCTATAATGCCTCAAAAGAAAAATCCGGATGTTTTGGAATTACTAAGAGCTAAATCTAAAGTTGTAGAATCGTTATATTTTCAAGTTACAGGGATAGTTCAGAATTTACAATCAGGATACAATCGAGATTTTCAATTAACTAAAAAACCATTAATTGATGGTATTGAAATTACTAAGGTTTCTTTGAATATTATTAATGAAGTTTTTGAGTGTTTGAAAGTAAACAAGGAAAATTGTGAGAAAGCTTTGACTAAAGAAATCTTTGCTACTGATATTGCTTATGAATATGTAAAGGAAGGAATGACTTTTAGAGATGCTTATAAGAAGATTGCTAAAGAGTTGGATAATATTCAAGTCAAAGATGTTTATAAGTATATAAGTAATAAGAGGCATATAGGTGCAGCAGGGAATTTAGGATTGGATGGGATTGAATTGCAAATTAAGAATAATCTTAAGAGTTTGAATTCAAAGAAAAAACAGTTTCAATCAGTAATGGATGATTTACATGTCAACTAAAACTGAGTTAACTAAAGTTTATTTGTCTGAGCATACAAGTATTAAAAATTGTTAAAGATGTTCTTTAACATTATCCAACCTGTCTACCCACAATTAGATTGAACATAGCACATCCGGTATTTGACGGAAAGATTGAAACTACTTTTAAGCACACACAAGTTCACGTAATCCGTGTTATGTGAACTTGCCATGCCCACTATTGAAAAGGTTTATCAATCAAAAGGAGGTTACATTTTATGAACAATGATAATGTTAAGAATTTATATGCAATTTGCAGTGCAAAATGGTATAACCCTTTTATGCGTGTATATAACAGGTTAGTCCTTTCCAGGGCAGAAAATGAAATGGTTGTTTTCTTAAAAAATAATTTAGACGAAACTAAAACTATTTTAGAACTCGGTTGTGGAACGGCGAGAAATCTAGAAAAAATATACTCTCTTGATCTTAAATTTAAAAAATACTTAGGTTTGGACTTCACGCCCGATATGTTGAATATTGCAAGGAATAAATTCAAGAAGAATTCTAACGTTGAGTTTCAAGAAAAAGATATTACAAAATTGGATGATGTAAATGAAAAATTTGATATTATACTATGCATTGTAGTTTTATCCCATATTAAAGACAGACCGGATTTTGTTAACAAATCACAAGAATTATTAAGTAACGATGGAAGTTATTTTTTAATGATGCATACAAAACCTAAATGGTATATAAACTGGTTGGATCCTTTTTTTAAGTTCTTTAAAACAAATTTAATATCGGGTAACGAGATTCAAGAGTTCAAGAATACAATACGTTTAAATAAATACTCCGGAAATCTAATAACAACGGTAGTGATTCATAAATGATGATGGGCTTGGAACAACTCTGCTGAGCTTTGTACCTTTCCCATAACTCGCTCCAATTATCAGATGATAAATTCACTAAATATTCATTTGTCAACTGTTTGCTAATATTTTATTTTACCGTTATATATTTTTATCCGTTAGTTAACTAATTAAAAATGAGAGTTTCATGAAAATTATAAACGATGAAAAAAACAATTTATTTGTAGCTGAAATTGAAGGCAAAGAAGCTTACTTACGATATGCAATGAGAGGAGAAGATGTAATTGATTTTATTTATACTTATACACCCCCTGAACTAAGAGGCAAAGGATTGGCTGAAAAAATTGTAGAAGCCGGATTTAAACACGCAAAAGAAAACAGTCTAAAAGTAATACCTACCTGTCCGTATATAATATATTTTCTTTCGAGAAATCAGGAATATAAAAGTCTATTAAAATAAGATTAAATTTTTTTGGATTTTTTACTTGCTCAATTGTGTAAAATATTCTTATTATTCATTTTACTTTCCCAAAAATATTGGAGAATCAAAAATGAAAACCAAATTTTTCTTATTTCTACTTGTAATTACGTTTGTCGGTGCTTGTAGTTCAAATCAAAATAAAATTGAATATCCCAAGACGAAAAAAGGAAATGTTCAGGATAATTATTTCGGAACGATCGTTAAAGACCCATACAGGTGGCTGGAAAATGATACAAGCAAAGCTGTAAAAGAATGGGTTAAAGAAGAAAACAAAATCACTTCTGATTATCTGAATAAGATCCCTTTTAGAAATGAAATTAAAAAAAGATACTCCCAATTATTTAACTATCCCAAATATTCGGCACCTTTTAGAGGAGGGAAAAATTATTTCTTCTTTAAAAATAACGGGCTTCAAAACCAAAGCGTACTCTATATCCAAAAAGGTCTTGACGGAAAACCCGAATTATTTTTAGACCCGAATAAATTAAAAAGTGACGGCACGGTTGCACTCAGAAGTTATGCAATTTCAAAAGACGGAAAGTACTTTGCTTACGGTACCGCTTCGGGTGGCTCGGACTGGAATGAATTTTACGTGATGAATGTCTCAACTAAAAAGAAATTAAAAGATCATCTTAAATGGATAAAATTTTCCGGAATTTCTTGGTATAAAAACGGATTCTTTTACAGCCGTTATCCTAAACCCGCCAAAGGTTCCGAACTGACAAGTTCCAACAAGTTCCACGCAATTTATTATCACAAAATCGGTACCGACCAAAAAGATGATAAAAGAATTATCGGCGATAATAAAAATCCTAAGATGACCTTTTATGCACAAACAACAAACGATGAAAAATATTTGATCATTTATTCTTCAAAAGGTACCAACAACAACTCATTAAGTGTAAAAGATTTATCCAAACCGAATTCAAAAATTAAAACTATAATTTCAACATTTGATAATAACTATTCGGTTGTTGATAACATCGGTAAAAAACTTTTAGTTTTAACAGATAACAATGCACCAAAAAACAGATTGGTTTTAATTAATCCTTACAGACCAAAGGAATCAAATTGGAAAGTAATTATTCCCGAAAAAGAAGATGTTCTCAGATCGGCTCAAATAATTGGAGGAAAAATAATTGCTAATTATATGAAGGATGCAAGCAGTCATATTTATATGTTTGCTCTGAACGGCAAATTTGAAAAGGAAATAAAACTTCCTGCTTTAGGAACAGTCAGAGGATTTACCGGCAAGAAGCAAGACAACATTGCATTCTATACTTTTACTTCCTTCACTTATCCTCCTTCAATATATAAATTTGAAGTTAATTCGGGAAAATCAACTCTTTTCCGCCAGCCAAAATTGGACTTTGATTTTTCACCTTATGTTACTAAACAAGTGTTTTACAAAAGTAAAGACGGCACAAAAGTACCAATGTTTATTGTATATAAAAAAGGTACAAAATTAGACGGCAGTAACCCAACATATCTTTACGGTTATGGGGGTTTTAATATTAGTCTAACACCATCGTTCAGTTCATCAAGATTAATCTGGTTGGAGCAGGGCGGAATTTTTGCAATGCCCAATCTGCGCGGAGGCGGTGAGTACGGAGAAGCCTGGCATAAAGCAGGAACAAAATTGCAGAAGCAAAACGTATTTGATGATTTTATTGCTGCTGCAGAATATCTTATAAAAAACAAATATACCTCGGCAGATAAGCTGGTTTCTGCAGGCGCCTCAAACGGGGGATTATTAATTGGTGCGGTTATAAATCAACGACCCGATTTGTTCAGGGTTGCACTGCCTGCTGTGGGTGTAATGGATATGCTTCGTTTTCAAAAATTTACTATCGGTTGGGCATGGGTCTCAGATTATGGTTCAAGCGATGATTCAGTTCAATTTAAGGCTCTGTATAAATACTCGCCTTTACAAAATATAAAAAGCGGTTTAAATTATCCCGCTGTTCTAATAACTACAGCCGACCACGATGACAGGGTTGTTCCCGGGCATTCATTTAAATATGCTGCAACTCTTCAGGCAAAATATAAAGGAAATAATCCAATTTTAATTAGGATAGGTGTGCGTGCGGGACACGGAGGCGGTAAGCCGACTTCAAAGATAATTCAAGAACAGGCAGATATGTGGTCGTTTGTTTTTTATAATTTGGGAATTGTACCTAAGTATTAATAATGATTGAAAAAGCAACATTCGGCGCCGGTTGCTTCTGGGGGGTGCAGGCAGAGTTTGATAAACTTGACGGTGTAATTAGTACTGCTGTTGGTTATGCCGGCGGAAGTTTTGATAATCCGACTTATCAAGATGTATGTACAGGAAATACCGGTCACGCTGAAGTATTGCAAATAGAATTTGAAAGTGAAAAAACATCTTATAAAAAACTGCTGAATTTATTTTGGAAAATTCACGATCCTACTACTTCAAATAGGCAAGGACCGGATGTTGGTTCGCAGTACAGATCAATTATTTTAACCCACAACAAAGAACAGGAAAAAAGTGCAGCCGATAGTAAAAATGATCTGCAAAAAAACGGCATTTATAATTCTGGAATTGTAACGGAAATTACCTCGATGGACAAATTCTACAAAGCAGAAGAATATCATCAAAATTATTTTAATAAAAAATAAGTGAATCTGAAAAATGTTAAATAAAATTAATAGCAATCTTTTTGGGGAGTTAATAGCAAGGACATTCTATTTATTTATTATGTTATATTTTTTTATTCCACTAAATACAACATTTGCAGTTCAAGATGATATTAAGGTAGTTAAAGAAAAAATTACTTTTACAACAGATGACGGTTTTAATATCAGTGCAATTATCGGTAAACCGGAAAAGATAGATGGCGATTTGCCGGCTGTTATTTTAATTCATCAAGGTGGCTCTGATAAAAGTGAATGGGATGGTTTTTTTGATCAGCTTGTAAAACAAAACTATATCGTTCTTGCCTATGATATTCGCGGACACGGAGAATCGGATAAAGTTGATAATATTTATGCATTGTTCAATGATCCGAATCAAGCCCCGCACGACCTTTTTGCCGCAATTGAATATTTAAAAGAATATGATAATGTGGATTCGGATAGACTTGCGATAGTTGGTGCATCTATAGGTGCCAATTTAGCTATTGTTGGAATTTCAAAAATGAATATTAAAACTGCTGTTGCAATTTCCGCTAAAACCTCTGCAGTAGAAAATCTTAACGGAGAAAAAACACTGCATTTAAAATCAATTTTTTATATTGCAGCTGATGGAGACCAGAATGGCAAAAGAGTAGAATGGGCTAAGGAATTATTTGAAAGGACCAAACCTCCCAGAAAAATTGAAACAGTAGTTAATTCTTCAGCTCACGGTGTTAAAATCTTTAAAGATAAGCCTCAAGTTAAGAATGAAATTATAAAATGGCTCAAGGTCACTTTATAATAAAACTGTAAAACTCTTAACAAATATTTCATATTATTTGTTATAAATTTCATTGTTGTTATTGAACGATTAACATAATTGAATATTTAATATAAAGAGTGAGGAATGTATGGATGCATTAAGTGATAATTTTAACAATGAAGAATCAAAGATAAGTTTTAATAGAAAAGAACTGATTGAACAATTCAAAAAAGTCCGATCGTTTTCAGAAGAATTAGTTAAACCATTAAAGACAGAAGATTTTGTTGTTCAGTCGATGCCTGATGTGAGTCCTACTAAATGGCATTTGGGTCATGTTAGCTGGTTTTTTGAAGCATTTATTTTAAACAATACCGTCAAAAACTATAAATCGATAGACCCCAAATACACCTATATTTTTAATTCCTATTATGTGTTGATAGGCGAAAGGTTTGTTCGTCCGAATAGAGGACTTTTATCCAGACCGACTGTTGAAGATGTGTTCAATTACAGAAAATTTGTGAATGAAAATTTGATAGATTTTTTAGAAAATTGTTCTGATGAAATATTTGAAAAATATGCACCCATTGTTGAAGTTGGGTTAAACCACGAACAGCAACACCAGGAATTATTGTTAACCGATATTAAACACGTATTATCATTTAATCCGCTTAACCCTGTTTATTCATCAGTTGATTTACCCGGAGGTAGTGCACAACCATTAAGCTGGCAAACTTTTGATGAAGGGATATTTCAAATAGGAAATACCGGCAGAGAATTTTGCTATGACAATGAAACTCCTCTGCACAAAGAATATGTGCATCCGTTTCAATTAGCCTCAAGACTTGTTACTAATCAAGAATATATTGAATTTATTGAAACAGGTGTCTACAAAAAACAGGAGTTGTGGCTTTCGGACGGTTGGGCTACTCTTGAAAAAGAAGGCTGGGAGGCTCCTCTTTATTGGAAAAAAATAGACGGCAAGTGGTGGCATTTTACTTTAACGGGATTAAAACCGGTGTCTCCCAATGAACCTGTTTCGCACGTCGGTTATTATGAAGCTGAAGCATATTCAAGATGGGCAGGCGGTAGACTTCCCACCGAAGCAGAATGGGAAGTTGCTGCGAATAATATGGAAATTAAAGGCAACTTTGTAAATGATAAATATTTCCACCCGGTCCCTTCCCCTAAATCAACCGGACAAAAATTAAATCAAATTTATGGTGATGTTTGGGAATGGACACAAAGTGCTTATCTGCCTTATCCGGGTTACAAGGCTTTACCCGGAGCTTTAGGTGAATACAACGGTAAATTTATGTCGGGTCAAATGGTACTGCGCGGCGGTTCGTGCGCTACATATTCAAATCACATAAGAAAAACATACCGTAACTTTTTCCCTCCGCATTCACGCTGGCAGTTTATGGGTATTAGATTAGCAAAAGATGTTTCTTAAATAAATAAAAAAAACTGATGAAAATAAAAACAGAAGAAATTACCAAAAGTGATATTTTAACGGACGTACTAAATGGGTTAAGTAAATCTCCTAAAATGCTGCCCAGCAAATTATTTTATGATGAAAAAGGTTCAATACTATTTGACGAAATTTGCGAGTTGGATGAATATTATCCTACCAGAACCGAAATGCAAATTATGCAGAATAACATTAAAGAAATGGGCGAACTCTTGGGAGAGGGAACAATGCTTATTGAGTTAGGCAGTGGAAGCAGCCAAAAGATCAAATTGTTGCTTGATCATATTCCTGGGCTTGCCGGGTATGTCCCTGTTGACATTTCTTCCGAACATTTAATTAGTTCTTCTAAAGTATTAAAGGATAAATATCCTCACATAAACATCTTTCCCCTTGCTGCGGATTATACAAAATATTTTGAGCTGCCATTAATTGATAAGCATTACGACCATCGAGCAGTGTATTTTCCCGGTTCTACAATAGGAAATTTTACGAAAAAAGAAGCAAAAGAATTTATAAACAGAATAGCTGATATTGCCGGTGAAAACGGCGGGCTGATAATAGGTGTTGATCTAAAGAAAGACAAACATACTCTTGAAGCAGCATATAATGATTCTAAAGGTGTAACTGCCGCCTTTAACCTAAATATGTTAAACCATATAAATGAAGAATTAAATTCAGACTTTGATGTGAACAAATTCAAACACTTTGCTTTTTTTAATGAAGAAATAAACAGGATAGAAATGCATCTTGTAAGTGAAGATGAACAAGTTGTAAATATTGATCAATCTAATTTTAGTTTTAATAAAAATGAACATATCATTACTGAATATTCTTACAAATATACCTTGGAAGATTTTGAAAATATAGCGAATGATAGATTTGATGTAAAACGTGTTTGGGTGGACGATCATAAATTATTCAGTATTCAGTATTTAAAAGTTAAAGATTAGCATGTTTTGTTACTTTATTTTGTCACTTGTTTAAATTATTGTAATAATACATTTATTTTTTTTATATTAGCATGTTTTTTATAAAATCATTATCATTGAAAAACCTATGACACCTACATTAACAACAGAAGATAGAAAAGAAACACAAAAAAAATCAGTTCTTCCACAAACATTACTTGTAGAAGATGAGGAAATAAGCAGAGTTATAACAAGAATGTTCCTTAAGGGCATTTGTGATGTTGACTTTGCTGAGAATGGGGAAGTAGGTTATGAGATGGCTAAAAAGAAAAAATACGATATCATATTTATGGATATTGGACTAGGAAGGGGAATGAACGGAATGCAGACCTCACAGAAAATAAAACAATTAGATCAATATAAAAACACACCTATAGTTGCTTTAACTGCTTATGCTATGAAAGGCGATAGAGAAGAATTTCTATCTAACGGTTGCTCACATTATATTTCACGTCCTGTTGATAAACACAAACTAATTCAATTAGTGCAGGATATACTAAGCCAGTTGTAAGAACACAATACTTTATTTTTTTTGTATCAATTAAAATACGTGACTTTTACTATATTCATTTATTACTAATTATTTTTTAAATAAAACCGGGCATCTATATGTTTAGGAGACTATTACCAAAGGAAGAGAAGTACTTTGAAAATTTTAGGGAAATGGTACAGCATGTTTCGGATATGGCAGACCTAACGCTAAAACTATTTTCATCCGAAACTATTGATAAAAGTATAATCCTTGAGATTAAGCCAATCGAGAGAAGATGTGATGAGATCACTAATAAAGTTTTTAAAAGACTTAACCAAACATTTATAACACCCTTTGACAGGGAAGATGTATTTAATCTAATAAAAAAACTGGATGATATAGGTGATATACTTTTTGCTGCAACTATTAGAGTAGACATATTTAACAGTAATAAAAAAATCAAATATGCTGATGAACTGGTTTCAATAATTGTTCAGCAGTTGAAAGCATTAGAAATTGCCATACAGGATTTGAAGGCAAAACATGTAAACGAATGTAAGGCTGTAAAGGATTTAGAAACGGAAGCCGATACAATTTATCGTTCGGCAATAAAGGAATTATTTAGTGAAGAAAAAGATGCAATTGAACTGATTAAGAAAAAAGAAATTCTCGGTTTGCTTGAAGATGCTTCAGATAAATGTCAGTCGGCAGCTAATGTTATTTTGTCAATTTTTATAAAGAATGCCTGATATGGTTTTTGCTATTGCCATTATTGCTCTTGCACTTATATTTGATTTTTACAATGGTATGAATGATGCTGCTAATTCTATTGCAACAATCGTATCAACAAGAGTTTTAAAACCAATACAAGCTGTTGCCTGGGCAGCGTTTTTTAATTTTGCAGCAGTTTTTATTTTCGGAGTAAGTGTTGCAAATACTATCGGGAAAGGGATTGTTGATATTTCAATAGTAGATAATGCCGTTATTTCGGGAGGTGTAATAGGTGCTATTTTAATGTCTGCAATTGCCACACACAACGGAATGCCCATCAGTATTTCACACGCAATAATTGGAGGATATGCCGGTGCAGGTGTAGCCAAAGCTGGTTTTGTTGCTATTGTTACCTCAAGTTTCGGTAAAATAGTTCTGTTTATTTTCCTTGCACCTATTTTGGGTTTTATAATTGCTTTAATTTTTTCTATCGCAACTACCTGGGTTGTGCGAAATAAAAAGCCCTCAAAAGTTGATAAATATTTTCGGCGGTTGCAGCTTATATCTTCTGCGTTTTTTAGTTTAAGTCACGGTTCCAACGATGCTCAAAAAACAATAGGTATAATTACCGTGGTTTTGTTTACAAACGGGTTGATAGGTAATACATTTTACGTACCTGATTGGGTAATTTTTATGAGTTATTCTGTAATATCTTTAGGCACACTTTTGGGTGGTTGGAAAGTTATCAGCACACTCGGAATGAGGGTAACAAAACTAACACCTTTCGGAGGTTTTAGTGCCGAAACTTCTGCGGGCTTAACAATATCAATGGCATCTTTACTCGGTATTCCCGTAAGCACAACTCATACAATAACCGGTTCAATTATCGGTGTCGGTACTATGAGAGGGTTTTCTGCAGTAAGATGGGGAGTTGCAAGAAATATATTATGGACCTGGGTTTTAACCATCCCTCTTGCAGGTTTATTTTCTGCTATCTCTTATTATATTATAGCTTATATCATTAAAATAGTTTAATCATAATTTTAAAAGATTAAATGACAGTCCTGTGACTAATTACACTTTCCAACAATTCAAGGTATTTTCTGTAAGATAATCCGTTCTTTATTCTTGCGTCATAAATTAATTTGGTTTCCATATTCTCTCGTAGAATCATCTTTCTCATATATATTAAAATTTATTTTTGTATAAAACACAACGATAAACGAAGATTTGTGTTTATTATAACTTGTGAGACACATCATAATTAAATTTCATTTCATCGTAAATATTTATATCTTTCAATAAAGAAATTGTAAATCAATTAACAAAAGAGAACATGTTATTCGATAAATATTTTACTCCGTTTGAAGCTAAAAAAACTTTACCGTTGGTTAAGCAGATTGTGAGGGATATTATAAACTGCGCTAACGAATTAAGGCTTCTGAATATAAATGAGAGAAAAAATCTAACGGATGACCCACTTGTATCCGATCTTCTATTTAAAATAAATAAGTACGTTGATGAATTGAAAGAGATTGGTTGTTATTACAAAGATTGGAATTATGAAAACGGACTTGTTGATTTCCCTACCGTTATTGACGATAAAGAAGTTATGCTTTGCTGGAAAAGCGATGAAGAAGATATTTTATTTTACCACGATCACTACGACGGTTTTGAAGGAAGAAAACCCATACCTGAAAAATATTTTGTTGAAGAAACAGTTATTTAATAATTGTAAAACGATTCGCCTGCCTCGACGGTAAACGTACTGAATTGCTTAAAATAATTTAATTCTTGTTTTGTAAAGCGAGCAGGCTTGCCTTGTCGATAGACGGGCTCGCCTCGGCGATAGACGGGTTGCTCGCTCAAAAAACAGTGAGCGAAGAAACTCTTCGCTCTACAAGTAAAAAAACCTCGTAGGTTGCTTAATGTCTTCAACAGCAGAAAATTGACCGGATGAAAATTTAAA
>ENA-ORDP01000602-ORDP01000602.1-marine-sediment-metagenome-genome-assembly--contig:-NODE-602-length-22752-cov-9.367053_pt1 | contig 22752 bp, 20 predicted proteins | sample MGYA00248627_ERZ508539 | MGnify/ENA primary metagenome ERZ508539 (study PRJEB26208, sample SAMN05571518) | marine sediment metagenome | biome: deep sea; feature: Hydrothermal vent; material... | reverse complement strand
GTACCGAATTTCAAAATAACAAAATTTGGAATTTGAACCAGTCTTTGCTAAAGCTTCCGCCTTTGCTTGCTTCGGCGGACGGGCCTGCCTGACAGGTTTTAGGATTTATTTAGAATTTGAGCTTTGATATTTATTTGAATTTTGTCATTTGGGTTTTGGTATTTAAGAAAAACCTCCGATGTTTCCCCGTACATCAATCCAATCCTTATAAATTTTCATTGTTGTCACCGACCATCCGGTGGCAGCACCTCAAGTCTGATTTACGAATTATGATTTATTATTTTATATTTGTCCCTGCCTGCCCTTAGACAACCAAGGAACGAATAAAATATAAAGTAAACATTATTTGTAGAGCGAGCAGTTGCTCGCTTAAAAAGAGATCAACAATAACTGGAAAAGAGCGACGAACCCTGTCTGCACGAAGTCCCGCCTCCCAAAGTCCTACGGCGGGCAGGCGTTTCGACATAGGCAGGCTCGTCGCTCTACAGAGCACATACTTGCAGAAAAACCCCCGGTGTTTTCATTACCAGCAATCAAAATTTTATTGCTATTAATTATATAAAGTTATAATATTCAACTTTTAATTTTAATTGATGCTCACAATAATCAAACATCGGAGTCAGAATAATGCCTCTTAATACTGAAAGAGAACAATGGGGAAGCAAAATAGGGCTTATACTTGCAGTGGCAGGTAATGCCGTAGGATTAGGAAACTTCCTTAGATTTCCCGTACAAGCTGCCCAAAACGGCGGCGGTGCTTTTATGATACCTTACTTTATATTCTTTTTAATACTCGGGATTCCTCTTATGTGGATTGAATGGGGCATCGGACGACACGGCGGTAGGTTTAATCACGGAAGTGCGCCGGGAATGTTTGATGTTTTATGGAAACATAAACTTGCAAAATATTTCGGTACACTCGGTCTTTTTATGTCTATGGTTATTCTTATCTATTATACTTATATAGAATCCTGGACTCTTGGTTATAGCATTTTTTCAATAACCGGTTATTATTTTGATCAACATACTGCTGATGCTATGAGAACATTCCTATATAATTATCAGGGTAGAGCAACGGGTGAACATTTTACAGGTATACTTCCGGCTTATATATTAATGTTTATTACTTTCGGTTTAAACTTTTGGGTCCTTTTCAAAGGAATATCTAAAGGAATTGAAAAGTTGGCAAAAATAGCTCTTCCTTTGTTATTGATATTTGCTGCTATACTTGCAGTAAGGATTATGTTTTTAGGAACCCCTGATCCATCCCTGCCGGCAAATTCTGTCTGGAACGGTTACGGATTTATTTGGAATCCTAATGTAAGTTTATTGTCCGATCCAAAAATTTGGCTTGCGGCGGCGGGACAAATATTCTTTACTTTGTCCGTAGGTATGGGTACAATACATGCTTATGCAAGTTACTTAAAACCTAAAGATGACATTGCTCTCTCAGGACTTACAACAGCAGCCACTAACGGTTTTGCCGAAGTAGTTTTAGGTGCAGCAATAGCAATTCCGGTAGCAGTTGCTTTTTTTGGATTACAGACCACACAAGAGTTCGCAAAAGGCGGAGCTTTTGATCTTGGCTTTGTTTCAATGCCATTAATTTTTCAAAGAATTCCTTTAGGACAAGTATTGGGATTCCTTTGGTTCTTATTACTTTTCTTTGCAGGCATTACATCTTCGGTAGCAATGGGTCAGCCTGTGATTGCTTTTTTAGAAGATGAGTTCGGTTTTTCGCGCAAAAAAGCAGTTGGAGTACTTGCAACTGTAGTTTTAATTGCTGTTCAATTTGTTGTATTTTATCAAAAATATGGCTTCTTAAATGAAATGGATTATTGGGCAGGTACCTTTGGGCTTGTTGTATTTGCTTTGGTTGAGACTGTTTTATTTATGTGGGTGTTTGGCGCCGGTAAAGCATGGAAAGAAATGAATGAAGGTGGAGACATTCAAATACCGAGGGTTTTTTATTATTTAATGAAATTTGTTACACCTGTTGTTCTTTTCGTGCTTATGATTTGGTGGTTTGTTGAAAGTGCTATACCTAAACTTTTGCTTGTAGGCGTCCCTGATGTTAACAAACCATATTATTGGGGTTCAAGAGCATTAATGGTGGTAATATTTATAGGTCTTATTTTGTTGGTTAGAAAAGCTTGGCAGCTTAAAGCAAACAAAGAAGAATCGAATTAAATTATATATATGATTTTTAAAAATGTAAAAGGAATTTTTTTATGGGACTAACAACCGGGGGAATAATATTTTTATCTTTTGCGTGGGGAGGTGTAACCTTGCTTACTGTTTATTGTTTCATAAAGGTAATAAAGTCTGAAAGGGAAAAAGCTAAAAAGAAGAAGCTAAAAAAAATAAATAAATAATAAAGACTGTGTGAAAAGTTTTTAATTCTCTCTTTTCGTAAATGTGACTATCCGTTCCGAACCGGAATGTCTTCGGTAAAGGATTCCTTTGGTAAAATCAGCATTAACTTTGCCATATTTGGGCTGTTGCAGAACAATCACTAGTAATTACAATTTATTAATTATACAACATTCTCTAAGAGGTGTATAAATTAGTTGGAAATATATCCTACAATACTTTTAATCTTGCAAACTTAAGCATTAGTTGTTTTACATTATTACCTTCAAATTGAACAGTAGCTTTTTGCATATCACCCGCACCTACAACATCAGTAACTTTACCTAAGCCAAACTTTTCGTGCATAACTCTGCTACCGGGTACTAAATTTATATTTTCCTGGTTATAATCTTCGTAATCTATTTTTTCAAAATATTCATAGTAAACTTGTTTCTTAGTTTTCCTTGCCGATTTTCTACCAATTCCACCGTTTATTTCGCTTATCGTATCTTTATCTATTTCTTCAATAAATCTTGATCTGCTTTGATATGCAACTTCGCCAAACCTGTAACGAGAACGGGCATGTGATATATATACTTTTTGTTGTGCTCTCGTAACGGCTACATAAAATAATCTTCTTTCTTCTTCTACTGATGCATCGGAATTAAATCGATTGGCAAGAGGAAATATATCCTCTTCGCAACCCGAAATAAAAACAATAGGAAATTCCAAACCCTTGGCACTGTGTATTGTCATTAAAGTAACAGAATTCTTTTCATTTTCATAAGTATCAATACCAGCAATAAGTGAAACTTCTTCCAAGAAATCTTCCAGTGTTGCTTTTTTATTATTATCTGAAAACTCACTCAACGCAGCAAGTAATTCATTTATATTTTCCCTACGGGTTAATGCATCATGTGTATTTTGTGATTTTAATACTCTTAATATTCCAAGTTCGTCAACAAGTGCTCTTGAAAGTTCACCGATTGAAAGCTTATCTTTTAAATCAATATATTTATTTAAAAGAAGTTTGAAGCCTTTCACATTTTTTTGAATCCTTTCTTTAATATCAATAACCTCAAAAATTCTTGCCATGGTTCTGAACATTGTTAAATCGTGTTTCCTGGCAAATGCAATCATTCTTTTTAAAGTTGTAGAACCAATACCTCGCTGCGGGTAGTTCATAATACGGAGTAAACTCTCTTCATCATTTTGATTTGATAAAACTCTTAAATAAGCAATTAAATCCTTTATCTCTTTCCTTCTATAGAATTCAATTCCACCTACAATTTTATAGGGTATTTTCTCCCTTCTGAAAATATCCTCTAATGCTCGTGATTGTGCATTTGTTCTGTAAAGAATTGCAAAATCTTTATGCGAAAGTTTTTTCTTTGAGATATCTTTTTGAATATATTTTGCTATTTGATAAGCTTCATCTTTTTCATCTGAACACTTAACCAAAGTTAATTGCTCACCGTCATTATTTTCCGTCCAAAGTGTTTTCTGAATTTGATTTCTATTGTTTTTTATCACGGAATCTGCTGCCATTAAAATGCTTTTAGTCGACCTATAATTTTGTTCAAGTTTGAAAGTTTTGCATTTTGTGAAATGTTTTTCAAAATCCAACATATTTTTAATAGTTGCACCTCTCCAACTGTAAATACTTTGTGCATCATCACCAACCACACAGATATTGCCTGTTTTATTAACAAGCATTTTTAATAAAGTATATTGAGCAACGTTTGTATCCTGAAACTCATCGACCAGAACATGTTTAAATTGCTTTTTATATTTTTGAAGAATTTTGTTGTTACTTTGAAAAAGTTCGATTGGCTTCAGCAGCAAATCTTCAAAATCCATTGCATTGTTTATAATAAGTCTTTTTTGATATTCTTCAAATACAGTTGCGATCTTTTTATCGGAAGTAGATTTGGCATGTTCTTCTCTAAATTCTTCAGGGGTAATCATATGATTTTTCATAACACCGATTTTATGCCTGATGGCTTTAGATGTTACATCATTAATATCAATATTTAAATTAGTAAGTATGTTTTGCACTAATGAAACCGAATCTTCCGTATCATAAATAGAGAAATTCTTTTTGTAATTTATATATTCAGCTTCAGTGCGAAGAATTCTTGCAAAAATAGAATGAAATGTACCCATCCAAAGAGAATTTGCTTTAGCACCGATTAATTCTCTTATCCTTTCTTTCATTTCATTGGCAGCTTTATTTGTAAAAGTTAAAGCTAAAATGTTTTCCGGTTTAGCTCCTTTGCTAATTTGATATGCAATTTTATAAGTTAAAACTCTTGTTTTACCGGAACCGGCTCCAGCCACTATCATTGACGGTCCGTTAATACATTCAACTGCTTCTTTTTGGACTTCGTTAAGGGATTTTAGGTTCATTTTCTATACTTTTATTTTTTGAAAGTGCAAATATAAAGATTTATAAAACGAATAAAAAGTGAAGAAATGAGTATATTTTATGATTTCCGGTTTTATTTGGGCTCACAGGATTACTTGGTGGTAAAAGTTTATTAAGCAAAATATTGAATAATTCTGAAGAAGAAGAATATTTATATGAATCTATAATTTCTATTTGTAGTTATTTGTTCTTATAAAACAATACGATTTAACGGCAGGTTAACCGCCGAGAACGCTAAGGGTTCGCAGAGTAAACACAAGAGATTGTTAAGTTAGTTAGAGAAGGAAAAAATGAAGGAGAGAATGGAAAACTTAAAAGAATTAGTCGAGTTATTGTTACCCCACCACGAATTTAATGAAAAAATCAGATTCCGGATTCTGTGAAAAAGTATTTTTATTGTTGTGTGATTTTCATTGAAGCACGATAGATTTTAACATCACAAAATTCAACTACTTCCGTCTTCGTACACTACGCCGGACAGGTCGCAGTTGTGTGTGTTTTTTTTAATTCACAACCCCGAACTTCGTTCGAGGCTATTATAAATTCGACTGCTATCGCAGTCGCTGAGGAACACATCGTGCAGTATTTTACAAAGCAAAAGCAAAGCAATTTTAGCAAGTGCGAAGCACTTAAATTTATAATAGCTGTGGACGAAGTCCATAGAAAACAAGTAAAAAAAACCGAACTACGGAGTAGTTCAATTACACATCTCATTTACATTCAATATTTACACGACAATTGAAAAATGGAAGAGGATTTCTCCCTCTGGTTGCAATGATAAATTGTTTTAATGCCTTATTCTGCTTTTATATTTTCTACTAACCTAACTTAACATTATCTTTTGCCACCTAAATATCCTCTGATCCTGTTATAATTTTATCGACTAAATAATATTTTGATGTTCTAACTTTTATTATAATTAAATCTTTCGGTTTGAAACGTGCTTTACATTCAACACCTTTGGTGTTGTTATTCCTTTTTTTTCTTTAACACCTTCGGTGTTGTCTCCTGCTTAGTTTATCGATAAGTCTCACATAGAAAGTTTTTAATTTGGTCCCTTTTGATCATTTATTGACTTGACTCCGGAAGGAGTCGAAATTCAATAAGCTCGGGCATAAAACAAACAAATTGCGAAAGAACTACGAAGTAGTTCAATTTATTCCATTTCTAATAGTTCTTTTTGTGAAAAAAAATATGATGTCCAACTATGGACTGTAGGGACAAGTCGCGACTTGTCCCTACTAAAGTTTTTTCAACACATCAAAAGATTACTTAGCCATTTTATCTAACTACTAAATTCTTATTTAAAAATAGATTATCTTTCTACGTTAAAAAAAATTCTAACAATTCGGGAATTATTGCATGATTAATCCTAAAATAGAAAAAAAATTAAATAAACAACTAAATGATGAGCTTTATTCATCTTATTTTTACCTCGCTATGTCGGCGTATTTTGAGAATAATTCATTCGAAGGATTTGCTAATTGGATGAGAACTCAATCCGAAGAAGAAAGATTACACGCTATGAAAATTTACGAATACATACAGCAAGTAGGTGGAAAAGTAAAACTAACCTCAATCAAAACACCAAAAACAGAGTGGACAAGTCCTTTGGCTGTTTTTAAAGACTTATACAAACATGAATGCGAAGTAACAAAATCCATAAATGAAATAGTTGACTTAGCAGTAAATGAAAAAGACCACGCTACCAATAACTTTATGCAATGGTTTATCAGCGAACAGGTTGAGGAAGAAGCAACCGCTCAAAGATTATTGAATAAAATAAAATTTATAGGCAGCGATAAACAGGGTTTGTTTTTATTGGACAAAGAATTAGGAATGAGATCTGCCGATAATTAAATAATAATTTAATCTTTTTTAAAATCCGCTCGGCTCAGCGACTGAGTCTGAGGGGCAATGGGAAAAGCAGTTTCCCGCATTGAGTGGACTTTATTTTTTACCGGAAGTGTCACTTCTTTTTGAACTCTTTCTTCAAAATAATCTCTGAAACGAGTTATCATAAATCTAACAGGCCAGGCTGCTGCTTCACCCAAAGCACAGATAGTATTACCTTCTATATTGCTTGCAACATTAATAAGCATATCCAAATCGTGGGATGAACCGTTCCCTTTTGCAATCCTGTCCAATATTCTTACAAGCCAACTTGTACCTTCGCGGCAGGGCGTACATTGTCCGCAACTTTCGTGATAGTAGAATTTAGAAATACGAGCCAATACTTTAACAAGTTCCGTATCTTCATCCATTACAATTATTCCGCCGGTACCTATTGACGAACCGGCAGCTTTAAGTGATTCGGCATCCATTTTAACACCTTCAATCTCAGTACCTATCAAAGGGGGCATTGAAGAACCGCCCGGGATAACACACAATATTTTTTTATCACCCGGAACTCCGCCCGCATATTTGTAAATAATATCCGTAAGTAAAGTACCGCTTGGCAGTTCATAAACACCGGGTTTGTTAACGTGCCCGCTAACACCGAATAATATTGTACCGGGGTGTTTCGGCTCCCCGATTTTTGAAAACCATTCCCAGCCATTGTTTATAATTTTGGGAACGTTTGTAATTGTTTCTACATTGTTTATTGTTGTAGGACAGCCCCACAACCCGTTCTGTGCAGGAAACGGAGGCTTAATCCTCGGATACCCTCTTTGTCCTTCAATTGAATTCATCAGCGCCGATTCTTCACCGCATATATAAGCACCTGCTCCTTTGTGAACATAGATTTCACAAGCAAAATCAGTATTGAAAGTTTCTTTCATCTTTTCACCGACAAAGCCGGCTGCATAGGCGTCATCCAAAGCTTTCTGAAATAGTTTTATCCATTTATGATACTCGCCTCTAATGTAAACATAGGCTGTCTTTGCACCGATAGCATAACAAGTAATTAATGTCCCTTCAATTAATTGATGCGGATTAAAATCGAATATTTGTCTGTCCTTGAAAGAACCGGGTTCGCTTTCATCGCCGTTTACACAAAGATATTTCGGTTTATCGGTTGTCTTAGGCATAAAGCTCCATTTTAGTCCGGCTAAGAATGCGGCTCCACCCCTTCCTCTAAGTCCCGATTTTTTCACTTGATCAATTATATCATCGGTTGATTGACTTAATGCTTTTTTAATTGCAGTATAGCCGTCATTAGCTTTATATACATCTAACTTGTGTAAATCTTTTATGTCAGGTAAAACAATTTTTTCCATCAGTTCTTTTCTTTTAGGGATTCAATAATTTCGTTCACTTTTTCTGCAGTTAAATCTTCAAAATAATCTTCATTTACAGCCATCATCGGCGCAGTTCCGCAAGAGCCCATACACTCTACTTCTTCCAATGAAAATTTTTGGTCTTCAGTAACTTCCATATTATCAATTCCAAGTTTTTCTTTTACCTGTTGATAAATTTCATATCCACCTCTTAACATACACGAAACATTTGTGCATACTTGCAGATGATTTTTACCCATAGGTTTTTCAAAAAACATAGTATAAAAAGTAACTACTCCAAAGACCTCTTCCTCGGTAATTTCCAAAACTGAAGCAATCTCTATCATTACTTCTTTTGATATCCAGCCGTTTTGTTCCTGTCCCAAATAAAGTACAGGCATAACCGCTGCTTTTTTTGTAGGATATTTTTTTAGAATATCCTTTATCTTTTCTTGATTTTCCGGTGTAAACTTGAATTCCATCTATCTAATAACTTTTTAATTTTGCTGACCCGAAGGATTCCTACGGGAAGGCATCCCTTCGGGATTAATTTATACTTTTTCCTTAAAATTATTTATCCGCTTCGCCCATTATTGCGTCAAGGCTACCAATAATTGCAACCACATCTGAAATCATATGCCCTTTAACCAAATAAGGCAATGACTGTAGATTTACAAACGAGGGCGATCTTATTTTACATCTCCATGGATGACCCTCACCTTCACTAACAAGATAAAAGCCAAGCTCACCTTTCGGATTTTCAATTGCAGAATAAATATCTCCTTTCGGAGGATTTATTCCAAAATTAACAATCATGAAATCGTGAATTAGTTCTTCCATTTTTGAATACACTTCTACTTTTTTCGGCAGAACTTTTTTAGGTTGGTTTAACAGTGTTTCGCCCTGTGGAATCTTATCCAAAACCTGTTTTACTATTTTTGCGCTTTCTCTTATTTCATCGGCTCTAACAAAATATCTTGCAAGTGAATCACCTTCGGTATATACAGGAATATTAAAATCCATTTCGTTGTAAAACATGTACGGAGTTGCTCTTCTTAAATCAAACTCAACACCGGATGCTCTTAAGTTCGGACCTGTAAATCCAAAATCAATTGCCTGTTCTTTTGTTGCAACACCAATTCCGTCAAGTCGTTCGATAAATATTTTATTTGAATTAATTAGTCGTTCGCATTCGTCAATACTTCCTTCAAGCTGAACTATAAAATCTCTAACCATAGCCAAGGCTTCGGGTTGTGCATCGTTTGCAACGCCTCCTATTCTCGTGTAACTATTTGTAAATCTTGCACCGCAGAGAAGGTCCCAAATATCAAGAATTTTTTCCCTTTCTCTTAAAGTCCAGAGAAAGACAGTAAGAGCTCCCACATCCATTGATAGTGCTCCGATGGCAATTAAATGAGATGCAATTCTTGCTAATTCGGCAACCATCATTCTTATGTACTGTGCTCTTGGCGGTGCTTCTATTCCAGCCAATTTTTCAACTGCAAGAACCCAAGCAACATTGTTAGACATTGGGGAAAGATAATCCAACCTGTCGGTATGAGGAATAAACTCATAGAAGGTCATATTTTCAGCAAGTTTTTCGTATCCCCTATGCAGGTAACCTAAATCAGGTACGCAGGCAACAATTGTCTCTCCGTCTAATCTGAGCAAAAGTCTCAGTACACCGTGTGTTGCGGGGTGCTGGGGACCCATATTCAGAATCATCTCATTTTCAAGGGCTTCGTCAACAGTTACGTCAGATTCGATGTCCATCAATGCTTGTAATATTTTAGGATTTATATCTTTTTCTGTTAATTTTTCCATATCAATTTATTTTTTAGGAAGAGATAGTGAACCGGGTATTCCCGTTAATGGAAAATCTTTTCTTAATGGATAATGTTCAAAATCTTCCGGCATATACATTCTTCTTAAATCAGGGTGATTATTAAAACTTATACCGAACATATCATAAACTTCTCTTTCTTCCCAATTTGCTGTATTCCAAACGGATGATACCGTATCTATTGTACAATCCGATTCGTCAACATTTGCTTTAATACGAAGCCTGAAGTTATGCTTGAATGAAAAGATATGATAAACGACTGTGAACCTGTCTTTCCTTTTTGACCAATCTATCGCAGTAACGTCTTCGCACAAAATAAATTCCAATTCCGAATTTTCTTTTAATAATGTGCAAATTTTTACAATGTCTTTTTTATCAACTTCTACAGACAAATCACCCATATAAACATTAGAACTAATGAATGAATCCGGAAAGTTTTCTTGAAGTTTTTGAGTGATCAGTTCTTTCAATTCCATAAGCTTAATTATTTTGGATTATAGGTAATTCGGGCAAAGGTTTATTTTGGAAATCTCTTGCTTTTGTTTTACCTATCTTTTTTTGTATTTGTATTAAAGCGTGCAATAGATTGTCGGGTCTTGGGGGACACCCGGCAAGATAAACATCAACGGGTAAAAATTGATCTATTCCCTGAACCACAGAATATGTTCTGTAAATACCCCCGGTTGAAGTACACGCGCCCATGGCTATCACCCATTTAGGATCGGGCATTTGGTCGTAAATTTTTCTAACAACGTGAGACATTTTATAAGTAACCGTTCCGGCAACAATCATCAAGTCGCATTGGCGGGGAGTAAAACGCATTACTTCGGAACCGAAACGTGCAATATCGTATTTGGGATCTGCTACTGCCATCATTTCAATAGCACAGCACGAAATACCCATAGGCATTGGCCAAACAGAATTTTGTCTTGACCATGCAATTACAGCATCAATAGTTGTTGTAATAAATCCATCTGATTTTAAGTGAGCTTCTAATCCCATTTAAACCCGCCTTTTTTATAAACATATAAGTAACCTAACTCCAGCACTATAAGAAAAACCAACATTGAAAGAAAGACAGAAATTCCCTCTTCTGCATACATACTCTTAAATTTTACCGCCCATGGATAAACAAAAATTACTTCAAGATCAAAAATGATGAACAGCATTGCAACAAGGTAATATTTAACGGACATCCTTTCTTTAGTTGTACCGATGGGTTTCATTCCGCTTTCGTAAGTAGAAAGTTTGCTTTTGTTTGGTCTTTGGGGACCAAAAATTTTAGAAGCAGATACGGTAACAAAGGCAAATATTATTGCTATTGTGAGGACTATAAAAATCGGTATATATTGTGTAATCATACGTTAAAGTTATCAATTTTTGCTCATCAAACTTATCCATATTTTGTTTTATTGTCAATTTAAAGGAATGCTGCACAATGCAGTTATTTTTAAAATGATAAACATTTGTAATCTAAAGCCGCATAGCGGTGACATATTTACAACGTATGGATATAAAGATTACACCGATGATTTAATCTTTCAAAGGTTTCCTTTCTGCAACTGCATATAAATTCCCGATGTTTTTAAAACATCGGGAATTTTTGCAAAGGAATAGACAGGTAAAACAGGTTTTTCAAATTTATAATGTTTTCACAAACCCTTTGATAAAGGATAAAAAATTGTTTATAATAAATTAAGAATTTGAGGTTGTTAATTTCTTCCTTTCCTTTCACTTATTCTTCCTTAAAAATAACCTCAGAACAAAATAGAGAATAATTCAGTTCATTTATTTAACGGGGTAATAATGGAACGGGAAAATCTTTCACGTAAATATTTATTTTTAAGAAATTCTATAACCTTCTCTTTTTGTATATTTTTAAGAAAAAATCAACATATCCTGCAGCAATTATCCAAATATGTTTTTCAATTTAATTTAAAATTGAAATGGGAATAAAAATGACGAAGACGTTTTTATTATCAATGTTGCTAACTTTAATAGTTTTATTACAAATAAGGTGTACACAGCCAATTGAACCGCCGACCAAAATTGAGCCACCAACACCTAAAATAGGTTCAATCTATGGTAGAGTTATTGACGCACAAGCACAACTACCGGCAAAAAATGTTGCGGTTGTTGCTTCTAAAAATCAGGTAGCGGATACTACCGACAGTTTAGGTTTTTTTAATTTAAAGGGATTATCGACCGGTGAAGAAACATTACAGTTTACCGCAGCAGGTTTTGAGAGCCAAACCAAAATTATAAATATTAAGCCCGATTCACAGTGGGTGGATATATCATTAAATAGGATGCGGGAAAACCTGTACCTGTATGTGGGTACTAATGGAGGAAACGATCTTTTTGTAGTCGATGTTGATTCTATGAAAAAGGTAGATAGTTTGTATTTTACCCCGGGGAAAATGTTTAGATTGCGTATTACACCCGATGGATCGAAATTATATGTTATACAAATAGACCCGCCTTATGCTGTTTATTTTCTAGATACAAGAAGCAGGTTTTATCATTCTACTAATCTTTTTGGTTACTTCATTTCTTTCAATAATAAAGGAGAAGGGTTCTTATTTAATACTCGAAAGCTATTTTCTTTCGATCCTGTAACCGATCAAGCCACTTTGATCGACACGCTTGACATTGGATTTATTTCTTTTGACAAAGTTAAACCGGTAATTTATTTTGTAAAAAATGGAAAACTTTATTACTACAATTATATTCAAAAAATAATTACCGACAGCCTCTCCCTTCCTCCCGCCTGGAATATGGAGATGACGCCGGATAACCGGGAACTTTATTTTACTACACCGAACGGATTACTTGGCGTAATAAACATCAAAAGCGGTGCAGTTGAATATATTACCAATGCTAATCCCAATGGCAGAATAGCTATTACACCGGATGGAAAGTATGTGCTTGTAACGGATCCGGGATCCAATTTAGGTCCGAGCCCAGGTTCCGGTTTACTTATAGTTGTTAGTACAGGTGATCATAGACTTGACAGATACATCGATGTAAAACCTATTGCTGGTGATAACCCAACCACTTCAGAAATTATTATTACACCGAGTAATAATTATGCTTTTGTTACTAATTCCAATGGGGGAGATGTATTTATTATAGATATCAGACAGTTTAAAGCTATTAAAAGAATAGAATTTAGACCCATAGGTGCTACCATAAGATCATTAGCATTAGGGGGTAAACAAGAATAATAATGGAGGCGTATCATGGCAAAATCATTCAAAATTATCATCTTAACTTTTATTCTAACTTTTCCTTTTCTTTTACAGGCTCAATATTTATATTATTCAGACGGCTCTCTTTTTCCGTTATCTATTTCTAACAACCGGCTTACAGTAAAATTCAAACAAAATGTACCGGTTTCCCAAAAGGCAAGTTATTTAAAGAATTCCTTTCTGCCACTGAATGGTCAGTGACAGCAAATAAAACAGTGGATAGTCATTCTGCAACTGCATATAAATTCCCGATGTTTTTAAAACTTCTGGAATTTTTTCTGACTGAAATGCCGGTGACAGCAGATTAATATTTCACGTCTTCCGTTTTACGTATAAGTTCAATTATCCTTTTCAACCTTATACAACACCGCCGGAGGATTTGAAAAATATACGATTGGTCTTAATCCAGGGAAATTGTTTTTGGGATTTAATAACCCCCTAAGCGCCGGACGTGTTTGTGCTTCCATAAGCCCGAAATAAATATAATCGTCTTTTTCTTTTTTTATCTTATTTAAAAAATCCTGATAATTATCTGCAATAGGAATAACATTAAATTGCATTTTAAGATAATAAGCTACTTGCGGTTTTCTTGCTGCTATTGTTTTTCCTCTTTCAGCCTCCGGTACATTTGCAAAGTACCAATCTCTTAATAGCAAAATCTCTTTTGGTCCGGAATCAATTCTTAAAGAATTATAAGAATACGCTTTTGTAAATGTGAACAAACTAATAACAATTATAATTATAAATAAAACAGGCTTTGGAATAAAACTCTTTAAAGATTTCCTGTTAGAAAACAACGGGTAAAGCGCTATTACTATATAAAAAGGAATTAAAAAGAGTGAGAATCTTTCACTATAAAAAACAAGAAGTAATATTAAAAAGAATACTCCCCCGCTTGTTAAGTAAACGAATTTTCTGCTCTTTAAATATTTTAAAGGATTATTTATTAAAAAAACAATTATACCGAGTATCACCAAAACACCCAACTGCCAGCCAATTAGTCTTTCCATATCCAATAAAAAATGCTGATAAACATTTTGCAGCATATGAATTACAAAATTTATGGGGTCTTTTAATATAACCCCGGTCAGTGAAGAAAACTGATTGTTACCCGAGTACCAAAAACTGTCCCAAGAGATTTTCCCTTTTGCGTATAATTCATAAGCAATGTTTCTGTAATTATCATTATAAAAGAAGCTCCCTTTTTTAATCGATAGGAAAATTCCCCAGGGGGAGATTGTAATAAAGAAAGTTCCTAAAAATATAAATGCAGATTTTATTTTTGTTTTTAAATTGATATCCCGGTAGTTAATTATCAGTATAATAAAGAAGAATATTATTAGAAATATTCCGTTGTACCTTGTCAGGTAAGCAAGTCCCGTAACAAAAGCAGCAAATACTAAATTGAGATATTTAAATTCATCTTTTAAAAAGAAAAGGAAAATTGCCAAACTTACCAGTGCGTTAAAAAACATATCCGTGCCGGCACTGTAGGTATATTGAATAAAAATAGGATTGATTACAAGCAATAAACCTGTAAAAAAAGAATACTCATTTGAAAACAATTTTCTTACAATGCTCATTGTAAAAAATATTACAGCACTTGCCGATAAAAGATTGATGATCATCCCGGCTTTTAAATACTCACCAACCACAAATGCAAAAACTCCTAAAACTATTTGATATAACGGACCACGGAAAGCATCTATTAAAATATTGCCTTTTAGAAATTCCTGTGCCGCGGGAACGTAACTTTGGTAAAAGTCCGTCTCTACTCCATAGTCACCAATTTTGTGAAAAGTGAAACTTAGAAATGATAATATTATCAGATAAAGAAGTGCAAAAACAACCGGTAAATATTTATAATTAATTACTGATTGAAAAATTTTTTCTTGTTCGGCAGAATTCACTCTTGGTGAATTATCTTTTTTATTTTTTTTGTTTTTTTTGTTTTTCAAAACTGTTGTGATGTTTTGATTTTAATATAATCAAACTAATTTAAGTCATCAATAAGCCTGCTCTCACAATGTGATAACTATGCCAAAAAAAGTACGTTTAAGAAAATTTTACTTTGTCTTATTAAAAAAAACAAATTGATTTTCTCCTAATTTACTTTTTTAGATTCGGCTCATCAATTAAAATAAAAGAATACAATTGAATTTATAATAACTGAAGTATTCAAAATTACATACTAAATAAATTTTTATTATTATTTATTTTTAATATTTCAAATTAATTGTAAAACATAAGGAATAAAAATGGAAATTAAATTTATCGGAGCTGCCAGAACTGTAACCGGGTCGATGCACTTATTAAAATTTAACGGGAAACAATTTTTACTCGATTGCGGACTTTATCAGGGTAAAAGAAAATTGGCATTCGAAATAAACAGAACTTTCCCATTTTTTAATCCTGAAAACATAAATGCACTAATTCTTTCCCACGCACATATAGACCACTGTGGGAACATACCCAATCTTGTTAAGAATGGTTTTAGGGGTCCTATTTACTGTACAAGCGCAACAAAAGATTTGGTGGTTTTAATGCTTAAAGACAGTGCGCACATACAGGAAAAGGATGTAAAGTTTGTAAATAAAAGAAGATTGAAACAAGGGAAAAATCCCTTTGAACCTCTATATACAATTGAAGATGCGGAGCTGTCACTTAAACAATTTGTTGCCGTAAAATACAGGGAAGAATTTGAAGTGGATGAAGATTTGAAAATTCAATTTTTTGATGCCGGTCATATTTTAGGTTCCGCAATTACACATTTAACAATAAAAGAAAACAACAGACAAATTAAACTTGGATTTTCAGGTGATTTAGGGAGACCGAATCTTCCGATATTAAAAGACCCCGAAAAAATTCCCGAAGTAAATTATTTTATTTCGGAAAGTACTTATGCCGGAAGGCTGCACGAAAAGATAGAAGGAACACAGGAAAAATTAGCTGAGATAATTGATAAAGCCGTTGCAAGAAAAGCAAAAGTAATTGTTCCGGCTTTCAGCGTGGGAAGAACACAGGAATTAGTTTATTCATTTCATAAAATATTCGAAAAAGGAATTGTTAGAAGAATACCTATTTATGTTGACAGCCCTCTTTCAACAAATGTTACGGAAATATTCAGGCAACACCCGGAATGTTTTGATGCTGAAACCCACGATTTTCTTCATAAATACGATGACCCCTTTGGATTTAATCAACTTACATATATTCAAAGTGTTGAAGAATCAAAAAAGTTAAATGAACTTAAAGGACCAATGATGATTATATCTGCTTCGGGAATGGCGGAAGCCGGAAGGATACTCCATCATTTAAGAAACAATATAGAAAACAGCAATAACATAATATTGATGGTAGGTTATTGTGCTGAAAACACGTTGGGAAGAAAAATTATTGACAGAGAACCCATAGTGAAAATTTTCGGTGATGAATTTAAATTAAAAGCCGAAGTAATTACCCTGCATTCATTAAGTGCACACGCAGATGAAAACGAATTGATAAGTTATTTTAATAAATTTGAAATGTCTCTATTGAGGGAAACTTTTTTGGTGCATGGTGAGTTTGAAAGGCAGCAGGCTTTTGCCGATAAACTAAAATCATTAGGTTATAAAAATATTAGGATCCCTGAACGTGGTCAAGTATTTGAAATATAAAATTTTCATCGTACTTTTTTTATCAATACTCTTTAATAGATGCGGCAGGCAGGAAAATATTGTACAGGTTGATGACGGAATTCCGCCTGCAGTACCGACACATATTTCAATATTATTTGCCGGCGACGGTGAAGTGGTTCTAAAGTGGAAACCCAACAGCGAATCTGACTTTGATAAATATAAAATTTACAGGGGAATTGTGAGCAACGCATTTGATTTGGTGGGAGAGACAAGAAATAATATATTTATAGACGATTCACTTTCATACGATCAAAAATATTTTTATAGAATCTCTGCAGTCGATCTATCCGGTCAAGAAAGCAGCTTAAGTGTTATTGTCTCGGCAACACCGATTAACAAATATCCTCCTTCATCGCCGAGAGGTTTTCAAATTAACGCTCGAAATTGGGAGGGCAAGAAATCTTTTTATTTAAGCTGGTTCAAAAATAAAGAAAGCGATGTAGCAGGTTATAAAATTTATAAAAGCAAACAACCGGGTTTTACCGCCGATATAAATTCTTTTGTAGGTTCTACAACCGGAAGGGACTTTAACGACACTTCAACTTTTACTTTTTACAAAGATTATTATTACAGGATTAAAGCAGTTGATAAAGGCGGACTTGAAAGCAAAGCAACAAATGAATTAAAAGATCAGATTTTAGAAATACCTGAAATAGTGTTCCCGCTTGATAACTCACAAATAAGTCAAATAAACAATTTTATAATTAAAGCACTTCCCCTGCCTGCTCAATACAAAATAATTGTTCAAACCAACGAGTTTTTTGATGAGTTCTGGTCAACACAATTCAACTCAAAAAAAACAACAGACACTCTTCAAGTTCCCTTCACTCCTATTTTTTTAAATGCCGGAATATATTATTACTGGCGAGTAGCGACTTTCACAAACGGCAATTCTTCTCCAAACAGCGTGTCAAAACTTTATAAGTTTTTCTTAACGTCCGAATATTTGTAAATTATTTTTTTAGTTTTTGAACTAAATTATTTTAATCTTTCTCATTAACTTTAATATGGAAAATAAAGTTTAATAATATCTGAGATTACTTGAAAAATTTATCTGTCTTAATTTTTTTTATTTGCCTGTTAGTCAGCACTTCATCAAAAGCACAAAATTTAAGTGACAGTCTTCAATATTTAAACAATGAATTCCCAAAGAGTTTATTGCTCACTACTTTTGATAAACAGTTAGACACATACAGGTTAAGAACAGGATTAAATTTTAATAAGCGGTTCGGTAAATTTCAATTTTTTACAAAAGAAAATTTGACTTCAACATTAATTAGAGCTAAAGAAAACAATATCCGCTCCGAGCACTTCTTATTTATAAGCAGTGCTTTTAAGTTAAATAACAAAATAGACTTGGGATTACGCTTAAAGAACAATATTCTTACAGACAGCAGGGATATCGGTATAAATAAAGCTTCTTTATCTTCCGTAACATTTTATACAAAATATTCCCCTAAGAATGCTGTTTATCTTTCACCCTTTTTTGGTTACTCAAATAACAAGCAAATTGGTCAAACTGATTACGGTTTAATTTATGGATTAGAAGGTTCGGTGAATGATTATCTGATTTCAAATATTAAACTTAATTCAATGTTCAAATTTGTTAATGAAGATATCTTACCGAGAAAAAATTTGGTAAGGGCTTTCAATGTTCGATTAGAAAATAATTTTGATAAGAACATTCAAAATTTTTTTACAGTAAAATACTCCCGTAATCGTAAAGATTTTTATTTCCTTGCCGATTCGGCTACTGCATCTTTTTTTAATGTTAAAAATAATATCCAAAGTAGAATAGAAACGGATTATTATTTTGAAGACAGATTAGGGAATGATAATGCTTCCACAAATCTAAAATGGAATATAGCCGGAAAACTGCTTTGGAGAAATATAGACAGAGACACGCGTTATAAAACATCACCTGTAGTTTCTTCTTCATTGTTCGATACACAAATCAACGAACTTAGAGTTGAAATGGAAAGCTTGGTCAGTTACACAAGCAGTTTTTTTAACGGTGTTTTAAGGATACTTTATAATGAAAGAGATGAAAAAAACATAACAAAAAATCCCAAAGACAATCAGAGTATATTATTTGAAGAAAAATCAGATTTGGAAAGAAGAAAAAACAATAATGCCAAAAGAATATCAATAAGTCTTTCGGGAAATTTGAATTTATCCGAATCAGATAAAATAAATTTCAGCCTTTACCAAAACAAATTAAGATATGATACTCCGAGCAGTGAAAATTTTGACGATAGGGATGAACTATTATCCATTATAAGACTTCAATATGTGAAAACTTTTACACCGTTTTTTGAAGGATTTGTAAATGCAGACGCCACTATTAGTCAAACGGTTTACATTTTCTCCGAGAAAAGCTCCAACAATAATATCAACAGGATTTTTATGCTTTCTACAGGTGGTAAATATTCGGGCAAAATGGTTAAATCAACAAATTCATTTTCGGTTTCGGCAAATTATACAGTGTATGATTTCGAAGATATAAACCCAAACTTTAAGAGCTTTTCTTTCCGTCAATTTACTGCCCGCGATTCCACGTCGATTAAATTTTCAAGAAAACTTTCATTATTATCCTACAACTATGTTAAACTTTCAGAGCAAGGAAATTTACGATGGAAAGAATTTACTACAACACCAACCAGGTATTTAAAAGAAATTTTTTCAGAAACAAAATTAATTGTAAAGCCTTCTCGCCTTTCGTATGCAATAGGATTAAGAATTTTCTTGTTAAACACTTATAATTATAAAGGTATTAAAAAAGTTATCAATTCAAAGTTTTTAAGTATTGCTCCTGTTACGGAAATAAAATTAAATTTATTAGATGTTTTATACTTTAGGCTTTATGGTTGGTATGAATTTATAACTTTTACTAACGGGCAAAGCAAACAACAAACAAATTTATCAATGCAAGTAAATTATTATTTTTAATTTAAAATTAAAATTACTATTATAGAACTATCTAAAAAAAACTGTTGAAAATTTTGCCTGAAAAAAATTACCATTTGGAAATAGAAAGCGATCCCAACAACTTAATTACCATTGAAGAATTTGTGAATTATTTTGCTAAAGATCTACTCTTGAGTGAGGAAAAATTATCTGCTCTTCTTTTATCTGTAACCGAAGCAGCCACTAATGCTATTAAGCACGGAAACAAATGCGATGCTAAAAAAATGGTTATAATTGATGTTAATGTTGAAGGTGATACATTAAGAATAATAGTAAAAGATGAGGGCGAAGGGTTTGATCCGACAAAAGTACCTGACCCAACTGAGCCGGATAATCTATTAAAAGATTCGGGAAGAGGATTATATTTGATGAAAGTTTATATGAGCGACATAAAATTTAATATTACACCCACAGGTACCGAAGCGATTATTGAATTAAAAATATAATTATAAATTTAGTTTCCTGATATTTCTTCTAACATCTTCCGCAGAATTTTTTAATGCTTCCAATTCTTTTGAACTTAAATTTAACTGGATAATTTGTTCTATTCCGTTTGAACCAAGTTTAACAGGCACACCGCAAAACACTCCGTTTATTCCGTACTCTCCTTCAAGCCAAGCCGAACATGGTAATACCCTGTTTCTGTTTTTTACAATTGCGTCCGTCATTTCTACTGCTGCCGAAGAAGGTGCATAATAGGCGCTCCCTGTTTTAAGATAATTTACAATTTCAGCACCGCCTTTTCTTGCCCTGTTTATAAGTTTCATTATTTTATCTTCGGGTAAAAGTTCAATTATAGGAATACCCGATACGGTAGTGTATCTTGTTAAGGGAACCATAGAATCACCGTGCCCTCCCAAAACCATGGCACTTACATCGTTGACGGAAACTTTTAACGCTTCGGCAATAAACAATCTGAAACGGGCTGTATCTAAAATCCCTGCCATTCCTATAACCCTGTTCTTTTCAAATCCGCTTACTTTTAGTGCAACATAAGACATAACATCAAGAGGATTTGAAACTATAATTAGAGTAGCCTGGGGCGAATTATCTGCTACATTTTGTGTTACCTCTTTTACTATTTTTACATTTGCAGCTAATAAATCATCACGACTCATACCTGGTTTACGCGGCAGACCTGCTGTTATAATTACCAAATCAGAATTTGCAGTGTCCGAGTAACTGTTAGTGCCTTTTACTTTTGTGTCGAATAATTCCACAGGACTGCTTTCCCAAATATCCAATGCTTTGCCCTGGGGGTAACCTTCAATAATATCAATTAATATTATTTCTTCAGCAAGATGTTTTTCAGCTAATCTTTGTGCAGTAGTTGCACCAACATTTCCTGCACCTACAACAGTAATTTTCTTCATATTATTTCGATATTTGATATTTAAAAGATGTAAACCACAATTAACTATTGCAAAATACAATAAATTTTGAATTAGTTTAATTCATATTTAAGTTTAAACGATAACTTAAAAATATTTTATTAAAAAAATCATATAAAAGGAGCGGATAAAATGGCTAGAAAAAAAATTGCTCTTATCGGCGGCGGACAAATCGGGGGAGTTTTAGCCCAACTTGCAGCTTCTAAACAGCTTGGCGATATTGTAATGTTTGACATCGTTGAAGACCTCCCGCAAGGAAAAACTCTTGATATTGCAGAAGCATCACGCATAAGCGGTTTTGATGCAAAAGTGACAGGTACTAATGATTATAAAGACATAACCGGAGCGGATATTGTTATTATTACAGCCGGCTTACCGAGAAAACCCGGAATGAGCAGAGACGACCTGCTTACAACTAATGCTAAAATTATGAAAAGTGTTACAGAAGGAGTAAGGGATAATGCACCAAATGCGATCGTAATTATTATATCCAACCCATTAGATGCAATGGTAACGTTATTCCAAAAAATTTCCGGTTTCCCTGCTAATCGAGTAATGGGTCAAGCAGGTATGTTGGACTCTTCACGTTTTTCATCCTTCATCGCTTGGGAACTTGATGTATCTGTAAAAGACGTAAACGCAATGGTTCTTGGCGGACACGGCGACACAATGGTACCATTAGTTCGCTATGCTAATGTTAACGGTGTACCCGTTTTAGAAATGCTGGAACGGAAATACAATGACAAAGCAAAAGCTAAGGAAGTAATGGATGCAATGGTTGAAAGGACTAAAAAAGCCGGCGGCGAAGTCGTTAAATTATTAAAAACCGGTTCTGCATTTTTCTCCCCGGCAGCTTCTACTATAGCTATGGCGCAGTCAATAATTTATGATGAAAAAAGAATCATTCCTACTTGCTGCTATTTGAACGGTGAATTCGGAGTAAACGGTTACTATTTGGGTGTACCGGCTGTACTCGGAGAGAACGGAGTTGAAAGAGTAATAGAACTATCTCTTGATGAAAACGAGAAAGCAGCATTCGATGTTTCTATATCGGCGGTTAAAAATCTTATAGAAAATATGGGAAAATTAGGTTTTTAATTTGATAAAATTCAACTAATAAAAAAACCCAATCCTAAAACTGAAGGATTGGGTTTTTAATTTTAAATATGTTGTACCGGTTAGTTACTTAAAGATTCATAAACATTAATATATTTACGATTATTTCTTTTTACTTCAAATTTTACATATCCGTCAGCAACAGCAAATAAAGTATCATCGCCGCCTTTCATAACATTAGTACCCGGATGGAATTTTGTTCCTCTTTGCCTGACTAAAATATTACCTGCAATAACTCTTTCACCACCGAATTTTTTAACGCCAAGTCTTTGTGCGTTACTGTCTCTTCCGTTTCTGGATGAGCCTTGACCTTTTTTATGAGCCATTATTAGTCTCCTTAGTTTCTTCCTTTGCTTTAGCTTTTATAGTTTTTTCTGCTGTTTCCGTTTCTTTAACAGCTTCAGTAACTTTAGCAGTCTTTACTTCTTTAGTCTCTTTTACAGCTTTAGTGTCTTTGGTTAAAGCAATTTTTGTAACTTCAATTCTTGTTAATTGCTGTCTGTGCC
>ENA-ORDP01000600-ORDP01000600.1-marine-sediment-metagenome-genome-assembly--contig:-NODE-600-length-22793-cov-8.828481_pt1 | contig 22793 bp, 12 predicted proteins | sample MGYA00248627_ERZ508539 | MGnify/ENA primary metagenome ERZ508539 (study PRJEB26208, sample SAMN05571518) | marine sediment metagenome | biome: deep sea; feature: Hydrothermal vent; material... | reverse complement strand
AGCCGGCCCAGGAGATAGTGCAGATAGCCGTAGAAGAGCGGCAGGCTGAGCAGCAGGCTGTCAATGCGATCCAGCAGCCCCCCGTGACCGGGAAAGAGCGTGCCGGAGTCTTTCACTCCGGCCTCTCGCTTGAGCTTGGACTCGAAAAGATCACCTAGTTGCGCACTGCAGCCGATCAGCAGGGCCAGACCGCCCGCTTGCAGCAGAAATAGCCCCGGCAGCTGCGGCCAGGCGATCCAGAAGCGCGAGAGCAGGCCGATCGCCAACGCGAAGAGCAGCCCTCCGACCACCCCCTCCCAGCTTTTTTGCGGCGAGGGAGAGAGCGTCGGGAAGAATTTGTGCCGCCCCCAGCGATGTCCCACCAGATAGGCCCCACTGTCATAAGCCCAGACTAGCCCTAATAATAACAACGTATATCCTAAGCCGTTAGGAGCCGAATATATCACATAGAAGAAATGCAACAAATACGGGATATAGACCAACCCCAGCAGCGAACTGCGCAGCACCGCCAGCGGCTGGCTGCTGGGGAGATAGCGGATGAGCAACCCGGCTGCCGCCAGGGCCAACACCGGCGGACCCAGCTCGCCGGCCGAAGGAGCATAGCCCAAGATAACCAGGACCGCGAGCACTACCAAGATCCTGACATCGATTGCCAGGCCACTGTCCCTGACCAGTTGCGCATATTCCAGACTGCCTCCCCAGCTCACCAGGACTAAGAGGAGCGTGATCAACCAGCTAGCCGGGCTGAACAACTGGGCCACTAGCAGCCAAGCCAGCACGATGAAGGCGGCACCCGCGCCTGAGGAGGCTCGCCGCACCAGGTTCTTCATCTGCTGCGCGCCAGCTTCACCGTGCCATAGCGTCGCTCGCGGGCCCGGTAGGCCGCCAGGGCCTCCAAGAGCTCCTCCGGGGTGAAGTCCGGCCAGAGCGTAGGGGTGATCCATAGCTCGGTGTAGGCGATCTGCCAGAGGAGGAAGTTGGAGAGACGTTGCTCGCCCCCGGTGCGAATCAGCAGGTCCGGATCGGGCAGGCCGGTAGTATATAAATAGCGAGAAAAGCAGGCCTCGTCAAGCTCGCACCTCTCCAGGTGCCCCTGGGCCTGATCGGCCAAGAGCGCTCGCACCGCCCGCAGGATCTCCTGGCGCCCGCCATAGTTGAGGGCGAGATTGAGCTGAAGGCCCTCTTGGCCCTGCGAGAGCTCCAGGGCCCGCCGCAGCTCGCCCTGGACGCTGAGCGGCAGTTGCTCGATCTCCCCCAGCAGCCGCAGGCAGACCCCCTGCTCCAGCAAGCGGTCGAGCTTGCGTCGCAGGAAATCCCCCAAGAGTTGCATCAAAAAGTCTATCTCTTCCGGGGGACGACCCCAGTTCTCCGCCGAGAAGGCGAAGAGGGTCAGGTACTTGATCGGCAGCTCGCGGGCCACAAACTCGACGATCGCCTCGGTCGCCTCGGCCCCGCGCTGATGGCCGGAGGTGCGCCGCTGGCCACGGTGCAGGGCCCAGCGGCCATTGCCATCCATGATGATGGCCAGATGCCGGGGCAACTGGTCATCCTTGAGCTCGGCCAAGCGCGGCGCACGGCTCATGGGCTCACCACCTCCAGCGGCCGCTCCTGCCCGAGCAGCCGCTCCAGATCGCCCACCAGATAGAGCGAGCCGCAGACGCAGAGCAGATCTTCAGCTTGCATCCGGTCCCAGGCCCGCTCCAGCCCTTCTTCCAATGAGCCAAGTTGCGCCCGGCGACCCTGCGCGGTGGCCAGCGCCGAGAGCTGCTCCGGATCGGCCGCCCGCTCCGAGTCCGGCCGGGTGAGCCAGATATCATCAAAATGTGGGAAAAGCGTGTGACATATTCCGGGCAGATCCTTGTCGGCCAGGACCCCGAAGAGCAGCCACCTGCGCCCCCGAGGCAGAAAAGGCCGATAGGCCTCCAGCGTCTTGACCAAAGCTCGTGCGCTGTCCACATTATGCGCCCCATCGACGATCAGGTAGGGTCGCCGGTGCAGCAGCTCGAAGCGCCCCGGCCAGCGGGCAGCTCTGATCCCCGCCCTGACCGCCTGAACGCTCAGCGGCCAGCGCTCGGCGAGCTGGCCCAGCGCGGCCAGCGCCAGGGCGAGATTCTCCTGCTCATAGTGGCCCAACAGCCCCAGATGCAAAGCCCCCCAATCGGGCGACCAGAAATCCTGGCCCTCCCAGTCGAAAGAGGTGCGCCATAGCTCGTCCGGATTGACCCGCACGAGCGGCGCGCCCTGCTGGCTGGCCTGGGCAGCGATGACGCTTAGAGCCTCTGGCTGAGACTCGGCAGTGATTACCGGCGTTCCCGGCCTGATGATCCCGGCTTTCTCTCCGGCAATCTCGCGGAGCGTCGTGCCCAATAACTGAGTATGATCTAGTGCAATATGAGTGATCAGGCTCAATAACGGCTGAACCACGTTGGTCGAGTCGAAGCGGCCGCCCAGGCCGACTTCGATCACCGCCAGGTCCACCTGACGCCGGGCGAACTGCTCACAGGCCATCGCGGTCAAGAACTCAAACTGGGTCGGCGGCTGGTCCAGATCATCCAGCAGAGGGGCTAAGCGGCTCACCAGCCGGGCGAAATCTTCGCGGGAGATGGGATGGCCGTCTACGGCGATGCGCTCGCGATAGCTGATCAGATGGGGTGAAGTGTAAGCTCCCACCCGCAGGCCGGCCTGCTGACATACCGAGGCGATCAAGGCCGTCACCGAGCCTTTTCCATTGGTCCCGGCGATCTGCACCGCCGGAAAAGCCTCCTGGGGCCGCCCTAGGGCGGCTAAGAGGGCCTCGGTGCGCTCCAGACCGGGCTTGACCTTGTGGAAGTTCAAGCCCGCTATGAAAGCTAACGCCTCCCGATAGTTCACGGCTCCACTCCGGCCTCCAGCAGCGCCAGATTTTCCCTCAGGCGCTCGACCCGCACCAGGAACTCCTCTTTCTTAGCGCGTTCTTTGGCAACGATGGCCGGCGGCGCCTTGGCCAGGAAGCGGGCATTGTCCAGTCGGCGCTCCGCGCCATCTAGCGCCCCCTGGGCCAGATGCAACTCCCGCCGCAGCCGCTGGCGCTCCTGGTCCAAATCAATCAGCCCTTCCAGGGGCACGAAGAGCTCGGCGTGCGAGGTCACCCGGCGCGCCGCCTGGGGAGGACGCTGCAGCTCGGCGCCGACCTGCAGCCGGTCAGCATGAGTCAGGCCACGAAAAGTCTGCCCCTGAGCATCGAGCAAGGCTGCGATCTGGGGCTGCTGGCTCAAGATCAGCACGGGGATTCGCTGGCGCGGCGCCAGGTGGAACTGCGAGCGGATGGTACGCACCGCTCCCACCAACTCTTGCAATAGTCCTAGTTGTTCTTCGGCTGCTGGATCGAGCTTGTGGGCCTCCGAGCTCGGCCAGGGTGCGATCATGATGCTGGGACCGGAGTGCGGCAGCCGCTGCCAGATCTCCTCGGTGATGAAGGGCATAATCGGGTGCAGCAGCCTGAGCGTACCCTCCAGCACCGACCAGAGCGTGTGCTGCACCGCCGCACGCCGCTCCTGATCTATCTGAGGCTGAGCCAGGGCGATCTTGGCCATCTCCAGATACCAATCGCAGTAATCGCCCCAGATGAAGTCGTAGAGCTGCCGGGCGGCCCCGTCAAACTCAAAGGACTCCAGTTTGCCGGTGACCGTCTGCACCAGGCGGGTATAGCGGCTCAGGATCCAGCGGTCGGCCAGCGAGAGCGCCGGCGCTGCCGGCTGGGGAGCTTGGTGATCGAACCCCTCCAAGTTCAGCAGCACGAAGCGGGCTGCGTTCCAGATCTTGGTATTAAAGTTGCGCACATCCTCGATCATCTTCTCCCCGAAGCGCAGGTCCTGCTGGGCCTGGGAGCAGCGCGAGACGAGCGCGAAGCGCACCGCGTCGGCGCCGTAGTCGCGCCCCTCGATCATCTCCAGCGGATCCAGGCCGGTGCCCAAGGATTTGCTCATCCGCTGGCCCTCCAGGGTCAGCACCGTGGGGCTGACGTAGACGTCGCTGAAGGGCAACTCGCCGCGAAAGTGCAGGCCGAAGATGATCATCCGCGCCACCCATAAGAACAAAATTCCCCGGTCGGTGACCAGCACATCGGTGGGATAGAAATAGTCCAGTTCCGGGGTCTCACGCGGCCAGCCTAGGGTGGCGAAGGGCCAGAGCGCAGAGCTGAACCAGGTATCGAGCACATCAGGGTCCTGATGCAACTCTTGGCCTCCGCAGCGCGGGCAGCTTGGCGGCCGGGCCTGGGAAGGGATGAGCTCGCCGCAGGCACAATACCAGATGGGAATCTGATGACCCCACCACAGTTGCCGGGAGATGCACCAGTCGTGGATGCCCTCCAGCCATTCGGCCGAGATGCGGCCCCAGCGCGGGGCATGATAACGAACTCGGCCCGCGCGGATGGCCGCCAGGGCCGGCCGGGCCAGCTCGCTCATGCGGCAGAACCACTGCTCGGAGATGCGCGGCTCGATGACCGTGTGGCAGCGGTCGCAGTGGCCCAGGCTGGTACGATAGGGCTCTACTTTCTCGATCAGACCCAACGCTTGCAGCTCTTCACCGATAACCTGACGGGCGGCAAAGCGATCCAGGCCGGCGTATTTGCCGCTCTCCGGGGTCATCTGGCCGGTTTTATCCAATATGACCGGCGTCGGCAGTCCGTGATCCTGGCCGATCTGGTAGTCGAGCGGGTCATGGCCGGGGGTGATCTTCAGGGCGCCGGTGCCAAACTCCGGGTCCACCCGGCTATCAGCGATCAGCGGCACTGGACGATCGGTGAGGGGCAGGAGCACCTTCTGACCCACCAGATCGGTGTATCGTGGGTCATCGGGATGGACGGCCACGGCCACATCGGCCGGGATGGTCTCCGGACGCGTGGTGGCGATCACCACCCCCGGTCCGCCCTCAGCTCCCTGGTAGCGCACGTACCATAGTTGCCCATCGCTTTCCTCGTGCTGTACTTCTAAGTCTGAAATGGAGGTCTGGCAGCGCGGGCACCAGTTGACCAGATATTTGCCCCGATAGATATAGCCCTCGCGGTAGAGCCGGATGAAGGCCTGTCCCACCGCCTCGGCGTAGGCCGGATCCAGGGTGAAGGTGAAGCGCTCCCAATCGCAGGAGAAGCCCATGCGTTTCAACTGACCGACGATGATTTCGCCGTACTGGGCCTTCCACTGCCAGACGCGCTCCACAAAGGCCTCACGGCCCAACTGCTCACGGGTGAGCCCCTCCCGGGCCAGTTGGCGCTCCACCACGTTTTGGGTGGCGATGCCGGCATGATCGGTGCCCGGCTGCCAGAGGGCACTCTTGCCCTGCATGCGCCGCCAGCGGATCAGCAGGTCTTGCAGCGAAAAGGTGGAGGCGTGGCCGATGTGCAGCTCCCCGGTGACGTTGGGCAAGGGCAAGGCGACGGTAAAGGGCTGCTTGGCCGGATCTACCTGACTATGGAAATAACCGTTTTGCTCCCAATAAGCGTACCAATGGGCCTCCCGCTGCTGGGGCTGATAGGTCTTAGGCAAGCTCATCTATTTATATTCCCCTCCCCTGCGTCCCGCGCGCCATAGCCAAAGCGCCGGCCCAGAGCAGAGGACGCTTGAAGGCCAATCATAGCTCATCCCCCGGCCGCTCTTCAAGGAGGCACCGGCGATTGCCGCTTGCCCGGAACGATAGCGAGGCGCGTATGGCCACGCGTCCCTACGGCTTATTGGCCCAGATACGGCCTGCGCCAATCGCGCGCGGGCAGCAGGGTCTCTTTGATGGTGCGCGGGCTCATCCAACGGGCGATGTTCAGCCAGAAGCCGGCCTTGTCATTGGTGCCCGAGCGCCGCGCCCCGCCGAAGGGCTGACGGCTCACGATCGCTCCGGTCGGTTTGTCATTGATATAGAAGTTTCCGGCGGCGAAGCGCAGTGCCCGCTCGGCTTGGACGATCGCCCCCCGGTCGCGGGCGAAGATCGAGCCGGTCAGGCCGTAAGGCGTGGCCGCCTCGCAAAGCTGCAGCGTCTGCTGATACTCATCATCGGGGTAGACATAGACGGTGAGCACCGGCCCGAAGATCTCCTCGCTGATCAGCTTGCCGCGCGGGTTCTTGGTCACGATCACTGTGGGATTGATGAACCAGCCATTGGAGGAGTCCGATTCACCGCCAGCGACGATCTGATACTCCTCCGGATGCGCTTTGGCGTAGTCTATATAAGTTATGATCTTGCGGAAAGCACCCTCGCTGATGATCGCCCCCAGGGCGACGCTCAGCTCTTCGACCGGCCCGACTTTGAGCCGGGGCAGCTCGGCCAGCATCTGTGACTTGACCTCGCCCCACAGGCTCTGGGGGACGTACATCCGGGAGGCGGCGGAGCATTTTTGCCCCTGATATTCGAAGCTGCCGCGCAGGGCGTTTACGGCCACCGTCTCAACCTCGGCCGAAGGGTGGACGAAGATAAAATCTTTACCCCCGGTTTCACCGATTATACGCGGGAAGCTATTATAGTTGGTCAGATTTTCGCTGATCTGCTGCCAAAGCCGTACTAGAGTCTCATAACTGCCGGTGAAGTGCAGCCCGGCGAAGTCGGGGTGTCGCAGCACCGTCCGGCTATGCTTGCCGGCGAAGGGCACGAATTGGATCACTCCCGCCGGCAGGCCGGCCTCCTGCAGCACCTGCATGATCCGATAGTTAGCCAAGGTTACCGAGCGTGAAGGCTTCCAGAGGGCCACATTGCCCACCAGCGCCGGAGCGGTCGGCAGATTGCCCCCGATAGAGTAGAAATTAAAGGGTGGAATGGCCAGCACGAAGCCCTCTAGGGGACGCCAGTCGAAGCGGTTGAGCTCGCCGGGCGCCTGCTCAGGCTGCTGCTGATAGAGCTGCAGCATGTAATAGGCGTTGATGCGCCAGAAGTCGACCAGCTCGGCCAGATCTATCTCGGCCTCGAAAGGCGTCTTGGACTGATTGACCATGATGGCGGCGATGTTCTCGATGTGCCGGGGACCGGCCAACAGGTCAGCCGCCCGGCGGAAAATAGCCGCACGCTGATAACCGTCGAGCGCCGCCCACTCCCGCTGGGCGGCGAGCGCTCCGGCGATGGCCTGCTCCAGCTCCGGCTCGCCGGCCAGTTGGGCGCGCGCCAGCACGCGCTGGTGATCGTGGGGACAACGCACTTGATATATCTCTCCGGTCTCCAACTGTTCGCCATTGATGATCAGGGGGATCTCTTCTGGTTGACCCTCCAGTGCTTTCAATGCTTGCTTCAGCCGGTCGCGTTCCGGCGTGCCCGGCGCATAGCTCAGAATGCGGTCCATTTCGTTGGTCGGCTTTGCCAAGGTCCATCGCGATTCCATAGTATGAGTCACCTCGAATTAGCTTAACAGAAATGGGAGCGGGGCGGCAACGCCAGACTGGATTGTGGGTTGCCCGTTGAGCGGGTAGAATTAGCTGCTTTTGCCGCCGATAGGCCAAGAAAGGAGCCTGAGACATGGAGGACCGATTTGGGTCGTGTGCCCATTTAAAAACCGCCGCCGGCACGGTGAGCTATTATCGTTTGCAGGCACTGGAGGAGCGGGGGGTGGGCGAGGTCTCGCGCCTACCCTTCTCGCTGAAAGTATTGCTGGAGGGACTACTGAGAAACTGCGATGGACATTTGATCGTGGAAGATGACGTGGCGGCCCTGGCGAGCTGGCAGCCCGGCGATGAGCCGCGCGAGCTGGCCTTCATGCCGGCGCGCGTGCTGCTGCAGGACTTCACCGGCGTGCCCTCGGTGGTAGACCTGGCCGCCTTACGCTCGGCCATGGCCCGCCTGGGCGGTGATCCGGCCAAGATCAACCCCCTGATCCCGGTGGACCTGGTGATAGACCATTCGGTGCAGGTTGACCGCTTCGGCACTCGGATGGCGTTGGCCTTCAACGCCGAACGGGAGTTCGAGCGCAACCGCGAGCGCTACGAATTCTTGCGCTGGGGTCAGGAAGCTTTTCAGCATTTTCGGGTGGTGCCGCCGGACACCGGCATCGTGCATCAGGTCAATCTGGAATATCTGGCCCAGGTGGTGCAGACCCGCGAGCGTCAAGGGGAAACCGTCGCCTTCCCCGATTCTCTGGTGGGTACCGATTCGCATACCACGATGATCAACGGTCTGGGGGTGGTCGGCTGGGGGGTGGGCGGCATCGAGGCCGAGGCGGCCATGCTGGGTCAACCGGTCTCCATTTTGACCCCCAAGGTGGTCGGCTGCAAGCTCTATGGTCGGCTGCGCGCGGGGGTCACGGCCACCGACCTGGTGCTGACCGTCACCCAACTGCTGCGTGCTCATGGCGTAGTAGGGGCGTTTGTCGAATACTATGGGCCGGGGCTCTCCGGCCTCAGCCTGCCCGACCGGGCGACCTTGGCCAACATGTCGCCCGAGTATGGCGCGACCATGGGCTATTTCCCGGTGGACACCGAGACGATCGGCTATCTGCGCAGCACCGGGCGCTCCCCGGCGCTCTGCGAGCTGGTCGAGCGCTACGCCAAGGAGCAGGGGCTCTTCCGCAGCGACGGGCTGCCTGAGCCGCGCTTCAGCGAGACCGTAGAGCTGGACATGAGCACCGTCGAGTCCAGCTTGGCCGGCCCCAAGCGGCCCCAGGACCGGGTGCCGCTGACCCGGATGAAGGAGAGCTTTCAGGCCGCGCTGCACGCCCCCACCGACCAGGGGGGCTTCGCCCTGGAGCCCGCGGCCCTGCAGCGCCAGGCTACGGTGCGCCAGGACGATCATGAGGCCACGCTTCATCATGGCTCGGTCATCATCGCGGCCATCACCAGTTGCACCAACACTTCGAACCCTTCGGTGATGATCGCCGCCGGCCTCTTGGCCAAGAAGGCGGTGGAGCGCGGGCTGCAAGTGCCCGGATATGTCAAGACCAGCTTGGCTCCCGGCTCGCGGGTGGTCGAGAGCTATCTGGCGGCGGCCGGCCTGCTGCCCTATCTGGAGAAACTGCACTTCAACATCGTCGGCTTCGGCTGCACCACTTGCATCGGCAACAGTGGACCGATCCCTGAGCCGGTGGCCCAAGCGGTCCGGCAAGGCCGACTGGTGGCCGCCGCCGTGCTGAGTGGCAACCGTAATTTCGAGGGACGGATCAATCCGCTGACCCAAGCCAACTATCTGGCCTCTCCGCCGCTGGTGATAGCCTACGCCCTGGCCGGACGGGTGGACCTGGACCTAACTCAGGAGCCGCTGGGCCATGATCCGCAGGGCCGGCCGGTTTATCTGAAAGATATCTGGCCCAGCCAGCAGGAGATCCAAGCCACGATGCAAAAAGCGCTCCGGCCGGAGATGTTCGAGCAGCAGTATTCGCAAGTCTTCAGCGGCAACGAGCGCTGGAACCAGATTCCGGTGCCGGAGGGCGATCTCTACCCCTGGGATGCCGGCTCGACCTATATTCAAGAGCCGCCCTTCTTCCAAGCGATCAGCCCGGAGCCGGAGCCACCCGCAGAGATCAGCGGTGCGCGAGTCCTGGCACTGCTGGGCGACTCGGTGACCACCGATCACATCTCGCCCGCGGGGGCGATTCCGGAAGAAAGCCCGGCCGGACGCTATCTGTTGGCGCATGGCGTGGCGCGGACAGCCTTTAATTCCTACGGCTCGCGGCGCGGCAATCATGAGATGATGATGCGGGGTACCTTCGGCAACATTCGCCTAAAGAACCTGCTGCTGCCCGGCAGCGAGGGTGGGGTGACGGTTCACCTGCCCAGCGACGAGAGGCTGAGCATCTATGAGGCTGCCATGCGTTATCGCCAGGAGGGCACGCCGCTGATCGTGCTGGCGGGGCGGGACTACGGCATGGGCTCCTCGCGCGACTGGGCGGCCAAGGGGGTGGCCCTGCTGGGGGTGAGGGCGGTGATCGCTCAGAGCTACGAGCGCATTCACCGTTCCAATCTGATCGGGGTGGGTGTGCTGCCCCTGCAGTTTGCCGAGGGTCAGTCGGTCGGCTCGTTGGGGCTGAGCGGCCGGGAGCATTTCGATGTAGCGGGTCTGGCCGAGCTCCGGCCCGGTCAGGAGCTGGAGGTGCGGGCGCGCGGCGCGGGAGGCGCTGAAACACGCTTCAGGACAATCGTGCGCATTGACTCGCCGGTGGAGTTGGACTATTACCGCCACGGAGGGATATTGCAACTGGTCCTACGCAAGCTATTGCGGGCTTAGACGACGTTCTCCTGGACCTGGGTCTCGAAAGGCTCGACCAATTTTTCCAGCTCCTCGGGACGAAGGATGGTGATGCGATGGCTGTCCAGTCGCAACCAACCTCGTTCTTGGAAGCGGCTTAAGGTGCGAATGGCAGTTTCTAAGGAGATGCCGGTCATCTGGGCCAGGTCGGCGCGAGGCATTTCCAATTGCCAGCGGCCGGCCAGGTCGTGCTGGCCGTAGGAGTGCGCCACCCGCAGCAGCAGGCGGGCCACCTTCTCCTTGCAGCTCTCATAGGAAGCTTCCAGCAAACGATCTTGGAAAGCCTGCACTTCCAAAGCCAGTTTGGCAGTCAGCCGCAGGCCGAATTGCTGGTAACGGGCCAAGAAACCCAAGAAGCGCCGCCGCTCGATCATCTTGACCTGGGTAGGCAAGAGCGCTTGGCTATAGCTGCGGTAGATGCCCTCGCCGAAGAGGCTTTCTTCGCCGAGGAACTCGCCCGGTCCGACCAATTTGAGGATCTGGCTCTTGCCGCCGGTGTTGCGCTTCATCACCTTGACAATGCCAGTACAGACGATATAGACGCCCATAGCGGGCATGCCGTCATGATAAATTGTCTCGCCCTTGGCGTATGGCAACGGACGGGAGGAGTGGACTATCTCTTCCCATTCTTGCAGTCCTTCCCTGCTCAGGCCGGCGAGCAAGTGCGAGCAGCCCTGCTCGCAGACCGGACAGAAGTGCAGCTCGTTCTCTGCCATGGTGCGAGTTCAACTCCTTCTGCGAGCATGATAGCATAAATCTTCGTGGTAGGTCAATTCGGGTGAGCATCTGGACGGGTGAGTCTTTATGGTGAGGAGGAGCTTGTCCTTATCCAAAGAAGTGGGAGAAGCACCTGGGCGCGATTCTGGTACTTTATCCATCACTACAAGGCATCCTTACCCGTTTAGGACTACCCCGTCCAGTAGGTCCGGCAACTGCTCCAGAGCGCTGATCTGGCGGTCGGGCCGATAGAGCTGCGGGTCCGGCTGCCGCTGACCGCTGTTGAGCCAGATGGCCCACCAACCGGCGCCCTTGGCGCCCGCAATGTCATCGTAGAGCGAATCCCCCACATAGGCAGACTCTTGGGGTCGGACTTCCAGCTCCTCGCTCATCTGCTGAAAGATGGCCGCCGCCGGCTTATAGATGCCCCGATCGCCGGAGACGATGATCGCCGCGAATAATGGCCCCAGTTTGAGCAGCTCGATCTTGCGCCATTGTAGCCTGGAGGGCCCATTGGTGAGCAGCCCCAGCCGAAAGCCTGACAGGCGCTCTAGCAGCCGGTGAACTCCCGGGCGCAGCTCGATGCTCTCCACCCGCCAATGGACATAATCCTCCACTATTTCGCTGGCCTGGTCGGCAGCGGCTCCGTTAGTCACGAGATAACGTTGCAAGGCCTCGGCCCAAGCGCCATAGGGGAAGACCGCTCCGGAGAAGCGCTCGGCGGCCACCCGCTCCAGCATCTGGGCATAGCCTGGCTCGGCGATGAAGTCGCGCTCCGGCCAGGTCGGGTCCGGCAGATCCCCACGTTGCACCAGCGCACGGGCCAGCGCAGCAGCGGATTCTAGGCCGGAACGGGCCAGCGTGCCATCCAGATCGAAGACAATCGCTTTCAATCCCGGGATTGGCTTTGGAGTAGGCTGCATGTTTAAATATAACGCATGGAGAAGGGAGGGTTCAACCGATGCGCATCATCGCCGGCAGTCACCGGGGGCGCAAGCTCTTGGAGCGCCAGGCCCAAGGCATTCGGCCCATGCGCGCGCAGGTGCGGGCAGCGTTATTCAATATCCTGGATCAGCGATTGCCGGGCAGCCGTTTTCTGGACCTCTTCGCCGGCACCGGCTCGGTAGGGCTGGAGGCGCTCAGCCGCGGGGTCACCCAGGCCGTTTTCATAGATTGGAGCCCCGAAGCGGTCCGGCTTATCACCGACAATCTGCGTGCCTTGGAGTTGGACGGGCGGGCGCGGGTCTATCATCAGGAGGCGCTGGCAACCTTGGCGCAACTGGAAGCTCAGCACGAACAGTTCGACCTGATCTTCATCGGGCCGCCCTACGGCAAGAACTTGGCCCACCGGGCGCTGGGCGCTTTGGGAGAATCGGCGCTTTTGCGGCGGGGCGGGCTTGTTATCGTGGAAATTTTCAAGAAAGAGGAGTTACAGGAGCAGTATGGGCAGTTGCAGCGGATAGAGTTGAGGCGCTATGGCGACAATCTGCTGGTCTTCTATGACAGATCGGCGAGCGAGGAGAAGGGTTAAATGCACCGACCGGTGCTCTTGAGCGAAGCGATCGAGCGACTGTCCGTGCGGCCCGATGGGCTCTATCTGGATGCCACCGTGGGCGCCGGTGGCCACGCCTTAGAGATCGTCAGGCGGCTGAAAACCGGTCGCCTGATCGGCCTGGATCTCGATCCGGAGGCGCTGGAGCTGGCCGGGCGAAGACTGGCTGATTATCAGGAGCGGGTCACGCTGCTCCAGGCCAACTTCCGGGATCTGGGCCGAGCGCTAGCTGAGCTGCATATCGAAAAACTCGATGGTGTGCTCTTCGATCTGGGCGTTTCCTCCATGCAGTTCGACCGCGCCGAGCGCGGCTTCAGTTTTCGCCATGACGCGCCGCTGGACATGCGCCTGGACCCTTCCGGCCCGCTTAATGCGCGGCAGTTGGTCAACGAGAGCAGCCGGGCGGAGCTGGCCCGCATCCTGTGCGAATATGGCGAGGAGCGCTACGCGGAGCGCATCGCGACCCAGATCGTGCGGGCGCGCCAGAGGGCCCCAGGGGGCATCCAGACTACCGGCCAGCTCGCCAAGCTGATCACCGAAGCCATCCCCTGGCCGGCCCGTCGCCATTTGAAAATCCATCCCGCGACGCGCAGCTTCCAGGCCCTGCGCATCGCGGTCAACGATGAGCTGGGCAACCTGCGCTTGGGGCTGGCCGCTGCGCTGGCCTGGCTCAAAATCGGAGGCGTGCTAGTAGTCATTTCCTTCCATTCGCTGGAAGACCGGATCGTAAAGCGCTTTTTGCGTGAGCAGGCACGAGGCTGTCTCTGTCCACCGGGTTTGCCTGAGTGCATCTGCGGCCACCGGCCAGCACTGGAGCTACTGTCACCGGCCAGGCCCTCGGAGGATGAAATCAGCGCAAACCCGCGTGCGCGCAGTGCTCGGCTGCGTGCCGGGAGGCGGGTGACCAACTAAGCACCCTTGACAATTTTTGCTATCTGTGCTATAAACTGATTGTTGACTCGGTGCTGTGAGGTTGAAAACCGCAGGATATGTAAGGAGGTCTTCCGGTGCGACAGGGAGGTTGGCCGGTTGGCGTAGTTTTCACGATTCTTATCTCTTGCTTGGCTTCTTTTACGGTTCAGGCAAGTGTCACTGGCAGTTTTACCATCGGTGCTGCCATTAACCCTCAGACCAACTCGATGGAGATGGTCCAGACCTTCGCCGACCTGCGCTCTCAACTGATCGTCAATTGGGAGGTCAGCGGCCTAAATGCTCAGGCCGACATCGCCGGAGGGTTCACCGGGATAGAGCATCTGGTATTCGGCAGCTCGGCCACTCTGGGAAACTTTCATCTCTCCAATCAATTGGCCTTTGCCTCGCCCTTCGCCTCGATCAGCCTGAGCAGCTTTACTTTTTTGATCCCCATCGGGCCAATTCTCTTTGTAACTGCGCGCGCCCAGGCCTCGACTCGGATCGTAGGAGTGACCCTCTCCAATTTGGCTATCTTCGAGGATGTCAACTTCAAGAATCCCTTCGCCACGTTGCCTCTGGGGCCTTTGGGCACACCGGTACTGCCCACCTATACGGCCCAATCTCAAGCCTTTCGTTTTGGAGACATCATTAGTCTACAGGGACAGATAGCCAATAGCGCGACGCTGACCATGGCCACCGGCATCGGTGCCGATCCCGGTCTGAGCCGCTGCGTCAAGGGCCGCTGCTTTTCCGGGGCCGCCGTGAGTAATAGAAACCTGGCCTTGGTGAGGGAGACCATCTCATTGCAAAATCTCACCTTAGGGCCGGTGCAGTTAGGGGCAAGTTTGACCTTCGTTCAGTCGCCGTCGGTCACCCTGGCCCTGCAATCATTGGTGGTCAGCGCGCAGTTCACTATACAGTCGCTGGGCCGGGTCTCCGCCAGCTTCACTTCCAAGCTGGACAATCTGGTCAGCTTGGCCTCGATCAGCTTGGTGACCAACTCGCCTCCGATCACGATCAGCACCAGCTTCACGCCGGCCTTGGCCATCTCCAGCACCTCGGTGTCGGGCAGTTTCAACTTGAGCCCTGTCAGCTCGGTCAACCTGCAAGCCAGTTGGACGCCGACGAGCGGCTTGACAGGTGAGAGCGTTTCTTTCTTCATCTCGCTGCCCGCAGGGGTGAGCTTCACGACAGGGATCAGCAGCAGCCCCTCGGGGCCATTACTCTTGACCGCTACGGTGAACGCCCAGCTCAGCTCTGTGCTCAGTTTTTATGGTGGGGTGACGATTCTTCCCACCCCGGCCACCACACAGGTCAATGCGGCGATGACCTATCGTTTCTAGGCTCATCGTAGGATAGGAGTATGTTGGTGATGTTCTGAAATGATCTAAATGCAGGTGGAAGGAGGAGGGTGGTTCTGGATGACGAAGGTCGAGAGATTTCAGGCAGGTAAGGGATTGATCTTTGCTCTGGTGCTTTTGTCCTTTATTTCAGTAGGCTTTACGGCACAAGCAGTCAATGCTACCACAACGGCAGTGAGCTGTGTACCGAACCCTGTCGTTGTTGGTCAGACGTCCACCTGCACTGCGACTGTCACCGATACTGGCACGTCACCTACGCCTCCGACAGGTACTATCACTTTCTCCAGTTCGGGCACAGGCAGCTTTAGTCCCGGCAACACTTGTACTCTTAGCGGGACAGGGGCTTCTACCAATTGCAGCGTGGACTACATTCCCAGCAGTGTGGGAACGGGCACCCATACGATCACCGCGAGTTATCCTAGTGACACGGGCCACTCCAGCAGCAGCGGGAATACTCCTCTCACGGTGAGCAAGGCCGACACCACTACGACGGTGAACTCCTCGGCCAACCCCTCGGTCTTCGGCCAGTCGGTGACCTTTACCGCCACCGTGGCTCCGGTGTCACCTGGGACAGGCACGCCCGGTGGCACAGTGACTTTCAAGAATGGCGGCACCACGTTAGGAACCGGCACTTTAAGCGGAGGGCAAGCGAGCTTCAGCACTTCGGCGCTCTCGGTGGGCACGCATACGATCACCGCCGATTACGCTGGTGACGCCAACTTCAATCTCAGCTCCGGCACGCTCAGCGGTGGTCAGGTTGTCAGCAAGGCCGACACCACTACGACGATGAGCTCTTCAGCTAACCCCTCGGTCTTCGGCCAATCGGTGACCTTTACCGCCACCGTAGCAGCAGTAGCACCTGGGGCAGGCACACCCAGCGGCACCGTGACTTTCAAAGATGGGACGACCACACTGGGCACCGGTACGCTCAACGGATCTGGACAAGCTACTTTCGGCATCTCATCGCTCTCGGTGGGCACGCATACGATCACCGCCGATTACGGTGGAGATGCCAACTTCAATCTCAGCTCCGGCACGCTCAGCGGTGGCCAGACCGTCAATAAGGCCGATACCACTACGACAGTGAGCTCCTCGGCCAACCCCTCGGTCTTCGGCCAATCGGTGACCTTTACCGCCACCGTAGCGCCGGTGTTGCCCGGTGCAGGCACGCCCACGGGAACGGTTACGTTCAAGGATGGGGCGACTACGTTAGGAACAGGCACACTTAACGGATCCGGACAAGCTACTTTCAGCACTTCGGCGCTCTCGGTGAGCAATCACGCGATCACCGCCGATTACGCCGGGGATGCCAACTTCAATCTCAGCTCTGGCACACTCAGCGGTGGTCAGACCGTCAACAAGGCCAACACCACTACGACAATTACCTCCGACACGCCCGACCCCACAGTGACCGGAGAGGGCTATACGGCCAGCTTCACCGTCACGGCCAACGCACCCGGTGCGGGCACGCCCAGCGGGAACGTCACCGTATCCGACGGGACCGACACGTGCGTGGCCACCGTCACTGTAGGCAGTTGCACCTTGACCTCGACCACCGCCGGGGCCAAGACGCTAACAGCCACCTATGCTGAGGACGCCAACTTCAACGGCAGCGCCTCAGCTGGGGTCTCACACACGGTTAATAAGGCCAATACCACCACAGCGATCACCTCTGACACTCCTGATCCTTCCACGGCCGGACAGACCGTGACGGTCAACTTCACCGTCAGTGTGACCTCCCCCGGCAGCGGCACGCCCACCGGGAACGTGACCGTCTCCGACGGGACCGACACTTGCGTGGCGACAGTCGCCGTGGGTAGTTGTACCTTGATCTCGACCACCGCCGGGGCCAAGACCCTCACCGCCACCTACGCCGGGGACGCCAACTTCAACGGGAGCGTCTCGGTTGGGGTCTCACACACGGTGAACAAGGCCAACACCACCACAGCGATCACCTCCGACACTCCTGATCCCTCGACCGCTGGTCAGGCCGTGACGGTCAACTTCACCGTCAGTGTGACTTCCCCCGGCAGCGGGACGCCCACCGCGAACGTCACCGTTTCCGTGAGCGATGGTAGTGGAGCGACTTGTGTGGGAACGGTGGCCGCAGGCACCTGTACCATCACGTTGACGAAGGCGGGCAATCCAAATTTGACGGCGACCTACGCGGGGGACACGAACTTCAACGGCAGCGCTTCAGCCAATGAGCTCCACACGGTGAACCCGGCTATTGTAGTGGGCGCGCCGACCCTGGGTACTCCATTCTCCGCGCCGAATTTCGTGACCTCGGCCACCGGACTGACCAGCGCCATCTCCGGCAGTCTGAACACCAGCAGTTGCAGAGTCTCGGTGGACGGCTCAGCCTTCGCCGCGCTCAGCGGAACCTGTGCGACTCCCACGACCAGCACGACCATCGGGGCTGCCTTTACGGCTACCGGCGTCTCAGTCGGCGATGGAGCGCATACGGTGCGCATCCAGGCCGATGATACCTTCGGCAATACGGTGACCTCCTCGACGACTTCGTTTACGCTGGACGACACGGCTCCGGACAGTTACGCTGAGACCTTGGGTTCTCCCAACTTCACTTCAGGCAGTACAATCTTCGTTAAGTCCGCGACGAACATCTCGGTTGGCGGGAACGACGGCACAGGCTCGGGCATTGCTAGCTGCACTAAGGCGATTGATGGAGGCGCGCCGGCTGCCTATACCCTAGGAAGCAACTTTAACCTGCCGGCATCGGACGTAGCTCACACCTATGACATCGTCTGCACCGACAATTTGGGTAATGTCTCTCCTGCGTTCAGCCGCACCCGCACGGTGGATGACACCGCCCCGGATAACTACGCCGAAGTGCTGGGGTCACCCAACTTCACGGGAGGCGGCATCACCTACGTCAGGTCAACCACTAATATTTCGGTCAATGCCGACGACGGCACAGGCTCGGGCATCGCCAGTTGTCAGCTCCAGATTGCCGGAGGGAGCTTCAGCAGCTATGGAACAGTCTCGGGAACTCCGGGGGCCTTGACCGGAACGAACTTCGATCTGCCTGCTTCCGATGGAGCCAAGTCCTATGACGTCAACTGTACTGACCAACTGGGGAATACCTCTGGAGACTTCAGCAAGACCCGCACCGTTGACGACACCCCGCCGGGCAACTATGCCGAAGTGCTGGGCTCACCTAACTTCACCGGAGGTGGCATCACCTACGTCAAGTCAACTACCAATATTTCGGTCAACGCCGACGACGGCACAGGCTCAGGCATCGCCAGTTGCCAGCTCCAGATCAACGGCGGGGGGGTCAACAACTATAGCACAGTCTCTGGGACCCCAGGGGTGCTAACCGGAACGAACTTCAACCTGCCTGCACTAGACGGTCCCAAGTCTTATAACGTCAATTGCACCGACCAGTTGGGCAATACATCCACGAACTTTAGTAACAGCCGCACTGTGGATGACACCCCGCCCACAATCGCTTCTCCTCGTCACCAGAATACCACCTGTTTCCCCACGGCCGCTTGCGCCGGAGCTAATGAGACCATTGTGGCCGGCACCTTCGTTAAGGCCAACAATCAGGCTTCGGTGACGTCGGTCTACCCCTCCGTACCCGCCAGCACCTTCGATTATCCCTCCATCGTGGACCCGATGGCCGGGACTAATCCGGGAAGCGGACTGGCCAACTGTACTCTCTCCGGCACCCAACAGAACGGAACCTATACACAAGGGGCAAACTTCAACATTGACGGTCCCGATGGGGCAGATACATTCAGTCTTTCCTGCGACGACCACCTGGGCAACAACTCGGTCAAAGATTCTCCGAGTGTTAATGTGGACGACACACCACCGGTCATCCCGAATAACTTGAGCCACGACAATACGACCTGCTGGCCCTTCTCTGCCTGTTCTGCTGGCTCCGAGATCGTTGTCGCCGGCACTTGGGTGAAGGCGAAAGATAGAGCACCCTTCACACCGAGTAACCCACTCTTGCCGTCGTATCCCAATTTCATTCCCAAGTCCACCTTCCAGTGGAAACAGACCGATGCCGGAGGCACGATCACAGACCCCACAGCAAACCCAGCAAGCGGCTTGCGCGACTGTGTGCTGACCGGGGGCACCACCCAGGATAATGCGATCGTCAGCCCTCCGTTCGCAGGCGTATTCAGTGCCACGCTGGGCGATGGCTCACGGACTTTCAGGGACAACTGCCGGGATAACTTGGGCAATCAGGCCTTCACCAACGGGGCAACGGTTAACGTGGATGATACGCCGCCTATTGCTATTTTCACCTCCAACGGCCCCCGCTTCGACGCGCCTGATGGGGTTATCTTCGTCGAGTCCAATACGCTCATCAACGTCATTCTGGCCGATGGAGGTGTCGGCGTAGATCTAGCTGGCATCGGCGGCCCACCGGCAGACACCGGCCCGACCAATCCCGCTTGCCGGCAGAATGTAGACCAGGATCCCGCACTCACCCAGCCTTGCCAGACCCTCTTTAGTTTCCCGCCACCCGATCAGGATCACAGCGTCTGGACGATCAGACCGGACCTGCTGGGCAACGTGGCCGAGTCCCGCTTCCCCTTCGTCGTGGACGACACCGCCCCCCAGATCAAGATCAGCACGCCGGTCAAACAAGCGCAATACCTGCTAAATTCGGTCGTCCTAGCCGATTGGAAGGTGAGCGATAATATCTCCTTCTTCAACGATCAGCAGGATTCGACCTTCAACCCCGGCCTCGATAAGCGCGGTTCAGGCATCCGCTCTCTCGTCGCCACCACGCCCAGCGGCCAGCCCATCAATACCCAAACCGTCGGAGCCAAGAGCTTCAGCATCATCGCCACCGATAACTTGGGCCACCAGAACGCGGTGCTGATCACCTATAACGTTGTCTACAAGTTCGATCTGGCCGCTAACTTGGCCAAAGAGCTCAAAAACGGCGCCTTCCAGGCCGGCGAGACCATCCCGCTGCGCTTCACCCTGGGAGATGCCAACGACGTGCCGACGACGGGCCTCAAGCCGCTGATCTCGCTAATCGGGTCTTCGGGGAAGAAAATCACCCTAAGCAACGATGAGGCGGCGTTCAACGAGAAGCTGGGCAGCTATGAGTTCGACTTGGACACGGCCAGCTTAGGGTTGCCTCCGGACACCTATCAGCTCTGGATCCAACCGGGCGATGGCACCACTCACAAGATCACCTTGGTGCTGAGATAGCCCCCCAACCTTGACTGGATAATCGCTGTCGGTTGGTGGAATGAACGCTCACCTTACAATGCCAACCCATTTCTGCTAAGTTAGCCTCTGCCGACAAGTGTATCAGGGAACGGGGGCCAACGGGGGGATGATCGCCCTTGTCCTGTGCCGGAGCGGGCGTTAAACTGCCGCCACGCCCATGATGATTTTGATTCGCTTTACCAGTGATATTACTACTAAGGCCAAGCCGACCCGTCGGCGCTTTCTGCGTCGCCTGGCTAACAATATCGCCGCCGCGCTGGAAGCGGCCGGCATTGTCTATACGCTGCGGCAAGAATGGAGCCGGTTTTTTCTCCAGAGCTCGGACGAGCGTGTCCCCCAGATATTGCAGACCGTCTTTGGCATCACCTCGCTCTCGCCGGTGCAGTGCTTCCCGCTGGGAGATCTCACTGATCTAGTCCGGCGCAGCACGAAGATTTTTCACGAACAGATCAGGGATAAACGCTTCGCCGTGCGGGCGCGGCGTGGCGACCGCACCCCAAGCAACTTCAACTCGCTCGATATCGAACGCGCCCTGGGCGCGGCCTTGCTGCCCTACGCCGAACGGGTTGATCTCTCCCATCCGGAGGTGACGGCTCAGGTGGAGCTGCGTGACGGTCAGGCCTATTGCTTCACCGATGCGCTGCGGGGGCCCGGTGGTCTGCCGCTAGGGACGGCCGGGCGAGCGGTCGCCCTGGTCTCCGGCGGCTTCGATTCGGCAGTCGCCGCCTGGAAGCTGCTCAAGCGCGGCGTCACCCTGGACTTCGTCACCTGCAATCTGGGCGGCGCGGCTCAGCGGCAGAGCACCCTGCGGGTGCTCAAATTCCTGACTGAGCGCTGGACCCACGGCACCCGACCCCGGCTATATCTCCTTGACTTCGCCCCGGTGGTGCGCGACCTACAGGCCAACTGCGCAGAACGCTACTGGCAGGTGCTGCTCAAGCGGCTGATGCTGCGCGCCGCCGAACGAATCGCCAGGGAGCGCGGTGCTTTAGGAATCGTCACCGGCGAGGCGATCGGCCAGGTCTCCTCGCAGACGCTGGCCAACCTGAAAGTCATCTCCCAGACCACCAATTGGCCGCTGCTGCGCCCGCTGCTGGGTGATGACAAGCAGGAGATCATGGACACCGCCCGCCGCATTGGCACCTACGAACTCTCGGCGGCGGTGAAAGAGTATTGTGCCCTGACGCTGCACCACCCGGCCACCGGGGCCGGCCTGCGCGCCGTGCTCACTGAAGAGGCCAAGCTGGACCCGGCCGCGCTGCAGCGGGCACTGGAGGGACGCCAGTTGCTCGATCTGGTGAGCGTAGATCCGGATGAGCTGGCTAGCCCCGGCCTACAAATCGCCGAGATACCCGCAGGGGCCGAGGTGATTGACCTACGCGACCCAGGTGCTTTTCAGCGTTGGCACTATCCCGGTGCGCGGCAGATGGATTTCCTGATGGCGCTTAAAGACATCTCCCGCTTCGACCGCGACCGTAGCTACGTCTTCTACTGCCAACTGGGGCTGAAGAGCGGCCAGTTGGCCGAAGAGTTGCAGCAAGCCGGCTATCAAGCCTACAGCTTCAAGGGCGGGCTGCGGGCCTTGCAGCGCTATGTGCAGGCTCAGGGCTAGGGCCGGTTCGTCGCAGCAGCAGCCAGCCGACGCATACCAGTGCCGAGGACAGGGCGAAGGCGGCGATATAGCTGAAATCGGCCACAAAGCCTCCCAGCAGCGAGCCAACGATGCTGCCGCTGCCGGCGAGCGCATTGTAGATGCCCAGCGCCTGACCGCGAATGCCCAGCCGGGCCAGCTTGGAGACGGTCGAGACGGTGGTCACATTGATGAAGGCCCAGCTCAGGCCGGTCAAGAAGAAGAACAGCGGCACCAAGATCAGCACCAGCGTGTGATTGCCGCTGACCGCGGTCAATACCAGGCCGGCGGTCACGAAGGTGGCGGCGCGCACCAGCAGAAAGACCGATTGCAGACCGCGATTGCCCCGCCGCTGGGCCAACTGACCGGCACGCAGATTAAAATAGGCACTGGTGCCATAGTGCACGATGTAGAGCGCGAAGATCTCCGCGGTGTGCAGGTGTAGCACGTTGCGGAGAAAGAGGGGAAAGGGCACGAAAAACGTGAGAAAGCCGATGAAGCAGACGACTACGCCTTGATAGTAGCGGGTCAGCTCCGGGCCAAAACCGTTCTCCCCGCGGATGATCTCGCGGATGCGGCGCAGATCGGGAATGTGATATAGCTGGGTCGGGGCGAACTTGAACCGTTCCCAGAGCTGACCGGCGGCCAGGGTCAGCCCCTCGAAGCGCCGTTCGGCCAGGCGTCTCCTGCGGATGGGTCGCTCCACGATCCAGCGGGCTCCTAGCAGTGCCCCACCCAGGGCGATCACGGCCAGCAGGAAGAAGAAGCCGCGCATCCCCGCTGCCGGCGAGCCGAAGAGTGGGCTGACCCAGGAGGTCCAGAGCGTCCCCAGCAGCAGGCCGGAGACCCAGCCGGTGCCCGCCTTGCGGTTGAAGGCCCCGATGCGTAGCTCCCAGTCTTGAGCTTCGATGCGCTGGATGGCCAGCAGGGTGGAGACCGCCGCGACGGCCATCCAACTGGCCCCCAGTAGGGCATTAAAAAGAGTCAACTGGTCCAGCGAGCGGGAGAGGCCCATGCCGACCATGCCCAGCGACAGACCGACAAAACCCAGCACCGCGAAGGGCTTAAGTCGCTGCAACCGGTCGGAGAGCCAGCCCCAAAAGATGCTGGCCGGCACGCCCACAAGGCTGGCCATGCCGGTGATCAGCCCCACTTGGCCCACGCTGGCCCCCAACGCTCCGGCGGCGAAGAGCGGGATCAGCAGCGA
>ENA-ORDP01000599-ORDP01000599.1-marine-sediment-metagenome-genome-assembly--contig:-NODE-599-length-22794-cov-7.933111_pt1 | contig 22794 bp, 19 predicted proteins | sample MGYA00248627_ERZ508539 | MGnify/ENA primary metagenome ERZ508539 (study PRJEB26208, sample SAMN05571518) | marine sediment metagenome | biome: deep sea; feature: Hydrothermal vent; material... | reverse complement strand
CCCCACTGGATCAACTGCTTATGATTCCTGACTACAAAAACGAAGAATGTGCCATGGATAACCAATTGAATTTGTTCGATTTAACGTTGGGACAGTAGTGAATTTATTCATAACATTAAGAGCGGACCAAGCAGTACAGTACACCCCATAAATTCACCGCGTTAAGCCAAAAGTTTATATCAAATTAATAGCTGATTATCACACAAATGCCGACAATCAATATACTGCAAACATATTATAAAGATGAACAAATTAGCAGACTTGACAGTGCCTTTACACCATACAATGTAACCCAAAACCATGCTCCACACCTACGTGAATTTCCGCTTTATTTCGACCTCTTCAGAGACAATAAACATAAGGAGAATGATTATACAGGAATATTCTCTTATAAATTCAATATAAAAGCTAAAATATCCGGGGAAACTTTCATATCATTTGTCCGTAATAATCCTGGCTTTGACGCATATTTCATAAATCCTTACCCTCAATTGTCCTACCTTTCGTACAATATATGGGAGCAAGGTGAATATTTTCATCCCGGCATTAAAAAACTGTCAGATCGACTATTTTCACAATCCAAATACCCTGCCAGAACCAACACTCATGGGCGCGATACGCATGAATGCCTGATATATTCCAATTACTGGATTGGAAATGATAAATTCTGGGATCGGTATATTAGTTTTTTACTAAAAATGCATGAAGCAACTTCTGTTTCTAAGCCGAAAGATACCAACCCCTATTTAAAAGAAACGCCTTACATTAATCCTGCACCAATGTATCCATTCATCTTTGAAAGACTATTTACAACATTTATAAAAAATGAAGCCGACTTGAAATATCTGCCTTATCCCCACACACATGAAGAAATTAGGGCTTGCTGTAATTCTGTTGCCGAGCTCGCAATATATGACAACATTCATGAAACAATAGACTGCTGGGACTCAGAAAAGAGTTACAACAGTGAACGTAGGGCCGTGTTCATGTCACTATTAAGTAGTACCGCCGAGTATGAGAAGCTAATGTCAAAATTAGGCACGCACCCTTTTATTTAACTGAAGTTTCACCGAAATTTTTTTTGCCTGTTGTCCTGAGCATCAAACCACCTCAGCGGGCCTCTAGCGAGTTGGGACAATAAAATACCCAATATTGATCATGACGACCGAAGAATTGAATGAAGGATAGTGTCATCCGCCTGTGTCAATACCTCATAAGCGCGAGATCTGCAAGCTCCTATCAACTTCATCCTGATTTGATCATTTGTGTACATTTCACAGATCTCTGAACATGCCTCGTCCAGTAAACTAAACTCTACAGCAGCTCCAGCTCCAACCTCACTTGCAGCCGTCCCAGAGCACACAAAAACTGGCAACCCCAAATACATAGCCTCTAATACAGGAATGCAGAAGCCCTCATGCCCACTAACGGATAACAATAAACTTGCTTGCTGAAAATGGTCTAATAGGTCTGCATCGTCCAGAACACCCAGAAAATCAACATGACCACCAACACCTAGCTCGAAAGCACGCTGTTTCAAAAATACTGAATAACCATTGTTTTGGACACTACCAACTATCCATAGACGTGCATCTAGCCCCTGTTGACGAACAAGAAAAAGAATTTCTATCGCATCCTCTACGTTCTTGTGTGGTGCCACTCGCCCAACGACTAAAATAGTTAACACATGATCAGGGCTTTTTCGAGGAAATGAATCACACTGAAATATTGGCATATCGACCGAAATTGGCGGTACTATCTTGATATCATCTGAACAGACATATTCAGTCAGCGTATCAGCAGTGTATCTAGAATTCGCCATCAGCAGGTCGAATTCTTTTAATAACGGAAACTGATCAACCGACATCGCACACAGGTCAGCTGTAATTGGCTCAAATTTCCGAAGCAATTCACTGGGTGTCACCCCATGAAAGTAGCAAATCTTTCGTCCAGGTAAATCAAGTAACCGTTCCAACAGGGGGTCATATATAGAGTAACTTACCAGAAGCGTATCTTTGGATCCAATGTCATCAAAAAGCTTCTCGATTGGTAGTACATCTCCAGAATATCGCTGTGCATAGGCCAAAGCCTCCAAGCCAAGTCGTTTAGCGGAACGAACGAGTCCTAGGCAATAATTGCCTACAGCATCACCAGGGAATATATCTGGGGCAACAATAAGAAGTTGATTCATTTTGCATTCACAAAGTGTAAATTAATTGTCTTCTGTCTTCCCGAAAGACCGGGATCTTACAACGGTTACCGGGGCTGAAATCGAGCACACCATGTACAAACTGAATCACCGACCCAGGAGGTCGCTGGGTTTTCGGACACCTCACGTGGTATTCTTTAATATCAATACTTCGTTAACCGTTGCACTTCAAAGTTGAATCCACATGCGCGACCAAGCTTTTCTATAGCAACCGATAACGCTTAGAGAAATTATTGAAGATCATCCGGTGAATTGTTGTAAGTAACGACTCCTATGCTAATTTTCATACACCTCTCAATTCTTATGTAAAGAGCTAAGAAACCTCATCAGTAACCACTCATGCAATATGCTTGTATAAGTCGATTAATGCCCCAGTTGTTTTTCTCCACAAAAATTTCCCTGGAGAAATATTTTTTTTCATCGCTATGCAAGTATCACTATTTTCCATCAAAATATTTTTTATCGCATCAGATAAAAAATTAATAGATCCTGGATCGATATAATCTGCGCTTTCTCCAAAATATTCCCTGCAAGAACCCTCCCTGGTTACTAATAATCTTGCGCCTTGTGCTGCTGCTTCCAATGCAGCAAGTCCGGGCGTTTCCAGCATACTTGGAAGACAGAAAACGTCACAGGCCGAATATGCTGAAAGCATAATTTCATCCTGCGCCATTGGTCCCAAGAAAACAACTTGACTCCCGCCTTCATCCAATACCACCCTCGAATATTCGATATCTCTCTGATGACCAATAAGAACAATCTTGATACTTGGGAAATTCTTCATTGCACGTACGAGCGTCAACTGATTTTTACGCGGCTCTATATTACCAACATTTAGAATAAAAGGCCCATGAATACCAAAGCGGTTACGAAATACTCCTGGTGACACAGGCTTAAGAAACAGGTCATCTATACCATTATATACTGTAATAAACTTTTCCCTTGGCAAACCCAAAACCTCGGATAACGTTTCACACTCTATATCTGAGTTGGCAACAACTTTATCCGCTAAATCCAGTTGAGCACGGATCTCATCCACAGGGTACAGATGTTTACTCTCTTCGGTAATCCAAAGACTGGAGGATACAACCAACGGCAATCCTAATTGTTTTACAAAATTGCAAAAATGAATCGAACCACCAACACAAGAAAAATAATGTACGATGTCGTGTTCCAAAAAACGTGGATTCCACGGGTCAAACAATGTCACATCCACCCCGTACGCTGGTAAGTGCTTTTGGTAGGCCCGAAGCTGCATCTCGCCACCACCGGGAGTATGAAATGCCATTGGATAGGTGGCGAACAAAACCTTCATCAGGCAGCCACCAATAATTGCACCTGCTTAAGCATGTTTGCGGTACGCCCTTCCCAGGTGTTGTCTGCAACGAACCGATCAGCCTCATCGTCTGTTAATCGTCCGCGCTTAAGTTGGCGTTCCACAGCAGCAACAAATTCTGCAGAATTCCCCGCAGTTTCCAGGCCATTGCAGGCCTGTTCTGTAAATGCCAATGGCGTTGCCACAACGGGTAGACCCGCTGCAAGGTATTCAAAGTACTTCATCGGGAACATGGACCGGGTGTAATCATTCAGTAACGTCGGTAATAGACCAACCTGCATCCCACGTAAATAGATCGGCAGCCGCTGATAGGATCGGTACCCAACAAAATGTGTATTGGATAATTCCTTTAAGCGTGATATCCACTCGCTTTGCTGTCCCTCGCGCTCCTCGCCAATAAATACCCATTGGAAATCCGGCCTCAACTTTGCTGCGTTCAGTAATAGCTCGAAGTCCACTTTGAAATCTGAAAGTACACCATGATAAACGAGGCGTGGCTCACATATTTTTTCCAAATCCGCTGGTAGCGGACCCTGTCTTCTCGCCTCACTAAAATGCGCGGCATCCACCACGTTAGGATAATAATAGGTATTTGGGTTGTATTGCTCACAGCGCTCCTTGAGCGACTGTGCCGTGACAAAAATAATCTGGCAATTCCTGAGTAACTCAACTTCGGCCTGATAGTACACGTTAGCATTTACACCGGGCACAGCGGCCAAATCGTCAACACAGTGAAAAACGACCGGCCCATGCTTGAACCGTTCGATCGCATTCATCATAAATGGATGATATGTCCAGACGAGTGGTTGCTGAAAGTGATACGTTCTGACGAAACGCCCAATGGCCAACTGTAAAAGACGGCGGTTGAACCAACGCCCCAATGGCTTGTGATGAATAGCTGGAATAACAAGCGGTGAGAGGACCCAGATGTTTTGACTTCGCGCCGGTGCCCCCAGGATCAGAGAGCGGAGCCCGCGCCAGAGTCTCTGCCACAAGCGCGACCAATCGCGATTACTGTTCATCTTTGGCGTCCGCAGACCCACACTTTCTATATATAATACCCGCCAGCCAAACTCTGCCAGAACACATGCAGTATGTTGCTTATTCGTCCAGTATGGCTCATCCCAGTCGGCAGTAGAAAATAATATACAGTCGCCGACGGAACTCACCGCATCTCTATTTACCATTAAACGCCTCTACTTCACCGCCTAGCAGGGCCGACAGGATCCGCTCTGAAGATCGTCAATCTCCATAGGGATGGACTCGATGCTTTAACCGAATAAATCTCGTGTCATTCCTATAACACAAGAAAACTTTGAATAATTGATATTGATTGGTAGTGCTGTTGTGATTTTGAAAAAATCTGCATCCTTGCGCTTCATAAAAAACAACCTACGTTATCCATGTGTATTAGTAACTTTTCCATTAATTGACCGCTCAAACAATTCAAGTGCACTCAAGCCACTATTCTCAATAATATCCTTGTCACATACAGTTCTTACTGAGTCCAAATCACACAATGCACTACTCTTCGCACGATCATCAAAACCTTTGGCAGTGCAATTAGCGATCATATCAATATACAAATTGCCATACTCAGCTTTCATTTTCTCAAGTGAGTCAAGGGGTGTTGAACACAGAATCTCACGTTTTTCATCTATTAATGCCCTGTCTGACTCAAGCTGTTCTAGCAAGCTACAAATCTCTTCTGGTGACTCAAAATCCACAATCCAGCCAGCGCCGTTTTTTTCAACTCGTTCTGCCAATGCACCAAGATTGGTCACAATTGGCGGTATACCTGCAATAAATGTCTCCGACAATGTATATGAAAACGTTTCTGGCCAGGTTGATAGCAACAATACGACATCGATATTATTACCTCTAAGCAACTCATAAATACTTGATCGATTATATGACCCAATGTTTATCAACTTGTCGTTTACTAGCGTGCCATCACCAAAATGATAAAATTTAAATCGCTTGGAATCTGAGTTTTTCAGTATATGCTTATATAGCAACTCGCCTTTATGCTTTAGCATTGTCCCTAAAATACCCACCCTGAGCTCTTTGTTCGAAGCAGCAACTTCTCCCTCTTCATGCCTCAGAGATATACCGTGCGCTATTACACGGCATAATTTAGGCTTAATATCATAAAATGAAGAGAACAGCTCTCTACACGAATTTGAAGGAAACACATACTGACAAATTATATCCTTCACCTTTAAAAATTCACTACGCCACTTGTAGAGTGATGCCTTATTAAACTTTGTATAATTAATGTACGGATGCCCCCGTAAACATTCCTCATCCTCTTGTCCATATTCACACAAATGACAAAATTTTCCATTTTTATCTACAAGATGAAATGTAGGACATATGTAAAAATAATCATGAACTGTATATACCACAGGAATATTTAATTCACGAGCCGCATGAAATATATCAAAAGAATGGCTTAGGGTAATATTCACATGAACCAGATCAATATCATAAGCCTGCAATATCAACTTAATTACATTCTTATAGCTATCATTGCTTATCTCCAATAACCCTATACGCGATGACAAGCTATAGCACATTGCTTCTTCATCACATTCGGGATATCCAATCACCACTTTTCCAAGAGAACTTTTTAGAGTAAAAAGGTTATATTGTTCACTTAATATATATTGCAGATCAGAAATATATACCGGGATACCACCACCCCATGAATGAGTTACATGCAGTATATTTTTTAACTTATTATCCACAATATACCTACATATAATTAATTTCTCTGCAAAATCATATCATTTTACACTACTGTCCGGTTAAGTTTTCAAACAAATTCAGCTGGTTACTCATGGCACACTCTTCGGTTTTGTAATCACAGTTTGCAAGCATCTGTTCCAAAGGAACTTTCTCGAAAAGTGTGAGGCTCAGAATCTGTAATATTGTGTAAAGATCGGTGCTGAGATTGAGGCGCTTTTTGATGATGGCGACCAACACATAAACGGAGATGGCAATCCATATCTGAACAATGGTCTGGTCGCACTTCACGCCGCTCGATTTGTCCACCGGCCTGGAATAGCGGCGTTGGTACCGGGTGTTGGACTTGGCGCAGATGACAAAGAAGGCGCCGGCTTCGGGCAACAAAATATCCAGGACATTGACATCGTGTAGTTTGCCATCGGAGATATGAATAAAGGTCGAGATATCGCCCCGCAGATCCAGTGGTGTATGAAGTTTGACGGCAGATTTTGTGAAACGGAACAGCGCCCAGGGAAATACCGAAAGACATAGATCGATGGTTGATGCATCGAGTGCGTAAACGGTGTTGTCGAGTTCTATCCCTAAGTCTTCTTCGGCATACAGAGGTCGTGCAATTCGGATCAGGGCTTGAGCAAAGTCTGCATAGATACGCCAGTCGCGTTGCTCGTTGGCGTCGGAGAGTGTGCTGCGCACGACCTTGGAACGGATACCCATGTGATAAAGCTTGCCTTGATGTGCGCACAAACAGGCTTCGATATCTCGAAGGCTTCCCCGATAGGTAAGCTGCGCGAACGCCATGCTGAAGTACTGGTCTAGACAACGGAACCGTTTTACATATCGCTCGCCCTGGTAGCGTTGCACGCAACGCCGGAACGTATGCATTAAAGATATTAATTCTACTAAAAACCTTGAAATTGATAGAACTATATTTTGATTTTTCTAAGGACATAAGCATCTTGATGACCCCACCAATATCCTTCTTCATAAAAACACAACTCTACTCCTTCTATTTTTTCCACTTCTGCTTTTACGTATTTTTCAAGCGTGACAGTCATACCATAATCTTCCCCGTCCAGATCATGCTGCTCACTTTCTGGTTTAAACCAGAAGCCATCTTCATCAATAACTGGATTATTAACACTTCCTCTACTTACTTCACCATGTGTAGTAAAAATCAATACTCCATTATCTTTAAGATTATTAATTAATGATAACAACCATCGACTCCATGTCTTTTTTGGAATATGTGTAAAAAATGAAAGAGCAAATATAGCGTCATATTTTTCTGATAAAACTAGAGATTCAGGGGTGGTGTTAGACAACTCAGCATTTACAAATAATTTTTCCTTTGTAAAATCAACAGCTTTTTTATGGATATCACACGCAGTTACATCCACATCTGGCAAAATATTTTTAAAATGTCTAGTCACCGCGCCAAAACCCGAAGCGAATTCAAGCAGTTTTAGAGGGCCACTATCAAGTTTGCAATATTTATCCATAAGTAGCGAAAGCTTTTTTGCCGATTCTAATCCTTGTCTAAAATAAAAACCGACGGCATCATCAACACTGTGGAAACACTCATGACTTATACAAAATTGAAAAATGAAATCTTCGGAGTGTACCAGCTCCGACACATTAAACACCTTAGCTTCAGTGTTACATTTCATTTCAATTTCATTTAAACTTTTATTTTCTGTTACATTCATATTTACACCTTAGACTACCTAATAATAAATCTCACCAAAATATATTTAATTTTCATTTTTTACACAAGCGTACACATCCTGATGACTATCCCAACCTCTCTCAAGACACATTAATAACTGTAGATTTGATTGTGACTCTATCTGCTTAATTACATTTGAAGGAACCGAAAGTGTTATTCCGTAATCATCAGAATGGTAATAATTACTAAAGCCGAACCCTTCGTTTTCATAGTCATTTAGCAAATTATTAATTTTTTCGTCCGTCTCAAGACCATACGTTGATTCTTTATTTCGCAGTAAAGAGGCAGAATAACGACCTTGTGTCGTAAACAAAAGAATACCACCTGGATTCAGCAATTTATTAAAGAAGCCGAGGAATTTCTTCCACTGACTCTTATCCAGATGCGTCAATAAAGAGCCTACCCATATCAGGTCATAAGTTTCGTTCAAATTCACGTTGTCTAAATTCTTGTCAGAATATACTGCCCTTGACCCGAATTGTTCTTCACAAAAATCAACTCCTTCCTGCACAAGATCACAGCCTGTTATGGCAGCTGTCGGGAACGCCACCTTCAATATTCTGAGCACACGCCCGAAACCACATGGAAAATCAAGAATGTTACCTATACTGGACAAGTCTTTATTGGCCAGCAGAATTGCGTTATTGATACACTGCAGAGCAGAATTCCCTACACTAAAATAATGATCCTTGTTTCCCTGGTACATATCATCCATATCGGATATTTCTTTTACAACATCATCCAAATTCTGATTCAATAATTCATTTAACATCTTAGCAAGCAACCCTTTCATTAGAACCAAAACCATAATTATAATATTCTCACTACATTTACAAACGGGCATCACTCAAAGAATATACTTGGCATATTATCAATAAACTGGTCCATGCATCTCCATTGCTTCCAAATAGAGCTCGGTGATTTTTTCAGCAACGGTCTCTCTTTTGAACTCACGCACCGACTTATCTCTAGCACTTTTTCCGAATTCAGCAAGCCTGTCTTTATCTTCAGCCAACCTGACAACTGCGGCGACTAAAGCGTCGGCATCCTCAGGCGGTATAATCAATCCATTCTGCCCATCATCAATATATTCTGGCATCCCGCCTGCAGAGGTACCTACTACAGGCAAACCACAAGACATCGCCTCAAGGCATGTATAGGGCGAATTGTCATATAGCGACGGGACGACTGAAATATCTGCGTTATTGTAAATTTTCGGCAACTCATCATACGGAATAGGGTCTTTCAGGATAACCTTGTCCTGAACACCATTTCTGTTAAAAATATCATTCATATAATCGATCATTGAATTAAATCCGTTTATACCCTTCGCATCATTGCCGATTATAGTGAACTCAATTGAATCGTTCTTCTCAAGAATTTTTGGTATCGATTGTGCAAGAATATGGGCACCTTTCCTGTCAGTGAGGCCGCCCACATACAGCACCCTTATTTTTCCATTTTTCGACAGATCCGTTTTTTCTTCAGGTTTGAATTTAACTGTATCGATGGGATTGTAAATTATCTCTATATCCCTATCGATCTTGAACTCCTTTTTTACCAGACCTGAGAGCGCTTTACTCGGGGAATTAATTATTGTGGAGTTCTTGATTGAAGATCTTTCCATAAGACCAAACAGGTAGTAATCCAAACTGTTTGTTGTTTTATGCAAACCCAGCAGCCCTATTAACGAAAGCGGGGTATACAACCTTACCAATGTTGGAAATCGGTTACGCCTAACGGTAAAAAAGCCTTCACCAATATGGTCCGGCAAGTCAATTACATCGTATTTCCTTTGTTGATGAAATTCTTCTATTTTATTTCTGACTTTACAACTGTAAAAAAAGGCAAAAGGGCTTAGCATAGAATGAACATAATCCCAATATGTCTTGTTACTAAACGGCACTCTGGGAGACTGTATTCTATGTACTGTCACACCATTATCATCGCAGCTTGTCTCATCACCAAAAGTAAAAGCCAATACATCAACATTGTGGCCTATATTTTTTAATCCCTGTGCAAGATTATACGTAAATGTACCTATCCCACCCCACAGCGTTTCCGGAGGATATTCTCTAGCTACAATACATATATTTAACGTTTTTCCCAATTTCTTTTACCTGCTCAGACAAAATTCCACTTAACATTATTACAATAGTGAGTAATAAATATTTTCATTACTATTGATAATTATTTTGAAGCCAGTCCCAGGTTATTTTAAAGCCATCTTGCATAGACACTTTAGGCGACCACCCAAGATCCGCTACAGCGCGAGAAATATCGAGGCAGTTTACAGGCACATCCAATTTTCTTTCTGGTGAATACTCGACAATTGCCATTTCTCCTGATACGTTTTCTATGGTCTTAACCAATTCATTTAGCGATGTAGGAACACTGCTACCTACATTAAATATCTTTTTTGAACTATTAGTTTCCATTGCAGCAACAAGCGCATCAACCACATCAGAAATATAAATGAAGTCACGCGCGACACTACCGTTTCCCCATATATGAATAGGTTTATTTTGTAAAACCCTAAGCATAAACACTGGTATTGCACCCTGTGCAGATTCAGGGTTTTGCTTTTCGCCATAGGGATTAGAAACCCTTAACACTACATAATCCAACCCATAAAGATGCTCATACAGGTGCAGATATTTTTCTATCGCAAGTTTGCTTATACCATATGAACATATGGGATTAGTAGAATGATCTTCTAAAATAGGCGTTATATCAGGTTCCCCGTAAATTGTTCCACCCGACGATACAAATATTAACTTTAAACCGTTAATACCCTTGGCAATATCCAGCAGCCTTATAGTACCAATAAGGTTTGTTTCTATATCATAAACTGGATTCTCATTGGAAATTTTAGGTGTGGTCGTACTGATAAGATGAAAAACATAATCCACCCCTTTTAGCGCTGCTTCCAAATCCGACTCATTTGTAAAATCACCTGAGTAAAACTCAATATCATCTTCTTTTACCACATGTGGCTCACATCCCTTCTTTGGAAGCGGACGATCAAAAATCCTAATTTTATAACCATTTTCAACCAATCTTCCCACAAGATGACTTCCGATGAATCCATTCCCACCCAACACAAGACATCGCTTTTCTGTGACATTTTGATTAAGATCTTTCACTTTAATTTACGCAGTAAACGAGCGGTGATATCGTTTTCAAAATCCAAATACTTTTCTGACTGACAGCCTCTATTTATCATTGATAACAACACAAGCACTTCAAAATCGAGATAACGATTTTTTTTCATAGCACCAATCACCTCAAAGTGGTCAACATCATCGCTTATACGTTGCAAACATTCTGACACCAACCAATTCACCTCAAACCTGACTTTGGCTTCACTATCACCTTCATGCACAGTATTCGACTGATGCAGTCTATACTGCAAAAGAGGTTCACGTAATAAATGAATTTTATTTGACTGAGCGATACGTAGCAACATATCCCAGTCATGAGCGTACCTTAATCCTTTAAATTTTCCTACATTATCAAACACACTTTTCCTTACAAAATAATTTGACGTTGTTATCAGTATATTCACGCCAAAACTGCCAATGAACTTGCCGTACTCATCAACCAGTTCATGCGCACCCTTATACCAGTTTAGCCAGGCTTCAATGCGAGGTGTTTTGTTTAATAAAATGGATTCACCCTCGTCATCAATGCCACTAACTTCAGAGATAACCACAGAATAATCCTTATTTAACTCAAGATAATTTATGCATTTTTCAAGACGGTCTGGAGTGTAAATATCATCAGAATTTAGAATACTGATATATTCACCTTTTGATACCTCAATACCCTCGTTAATAGCATTATGTGCGCCCCTGTTTTCTTGCGATATATATACAATCCTTTTATCGCCTATTTTTCTGATCTCATGATCTGTGCCGTCAGTTGAGCCATCGTTAATGATAATTAGCTCAAAATCCCCGTAAGACTGCTTGATAACACTGCGAATAGTGTTTCCAATATACTTCTCGTGGTTATATGCAGGAATAATCACACTTATTTTTACATTTTCCGACATCGATAATACTTCTCTACAGTATCCCCAGGTGCTTCAATCTTTCAGTATATTTTTTTGCAACCTCCTCAAAACTATAATTCTGCTTTATTAACTTATTGCCCGCAGCAGCAATCTTGTTTACAGTCTCACCGCCTTCAAAACATATCCTCATATAATGTGCAGCTTGTTCGACATCAGGGTTGCACCAATACTGGTTTTCGCTATATGGATATTCTCCCTGCCTGACTACAACCAATGGCCCATCAACAAGAAAAGCCGTTTCTTTAGTCGTGAAGTCAGTGTTGCCTGAGAAGTTTGTTGCGATGACCGGTTTACCCAGCCACATCATTTCAGCTATACACCTTCCGAACCCTTCAGATCTATGCAAGGAAAGAAACGCATCGCAACAGTTCATTAAACCCAAGATTTTATTTTTAGAGAATGTTTCTGATATCAATATTATGCGATCGTCCGTTGATACCATTTCATGAAATTTGTTCCATGTCTCGTTATCCATATCGACATTCATTGTCTTAACAACAAGTCCTACATCCTTAAGTGTTCTGGGAAAAGCTCTCCAGAATGCCTCCAAATGCCCAATTGGATTCTTTCTAGCCATATAGGACAGGCTATCGAAGACATATAAAAACAGATATGAATCAGACGGTAAACCAAAATCACTACGTGTATAATCTGGAACCGAATCAAAATCCACTGCCATTGGCATATGCACAACGGGGACAGGTGAGTTTGAGAAAGCATCAACTGCATATCTGGATGAAGCCCAGATCTCATCAACCAGATTAAACACACAATCACACAGTCGTGGCCACTTAGGCAGTTCCCAGGGCCATGCGCCAATCGTAAAACGCTTATCGAAGATTTTCTTGCCATATTTTGCAAACAACGATGCGTGCTCGAAACCAGTTAAATTAACCATATTCACATTATAAACCAGCTCATTTTTAATGTGGTCACTCAGGCTAAGGTCCTGCTGCCGAGAATATGATTGTTTTGGAAAATCAAAAATACTGAAGTTGATCTCAGCCACACTCATTGCTCTAGCCGCCATGCGCACATCTTCGCCAATACCGAGTTCGCCTTTAACGAGACCGATTAAGTTAAGTCCACCAGAAAAATAACTACCATATATATGCATGCCGTTATTTTTCAAGCTTGGATCTTCACTCAGGATTGTGGCGCCATCATGCTTTATTGAAGCCGGTTTAATGTACGCTTTCTCACCAGCATTTCTGTTCCACCACTGCACGTAACCTTGCCTCCCTTTTTGCGTAGCAAGGTCATACGACTTCCTTAGCTTTTTATAACTATTCCATATAATGACCATTTCACGTGTAATAGGTACATCCGAATCCTGTGTAATACCCGGAGCTTCTTTTAACGCCGTACTGTACTGCTCTAGTGTAAGTTCGTATGGTGGTAAATCTTTATAACCAGTAGTCAACCACCACGCTTCCAAACTCATTCTCCCCGCTCTGGTTGTCAGGTCAAATGTTTTCTGCAATTCCTCACGATCACCACCACCATAGAAAAGCATTGCCCGGATAATCGGCAGATATGTGTCCTGCTCTATTTCTGTAGCAATTTCTGATAAGAACCTGTATTGATATTCAGGCAGTGCATACGGCGGGGCTTCTATATAGCCATAGCTTAACCACCAACCCTCAAACCCAAGACGCCCAGCTTTAGTAGATAAATCAAATAAACTATGGATATCCTCCCTTACGTGCCAGTTGAGCATCATTGCACGAGTAATTGGCATAAGGGTATCTTGTTTAATGTCGATCGCCTCATCAAAAAAATATTTTAAATCACTTTCTGATAATTTTCTCACCCCTTTAACCGCGTGATTATAATACCAATTAATAATTTTTATGCGATCTTCGAGCCTCGAAATATTAAGGCTATCCATAAGTGCATCGTTGAGTTCGGCTGTAGCAAATGCAATCCTACTAACGGGATATGAATCATCCTGTTCTGGAATATTAGCAGGCTCATATAACCTTTCATCTTCTTCGATTGTGATATCCAAAGCAGGATATTCTTTCACTCCGTTAATAAGCCACCATGCTACTAATTCAACCCGCCCAGAAAGCGTTGCGATATTGTACTTGTCCTTGATTTGATAAATGGTTGCCCACAAAAAGTAAAGACCGTTTGGTATACTCACCGGTCTTTTACTAACGACACCTTCATTCATCCAATTCCAATCCTTGTCAGGATATTTATTCAATTTATTCACCAGGGCATTTATAAATATAAAATTTACTACGTGACTATTTCCATCTATCAGTATTCCGACTCACTCAAACTAAACCACTATTTAATAAATCATAACATCAGTGTTATACATCCTGATATAATTTCTCGTTTCAGCCATGGAAGGCCTCCGCCGACTCGCCGAGCAGGGTGGCAATGATGCGCTTGCCCGATCGCCCATCGCCATATGGATTGATCCGGTTGAGGAGTTGCTTCCCGATACCTTCATCTTTCAGATAACTCTCTGCAGCCCGTATAATTGTATCGGCTTTTGCGCCCGCCAATGTGGCGAACCCGGCGTCAACACCTTCTCTACGCTCGGTATGCTCGCGCATAACTACAGTTGGAACGGCAAAAGATGGGGCTTCTTCCTGTATCCCTCCCGAATCGGTTATAACGACTCGTGACCTGCTTTGCAGGTACAGATTGGTCTGAAAGTTAACCGGTTCGATCAACTTCAAATTACTAATACCTTCCAAAGTCTCAAAAATCACAGTACGCACTTGCGGATTCAAGTGGACGGGAAACACAAACCCAAACTCGGGGAACCGGGCGCAAAGGGTACGAATAGCCAGGCAAATCTGCTGCAAACCATGACCGAAGTTCTCTCGCCGGTGTGTCGTGACCAGAACCAGTTCCTGACCGGGAAAATACTCCGGGAAGCTATTCGCAGATTCACCGTTTTTCCAGGCACTTCGAATCATTTCGATGGCGTCTACCACGGTGTTGCCTGTAATCTCTATGTTCGCAGCATCCACCCCTTCGCGCAGCAGGTTCTGTTCAGCATATCGTGTGGGCGCAAAGTGCCAATGCGCTATGCGCCCGATCATCATACGGTTAAGTTCTTCCGGGAAGGGGCTTTCCAGATTTCCCGTGCGTAATCCAGCTTCCACATGCGCTACTGGCAGGTGCTGATAGAAGGCCGCGAGCGCCGCAGCAAACGCTGAGGTTGTGTCGCCTTGTACGACCACGGCATCCGGCTTATGTATGGTAAATGCTTCTGAAAGACTTTCAATCAATCGCGCGGTTAAATTGGGCAGATCCTGATTTTCACGCATTACTGCCAGATCGACATCAGGTGTTATGCCGAAGGCTTCCATGGCCTGATCAAGCATTTCCCGGTGCTGACCGGTGGAGCACAATAACAGTTCCACCTCGTTAGCGCGGCGCCGGGCTTCGCTTACAACCGGCGCCAGCTTAATGACTTCGGGGCGGGTACCAAAGACAACCATCAGCTTCATAGCATCAATCCGGTTTCAGGCAGGCAGTGAACATCGCCTGCATATTCCACAGCCACGGACCACTTGGCCTGTTGGTCTGGAGTGGTATCGATCTGAAATCCACCTACCTCTGATGAAACACTAACTGCTGCTTTTTGCCCCAGAAAATCCATAGCGTCGTCCTCATTGCAAAACAGGACATGGCCACTACGCTGCATATAGGCGATGAACTCTTCATGCATAGCGATGCGCTGTTCCTCACTGGCCCAGCCGTATTGATAACGCTCGGAAAACGGGTGATCGAGATAGCCGAAAAAGGCCCGGCCGGCCCTGGCTTGATCAAAAGCCTGTTTGAATATCGCCAGCGAGTCGCCGCTGCTCAGCATACAGTCACCATGCAACATGCACTGCTGGCTATGGCCGATAAACCCTTCACTGGAACCGGGTGGCGTGCCGGCGCGGGCCATCAGAAAGTCGGGATCATTACGGATTATACCGCCAATACAACCTGCATAGCCCGCATCGGCCAGGGCGGTTCGTGCATAATCCGGGGTCTGGTGGAACGGTGAGACTGCATAGCGAACTGAATGACCGGTTACGCTTGCAATAGCGTTTGAAGATATGACTCCCTCGTTACAAGCAGCTTCGTAGCTACCACCCCAATCGGGGGCGTGTGTAGCTGTGTGCGAAAGGATGGCTCCGCCCCGGGACACTATCTCTCCGGGTAGCCCATGGTGATGCGAGTCCGCCAATATAGCGGAGTGCACTGCCAGCGAGAAAGGAATTCCCATCCGGCGATAGGCATTCCACAAATCACGGGCTGACTCGACATCCTCATCGCAATCGAGGCGCATGGTGACCGCTGCGCTATACCCATGAGGAATTTCACTCAACACCGGCCAACAGGGTAATTCGGAATGCCGATGATTGGCAATAAAGGACTCAACAAGACGCCATTCCTGTGAATCGACCGGCCCCACCGGTCGATTGAACCATAGCAGGCCGGCCATTGGAAAATCCCACAGCCCAGCATAGGCTGATAGTGTACGGCCGTTCAGTGACACATCCGCTACTGTTACTTGCGGAGGCATTTGTACTTGTCGGCTTATGGACCAAATGGAACCATCAGTGCGAATGGCGCCAAAACCAAGATTGTTCCATTCATCGGCGAAGTCATAGCGCTGCAACGGGCGACACGGTATCGGGCATTCAACATCTGCAACAGCACGCTGGTAGTATATGCTCACCGGGCTTTCTGAGTAGCCGCAGACAGGAGCTGGAGCACAGCTTGCCCCCTCTATCAGATCCTCGGCAAGTGGGGCCGAAGTGACCTCAAGATAACCAGCTAAAATGGGGGGTATCGTTCCCAACAGAAGGAACTTGGCTTTGGTTGTCTGCAAAGCTTGAACAATAAGATCAGACCATGTTTCCGGTGGGTCGATCAATACCCAGCATGCCCGGCTCGGCTTGTTCAACCAACGCGCCAACCGGGCTATGGAGTTCTTATCCACCCGGGTGCATCCACAACTTCGTTGCAGCGCCGCCGCAACGACAGCCCCTGCCTGTGCACTGGAGCCGGGACAGACTACATGAATCATGGGTGCACCACATGCCGGAATTTGGCATGACGACCAACACGAACAAAGTCATCATGTCCAACAAAACTGATGTTAAAACCACCATTCCAGAAGCGCTCTATTTTATGGCGAATCTCTTCCGCATTTGCCGTGGTTTCGGGAACAATTTTTAATGTAGGCGGGGTGGTACGTAGATCGATCTGGAATTCCTGAACACCCCCTACGCGGTGATCCAGAATATCCTGGATATGGTGGGTAGCATGCGCTATGCCGTTAATCGGTACCAGGTCATGTATGCGACCGACCACGCTGGTCAGAAAAATACCGTCCTCTCCCTCTTCCACTTTGGCCATATCACCCGTACGGTAGCGGATCAAGGGCATGAGTCCGTTTCGGAATCCGGTGAACACCAACTCTTCCTCTCCACTCTCAGCCCCCTGGACAGGCAGGGACTCCGGCCAACCCTCCGATTCCAGCACCTGCAAACCACCTTTATAGCCATTGAGTTCATAAGCCATCACGCCAAGCTCGGCCAACCCGTAGCGGTCTATTACCCGGCAGTGCAGAGTACGGGAAATGGTTTCACGTATGTAGGGTTCCAATAGCTCGCCACTGGACTCGAAAATTTCGAATGCCTTACCCCCGCCGTACTTGCGCTCAACATAGCAAGCCAGGGCATAAATGGTGGAAGGATGTGCATGAGCCATATAGGGCCTGCGCCGCTTGAGGGTTCGCCAGATTTCCTCAAGCCCTGCATCGTCGATGCGGTCAAAAAATACATTGCTGCGGTTCATCGAAAAGCACTTGAAATCTTCGCGCGAAGGCCATTTTGACTGAACCTCGTCGGGGAAACGGCACGCAAAGTGCAATTCCGGCTTATATTTTCGATTACCAACCCGCTCGCGGGCATACAGTGTTACAGCCGATGAATAATCGGCTGCTTTCTGATCGTAATAAATAACACAAGATGGCCCGGTCGATCCGCCTGTTTTACAGGCATGATGTCTGACCTCGTCCAGGGGACGCGAGAGCAACCGGGTACCCTGTTCACGAATTGTTTCCTTGCTAAGAAGCGGGATTTCCTCCAGGTAGCGCGGGTCTTTCCGGACTTTGGCCGGGTCAATTTTTTTAGCTGCAAAAATATCCCGATAGTACGGTACATTATTTTGGGAAAATTCCAGTGTATCTGCAAGCCTGCCAAACGCTATTTGTCGCCGTTGGGCCATTGGCAGGCCATAGTAACTTCGCAACCGGGTAAGTTTTCTTAAAACCTTCCGCTTCTCGATCCTTTCGGCTATTGGATACGCAACAGCCGCGCTGGCTATCCCCTTTATGAGACGCAGAGGCTGATGTGCAAAAAGATGCTCAACTAAATAATTCGTTTTCACCGGGCCGGACGCCTGACGATAAGACCTATGGAAGTCACCACGTATCCGGAAAGCAGTATTTTGATGTGCGGGGAAAATCCATAGGGGGGAATGTCAATATACCGATCAACTTTGCCGTCGCCTGTATTAAGATTTAGCGGCGAAACCTGATAACCCTCCGCCTCCAACTCGCCAATCAACTGTTCCATGTCACGAGCTCGATATACGGAGCAGGCAGGCTCTTCGCATGTTGCGTCATTCGAGGACAGATTAAATTCTGTTGTGTGAATGGCAACACCACCTTTTTTAAGGCAACGCGCCGAATTCCTGATGAAATCCATTCCATGCCTGAGCGAACCAAGATGCTCCAGTGCGCAAGCGGACCAGACAAAGTCGAATTTTCCATACAAGTCATCCGGAATGTTGTTCATATCTGTAGATCGATATGCCACCCGTTCAAAAAATTTCCGGTGTGAAACAAATTCCGCTGCACAGGCATACAATTCATCAAGACCGGATGCATGCTGCATTGTATTAACCCATCCTTGCTCCAGCGCGCGCCCCTGCTCCAGGTCAGTTGCAAGAATTTTACAGCCGTGCTTTGCGAGTAATCCTGCAAGCGGTTCTCGCCCGCACCCAAAACCTAATCCCGTTTTCCCAGGGTTCAACATTCCGGCAAGCTGCAATACCCGAAGGATATATACAAACTCCCACTGTTTCCTGGAAAAACGTGCCGGGCTATGCATCTCCCGACACCATCTACGATACGGCCTTGATATGAGCTGATTCGAAGTGCAAAGTTGGGAAACAGGACTATCCAGATCAGGCTCTGGATAGTTGCCAAAATCAAGTAGTGACTCGGTAGCAGGGTAATTCTTATTGGCTTCGTACCAGCTTCGAACGTGCCAATAAATACCATAAGCAGGCCACAATAATGGTATGCTGCGCACGTAGCGCCGTGCTTTGATCAAAGTCTCTCGTTGTATAACTACGTCCACTCACGTTACCTTCTCGACCGCCACTTGATCGCTGGACACTTCGACCCGATCCTTCGCATCAGGCTTGGGCAGCAATTCTTCATCTTCTACAATTTTTCCGTGTGCTAATTTTATTCGACGATTACACATTCGCTCAATCAAGTTCATATCATGAGATGCAACAACCAAAATTGCCACACTATTGACTAAACTTTCCAGCCGGCTTGCGGCCTTAGCACTGAATTCTGCATCACCTACACTCAACCATTCGTCCATAATCAGGATATCCGCCTCGACACTGGTCGAAATAGCAAATGCCAGGCGCAGCATCATGCCACTGGAGTAAGTACGCACAGGGAGGTTGAGGTAGTCGCCCAGTTCACTAAAGTCCGCTATTTCATCGATCTTGCTTCGAATGCGAACCGGTCTTAATCCATCCATGATGCCGCGTAAGTAGATATTTTCAAAACCTGTTGCATCCTGATCAAGCCCCATGGATACATCAAGCATAGAGGCAACCCGGCCTCGAACGGCAAGCTCGCCGCGTACAGGCGCATACACACCGGAAAGCACACGTAGCAATGTCGTTTTGCCGGAACCATTATGGCCAACCAGGCCGACACGCGCTCCCTCTCCAAATTCGAAGTCAAGAGTATCCAGTGCATTCACGACAGTATGGCGACCGGCATCCCGACCAATCCGCCCGCCGGTTGTCAGGTTTAACACGGCTTTCTTGAGCGAGCGGTGTGAGTTTTCATAAACAGGGAATTCGACAGATATTCCTCGCGCAACAATCTCAGCAGTCACAAACGAACCTCAACTATAACCAATAGGGTACGCGATCGCGGTAACGCCGCAACAGACGTTCTGCGAAGAAAAATCCGGCGACCAGCGAAAGGATCGCCCACACCCAGGACTCAACTTCAATAGGTCGCCCGATAATTGGTGCACGGACAATTTCAATGATGTGGTAAAGCGGGTTATATTCTGCAACCCAGGCCCGCTCCTTGAGGATCTCCGGGGACCACATAACCGGGGTAAAAAAGAATGTCACCTGAACCAGGCTGTTAACAATGGGCTGGATATCTCTAAAACGTGCACATAACACCCCCAATACCAGTCCAATCCAAACTCCGTGCAGCAATAATATAAGCAACCCGAACGGCACCAACAAAAACTCGACTCCCGGCCACCGTCCAAAAGCAACCAGTATAATTATGGCAACAGGGAGACTGTGAAGAAGGATGATGAAATTACGCCAGACAATCCGGCAAACATGGGTAGTCAATGGCATACGGATCTGCTTGATGAGATAGGCTGATCCGATAAAACTGTCACAGCCTTCATTCATCGAAGCTGCCATGTACTGCCATATAATTAATCCAACGGCAAGATAGGGGAGATATTCCGAAATATCCTGCTTTAACAACGCTGAATATAATACACCAAGCACCACGACCAGGATGACAGTGCTTAAAGTGAACCAAAATGGTCCAAGTACAGACCGGCGGTATCGCTGACGAATATCGTGCCAGCCCAGAGCACCCCAAACATGAACGGAGTTCAGGCCCATTAAAAAATCATTATCCGAATTAACGGTTCTCGGTACGAAAAGACCTGCGACCGCCGCTCCAGCCATATCTTTGTTAACCATGAAGATATCCTCTATCTCAGCCATACGTTCCTGTATCTTTCACTCATCGCCGCATACTTCCTCTCTTGTTCGTTCTTTACCTTCGGGAGTGATTTCCAGGTTTCAATTTACTCTGTTATACATATCCTCAAACCGCACAATATCATCCTCGCCCAGGTAACTCCCCGATTGCACTTCGATAATTTCAAGCCGGATGGTGCCTGGGTTTTCCAGGCGGTGATTGGCGCCTATCGGGATATAGGTGGATTCGTTTTCGGAGAGCATAAAGACATCCTCACCACGCGTTACCCGTGCCGTTCCAGACACGACAATCCAGTGTTCCGCACGATGGTGGTGCATTTGCAGCGACAGCTTTGCACCGGGTTTTACGGTAAGCCGTTTCACCTGGTAGCGGGTTCCGCTATCAATACCCTCGTAGTCACCCCAGGGGCGGTACACGCGCCGGTGGAAACGGTGTTCTTCCCTGCCGGATTCCTTCAACTTATTAACGATCGCCTTGACGTCCTGGCACTTGCTCTTGTCTGCGACAAGGACCGCGTCCGCCGTTTCGATGACGATCATATCATCCAGACCGACTGCGGCGATACAGCGGTTTTCCGCCATAAACAGGGAGTTTCTGGTGTCGTGCGTCAATACATCACCCCGGGCTACATTGCCCTCGCTGTCCTGCTCGGACACCTCCCAAATGGATGCCCATGAGCCGACATCCGACCAGGATATCTGGAGCGGAACGACCGCTGCCCGATCCGTTTTCTCCATGACGGCGTAATCGATGGAATTGGAAGGAGAGGACAGAAAAGCGTCCTTTTCGACGCGCACAAAATCACTGTCCCTGCCGCCCCTGGCTACCGCTTGCTGACACGCCTTCAGGATATCCGGCTGTAACTTTCCGATCTCTTCCAGCCAGCGATCCGCCCTCAGCAGAAAGATGCCGGCATTCCAGTAATAGTCACCGGCATCGACGTATGTCTGCGCGGTATCTTCGTCCGGTTTTTCAACGAAACGGTCGACCTTGAAAACGCCGGTCGAATCAATCTCTGCACCGCGGTGGATGTATCCGTAGCCTGTTTCCGGCTTGTCGGCAACGACGCCGAAAGTAACCAGATAGCCTTCCGCGGCCAGCTTGCCGCCTTGTTCAACCGCATCTGCAAACGCTTCGGAATCGGGGATTACATGATCGGCCGGCATGACGACCATCATCGCATCGGGTTCTTTTTCGACCAGGTAAAGCGCCGCGACTGTCAGCGCAGGCGCGGTATTACGCCCTTCGGGTTCCAGCAGGATGGCTTCCGGTTCCTTGCCGAGCGCCCGGACCTGTTCCGCGACCAGGAATCTGTGTTCTTCATTACAGACAAAAACCGGGTTTCCGACAGTATCAATGGAATCCAGCCTGACCGCGGTATCCTGCAAAAGTGTCTGGTCCCCGAACAGGGACAGTAGCGGCTTGGGATAGAATTCGCGGGAAACGGGCCACAGGCGACTGCCCGCACCTCCGGTGAGGATAACTGGATAATAATGCATGCTAACTACTTGCGCGGTGTACTTTGTCTCGGCGGCTGGAATCAGCCGCTAACGGTACCGAATTTTCACCACCCGGTCAATGAAAAACCAAACCCACAGAGATTGTATCTTATTAAATTTCCTGATATTTCCAAACTCCG
>ENA-ORDP01000598-ORDP01000598.1-marine-sediment-metagenome-genome-assembly--contig:-NODE-598-length-22800-cov-8.524907_pt1 | contig 22800 bp, 19 predicted proteins | sample MGYA00248627_ERZ508539 | MGnify/ENA primary metagenome ERZ508539 (study PRJEB26208, sample SAMN05571518) | marine sediment metagenome | biome: deep sea; feature: Hydrothermal vent; material... | reverse complement strand
AAGATAGTGTCAATGATGGTTTGCTTATCGACAGCGTAGTTTAGAGCCTGGCGAAAAGCAACGTTATCTGCTGGAGGTTTAGAGACATCGAAGCGTAGTTCGACAACTGTTGGAGAACCTACCGGCAAGAGCTGTAAGTTCGGTTTACTCTTTACGACGCTCGCTTGGCTAATCTGCACTCCTTGCATGATGTCCACATGGCCAGCCTCCAACTCTGCTAAGCGCGTGCTGGATTCGGGGATGAAGCGGTATATGACCTTTGCAACTTTGGGTGTTCCCCCCCAGTAATTGGGGTTAGCCTTGAGTACGAGTCGGTCATCCCTGGTATAGCTCACAAACTCGAAGGGGCCTGTGCCCACTGGGTGCGTATCAAAATACGCATCTCCCTTCTCTTGAATATACTTGGGAGGCACAATCATGGCCCCGTAGCCCGAGAGCTTAGTAATCAGTACCGGATCAGGTTTTTTCATTATGAAGTCCACTGTGTAGTTGTCAACGATTTCTACATGGTCTATAGAGGTATAATTCGACTGCTGTGGTCCCTTGGCACCCTCCGGGCCAAGTAGCCTGTCGAAGGTGAACTTCACCGCTTCAGCGTTGAACGGTTCTCCGTCCTGGAACTTCACACCATGGCGTAGGTGAAAGCGCAACCGCTTGTACCCCTCGCCTACCCATTCCCATGAGGTTGCCAAGCCCGGTCCGACCTTAAGGTCCACACTGCGATCTACTAGACCATCATAGATATTCGAGCCAACCATGCCCCAGGATAGATAGAATGTGTCAATTGGGTCCCATGAGCCTGGGTCCTGGGTTGTAGCAATCACAAGAGTGCCTTGAGGGCTTGCCTGCGATGTTGCCAGCACGCCTCCGCCTAGGACAAGCATCACAGCCAACATCACCGTAACGAACAGCAGCTTAGTGTACTTCATTTGTAGACACCTCCTAAGGTTAATTCTCTTGGGGTAAGCATCTAACGCTGGCTTGCTCCAAACGGCATCTTTCCATGCTCTGCCTCTGGCCACGCGTTACCCTTTACTGCTTGCATTAGATTTAACCTCCTTTTTGCAACAGCTTTGTGTGACCTTCGTGTAAGACTACTGATATGGCCGACGTCCTAACGTTCGCTCTTGACCACCTCCTTTACTTTAAGGAAATGCTGATGGGCTTCATTATAGTGTTTGCGAATGGCAACTACAGCTCCCGCTCCATCCCGCGCTGCAATGAGCTGAAAGATCTGCTCGTGGTTCTTGAGCGATTGGTCCAAGTGCACCCTCCAGTAGTCATTCACCATCTCAACGGAAAGCTTTTGGCTGGTAGTCTCCCACAGTACACCCATCATCCGCTCCACAATCGGGTTCTCCGTCGCATGGGCGATCGCCAAGTGAAAATTGATGTTAGCTTGAGCATATCCCGCGAAATCCTTAGCCGTAGCGCTCTGCCGCAGTTGGTCCAACACCTGCTCGATGTGACGTAGGCTATCATCATTGACTCTCTCGATGGCCAACTGGATCACCCCTAGCTCCAGGGTGCGCCGCGCCTCGAAGATGCCAAAGGGACTCTCGCTATCCTCCAGGATAGGAAAGACCTGGGCTTCGATGTCGAGACTCTCCACCGACTTCTCAATGTAGGTTCCGTTTCCCGTCTTGCTGCCGATGATCTTCAAGACCTGAAGCGCGCTGAGTGCCTCACGCACCGAGTTGCGACTTACACCCATCTGTTCCGCCAATTCACGCTCTGGCGGCAGCTTATCGCCCACTCGATAGGTTCCCTCTTTGATGGTGCGCAAGATCTGCTCGGCGACGACGACATATTTTCGCTTGGTCTCGACTTTTTCGAACACTGCCTTAGCCCTCCTATTACCCGGTTGCCCTATGGCCCTACCAATATAAACCATTTTGCTCGATTTGTCAAGTGCCGAGAGTTGCTAAAGCCAGACTTAGGCCCTAACCTTCACCAGAGATCGGCCTAAATTCACTGCCGGCTTGAGCGCTCTGATCGCAAGCCCCCCATTCTGGAGCGCCTCGATGCCGGCGAGCGCCGCCTCCGCTCCTTCGAGTGTCGTAACATAGGGAACAGCATGGCGCATCGCGCTCATACGGAGCAAGCGATCTTCACAAGAAGCCGAGTTCCCCAGGGGCGTGCTGATGACCCAGTCCACCCCTCCGGCTTGGAGGCGATCGAGCAAGTTGGGATGCCCTTCCCCCGGCTCGACGACCTCCAGCGGAAGTCGCTCCGATTCTAGGAAGGCCGCGGTAGCCGGAGTGGCCAACATGTGAAACCCCAGCTCATGCAAGCGAGCGGCGATCGGGATAAGCTTCGCCCTCTCCGAGCGATTCACGCTCAAGAGGACGCTCCCGGACAAGGGCAGGCGTGTCTTCATGTTCATCTGGGTCTTGGCGAAGGCCTCACCTAAGCTCTCTCCCAGCCCCATCACCTCACCGGTGCTCTTCATCTCCGGCCCCAGGACCGGATCAACCCCCAAGCGCTCGAAGGGGAAGACCGGCGCCTTGACGGCGAAGCCCTCTATCTTAGGCTCTCCGGTCACACCCAGTTCCCCCAGGCCGACCCCCGCCATGACCCAAGCTCCGACCTTCGCCCAAGGGACCCCGGTGGCCTTGCTCACGAACGGCACCGTGCGCGAGGCGCGGGGATTAACCTCCAGCACATAGACCCGGCCCTCTTGCACGGCATACTGCACGTTCATCAGCCCGATGACCCCCAGGCGCTGTGCCAGTTGCCGGGTGTAGTGCCGAATCGTATCGAGCGCCTCTCTGCCAAGCGAGTAGGATGGCAGGACGCAGCAGCTGTCACCGGAGTGAACGCCCGCCAGCTCGATGTGCTGCATTATCCCGGCGATGGTGCATTCGCGCCCGTCAGCCACCGCGTCCACGTCCACCTCGATCGCCCCCTGGAGGTACCGGTCGATCAGCACCGGATGGCGCGGTGAGACCCGCACGGCCTCGCTCATATACCGCATCAGGGCCTTTTCATCCCTGGCGATCTCCATCGCCCGGCCGCCCAGCACATACGAGGGCCGCACCAGCACGGGCCAGCCCAGCTCACGGGCCGCGAGGAGCGCTTCAGGCAGAGAGAAGACGCTCCGGCCCTGGGGCCGCGGGATATCTAGCTCTTGGAGCAGGGCCTCGAAGCACCCCCGGTCCTCGGCCAGATCGATCTGCTCCGGACTGGTGCCCCAGATCGGTGCCCCGGCCTCTTGGAGCGCCCCGGCGAGGTTCAAGGGCGTCTGTCCCCCATATTGCACGATGACACCTTGGGGCTTTTCTACGGCGAGAATGCGCAGTACCTCCTCCTCGGTGACCGGCTCAAAGTAGAGCCGGTCCGCCGTATCGTAGTCGGTGGAGACCGTCTCGGGGTTGCAGTTGACCATGATCGTCTCATAGCCCAGCTCCTTCAGGGCATAGGCCGCATGGCAGCAGCAGTAGTCGAATTCGATGCCCTGACCGATGCGGTAGGGCCCCCCGCCTAAGATGATCACCTTGGGATGAGCGGAAGGACTCGATTCGTCATAGGGCTCATAGGTCGAATAGAGATAAGGCGTCTGGGACTCGAACTCCGCCGCGCAGGTATCGACCGTCTTATATACGGGCAAAAGGGAAAGCTCCTGGCGCTTGCCGCGAACGCTCTCTTCACTTTCGCCCCAAATCGCCGCCAACTGCTCATCGGAGAAGCCATAACGCTTGGCCCGCCGCAGCAGAGCTTTCGAGACCAAGTCGAGCGTCTGGCCGCGCAGCTCCCCTTCGAGCTCGGCGATCTCTTGGAGCTGCCCCAGGAACCAAGGATCGATCCCGGTTGCTTGGGAGAGCTGCCGGACCGAAACCCCATGCAGCAGCGCTCCATAGAGCTTCAAGATCCGGCCCGGTTGGGGAGCCAGTTGGGCAGTCAGCACCGCGTCCGAGAGAGTCCACCGGCCCTCATCGGGAGCGACGAGACCCGGTTTCCCGATCTCTAGCGAACGGATTGCCTTTTGCAGGGCCTCTTTGAAGGTACGCCCGATGGCCATCACCTCCCCTACCGACTTCATCTCCGGGGTGAGTTCGGAAGAAGCGGCCGGAAATTTTTCGAAGGCGAAGCGGGGGATCTTTACTACACAATAATCAATAGTTGGCTCGAAGCTGGCCCGCGTCGTCCCGGTGATCTCGTTGGGCAGCTCATCGAGTCGGTAGCCCACCGCCAGCTTGGCGGCGATCTTAGCGATGGGGAAACCGGTGGCCTTGGAGGCCAGGGCCGAGCTGCGCGAGACCCGGGGGTTCATCTCGATCACCACCAGGTGCCCGGTGCGAGGATGGACGGCAAACTGGATGTTCGCACCACCGGTCTCCACCCCCACCGTGCGGATCACCCGGATGGCTAGGTCGCGCATCCGCTGGTACTCCCGATCGGTCAGCGTCTGAGCCGGAGCCACGGTGATCGAGTCTCCGGTATGAACCCCCATGGGATCGAAGTTCTCAATCGAGCAGATGATCACCACGTTGTCCGCCCCGTCGCGCATGACCTCCAGCTCAAACTCCTTCCAGCCGGCCACCGACTCCTCCAGGAGCACCTGATGGACCGGGCTCTCTTCCAGGCCATAGGCGATGATGGCTTTGGCCGTTGCTTCATCGGTCGCAATTCCACCTCCCTGGCCGCCCAGCGTGAAAGAAGGGCGCACGATGATGGGCAGCCCCAAGTGTTCCAGAATGCGCTCGGCCTGCTCTAGGCTGTCGGCCAGCTCACCCTGCAGTGTGGGAACCCCGGCACCTCGCATAGCGGTCTGAAAGCGCAGCCGATCCTCAGCCAGCCGGAGCGCTTGCTCATTCGCCCCAATGAGGGGGGCACCATATCTTGCCAAGACGCCCCTCTCCGCCAGGGCGATCGCCAGGTTAATCGCCGTCTGGCCGCCGACTGTGGGCAAGATGGCGTCGGGCCGCTCGCGCCCGATGATCTGCTCCAGCACCTCCGGCACGAGTGGCTCCATGTAGACCCGTGTGGCCAGCTCCGGGTCGGTCATGATCGTAGCGGGATTGTTGTTGACCAGAATAACTTGGTAGCCCTCGGCAAGTAGGGCGCGGCAGGCCTGGGTGCCCGAATAATCGAACTCCCCGGCCTGGCCGATCACGATCGGTCCGGAGCCGATGACCAGGATCTTCTTAATATCGGTGCGTTTGGGCAATTGATCTCCTCATCAGCGCCACAAAGCGATCGAAGAGGTAGCCGGAGTCGTGCGGCCCCGGCGCGGCCTCCGGATGGTACTGCACACTGAAGATTGGCCGCTCCCTATCTTGCAGACCCTCGATCGTCCCATCGTTCAAATTGATATGGGTGACCTCCAGCTCCGGGGGAAGATCATCCAGGGCGTAGCCGTGGTTGTGGGTGGTGATCTCCACCCGTCCCGAGGCAAGATATTGCACCGGCTGGTTGACCCCCCGATGGCCGAATTTTAGCTTATAGGCACGAGCGCCGCAGGCCAGCCCCAGCAGCTGGTGCCCCAAGCAGATGCCGAAGAGGGGGATGTTGGTCTCGATCAGGCGCTGAATGATCGGGAGGGCCTGAGTGACCTGCCGAGGGTCTCCGGGGCCGTTCGAGAGGAAGATCCCTTCGGGCCTCAGCTCCAGGATCCGCCGGGCGGGGGTAAGGGCGGGCACGACGGTGACCCGGCAGCGGCGCGTCTCTAAGTGGCGCAAGATGCCCCGCTTGATGCCAAAGTCGAGCGCCACCACGTTAAATCTCTCCGCGCCATCGCTGGGAGGCAAATCGGGCAGATCGCTCCAGACGTGAGGCTCAGGGCAGCTGACCTGGGCGACCAGCTCCTGGGAGGAGATCGCAGGGGCCCGACGAGCGCAGCGGATGAGCTCCTCCGGATAGGCCTCCTCACTGCTGAGAGCCCCCCGCATCGCCCCAGCGGAGCGAATGTGGCGGGTGAGCGCGCGGGTATCCACTTCGGTGATCCCCACGATGCCGTGTGCCTCGAGGTACTTCTCCAGGGAAGAGGTCGCGCGCCAGTTCGAATAGATCCGGGAGGCCTCGCGGACGATGAAGCCGGCGACCTGGGGCCTGGCAGATTCCAGATCCTCGTAGGTGACGCCATAGTTGCCGATGTGGGGGTTGGTCATGGCCACAATCTGACTCCGATAAGAGGGATCGGTGAGCACCTCCACGTAGCCGGTCAGGCCGGTGTTGAAGACGACTTCGCCTTCGACCGTCCCCCGGGCGCCGAACGGCTCACCGGTAAAGACCGTGCCGTCTTCCAAGGCCAGCAGTGCCATTAACCTTGCCCTCCCTCGCCGTGCAGCGCCGCGATCACGGCCTCGGTCAGCTCCCTGGTCCCCGCCTGGCCTCCCAAGTCGGGCGTTTTGATCGGACCTTGCAGCGCCCGATCCACCGCGCGCCGGATCATCTGCGCCTTTTGGCTCTGGCCCAGATGATCCAGCATTAACGCTCCGGAGAGGATCGCGCCGATGGGGTTGGCACTACCCTGACCGGCGATATCCGGCGCCGAGCCGTGAACCGGCTCAAAGAGCGCGTGCTTCGCGCCTAAATTCGCACTGGGACAAATGCCCAAGCTGCCGACGACTCCCGCCAGTAGATCGGAAAGGAAATCCCCATAGAAATTCGGCGCGACGATCAGGTCGAACCGGCCCGGATCGCGCACCAGCTTCATGCAGAGCGCATCGACGATCTCCAGTGACCAGTCAACCTGATAATCCCGCGCCACCTCTCTGGCGATCTCGATCCAGAGCAGGTCGGCCGGCTTGATCACATTGGCCTTGTGGGCGATGGTCAAGCGCCCGCGGCGCCGGGTCGCCTCCCGAAAGGCCAAGTGTAAAATACGCCGAGAGGCCGGCTCGCTGCGCCGCAACAGATTATAGGCCCGATCCTCCTCGCGCCAGCCGATTTGTAGATAGAGACCTTCCGTGTTCTCGCGCACGATCAATAGATCAATCTCTTCATCGCCATAGCGACCCAGACCAGGCACAGTGCGAAAGGGACGCAGATTGGCATAGAGCCCCAGCTCGCGCCTCAGGGTGAGGATCACCGAAGGATAATCAGGCAGCTCGGCCGGCGTGGTCACCGCACCGAAGAGCACCGCATCGGCCCGACGCGCGGCCTCCAGGGTCTCTGGGGGCAGTGGCCTGCCGCAGCGCTCGAAACAGCCATAGCCCGCCTCAAGCTCCTGATAACGCGCCCGAAAGCCGACGGCCGTCAGCACCTGCCGCGCCGCTTGGATCACCTCCGGACCGATGCCGTCACCAGCGATCAGGGTGATGAGCGGGAGCTCGCTCTGTTGAGCCATCACTTGATCTCCGGCAAGCGGCTTCCGTGTTGATTGAGATAGGCGATGATTCCCCCCGCTCGGCGGATCGCCAGCACAAAATCGGGCAGCTTTTCGATCGGAAACTCAATGCCTTGGGTCAGATTGACGATCAAGCCTCGTTCTTTATTCCATTCCAACTCGTCGCCGTCTTGGATGCCCTGGGTAGGGGTCAAGCAGAGGGCCAAGCCCACGTTGATCGCGTTGCGATAGAAGATGCGGGCGAAGGAAGGGGCTATTACCGCACAGATCCCGCAGGCCTGGATCGCCAGCGGGGCGCTCTCGCGGCTGGAGCCGGAGCCAAAATGCTCTCCGGCCACGATGAAGTCCCCCGGCTTAACCTGCTTAGGGAACTCCGGTCGCACCTCGCAAAAACAAAACCGGGCCATCTCCGCCGGATCGGTGGTCAGATTATAACGCCCCGGCGTGATCACGTCCGTGTTCACGTTGGAGCCGAAAAGCCAAGCACGTCCCATGTTTAGACCTCCCGGGGGTCGCTGATGACCCCCTTGATAGCCGAGGCTGCCGCCACCGCCGGGCCAGCCAGATAGATCTCGGCCTGCGGCGAGCCCATGCGCCCACGAAAATTGCGGTTCATCGTGGAGAGACACCGTTCACCCTCGGCCAGCACGCCCTGATGGCGGCCCAGGCAGGGTCCGCAGCCGGGGTTGGTCAACAGCGCACCTGCCCGCAGCAGCGTCTCGGCCACGCCACTCTTGATCATTTGCAGATAGACCTCACGCGAGGCCGGCGTGCAGATGAGGCGCAAGTTCGGCGCCACGGTATGGCTGGCTAATATCTGGGCTGCCATCTGAAAATCCTCGAAGCGCCCGTTGGTGCAGGTGCCGATGAAGACTTGATCGAGCTTGAGCCCGGCCACCTGGTCCACGTCAACGGTTTCTTCCAGGCCATGCGGCAGGGCCACCTGCGGGACCAGCGCCGTGGCATCCACGCCGAGCACCTGCTCATAGTGGGCGCCCGGGTCGGGATACAATGACTGTAGGGGCGTCTGGCCATACATCCCTGCGCTCACCCGCGGTCGCAAGTAGTCCAGCGTCGCCCGATCGGCGGCGATCAGTCCGGCCTTGCCGCCCATCTCGATGGCCAAGTTGCACAGAGTCATCCGTTGGGGCATATCAAAGGCGTCTATCGTCGGCCCGCCGAACTCCAGCGCCCGGTAAGCCGCACCGGTCGTGCCTACTTGCTTGACGATCTGCAATATCAGGTCCTTCGGACCGAGATAAGCGGGCAAAGCGCCCCGCACCTCGACCCGGATCGTCTCCGGGACCCGGAACCAGCTCTGGCCGGTCGCCCAGGCGACGGCGATGTCGGTCGAGCCCATCCCGGTGGCGAAGGCCCCGAAGGCCCCGGCGGTGCAGGTATGGCTGTCCGCGCCGATGATCAGCGCTCCTGGAGTCACATAGCCCAACTCCGCCAGGAGCTGATGGCAGATGCCCTCTCCATAGTGCAGATGACTAATCCCTTGCTCTTGGGCAAATTTGAAAATACGCCGGTGCAGCGCGGCGCCCTGCGGGTGCGGGGCGGGCACGATATGGTCGAAGACCAAGATAACCTTCTCCGCGTGGAAGTCGGCCTGCTTTAGCTTTTCATACGACTGGATGGCCAGCGGTGTGGTAGTGTCATGGGAGAGGATCCAGTCCACCTCGGCCAAGACGGTCTGGCCGGCCCGCACCTGCTGGCCCAATTTGCGGGAGAAGATCTTCTCAGACAGCGTTTGAGCTCTCATCTTTAGCGTATCCTTTCAGGATCAGTCGCGTGGAGGTGCGCTCCACCCCATCGGAGACGCGCAGCTCCTCGATAAAGTCATTGAGGTCGGCGATGGAGCCGGCGACCACGTGGGCTACTACATCCTCATCGCCGGTGATCTCGTAAACTTCTTTCACCTGAGCCAAGCCGATCAGCCGGCGGGTGACCCGCGTGGTGTAGAGCGCGCTGGAAAGTGCCAGATGCACGATGGCCTCCACCTGTAGCGGCACACGGGCACGCAGCTCCAACCCCAGAACATCGTCGGCGATCTCCAGCAGATCCACATCGGAGAAATGACGCTTCTGCGGCCGGCTCTTGATCTCGGTCACGATCTGGTCCAGTTGGTCGGTTTGAGCCTCGATGCCCATCTCCGCCAGGCGTGCCCGCACCGCCGCGCGGCCGGTGTACTTGGACAGGGTGATCTGGCGCTGGCGCCGGACCAGTTCCGGGGGGAAGGCCTCGTAGGTGCGCGGGTCTTGCAGCACCGCCCGCGTGTGCAGTCCCGCCTTGTGCGTGAAGGCGTAGAGGCCCACGATGGGCCGGTTTTCGGAGAGCAGCACGCCGGAGGTGCGCTCGACCAACCGGGAGAGCCGAGGCAGTAGCTCCAGCTTCCAAGGATTTTCCACTTGATAGAGCATCTTGAGCGCCAGAGCCAGCTCGGCTAGCGCGGTGATCCCGCTGCGCTCACCCAGGCCGTTGATGGTGACGTCGGCCAGACGAGCGCCCGCTTCCAAGCCGGCTAGGGCGTTCGCCGCTGCCAGGCCGTAGTCATTGTGACAGTGGACGTGCAGCGGGATTGCCAGCTCGGCGCTCACCTGGTGGACCAGCTCGCCGAAAACGCGCGGGCTCATCGTGCCCACCGTATCCGGAATGCTGAAGCGATCGGCGCCGGCCTCTTGGGCCACCCCGGCGACCTCCAGCAGAAAGTCCCGCTCGGTGCGGGTGGCGTCTTCGGCGGTAAAGCGCACTTTCAGATCTAGATCTTTAGCGCAGCACACCGCGTCCCTGATGCGACGCAGCGCCTCGGTCCGGTCGATGTGGAACTTGTGCGCCAAGCTGAGCGCTGAGGTGCCGAAGAAGATCCCCACCCAAGGAACTCCCAACCGGGCGGTTTCTTTAATATCGGCCGGGAGGGCGCGGGCGTGCACCAGCTTCTGGGCCCGGGTCTCCAAGCGGACCAGGCCTTCGACCGCCTGGTGTACATCCGGTGAGACCGCCGGGTGACCCAGCTCGATGAACTCGACGCCGAACTCATCGAGCAGCCGGGCGATCTCCAGCTTCTGCTCCAGGGTGAACGAGACGTTGGGGGTCTGCTCGCCCTCGCGCAAGGTGGTGTCCAAGAGTTCAACGTTCATGGCTCTATCTCCTCCAGGCGACCCAACGCGCCCCGCAGGACGGCGATGGCCTGCCGGTATTCGGCCAGCTCCAGATGCTCTTCAGGAGTATGATCCAGCGAGGAGTCCCCTGGCCCGTAGGTCAGGATGGGCCGACCCCAGGCGGCTAGCAGGTTCATGTCCGAGGTGCCCGTCTTGTACTTGAAGCAGGGACGCCCGCCAGGTGCGCGGATCGCGCCGAGAAAGGCGGCCACCAATGGCCCTCGCTTCGCCGCCAGCACCGCCGGGGTGAACTCGCTCCAGCTCATTTTCGCTTCTCCATGGAGTCGTTCTGCGATCATCTTGAATCCGTCCGAGTTGAAGCCTGGCGGAGTGCGTATATTTAATTTCATACTGACCGACTCATGGCTGCCCGCAGAGCCGGTATTCAGGTCGGTCAGGCGGATTGAGATGCTGCCAAAACCCGTACCCAGCTCGGGCGTAGCCGCGCAGAGCGCCCGATAGAATGAGACGACCTCTTCAGCCGGCGTGGGCTGGGCCATACCTCGATGGTGCCTGGGCCGTTCCAAGGCATACTCCAGCGAGAGCGAACCCTTATAGCCCAGGGTGATCGCCTCCCAACCGCTGGGCTCGCCGATGATAACGTAATCAGGAATCTTATGATTGGCCAGCAGATAGCGCGCCCCCGGCGAGCTGGCCTCTTCGCCCACGCAACCGATCACGGTGATCTTGAGCGCAGATGAGTTTTCAAACGCAGCGGCGGCCTCGACGAAGGCGGCGAGCGCTCCTTTGGCGTCCACCGAGCCCCGACCGTAGAGCGTTTCATTCTCTAAGCGCACGGGAATCTGGCCGGAGACGGTGTCCAGATGGCCGACCAGATATATCTGCCGACCCCCTTGACCGATCATCCCCACCGCGTTGCCCGCCGGGTCGAGCTGCGCCTCGAAGCCGCGGTCTGCCAACTCGCTCACCAGCAGTTGGGCAGCCTCCCGCTCTCGGCCTGAAGGGCTGGCCGCGCGCACCAGCTTCTCCACCAGAGTCATGCCAGCACCTCCGCTAGGGCGCTCAGCACCCGCTCGGCTTCGGCCTGAGTGAAGATCAGCGGCGGCAGAAAACGCAGCGTGGTCGGTCCGGCGGAGAGGGCCAATATGCCGCGCTCCTGTAGGCCCTGCAGCAGCGGCGCGGCCCGACCTCTCAGTTGCAAGGCCAGCATCAGCCCCAGCCCGCGCGCCTCGCGAACTTTCTCGGGATGCGTCTTGGCCAGCGCTTGCAAGCCATGCAAGAAATAATTGCCTACCTGTGTGACATTGTCCAGCAGATTATTTTCTGCGATCTGCTCGATCACCGTCAGCCCGGCGCGGCAGGCCAGGGGGTTGCCGCCGAAGGTGCTGCCATGCTGACCCTTCTCAAAGCTCAGCTCCCGGCGAAAGACCGTAGCTCCCAAGGGCACGCCTCCACCAAGGGCCTTGGCCAGACATAAGACATCGGGAATCACACCGTAATGCTCGCAGGCGAACCACTTGCCGCTGCGCCCCAGGCCGCTTTGCACCTCATCGAAGATCAACAGGGCGTCGTGCTGGTTGCATAATCTGCGCGCCTCGGCCAGATAACCGGCAGGTGCGGGATAGATTCCGGCCTCCCCTTGCACAGGCTCCAGCAGCACTGCCGCCGTCCGGTCGGTGATCGCCTCGGTAAGCGCTTCGGGATCGCCGAAGGGAACATGGCTAAAGCCGGGCACCAGCGGCTCGAAGGGCCGGCGATAGGGTGCTTTCCAGGTGGCGCTCAGGGCACCCAGCGTCCGCCCATGAAAGCCGCCCCGTGCGGCCACGATGCCGGGACGCCCCGTACAGACTCGTGCCAGTTTCATGGCCGCTTCAACCGCTTCCGCACCGGAATTGCTGAGGAAAACGCGCGTCAAACCTGGGGGCGTGATCTCGGTCAGTTTGGCCAGAAAGCGGGCCCGCAGGTCGTTATAATAATAGCCCGCCGCACAGGTGATCAGCCGACCGGCCTGCTCGGCGATCGCCTGAACCAGCACCGGGTGGGCATGGCCCAGCGCCGCCACCCCGATGCCGGTGGCGCAGTCCAGGTATTCGCGGCCCTCGATGTCCCAGAGCCTCGTGCCCGCCCCGCGCACCATGACCAAGGGCCTGGGCCGGTAGGCACCGCTGCCATGCGCCGTCTCGATATCTATCAACTCTTCGGCCGAGCTCATCTGCGTCTCCTGTTGATTTATCATCGCTCGATCACCGTTCCGGTCCCAGAGCAGAGCGCACCTGTCACCGGAGCAGGGCCGCGCGCATCGCCGATGATCACCCGTGCTACGTTGCCGTCCAGGGCTTCTTTGGCCCCCAGGAGCTTCTTTTTCATGCGCCCCTGGGCAACTTCTTCCATGAACCGATCCAGCTCGGCGCGCGGGATCTCCCGGATCAAGCTGGTCTCATCGTCCAGGTCGCGCAGCAGGCCGGGCACATTGGAGAGCAGCAGCAGCGTCTCGGCCTGCAGGGCGACGGCGATTTGCGCCGCGCAGCGGTCGCCGTCCACGTTAATAGCGACGCCCTCATGGCTGATCGCCGGAGGGCAGATCACCGGCGTATAGCCGTGATTCAGCAGCAACCTGAGCAAATCGGCGTTGACCTGCTCGATCGTGCCGCTATAGTCCCCGCGCAGCACCACTTTTTTGTCGCCGCGCCTGATCTTGAGCGCCCGCTTGCGCCGGCCCTCCAGCAACCGGCCATCGAGGCCGGACAGCCCTATGGCGTTGACCCCCAGCGCTTGCAGTTTTTCCACCAGCAGCTTGTTCTGCTTGCCGGCGTAGACCATATTGAAAATCTCCAAGGTGCGGCGATCTGTGAAACGGCTGGTGAAGCCGGAGACCGAGGTCACGAAGACCGGCGGCACCCCCAGCCGGGTCGAGAGCATGTTCAGCTCGTGCGAGCCGCCATGCACCAGCAGATAGTCGCGATGTCGGACCAGGTCATTGAGAAAAACCTCGTAATCTATGCCCGCACCGCCGCCCACTTTGACCACAAACACGGTTGTCCTCCTCCTTATGCTAGACCGGGTGAAATCCCCATTCGTTCAGTCCCAGACGCTCATCCAAGCCCAGCATGAGGTTCATGCATTGCACCGCCTGGCCCGCCGCGCCCTTGGTCAAGTTGTCCAGGGCCGAGATCACCACCAGCCGGCCCGTCCGCGCGTCTCTTTCAAAGCCGATGTCGCAGAAGTTGGTCCCCAGGAGCAGTTTGGGCTCCGGATAGCGATAGAGCCCCGTTCTCTCCTTGACCAGTCTGACGAAGGGCTCCTGGCCATAGGCCTCCAGATAACATTGCCAGATCGTCCGCTCATCGTAGTCGTCCTCCAAGAAGACATGCGAGGTGCTCAAGATACCGCGTACCATCTCCACTGCATGGGGCGAGAAGTTGAGCGAGATCCGATCATGCGGATCGAGCTCCTGCTTCATCTCGGCCAGATGGCGATGACCGGTCGGCTTGAAGCTGCGCACCACCCCGGCCCGCTCCGGGTGATGACCCGCCGGGCTAGCCGCCGCGCCGGCGGCCGAGGAGCCCACCTTGGCGTCAACCACCACCAGCTTTACTCCGAACTGCTCGGTCAAGGGCTTGAGCGGGGTGATGGCCGCCGCCGCCGTGCAGCCGGGCACGGCTACCAGATGAGCACCCTTGATCTCTTCGCGGTGCAGCTCCGGCAGTCCGTAGACGAACTCTTTCAATAACTCCGGACGACGATGCTCATAGCCATAATAGCTGGGATAATCGCGCGGGTCTTTCAGGCGAAAGTCGGCGCTCAGATCAACGATCCGCTCCGCGCGCGACATGAAGAACTCTATCTGTCTCATCACCCGACCGTGGGGCAGAGCGGTGAAAAGCAGCTCAACCGGCTCCAGCTCCTCCGGGCGGCTGAACTTGAGCTCCGTGGCACCCCGCAGGTTGGGATGAATTTTATAGACCGAGCGACCGGCCTGGCTGCGCGAGCTGATGGCCACCAACTGCACGCCGGGATGCCTGAGCAGCAGCCGCAGCAGCTCACCCCCGGCGTAGCCGGAGCCCCCCGCGATCGCCACGCGATATCGCTTCATGATGCCGCCGGCAGAGCCGCTCCCCGGGCCACTTGGATCACGTAGTCAATCATGCGGGCCGGAATGTTGACCCCGGTGATGTCAACGCTGTGGCGAAACTCCGGGGTATAATTAACCTCGTGCACGGTGAGCCCCTCGGGGCTCTCCATCAGGTCTATGGCCAGCAGGCCGCCGCCCACCGCGCGGGCCGCCCGCAGGCAAAGATCATTGAGCTCCGGGGTCACCGGGCAGTTGCTGGCCTGCCCGCCTCGGGCGGTGTTGGTGATCCAATGGGCCGAGCTGCGGTAGATGGCGCCGATCGTCTCATCGCCTGCGACGAAGGCCCGGATGTCGCGACCGGGTTTTTCAAGATACTTTTGCAGATAGAAGATCGAGTGATAGTAGGAGCCTAGCTGGGTGCGATGCTCCAGGATCGCCTCGGCCGCGTCGCGGTCGTTGATCTTGGCCATCAGCCGCCCCCAAGAACCGGTCACCGGCTTGAGCACCACCGGATAGCCCAGCTCTTCGATGGCAGCAAGAGCGCTCTGGGGTGTGAAGGCCACTTTGATTTCCGGAGTGGGCACTCCGGCGTCCCAAAGCGCCTTGGAGGTCGCCACCTTGTCGCCGCAGACCAGCGCGACTTCGTAGGAGTTTATCGTCTGTACGCCGGAGTTCTGCAGGAGATTGAGGGCATAGAGGGCGCGCGAGTGGGAGATCTCCCGCTCCAAGAGCACCTCAAACTGATAATCTCCGGACAGGTCCAGCACCAACCGGCGACTGTCTATCTGGATCACTTCCAGACCGCGCCGCAGGGCCTCTGCGATCAATAGCTTCTCCTCTAGGCGGATGCGCCCGAAGAGCACTCCCAGTCGGATTGACATCTAAACCACCTCTGTTGCTGTTGGTGTTGTCGCCGGGCTGCGCGCCTGCTCGATGCAGTAGTCGATCAGCCTGGTCGGCAGGATCGCCCCCAGCACTTTGAAGCTCTCTTTGAACTCCATCGCGCAGTTGATCTCGTGGACGGTGTAGCCCTCCGGCGTCTCCATCAGGTCAATGGCCAGCGCCCCGCCGCCCACCGCCCGAGCCGCTTGGAGGCAGAGCGCTTCCAGTTGGGGCGTGAGCGGGCAGCGTGCGGCACGCCCACCCTGTGCCGCATTGGTGATCCAATGGTCCGCCATGCGATAGGTCGCGCCTACCACCTCCGCACCGATGACGAAGGCCCGGATGTCGCGGCCGGGCTTCTCGAGATACTTTTGCAGATAGAAGATCGAGTGATAGTAGGAACTCAGATGAGACTTGTGTTCCAAGATTGCCTCGGCGGCGGTGCGATTCTCGATTTTTGCCATCAGCCGGCCCCAGGAGCCGTCCACCGGCTTGAGCACCACCGGATAACCCAGCTCTTCAATCGCCGCCCGCGCGCTCTCCGGATTGAACGCTATTTTGACCTCTGGGGTGGGCACCCCGGCGTCGCGCAGTGCCTTGGAGGTGAAGAGCTTGTCGCCGCAGATGCGCACCACCTCATAGCGATTGACGCAGACGACACCTGAGTGCTGCAACAGCCGCAGGGTGCAGAGCGCCCTCGATTGGGAGATCTCCCGGTCGAGCAGCAGGTCCAGCTCCGGCTTCGTGGCCGGACTCAAGATGAGCTCGCGGCTGTTGAGCAGCGTCAGCTCGATCTCCGGGTGCTGCCGGGCCGTCCGGATGAGCAGCTTCTCCTCCGGCCGCAGCCGGGAGAAGAGCAGACCCAAGCGCAGTTTCGTTCCGTTCATTACAGGCTATTCTCCCCAGTCTTCTTGTTCCTCGGGCGCCAACTCCACCTGCAGGGGGGTCAGATTGGTGACCTCCAGCTCCACCCCGCAACTCTCACACTCGACGATCTCGTTCTGTACTACGTCATCTGCAATCGTCAGCTTCGATCCGCATTCAGGACAGGCGATCATGGACGTTCACCTCCTATCGTGGGGATTTTAATCCCCGGTGTTGTTTCCAGAGCTTTTCCAGCGTCCTATCGAACCGTTCGCGCTCCTCGTTCCACTTGCGCATCTCCTCATCCAGCGTCTGTTGAAGCTCCCCCAGACCTAAGTTGCCCGGCGAGCCCAGGGCGGTGCGGGCCCGCAGAACCTCTTCAGGCTCCTTGCGCTGCAGCTCGCCCAGATTCTGGTGAACCTGGCGATATGCCTGGCGGAAGGGCACGCCCCGCTTGACCTGCGCGCAGAGCTCGTCGGTGGCGAAGATCTGCGGGCTCAAGGCTTGCTTCAGCCGCTCTTCGTTGACCTGCAAACCCTCGATCAGCGGACCGAGCGCAGCCAGCACCTCTTCGCTAGTTGTCAACGCGCTCATCAGCGCGCCCTTGGTCTCCTGGCTGTCCCGGTGATAGCCGCAGGGCAGGTTTTTCACGGTGAGAGCTAGCTGCACCAGTCGCGCCAGCACCTCGGCGCTGCGGCCCCGGACCAGCTCTGCCACGTCGGGATTGCGCTTCTGGGGCATCAAGCTGCTACCGGTGAGAAAGTCTTGAGGCAGGACGAAGAAGCCGAACTCTGCGCTCGAAAACCAGATCAGGTCCTCGGCCAAGCGGCTCAAGCTGATCATCAGCGCCGAGAGTGCCGCCACCACGGTGAACTCGATCACCCCGCGACTACTGATCGCCCAGAGCGCGTTGCGCTGGACCCGTCGAAAACCCAGTAGCTTGGCGGTCAGCTCCCGGTCCAACGGCAGCGGGACCCCATAGCCGGCCGCTGCCCCCAGTGGGCTTTGATCGCTCAGCCGATAAGCAGCCTCTATGATCTGCAGATGATCGAGCAGCGCTTCGGCATAGGAGGCCGCCCACAGGCCGACCGAGGAGGGCATCGCCCGCCGGGTATGGGTGTAGCCGGGCATCAGCACCCGCTCGTGGCGCCGGGCAAAGGCCTCAAACTGCCGGGCCAGGCTCAGCAGCCGGGTGATGATCTCGAGCAGCGCATCTTTGCTGTAGAGCCGGGTATCAACCAGCACCTGGTCGTTGCGCGAGCGGCCGGTGTGCAGCTTCTCGCCCAGCGGGCCCAGCTTGCGGGTTAAGGCGTTCTCGACAGCCGTATGCACGTCCTCATCCCCGGCGGAGAAGCTTAGGCCAGTCTGGAGCAGCTCGCTCAGCGCTCCCTCCAACTGAGAGCACTCTTCCGGGGTGAGCAGGCCGACAGCTTTTAGCATCAGCACGTGGGCCAGCGAACCCAGGATGTCATAGCGCACCAGTGCCCGGTCGAGCTGAAGATCAGCGGCGGCGGTGAACCGCTCGGCCCGCCGGTCCAGCGAGCTCTCGGCGCTTTCCCAGAGCTTCATGACCCTATAGCTTGCGGGGCGCTGCTCAGCGATTGCAGCATCTTCTGCTGGGCCACCCGGGTGGGCAGGCCCCAGATCTGGATGAAGCCGGCCGAGGCGCTCTGATCGAAGCTCTGGCCTTCGTCATAGGTAGCCAATTGATGGTCATAGAGGGCGTTCTCGGACTGGCGACCGACGATGGAGACGCTGCCTTTATAGAGCTTGAGGCGCACTTTCCCATTGACCTTACGGTTGACCCGGCCGATATAGGCTCCCAGATCGTCGCGCAGCGGGTCGTGCCATAGGCCTTTATAAACCAGCTCGGCCCACTTGCGGTCCACCAGCGGTTTGAACTCGTTCTCGTGGATGGTGCAGCAGAAGCGCTCCAGTTCCTGGTGGGCACTGAGCAAGGTCACTGCGGCCGGGCATTCGTAAATCTCACGGGATTTGAGCCCCACGATGCGGTCCTCGGTCATGTCGATCGCCCCCACGCCGTGGCCGCCGGCGAGCCTGTTCAACGTTTCGATCAACTCAACTAAACCCATAGACGTTTGATTTAGAGCTACCGGCAGGCCGGCCTCGAACTGGATTTCCAGATATTCCGGCTGGTCAGGTGCCCGCTCCGGCGAGGTGACCAGTTCATAGATCTCTGCCGGAGGCTGCTGGGCCGGGTCTTCTAGCATGCCGCACTCGATGCTCCGTCCCCAGAGATTGGCATCTATGGAGTAGGGGGAGCCTGCCTGGACCGGAATGCCGTGCGCCTTGGCGTAGGCCACCTCGCCCTCGCGGCTTAACTGCCAGTCGCGCACGGGGGCCAGTACCTTGATCTGCGGGGCCAGCGCGGCGATGGAGACCTCAAAACGAACCTGATCGTTGCCCTTGCCGGTGCAGCCGTGGGCGATGGCGTCCGCTCCGGCCTCCTGGGCGATCTCCACGGCATATTGGCTCATCAGCGGGCGAGCCAAGGCGGTGGCCAGCGGATAGCGATCCTGATAGAGCCCGTTGGCCTGGATCTCCTGGGCCAGGTAATTTTGGGCGAACTCCTGCCGCGCGTCCTGGACGTATGCCTCTCGCACCCCCAACTGGAGCGCCTTCTCCCGGGCGGCTTCGATCCCCCCTTGGCCCAAGTCGAGGGTAAGGGTGATCACCTCGGCTCCATACTGCTCCTGGAGCCATTTGATCATGCAGGAGGTGTCCAGACCTCCGGAATAGAGCAAGAGGATCTTGTCGAAGCTATCTTCAGCGCTTGGCATATATGACGAAGAAACCATCGTAGTGGACGACATGAAAACTCACGTCCTTTCTTAGCTAAAGCGATCTCTTATTCGGTAAACGTCTTGTGCCTTACGGCAGTTGGAGTTTGGCTGAAAGAATGCTTATCGGCTTCGTCGCCGAACGCATTTAGGCAGGGAGTACGATTTGAGGAGCTCGAAAGAGGGGAGAACGAGGGTCAGGGTCAAGAGACAACTTGTGGCCAGTTCTGCTGTTACGGCACTACAATCACGCATTTGGCCTCCTTTGCTGCTAGGCGAACTGGCACATTATAGCCGAGGGCCTGAGGCTTGTCAACGATATTTCGGCCAAGAGGAACGCGAAGCAGTCTTCAAGCCCCTGAAAAGCGGGAGCAAATAGCTGATTCAAGCAGCAACGTAGCCTGTGGATAGCCCAACAGCGCTTGGAGGTGTTAAGTCCAACGTAGTAACCTACGCACTTTTGATAGTGGTAATGTAACGTTGGCTTTGCCAAGCTTACAGGATGAATGTTTGAACTTAGAGCAGTTCCAGCACCGCAGGGAGGCCCAGATCATCCTGGCAGCCTATTAGGCCTAACATCAGCAGTGGTCCGATGATTGGGGGCAAGCCAGGGGGCAGGCCACGCATGCTTCACATTGGCGACTGAAGCGAACAACGGAGATCAAATATGCAAAGTTCGACATCCCTGTCCGAGAAGATATGCATCGTCACCGGCGCCAATGCTGGCATCGGCAAGGCAACAGCTTTGAGTCTTGCCCGGATGGGGCTAACCGTCGTGATGGTTTGCCGTGATCCGTCACGCGGGAAAAGCAGCCAAGAAGAAGTAATCGCCAAAAGCGGTAATAGTGCGGTCGATCTGATGCTGACCGACCTGTCTTCACAGCAATCCATACGCCATTTCGTGGAAGCATTCAAGGTCAAATACCAACGCCTGCATATCCTCATCAACAACGCCGCCAATTTCGATCTGTCTTTGAAAGAGCCAACCCTCACCGAAGAAGGTGTCGAGCTTATCTTCGCCACCAATCACCTTGGTCCTTTCCTAATGACCAACTTGCTTCTGGATATCCTTAAGACTAGCACACCTGCGCGGATTCTCAATGTCGCCTCGAAAGGTCTCGTCGCCCACCCTCGACTGGCGATTGAGTTTGATGACTTGAACCAGACCAAACGAAAACGGTACAGCCCATCCCACGCCTACTACCATTCCAAACTGGCACAGGTCATGTTCACTTACACGTTGGCCCAGAAACTTCAAGGAACCGGAGTCACGGCCAATTGCATCCGTGTTCCCGCTGTGGCCGTTGACATCGGGCGCTTGGGCAACGTACCCAGGATTCTCTTGTCCCTCTATAGACTCAAAATGCGTTTCAGCATTACGCCGGAAGATATGAGCAAGACCTATACCTATCTGGCAACCGCTCCAGAGCTGGAAGGAATCAGTGGAAAGCAGTTTGATGAACACCATAATGAGGTTGACTCATCGAAGCCGTCGCGCGATGAGGTTGCACAGCAACGACTGTGGCAGGTCAGCGCGCAACTAACGGGACTCATGTAAAGCACGCTGTGCCCAACAACGCGTGCAATTGACCGGTCATGCTTGGTAGTCTAGCCACTCCCTCCCACTTTGCAAACACGCCCTAGATGGGGCGAGGGGCGGAGGGAGAGGGATTCGAACCCCCGACCCTTGCGGGTAACGGTTTTCAAGACCGCCGCCATCGTCCACTCGGCCATCCCTCCAGGGAGGCGCAGTATAACCACCGGTCGGCAGGGGGTGCAAGCGTCCAATGAGCGGGGGACAGCTTAGCTTGACCCTGACTGATAGGTGGGTTATCATGGCCTCCAGCTTGAAGCGGGCCAGGCTCTAGGCAAGACCGGCAATGCTGGGCCGGCTTTGAGACTAACCTAGAGATTGAAGATCATTTCACAGGGGGATTAACGCGTATGAGCCGATTGATCATCATTGCTGTAGTCGTGTTGGCCGCCGCGGTGGCGGCCTTCTTCTTGTTTGGCGGCGGGGGCTCGCACCAAAATATCATCAGACAGCAGGTCCAGGGAGCAGTGACCATTCGCCTCACCGAGTACGCCATGAGCCCCAATCGGGTCAGCATCAATCACGGTCGGGTCAAGCTGACCATCGTCAACGGGGGAAAGAACATCCACCAGTTCGTGCTCCATGACCCGGTCTTGAACAAGGACATCGTCAACCTGCCCTTCTTAAAGCCGGGAGTCACCCAGGTGGCCTTCGTGGACCTGATCGCCTTCAGGCGCTACGAGATGTACGACCCGACCTATCGGGACAAGGGGATGAAAGGGTCCATCACCGCGCGCTGAGGGCCGGAGAACCGGAGGGCACGGCTGATCAGGCCACCTCCCAGCAGCCGCTCACCCCAATAGAAGGCAACCACCTGACCGGGGGTCACCGCCCGCTGTGGCTGCCGGAAGCGTAGCCTAGCTTGGCTGCCGGCAGCGCTCAGCCGGAGCTGCGCCGGGACGGCCGGGCTGCGATAGCGGGTCTTGATCTCGACCTCGATCTCCCTCTCTCGTGGCAGTTCCACCAGCAGGTTGAGCTCTTCGGCCTGCAAGCCCTCGGAGTAGAGCTCAGCTTCCGGGCCGACGATCAGCCGGTTATTAAGAACATCGAGCGCCAGCACGTAGAGCTTTTCCGCCGCGCTGATTCCCAGGCCGCGGCGCTGGCCAATGGTATAATATGGCAGGCCCTGGTGTTGACCCAGCACCCGTCCTGAGCTATCCACGATCTCCCCCGGCGAGATCAAGCCCTCGGCCGCCTGAGCTTGCAGGAAGTGATGATAATCCCCGCCGGGAATAAAGCAGAGATCCTGGCTCTCCGGCTTGCGCGCCGAGATAAGCCGCTGCGACCGGGCCAGCTCCCGCACCTGGGCTTTTTCCAGCTCTCCCACGGGGAAGAGCAGCCGGCCCAGTTGCTCCGGACGAAGTCCAGAGAGAAAATACGATTGGTCTTTCCAGCGATCGCACCCCTTGAGGAGGGCCAAGCTACCGTCAGCCAAGCGCCGCAAGCGGGCGTGATGGCCGGTGGCCAGCTTCTCGCAGCCCAAGCGCTGGGCGACTTCCAAGAGCTGGGGGAAGCGGACCAGTCGGTTGCAGCGAGCGCAGGGGCTAGGGGTGCGGCCGGCCAGATAAGCGGCGATGAAGGGCTGCACCACCTCACGCTCAAAGTCCAGGCCGGCGTCAACGAAGTGATGCTCGATGCCCAACTGGCGGGCGACCAGGCGCACCTCCAGCGAGCAGCATTCGTTGTAGGGCTCCAGGCGACCCTGGTCATAAGACCAGAGGTTGAGTGTGGCTCCAATTACCTCATAGCCCTGGTTTTTCAAGAGCCAGGCGGCCACGGTGCTGTCCACGCCGCCGCTCATAGCGACCAGAATGCGCTTCATGCCCAGATTGTAGCTTATAGCATCGGGGGCTTCATATTGGTTTCAATCAGGGATTTGGAAACTCTCTCTGGCATGTCGGAAGCGCTAGATGTAAGCGTGTTAAGCGCGTGGTGATGAATGTCCGTTGGTGGGTTTGCAAGACGACTCTTCGTTAGAGTACTCTATGCAAGAATCGCTCGACAGATGAGATTGAGCGTTAGGCTAATCTTTGCACCATGCTCACGCTCAAGCCTGCGGTTTGCCCGCTTCGCCCGGGGTGTAGCTTAAGTTCTCACCTGGAGTGAACCCCTGATTTGGGACAGCCAGTTAAGCTGGTGCTGGTTAAACCAGCGACTGCTCGAACTCCGCCGGC
>ENA-ORDP01000597-ORDP01000597.1-marine-sediment-metagenome-genome-assembly--contig:-NODE-597-length-22880-cov-3.365345_pt1 | contig 22880 bp, 19 predicted proteins | sample MGYA00248627_ERZ508539 | MGnify/ENA primary metagenome ERZ508539 (study PRJEB26208, sample SAMN05571518) | marine sediment metagenome | biome: deep sea; feature: Hydrothermal vent; material... | reverse complement strand
GAACCCGCAACTCGTAATGTTTTTTCTGCCCTGAGCCGGAAGACCTGTCCAGACCAGATATAAAACTAAAATCTTTTCTCGCGGGAGGAAAAGAGATGGACTCCATACGTCTGCCTTATTGTACAGTGCCTTTTCCACATAGCCCCACACATACACGAACAGGTACCATTGCGATTGTTCCCCCCCATATCTACTTAAGCACGTTGCGAGCTGAAATATCAGTGCGTCCCGGAGTGATTGAGCCACTTGCCAAACAGGAGATGCACACTGATAAGTGCCCTGAATAGAACAAAAATACAGTGCGGATTGATGAGCTGCCAAGGAGGCAAAATGTTTAATGAGATACAAAAAAGAGATGGCAAGAGAGTAAGATTCGATGCGGAGAAGATTACAAATGCAATTGTAAAAGCCGGTGCTGCAACCGGAGAGTTTAACGGCGAGGTTGCCATGCGACTGACGCTCAGGGTGCTGAATCTGGCGGCACAGATCATAGGTAACAGGGTTCCTGCCGTCGAGGAGATTCAGGATATCGTTGAAGAGGTGCTCCTGTCTTCTGTTTACCGCAGGACCGCCAAGGCGTATATACTCTACAGGGAGCAGCATGCCAGGATCAGGAAGATTACTACAAAGGCGGACATTGACCTTGTAGACCATTACCTGAAGCAGCTTGACTGGAAGGTTAATGAAAACAGCAATATGGCCTTCTCCCTGCAGGGACTGAACAACTACATCTCTTCAGAGATCAGCATGATTTACTGGCTGAACAAGATATACCCTCCTGAGGTCAGGAAGGCACACCTTGACGGGGATTTTCATATTCACGATCTAAACATCCTTTCCGTGTACTGTGTCGGGTGGGACCTTCATGACCTTCTTTTTCAGGGGTTTAAGGGTGCCTCAGGCAAGATAGAGAGCAGTCCGGCAAGGCATTTCAGGAGCGCGCTGGGCCAGGTGGTCAACTTCTTCTACACCCTCCAGGGAGAAGCCGCAGGTGCGCAGGCATTTTCCAATTTCGACACCCTTCTCAGCCCCTTTATAAGATACGACGGCCTGAGTTTCAGGGAGGTCAAGCAGGCCCTTCAGGAGTTTGTCTTCAATATAAACGTTCCTACAAGGGTCGGTTTTCAGACACCCTTTACAAATATTACCCTTGACCTTACGGTTCCAAAAAACTTTGAAGACCAGCCTGTTGTTGCAGGCGGCAGAATGCGGGATGAGACCTACGGGGAGTTCCGGAAAGAGATGGACCTCTTCAACAGGGCTTTTTTAGAGGTGATGCTTGAAGGAGATGCCAAGGGCAGGGTCTTCACATTCCCCATACCCACCTATAATATCACGAAGGATTTCGACTGGGATAACCCGAACCTTGATATCCTGTGGGAGGTGACTGCCAAGTACGGTATTCCCTACTTCTCGAATTTCATCAACTCGGACATGAAGCCCGAGGATGCGCGTTCCATGTGTTGCAGGCTGAGGCTCGACAACCGTGAGCTGCAGAAGCGGGGCGGCGGGCTCTTTGGTGCCAACCCCCTGACCGGTTCAATCGGTGTGGTGACCATCAACATGCCGAGGCTCGGGTTTTCAGCTAAAGATGAGGATGAGTTTATTGCCCTCCTGGACAGGCTGATGGTTATGTCCAGGGAGAGCCTTGAGATAAAGAGAAAGGTCCTGGAGAAGTTTACGGAAGGCAACCTCTATCCCTATGCAAAGTACTACCTGAGGAGTGTCAGGGAACGCTTCGGTGAGTACTGGAAGAACCACTTTTCCACGATCGGCCTGATCGGGATGAACGAGGCGTGTCTGAATCTCTTTAACAAGGGGATTGCATCTCCGGAAGGACATGCCTTTACGCTCAGGGTGATGGATTTTATGAGGGGAAAGCTGGTGGGGTTCCAGGAAGAGACAGGGAATAGCTATAACCTTGAGGCAACACCGGCAGAGGGGACCTCATACCGGCTGGCAAGGATTGACAAGGACAGGTTTCCCGGGATTGTCTGTGCCAATGAGGTTCAGTACCGCACACTCAATGCAGAGCCTTTTTATACAAATTCCACACAGTTACCCGTGGATTTTACGGACGATATGTTTGAGGTGCTTGATCATCAGGACACGGTACAGCAGCGATATACCGGTGGAACAGTACTGCATCTCTTTATCGGTGAGAAGATAGAGGATACCGGGGCACTGAAGAGACTTGTAAAGACGGTCTGTGAACAATATCACCTTCCCTACTTTACCGTAACCCCAACGTTCAGTGTCTGCCCTGTGGACGGATACATTGCCGGGGAGGTTGCAGAGTGTCCCCGTTGTCATGAGGAGACGGAGATTTATTCCCGCATAGTCGGCTACCTCCGGCCTGTTAGACAGTGGAACAAGGGCAAAAAGGAGGAGTTCAGGACCCGGAAGGAGTTTGAGCTGGTATGACGATTGGAGGTCTTCAGAAAGTCTCTTTAATAGATTATCCCGGGAAAATCAGTGCCATTGTCTTTATGCAGGGCTGTAATTTCAGATGTGCCTACTGTTATAACCAGGAGCTTGTTTACCCGCATTTATTTAAAGAACCGATACCGGAAAATGAAGTCCTCTCCTTTCTCGACAATAGAAAAGGGTTGCTCGATGGGGTAGTCGTGACAGGGGGTGAGCCCCTCCTTCAGTCTGATCTTGAGGACTTCCTCCGGGAGGTCAAGGCTATGGGATATCAGATAAAACTGGACACCAATGGTTCAATGCCTGACAGACTTGAGGGATTGATAAGAGAAGGCCTTGTTGATTATATGGCAATGGACTATAAGGCTCCGATCAGCAGATACCCGGTGGTTACCGGGGTGGAGAGCGATAAAGAAAGGATACCCCGGTCAATTGAAGTAATAACAGGAAGCGGACTTTCCTACGAGATGAGAACGACCGTCTTCAGCGGATTGGGGATGCGTGACCTGCTTGAGATGATGACGGAGCTACAGACCATGAATGTGGAGAGCTATTTCCTTCAGGTCTTCAAACCTTTTTTTGGATGCAGCAAAGACCTTTCTCCGGGATATCCGGATATTGAATACCTGCAGGAAAACCTTGCAGGCAGTTTCTTGAGATATGGTATCAAAAACATGAAACAAGGATCCCTTGTTGAGTCACCAAGGCATTAAATGGAAGCCAGGTCCCTCCAGGGACCTGGCTTCCAGGGGCCGGTTATGAATTTTAGCTGGCTCAAGGTTCTGATCAAATCTGCCAGTAAAGGAGGTGAAAACAGTGGGCAGTAATTAATAAACGAATTTTTACCACAAGGCTGGATGTCAGGAAAGAGGGGTGAAAATCCCCCGCTGCCCCGCAGCCGTGAAGGGAACGAAAGCCCGAAAGAAGCCACTGTCATGGGTAACACCATGGCGGGAAGGCGGGTGAGTAGGAAAGAGAAGCGGTTTAACTCGCAACCCGGAACCCGCAACTCGTAATGTTTTTTCTGCCCTGAGCCGGAAGACCTGTCCAGACCTGGAAAACTTAAAAAATTCTCGCGGGAGGAAAAAAATGAAAGCAAAGCATCTTTTGTATTCTGTTTTTATCACTATTTGTATCTTGTCATTAGTCACACCTGCGTCTGCAGGTGATGACACAACAAATTTAGGAGAGATTGTTGTTACTGCAACAAGAGTTGAAGAACCAAAGAAGGATGTCCCCGCCTCTGTACAGATAATCACGCAGGAAGATATCAAGGATTCAACTGCAAGGAATGCCGGTGACCTCATTGCAGAGGCAGCCCTTGGTAATGTCCAGAAATATCCGGGTGCCCTTACAAGTTCGATCGGCTTGAGAGGATATAGTACCAGTGATATCCTAACGAGCAGGGTGCTTATCCTTATAAATGGTAATAATGCAGGTACGGTAAACCTTGCAAAGATTCCTGTGGATGATATTGAAAGAGTAGAGATAGTCAAGGGGCCGGCATCTGTACTCTACGGTTCATCTGCCATGGGGGGAGTTATAAATATAATCACCAAAAACGGCAGGGAGGAAGGTGTTCACGGCTTTGTTGGCGGTGAAGCAGGTTCCTGGAATTACTGGAAGCCTCAGGTAGAATTGAGTGGAAAGAAAGGGGTTTTTGACTACTATCTCACGGCCGATCGTTCATCAGAGAATGATTATAAGGCGAAGGATTATGGAAAATTTGACAACACAGGATACGATGATGAGACGCTCTCTCTCCGCCTTGGTTACAGATTTTTGGACAAAGGCCACATCTCTGTTGGCTTTCAACACTGGAAGGGATGGGATATAGGTACCCCCGGTCCTGTATACTCCCCAGACCCTGATGATTACAAGGATTCCTCAAGGAATGGCTTTGATTTAGGATATAAGACAGAGACATTCAATGCAAAGTATTACCTTGTCAAAGACAGGGATGAATGGCATTCAGGCTTGGGCACGGGGAATTCAGACATTTCCCTGAAAAAGACCGGTACCCAGGGTGTCAGCTTTCAGAAGACATTTCCTTTAGGTAACCACAGGATAATCGCAGGTGGACAGTGGGACAGGATTAAGATTGACAGTTCGATAAATACAGGCGCGCCCTACAATCCCAATGCAAGATACGACAGTTATGGTCTCTTTACAGAGGACAGGCTGAGCCTCCTGGAGAAAAAACTCCTCCTGAGTGCAGGCATTCGTTACGATTACTTCAGAAATGAGATTCTGTCAACCCCCGGGCTGACAGTCAATCCCCGCAAGGAAGACCTTTCACATCTGACGGTAAGAGGAGGGGTTGTTTATAAATTAACAGGCAGTTTCAGTCTCAAGGGAAATATCGGGACTGCCTTCCGTGCCCCGGCACCTGATGAGCTTGCAACGGATTATGTAGCTTCCTGGGGGACAACATATATCGGGAACCCCGATCTGAAGCCGGAAAAGAGCACCTCCTATGATGCCGGTGTCAACTATTCGAGGGAACTCCTGAAGGCAGACGTTACCTTTTTTCACAGCAGGTTCAGGGACAAAATACTCGGTTATTATGATCCGGGGCTTTCAGCTATGACATGGAAAAATGTTGATGGGGCGGTGCTTCAGGGTATAGAGGTAAATCTATCTTATGATGCAGGCCTTGCCTCAGGACTTGAGATTTCAGTCGAACCGTTTGCAAACATCAGCTACAACACAAGGTATTCGAGTAAGGATGAGCAAGAGATATCCAATTATGGTAAGACTCTCCTTTATACCCCGAAATGGACGGGTGCCTTTGGTATAAGAGCCGGGCAGGATAGATGGGATGTAAGGCTTATAGCTAATTATACAGGGGACGAAAAGGTACAGGACTGGGACTTCTCATCCCCGACATATACCGATGTTGTAGATAAGGGTGACTTTACTGTGGTGAATTTTAAGGGCTCCTTCCGGCCGGTAAAGGATATGGAGATTACAGCATCTGCGGAGAACCTCTTTAACAGGGCGTATGAATATGTGCTTGGTTATCCAATGCCTGAAAGGACTTATACTGCAGGCTTAAAGTGGATATTCTAACGGGAACCGGCAGTTTTCCAGGAGACAAAAGAGAAAGTTTTTGAGCTTCACGATGCCTTCACGATAGACTCAGGATAAGGATTTAGAAAGAGATGATAACCTTTAAGGACGTTTCCTTTAAATATGCCGGACGCAGCGATCTGTCAGTACAGGAGGTTTCCTTTTCCGTACCCAGGGGGCAGTGTGTGCTTGTTACAGGCCGTACAGGCTGCGGCAAGAGCACGCTCCTGAAGATGCTGGGCGGGATAATCCCTCATGAGAGTGCAGGCGAGATGCGTGGCCTGGTGGTTGTCAACGGAATAGAGACCCGCACGTCGTCCCTGCCGTATATCTCGCAGTATGTGGGGATGGTATTTCAGAGTCCTGACGATCAGCTCTTCTGTAATACAGTGAGGGATGAGATATCATTCGGCCCTGAAAATCTCGGCCTTCCCCCTGCAGAGATCACGAAAAGAGTGGGGGAGGCCCTGGCCCAGGTCGGTCTTGAGGGATTTGAAGAAAGGCAGACCGCAAGACTCTCCGGTGGTCAGAAGCAGCGTGTTGCCATTGCCTCGCAACTCGCCATGGGTCCGGTGGTGCTGGCGCTTGATGAGCCGGTGAGCCAGCTCGACCCCGTGGGGACTGCCGAGATAGTCAAGTGTCTCGATGACCTTAAGCAAAGGGGCATAACCATTGTCCTGGTGGAGCACAGGGTTAATGATGTGATAGGGATTGTCGACCGTATAATGGTGATGGACCAGGGAAGGGTCGTCCTTGATATTGACAGGAAAGACCTGCCTGCCCATACCGGAATTTTTAAAACCCTTGGCCTTAAGGTGCCTGACGCCGTTCGGATTGCAGTGGCTGTTTGCCACGAATGGGCGAGTGAGTGGCCCGGAAATCTGATTGATAAGGTAATTAAACTCAAACTACCAAAACAGGGCTGCAGTAATGAGGGTCCTTCAGGAAACAACGGCAATAAAAAAAGACGTGTAGCCTCTCTCAGGGATATCTCCTTTGCCTACCCGGGGGCAAAGGAGCCCTCCTTAACAGGGGTCTCTCTTGATATTTACAGCGGGGACATCATTGCGATTATGGGGCAGAACGGTTCAGGTAAATCAACGCTCCTGAGCATACTGTCGGGACTTAACCAGCCAACTGCAGGCAGTGCCGACATGAACGGATTGAGCAGTCTCAAAGGACTTTGGCATGGGGATACGGGCAGGGTAGGGATGGTCTTTCAGAACCCCGACCTCCAGTTATTTGAAGACAGTGTGTGGGCTGAACTGGAGTTCAGCCAGAAGAATCTTGGTGTTGATAAAGTGGTGCGCATGGAAAGAAACAGGTCCCTTGTCGGTATGCTCCGGCTTGAAGGTCTGGAAAAAATCCCCCCGCACGCCCTCTCAAAAGGACAGCGTCTCAGGGTGGTGATAGGGGCGGTGCTTGCCATGGACCCCCGGTTGCTGTTGCTGGATGAGCCGACGACAGGGCAGAACGAGGAGAATATATGCAACCTGATACGGACGATCAGGAATGAATCCGGGATAGAGGCTGTGCTCTTCTGCACGCATGATTTTGAGACGGCAGTACGCTTTGCAAACAGGGCATTACTTATGAAAGAAGGCGGTATAGTTGCCGACGGTCCGGTCAGGGAGGTGCTTGGCAGTGAAAAGGCCCTCAAAGATGCAGGCCTTCTGCCTTCGTTGTCCTTCGTGCTTTCGAGGAAGAGCGGAATTTACCCGCCTGCACTCACAGTTGATGAATTTATAGGAGTAGTGAATGGAATTTCATAACAACAGGACTCAGACAGAGGATTATCTTTATCCCTTTTCCGCGATAATGGGACAGGAGGAGATGAAACTCGCCCTTATCCTCAATGCAATAGAGCCCCGTATCGGTGGAGTACTTATCAGGGGCGAGAAGGGAACAGCCAAATCAACGGCAGTCAGGGCATTAAGAAGGCTTTTACCTGAGATAAAGGTGGTCAGGGGATGTCCCTGTCTCTGTGATCCTGACAGCCCGCTACGGGCCTGTCCTCAGTGTGAAGCAAAGATCAAGGAAGGAATCTATCCTGAAAGCGGATATATTAAGGTTCCCCTTGTTACCCTGCCGCTGAATGCAACAGAGGAGATGGTTACCGGCAGCCTGGACATTGAATTCGCTCTGAGGAAGGGGCAAAGGTGTTTTCAGCCGGGACTCCTTGCCAGGGTAAACAGGGGAATCCTCTACATAGATGAGGTTAATCTCCTGGATGACCATTTAGTGGATATAATCCTCGATGCTGTTTCAAGCGGTATAAATATTGTGGAGCGTGAGGGACTTTCATATCTTCATCCCTCACGCTTTATTCTTGCAGGCACCATGAACCCTGAAGAAGGGGCCCTCCGTCCTCAGTTGCTCGACCGCTTTGGCCTCTGTGTTGAGATTAGCGGGGAGGGCGATCCTGAAAGCAGGGTGCGGCTGATGGAGATGAGGGACAGCTATGACAACAATCCTGTGGAGTTTGCAGCCCGGTATCTCAAAGAGGATAAAGGGATTGCAGAGCGGATCAGGAGTGCAGGGGAAAGGCTCAAAGGGGTGGTCTTTCCTCAACGGCTCCTTGGCCTTGTCTCTGAAATATGCCTGCAAAACAATGTTGCCGGTCACAGGGCGGACATGGCTATCAAATATGCAGCCAGGGCCCTTGCCGCCTATGAGGGCCGCTCCGCTGTAACAGTCGGTGACATAAACCGGGTGGCCGGTATGGCAATACTGCACCGCAAAAGAGATGCCCTGCCCCCGCCGCCGCCTTCTCCCGGCCCTGTTGATCCTGACAAACATGAGGATCCCGGAGACAGTGATGAGCAGAAGGAGCAAGGGCAAAACAGCTCTCCTGACAATAATGACGTAAACAATCAGCCCCGGGAGAATGGTGAAGACCCGGATGGGGAAAGTGACGGGAGGGAAGAGGAGGATTATCAGCAGGGGCTTCCTGCTCCTGAATCGTCCTCTGAAGATGATGAGCCGTCAGGGGGTACTGAACAGGTATTTGAACCCGGCCGTACATTCAGGGTGCAGAGTATTACGCAGGAGAAGGACCGTCTTGTGCGCCGTGGTTCGGGCAGGCGTACACGGACAAGGACAACGCAGAAGACCGGCAGGTATGTAAAGAGTGTTCAGAGTGATAAATATCCTGATATAGCCATTGATGCCACCATCAGGGCTGCTGCTCCGCACCAGGGGAGCAGAAAAAAAGAGAGCGGAATGGCCATATCCATCCGCAACGATGATATACGAAGAAAGATAAGGGAGAAGAGGATTGGAAATTTCCTGATCTTTATGGTTGATGCCAGTGGTTCAATGGGGGCAAAGGCACGCATGATTGCGACCAAGGGTGCAATCCTCTCCCTGCTGCTCGATGCCTATCAGAAGAGAGACAAGGTGGCGATGGTGACCTTCAGGCAGCGGAAGGCCATGGTCAACCTGCCGCCCACTTCGTCCGTTGAACTTGCCGTAAGACACCTCAGCGAGATGCCGGTGGGGGGACGCACTCCCATGTCGGAGGGGCTTCTTAAGGGTTTTAACCTGCTCGGGGTGCATCTTGTGAAAGAGACTTCTTCACGCCCCATAGCAATAATCGTTACAGACGGCAGGGCCAATGTATCCATTGACAACCGTCTTTCTCCGCAGGACGAAGTGCTGCGGATAGCCGGGGAGATGTCAAGGGAGAAGCGGATAAAATTTATCGTGATAGATACTGAAGAAAAGGCAGTGGTGAGGTTCGGACTTGCCGCAAGGCTTGCCGCAGCACTGGGTGCGGAGCATTTCAGCTTTAATGACCTTATGGCAGGCGACATTGTAAATATAGTCAGGAGGAATATCTGATGACCGGAAGAACCATGTATCCGTTTAATGCAATTGTTGGTCAGGATGAGATGAAACTGGCCCTTATTCTTAATATCATCAATCCCCATATTGCCGGAGCACTTGTCAGGGGAGAGAAGGGTACGGCAAAATCAACGGCAGTCAGGGCACTGGCGGACATACTTCCGCTGATTGATGTGGTAAAGGGTTGTCTTTACCAGGTACCGGGTAATGGAGACTCAGGGGTCTGCCGGGATTGTGACAACAGGGACTGCGCTGAAGAGATATTTAACGGAAACGGCGTTGATGTTGTAAGGCGGAAGGTGAGGGTGGTGGAGCTGCCTGTTTCAGCTACAGAGGACCGGGTTGTCGGGACCATGGATATCGAGCACGCCCTGAGCAAGGGAAAAAAGAGGTTTGAACCGGGCATCCTTGCAGCAGCCCACAGGGGAATCCTCTATGTGGATGAGATTAACCTGCTTGACGACCACGTAGTGGACGTGCTCCTGGATGCTGCGGCCATGGGAGTAAATACCGTGGAACGTGAGGGAGTTTCCTTCAGTCATCCCGCCCGTTTTACACTGGTCGGCACAATGAACCCCGAAGAAGGGGAATTGAGGCCGCAGCTCCTCGACAGATTCGGTCTCTGCGTCAGCATTGAGGGCAGCCGGAACCACTCTGAAAGGGTGGAGGTAATGGAGAGGCGGATCGCCTTTGAAGATGATCCTGAAAGGTTCTGCCTGAAGTGGAAGGAGGAGTCTGCACAGACGGCAGAGCGGATTGAGTCAGCGATAAAGCTGTATCCGGAGGTAAAGATCGAAAGGGAAAAACTCTTCAGTATTGCAGCACGCTGTATGGAGGCAGGGGTTGACGGACACCGGGGGGATATAATCACCCTCAAGACGGCAAAGACACTGGCGGCCTGGCATGGACGTACCCATGTTACGGATGAGGATATTGAGGTTGCTGCAGGGCTTGCCCTGCCTCATCGTATGCGCAGGCAGCCATTTGAGGAGATCGGGAAGGGCCGAAGGGGTATGAAGGCAGGGGTCTGATATCGAGTGCCATATGCGTAAGGAAATCAGCAGGAGGATTGAGGAATGAAAAAGATAAAGACCGTTGTGTTTAATATCACAGGCACCGGGATGATAAGCATGGCCGGGGCATTTCGCCGGATAGAAGAGGAGTTTCCAGAACGTATGGAGCTGCAGGCACGGACCAGTGACGACCTTTTTGACTCAAAGATGATGGATCGTTTTACTCATCACCTTCAGACGGCAGACTGTGTAATCGTGATACTCCATGGGGGCAGAAAATCATTCAGGTTTTTTGACCGGCTGATTGAGGAATCCCGGAATGCCTTTGTCTTCATTCAGCCCGGGGATGAAGACGAGATGTCACTCTCTGCAAGGTACTCCACGGAGTACGGCAGTGATTTTTTTGATGAGATGGTACGCTTTATCAAGTTCGGCGGCAGGGAGAACTGGACAAATCTCCTCAGGAGTCTGATTAAAAGATTCTCTGGAGAGGATATCCCTTATGATCCGCCGCAGAAGATGCCCTGTGAGGGAATCTATCACCCGCGTACAGGGGTCTCTCTGACACTTAACGAATACATAAACTCACAGGGCACCTCCCTGAGAGAGCTTGAAGATAAAAAGACTCCCATAACAGGCTTGTGGTTTTATCAGGGTTATTACGTGGATGGCAATCTGGCGTTTGTTGACAGCCTTGTCAAAGAGATAGAGAGGCAGGGGGGCTTTCCTATTGCATGCTTTTATAACCGGTTTCCTGACAGGATTTTGAATAACAGGGACCCGGAGTGGGTTGCGGAGAATTTTTTTCAGGTGGATGGGAAGACCATTATCCATGTGCTCCTGAGTTGTATGGTCTTTTCAATGAGGCTCACCCTCCCCAGGTTTGCCGGAGTTTATGAAAAGATCGGGGTGCCGGTTCTGCAGGCGATTACACTCTTTACGACCTACAGGGACTGGAAAGAGACCGAACAGGGGGCTACACCCCTGGATGTCTGTATAAGTGCTGCCCAGCCTGAGTTTGACGGCATACTTATTACCGTGCCTGTCTCAACAAGGGATGTGGCGGAGCAGGACCGGCTTACGGGTGCAACACTGCTGAGGAATATGCCCATAGAGGAACGGATAGAGAAGATCGTGAGCCTTGCTGGGAAGTGGGCAATGCTCGGAATAAAGCCGAATGCTGAAAAGAGGGTGGCCGTGATCCTTCACAACTACCCGCCGCGTAATGACCGTATCGGATGCGCCGCAGGGCTTGACTCTTTTAAAAGCGTTAAAAATATTCTCGACAGGCTGAAGAAAGAGGGATATTCAATCGAAAGGGAATATGCATCAGGTGATGACCTTGCGCAGGAGATACTCGATGGAGTTACTGCCGACAGGCAGTGGCTTACCCCTGAAAGGATGGAGCAGAAGGCGGCCGGTCATATAGGGCCTGTACAATACAGTCAATGGTACAGTGAACTCCCTGAGAAGAACCGGAGACACATGCTTAAGGACTGGGGAGACATCCCGGGTGAGCTCTTTGTACACAACAATGAGGTTATGGTCAATGGAATTATTAACGGCAATGTATACATAGGCATTCAGCCGCCAAGGGGCTTTGTCGAACAACCAGAAAAAATCCACGACCCGCATCTTGCGCCAGGCCATCACTACGTATTTCATTACAGGTGGATAAGGGATGTTTTTAAGGCGGATGCCGTGCTACATATCGGCAAGCACGGCTCTCTCGAGTGGCTGCCCGGCAAGTCACTGGCGCTTTCTGAGGAGTGTTATCCCGACATATCCATTATGGACCTGCCGAATATCTATCCCTATATCATCAATGACCCCGGTGAGGGGACCCAGGCAAAGCGCCGCTCCTATGCCTGTGTGGTTGATCACCTTATCCCTGTTATGAGCAATGCCGACAGGTACGAAGAGCTGGCAGAGGTGGATACAAAAATCCTTGAGTACATCCAGACAAAATCCATGAATCCCGAAAGGCTGCCGGTGCTTGGAAGGGAGATCTGGCAACTGGCCTCAAAGCACAACCTGCATTCGGATATAGAGGTCTCTGAGGATGAGGCATTTTCAGACCTTGACGGCTTTGTGGAGAGACTCCATTCCTATCTCTCGGAAGTGGCCGATACCGCCATCAATGACGGCCTGCACATATTCGGCACTGTACCTGAAGGTGAAGGGCTTACGGAGCTTACTACACAGTTGGTGCGACTCAAAAACGGCGATATCCCGTCCCTGAGGGAGGCTATTGCAGGACAATGGGGATACGATTACGACAATCTCGTTCAATACAGGGGACAGGCAGACCCGACAGGCCGGTTTCCCACAAATGCCGTTGCAATAACGGAGATCCACAGGACTGCCCTTGAGATGGTGAGGGTTGTGATAGAGGGTAGCGAGCCCCTGATGGCGGACGAAAGCCCGGAGGTACTCAAGGTGGTGGAATTTATAAGGGACGTCGTACTGCCGAAACTTGGACAGACCACCGAGGAGATAGATGCTGTAGCTTCCGCCCTGTCAGGGAAGCATGTCCTTCCCGGCGGCAGCGGTGCGCCCACCCGCGGTATGGTGGACATCCTGCCGACAGGAAGGAATTTCTTTTCCGTTGATCCCTTCAGGATTCCGTCACCCACTGCCTGGATCACCGGGAAGGCGCTCGGGGATGCACTCGTTGAGAGATATATAATTGAGACAGGCGGGCTGCCTGAAAATATCGGCATGGTTATCTGGGGCAGCCCGACCATGCGTACCATGGGTGAGGATATTGCAGAGGCGTTCTACCTTATGGGTGTAAGGCCGGTGTGGAATGGCAGGAACGGGCGTATCGAGGGGCTTGAGGTTATTCCCGTCGGGGATTTGAAGTTTCCGCGTGTGGATGTGACTTTCAGGACGTCAGGCTTTTTCAGGGACTCGTTTCCCAACCTGATGGAACTCCTTGATGAGGCCGTAGCAATGGTGACTGCCCTGAACGAGCCTGTTGGGAAGAATTTCCTGAGAAAACACGTGTTGGCAGAGGCTGAAGAGCTTGTTAAACGTGGCATTAACCCTGAGAAGGCCTTGCGTGAGGCATCCTTCCGTATCTTCAGCGATCCACCGGGTGTCTATGGTGCGGGAATCCCGGCAGCTATTGACGCAAAGGCCTGGGAGAAGAGCGAGGACCTGGGAGAAGTCTATATCACGTGGGCCGGATATGCCTACGGCAAAGGGGTTTATGGGGAAGACAGGAGAGATGTGTTTCGCAGGAGGCTTTCGGATATCAGCCTTGTTGTGAAAAACGAGGATTCACGGGAGTATGACCTGCTCTCCTGTGACGATTTTAATGCCTACCTTGGAGGTTTTGTGGCAGCAGTGAAAACAGTGTCCGGTAATTACCCGAAGGCATATTCAGGTGATGCATCCGATCCGGATCGTGTCAGGTACAGTAGTATTCAGGAGGAGGTAAAACATATCTTCCGCTCACGGATTCTCAATCCCAGGTGGATGGAGGGTCTCATGCGCCACGGTTACAAGGGTGCAGGAGACCTTTCAAGGGCAGTGGATATCTCGTTTCACTGGGATGCTACTTCTGACGTGATGGAGGACTGGATGTATGATGCCCTGTCTGAAAAGTATGCCCTTGATGAAAAGATGCAGGAGTGGTTTAAAGAGGTGAATCCCTATGCCCTGCAGAATATTGCCGAGCGTCTCCTTGAGGCAGCGAGCCGCGGGATGTGGAATGCCTCTGAGGAGATGAAGAAGAGGCTTGAGGATGTGTATCTTGATGTGGAGGGGGATATAGAGGAGAGGACGGATGCCTGATGGCCCGTATTTAGTTGATGGTACTGAGAGATACCGGGGCACAGGGCTTTCTCTCATTCTCGACAGGCATTCTGCCTGTCTCCGAGGTTTTCGCTTTCAGCGAAAAAAACCGTTCAAACCCTGTGCCCCGGTATCTCTCACCATGCCGATGATAAAACAGTTTTGTTTCAGAACCCTGAGTCTTTTTTTCTTTTTGCTGGTACTGCTTGTTTTTGTCCAGGGGTGCACAAGGGAGCAGGCCGGGGTTCAGGTCTATTTTGTCCGTGACGGACTTGCCGTGGAGCTGACCGGGCTTAAGATGGTTACAGTCAGCTCGGAAGGGAGAGAGGTTTGTAAGTGGCTGAAGGGCGGAGCGGCTGAAGGAGCGGTACTTTTTGCAGACAAAAAACTGTTCCTTCCCCTTCAATGGCGTCCCGGTGAGAAATACAGCGTAGAGGTGCGCAGCAGGGATACACGTTTTATGAAGGAGGTCACGGCGCCGTTAAAACCCTCGCCCATGCTGATTCAGAGGGTGGATCTGGAAAAGGTCATACCCTTCAGTATTGACGAGGGGGTTGCTCCTGATACATTTGTGAAATTCTCGAAAGATAGTAAATACCTTGCAATCGGCAGTTTTCACGGCTATCTCAGGGTTGTGGAGGTGAGGACCGGCAGTGTAGTTCTTTCAAAGAAGATCGCCGAGGGTGTGGTGAAGTGTATCGGATGGGGAGAGATAGACGGACAGCGTGTGTTGTACGTTGGGGAGCAGTCACCTGACGGGTATCTCTACTGTCTTGATGCAATGACAGGCAGGGAGATATGGAAATACCGTCTGGCTGACGACATTGAGACATCAAGGCCGGAGAGGGAAAATGACCGTTATGCGATATATAAATTCCCGGGTGTCTACCAGTTAAAAGTACTTCCCGACGGTGATGTGGTTGTGGTCGGCACACATGGATGGGACAATGAAGGCAAGAGGCTTTACAGGTGTCTGGTCTACCGGTTCGACGGCAGGACCGGCAGGATAAAATGGCGGTGGCCTGCAGGTGGGCCGCTTCCCTACAGCCTTACATGGTTTGACATGTCGGCCGGGGGGGAGAAGCTCCTGCTCCTGACGTCAGCATGGCGCCCACCTGAGCGCACTGATTCCCGGTACGGAAACGGCACACTCTATTGCCTCAACGGCAGGACGGGAGAGGTTTTCTGGGAGTACAGGGTGCCGCCGCTGAGGCCGTATTATGAGACTGCCGGTGCCTGGCAGGGAGTTGCTCTCTCCAGGGACGGCAGGTATGCGGCAGTCGGGCTTAATGACGGCAGGGGAATGTTTTTCGATACAGAGGGGGCTGTAAAGGTAGAGGGAAAACGCTTCCTGCAGAACAGGCCCCTGTGGATAAGAGATATCGGTACACCTGTCCTGATCGGGGATATCCCTGTCTCAGCCTACATAAGCTATGCAAGGGTGGGGTCTGATGCCGTCTACTTTGTCCTGCCCGGGACCTCCATCCCTTCGGGTGCGGTAAAAGGCAAGGTGCAGAAACCCGCACCCCATCCTGCGGCAGAGCAGCTTTATGCCTTTGGTTTTGACGGCACTCTGAAATGGAAATGGAAGTCCTACGGCTCCATGCAGGGCATTTATCTCTCCAGTGACGGCAGGTGGCTATTTACTGTAAATGCCGTTGCAGGGATGTCAGGCTCCCGCAGGGGCGGGATGACATCCTTTTTTGGGGCCACACTCTTTGATACATCAAGGAAGGGATCAGGTATAGATAAACTCCTGTACCTTTATCCTACGGAAGGTCCGGTCTTCTTCATGGCCGACATATCGGCAGACGGCATGTATATTGCGCTTGTGGAGGTGCCGTTTACTGATGATATGGGCACGAATAAGGGAAGATACCGGGTTCATATAATTCACTGATGAAAAAGGCGAGGAAGTTTTTCATAATGGGCATTCTTGTTTTACTTGCAGGCACCGGCGTTACTGCATGGTATCTGCTTGCACCACACGAGGCCGTGCAGGTTGCAGATGTGAAGTTTGTCCCTGACGGTGCATGGCTGTTGTTCAGTTCTCCGCTGAGGCTTCAGTCTATCGGGATTCAGGGTCCCGACGGCCTGATCTTGTCCCAACCCCTGAATGACATAAAGAAAGAGAACCTCTGGGTTGTCTTTGACTGGAAGAGAAACACAACCTACAGATTCAGGATCGTCAGCAGACAGGGAACTGTAGAGCTGAAAGGGAAGGCACCGGATAATGACTATACTGCCGCTGTCCAGTTTTCAGCCCCGTTTATCTCAATGGCTGAACTGACTGACCCCAGGGTATTTGAGAAGGATATGGAGGGATCGAGCACGGCGGTTGAGAATAATGAGCTGACCTGTGCCGTTATCATCACCACCTATCAGCAGGCAGAGAGCCTTGTTACCGGCAGAGTTACCATTCCTGCCGGGGTAAAGGTTACGGCTTTTCCGCAAAACCGGGATACGAGAGTCGTTTATGGGAAAAAAGAGACCGCAATATACTTCAGAACAACCCTTTCCGTTGCTTATGAAAGGTTTTATATGCCCTTCAGCATACAGGTGCCGGGGGAAGGGAAGTATCGTCTTCATGCAGGCATTACCTTAAAAAGAGCTGGGGACAAGGAGTCTTTCTTCAGCAGGGACGTGACCGTCAAGGTAGTTAATCAGGAATCGGCAGGGGATACAATAAAGCTTGTCAAGACATCGATCCCCGTAGGTATTAGTGGTATAGCCCTCCGGCGGTATGCGGCGGATACACTTTATATCCAGCCCGCTGTATTTCGAAAACTCGGGCGTTTTTTCGGGGTTGAGCCAAAGTATATTGACTACAATCATCCCTTTACATATCAGAGCCTTGACCTGGAAAACACCGGGACCGGCAGCATTGCATTGCTCGTCAACTCCGGTATCTATTATAAAGACCGTGACATCACGCCTGAGGCATTCAGACCGCCGGACTTGCTGACCGGCGGGACAAAGGACATGGCCGTCACTGTGACGGCAATACTCCTGCCCGGAGAAAAGACACGGGTGGTGATGCCTGTTTATCTGACCTCCGACCCCCTGCCCGGAGAGTACCGCAGGGTGGTAAAGCTTATACCTATGGGCTCGGTCCTCCCTGTTGCAGAATATGAGTTTCCCCTCTATGTCACATCCATGAACCTGACTGCATGGATATTTACACTCTTTGCTGTATTTCTGAGTCTGACCGCTACTCTGGTCTTTGTGCTCAGGTTTAAAAATATTGTGGCAGGCATGAAGGTCAGGTGGCTGGTGATCATCTCACTCTACGGGGCAATGACCTTTGTGGTCTCAAACCTGCCTGTCAGGATATTCGGAAATCTTGTCTCTGCTCTGCTCGGTCCATTCAGCGCCTTTGTTACAGGTTTCTTTTCGGAGCTGCTTTACTGGACGCTCCTTGTCTCACTCGTCAGGTCGATCCCGAGACCCGGCACCGTCACATTTGCGACCCTTGTCCGCTATATGCTCAACGGCATAATGTTTGGCGGATTTCAACTCACGGATATACTCTTTACAGGTACGGGCATAGTTGTAAAGGAGGCGGCCTTCTATATGTCGGGCCTGACGCGCAAGGGAGAAAATTTCCGCTGGAATACGCCGTCTGTCTTCTATCTGGCGCTTTGTTTGTGCGTTGCCGATGCATTTATAACCCTGACCGGGCTTTACCTGCATATGGTGCTCTTCCGACTCTATTTTGCTGACTGGTACATATACATGACCCTGATAGTGAACAGCCTGCTCTACACCTTTGCAGCGACATTTATGGGCTGGCGCTTCAGCGACCGGTTGAAATGGGAGGATGGTTAGATGAGCTATGGTATCGGCAGCCTTACGCGGCAGAGGGAACGTCAGGGAATTATCGGCAGGCTCGACCCCAGGGTCAAGATCATTAGCCTTCTCTGCATCTCCGTCTATGCGGTAATACTTGAAAATGCTGCCCCTCTAATAATTCTTTTTTCTGTTTCATGGATACTGGCAGGTATTGAGCGGGTGGAATGGGCAAAGCTGCGTCTACTCCTTTTTCTTGTTGTATTGACGGTATGGGGAACAATGTTTTCCCAATCCATCTTCTATTTTGAAGAACCAAGGACCGTGCTCATAAACCTCGTCAATACGGATACCCCCCTTATAGGTAAATGGATAGGGGATATAAGCATCTACCGTGAGGGGTTCCGCTACGGTGCCATCCAGTCGTTACGGTTTGCCTCCATGATGACCTTTGGTTTTCTCTTCTGCTGGAGTACTGATACAGGGAAGATGCTTTCAGGCATGCTTCAATTAAAAGTTCCCTATGTGCTTGCATTTATGACAGTGACTGCCATCAGGTTTATTCCGGACATAATGGACGAGTTTGCCACTGTTATTCTTGCCATGCGGATGCGGGGGGCAAGGGTGCTCTCTCTCAATCCGGCAAGGCTGCTTAAAAACTGGCTGAAGCTGATACGGCCTGTCTTTATCAACTGCTACAGGAGGTCGAATATACTGTCACTCTCAATTCAGTCAAGGGCTTTTCAGCCTTCTGCTGCCCGCTCAACTGCCGAAAGCAGACAGCTTGGAAAGGGAGAAAAGGTGCTTCTTTCAGTTGTCCTTCTGAGCACAACAGTCTTTGTACTGCTGAAGATACTTTATGGTCTTTATCTCTGGAATATTCTTTATGTATCACGGTTAAGGGGAATCTACGAGATCTCCAGATTATATCTGTAATGGAGGAGTATATGCTTTTGGAAAGATTTTATGATGCAATCGAGGTTCACAGGGAGGAGAAGATTATCTATGTCAGGTTTCTGTCTCCTTAAAACCTCTTATCTCTGGATTTAGGACTTTGAGGACCATGACTTGCTGTATATAAGGAGCAAAAGGTTAAGTGATGCGAAATTACGGTGTGATAATATCCGTCTTGATTCATATGCTTCTGCTTTCGATCCCGTTGTCTGCAATGGTAACTCACTTTTCAGAGCAGGGCTTCGGGAATATAGAGGTTTCCATAATTGATGACGGCAGTTCCACAGGGACAGGTACTCATAAGGTTGTTATGCCTGAGACGAGAAAAAAGCGTGTTGTGAAAAAGAAAGTTCCTGAACCGGAGAAGATAAGGGAGAGAACCAAAGTAACGGTTCACCAAAAAAAGGAAATAAAGACCGTAGCAGTAAGCAGGGAACCTGACAGGGTGTCGGAGGATGAAGAAGTAGATGCCGTTAAACCTGTTGAGAAAAAAGAGGAGACAGAAAATCAGGATGTTGCAGAACCTGAAGAGGTTCCGGAACAACCGGTTCAGGACATATTATCCGCTCAGGCAGAAGACGCTGAGCAGGGTCCGGTCTCTGCGGTGAGTGCTCAGAATTCACTGCAGGGTGAGGTTTCCGGCAAACCTGATGTTGCAGAGTTCGGCTCGGCAGATGGACCGGCCTTTATCAAAAGGGTGCTCCCTGAGTATCCATGGATAGCAAGGAAGATGGGAAAAGAGGGCAGGGTGCTCCTCAAGCTTGTCATTGACGGGAAAGGACGGTTGCTTGATGCACTGGTTGTGGAGAGGGCGGGTTTTGGCTTTGACCGTGAGGCGGTGAAGGCTGTCAGGCTCTCTACTTTCCGGCCGGCTGTAAGAAATGGAATGCCCGTAAAATCCGAGGCGTTGTTGTATGTGAAATTTGAGTTTGAAGAACGCGAGTAGTTTTTGTTTATGGAGGTGCTGAATGATTGACTTTATCCTGAAAGGCGGCTTTCTGATGTATCCGATACTGCTGTGCTCCGTTGCAGGGCTTGCAATAATTATAAACAAGGCAATTCAGTACAGGGGAATTTTCAGATCAATCGAACGTCCCCTGAACGAGGTGTTGAAGACAAGGCCCCTGATTTTAATGCCTATCATCAAAGGGCTGGAAGAGGGCTGTGATGAACAGGAATTGACGGTTGTCGGCACAAGGCAGGTAAGGGAGACGGAACGGGGACTGAGCTGGCTTGGGCTGATTGCAACAATCACACCTCTTCTGGGACTCACCGGTACGGTTATCGGGATGATAAAGGCGTTCATGGTCATAGCAACGAGTACAAGCGTAAATCCGTCCATGCTTGCCGGTGGAATCTGGGAGGCCCTTATTACCACTGCGGCCGGACTCCTGGTGGCCATCCCGATCAGTGTGGCGCACCACTATCTGGAGAAACAGGCTGACGATATAGCCTTCCTCCTGAGAGAGGTAACCCTGAGTCTTTTTTACATGAGGTGCAGGGATGGAGTTTGAGCGGAAAAGATATAACCATTCATATATGATGAACATTGCTCCTTTGGTGGATGTGGTTTTTCTGCTGCTCCTGTTCTTCATGCTCACCTCCAGCCTGATACGGGAACCGGCAGTAAAGATCAGGCTGCCCGAATCAAAGACCGCCGCCACGGAGCAGGAAACAATAAAGACAGTAATTATCACCAGGGACGGTACGATATTCTTTATGGGCAGGGAGGTGAGCCTGCAAGGGCTTCAGAAGGCTGTAAGGGAGGGAATGACCGGGATAGACAAGAATTCCCTGAGGATAAAGGCTGACAGGAATGCAAGTGTCGGCCTGCTTATGAAGGTGATTGACGAGGTAAGGCTTGCAGGGGTCGGGAACTTCAGTGTGGTGGCGGAGAAGGCCGAGTAAGAAAAGGTTTGTGACAAGATGTGTATATCAGTAACACCATCGATATCGGATGTCAACCACCATCCTCTTGGGCGGAATACATCTCCTCGGCGTTCATTGAACTCCTTACAAGCGGGCCTGAGGCAACAAAGCTGAACCCGAGCTCAAGGGCTGTCTCCCGGTACCTGTCAAACACCTCGGGATGGATATACTCGACAACAGGCAGGTTCTCCCTTCCCGGCCTCAGATACTGCCCGATCGTCAGTATCCTGCAGCCGGCACTCCTCAGGTCTCTCATCACAGAGGCCACTTCATCAAATGTCTCTCCGGGGCCGACCATCAGGCCTGACTTGGTAGGTATAAAAATATGGGGCCTATCCCATTCTCGCAATTTTGCCCTTGCCTTAGACTGGTACTTCTGCTAATATAAATTAACTTGGCAGGGTTCACGTACAGGGGACTTTCACCCCTTTAGCTCACGCGCATTCCGGCGTACACAATTATCAAGAGGACGCAAAAAAAGCGCCGCTTATTAACGCGTTATCTGAAAAAATATTACTATTTCCTTCAATGTGCTACACTATATTTTATCAACAAAAAGGGAGGTAAAAATGCAAAGTGCAACTTTAAAGAAAGAAGCTAAAAAGGCGATAGATGAGCTATCAGAAGAAAAGTTAAAAGTTGCTATTGATTTTATAGACTATCTCAAAGAGAAAGAAGAAATGGAAGCAACTCTTGAAATTCTGTCCAGTCATGAACTGATGGTACAGATAGAAGAAGCGGAGAAAGCTATAAAAAAAGGCAAATTTACTGAGTTTATTCCTTGGGAAAAAGTAAAGCGCAATGTATAAAGTTTTCCCGCACAAAAAAGCAGCCAAATATTATGAAAGTCTCGATGACAAGACAACAAGAAGAATAAATAAAGCTATTGATGCAATGTGCAGAAATCCAATGGAGGGACCACATATCAAAAGACTTAGAGGAACACACGAAGGGAAATACAGGTACGTAGTGGGTGATTTAAGAATTGTTTACAAAATTAACGTAGAAAAGAAAACGGTCCTTATTGAAGCGATAGGCCCAAGAGGGGATATTTATAAGTAACTCTCAAGCCCATCTTTGACAGTTGCAAAACAAATATTCTGCAAATTCAAGGAGTTATGGCGTCATAAACCAGGCGTGGCACTATGAATCCTTATTATCTGCAAAAGTCTTTCTGTATAGTTAAAAAGTCTGATTCCATTCTTATATTCTTACCAATCTTGTACCTTAATTGTTATTCCTATGGCTATCATAATAGCCTTTTCTATTTCCTTCATTTTTGCGTTATTTATTTTGCCTGCAAAGGGCCCTCTTATAAGTAAGTTTTTGTCTATTGTTGTTACCTGCTCACATTTAACCATAGATGTCTTTGATAAACCACCCTCGTCCTTTTGAAGTAAAATATGAGTAGGAGACGGCCTTAAGTTTGTGGACAAAGGAACAACAATTATATCATTGGCTAATTTGTTTCTGATATCTAATGAAACTACCAAGGCAGGACGATTTTTAATATCCTTTGGTTTTGAGGGCAGATTAACTAAATATATCTCTCCTCGTTTGGGATACTCAATCATCCCATGTTCTCTTTGCACTTTCTTCTGCTACCTTTGCCCACTCTCTGTCTTCCTTCTTTTCCTTTTCTGTGAGCGACATGTAATAAGTTTCGATGTCTTTTTCTATTGCTCTTTTTTTAGACTTTAGAAGAGCATCGCGAAGCATTTCTTCCATTACCTGACTTCTCGGAGATTTTTTCTTCCTTGCTATTTTATCTATCTCACAGGCAACGTCACTGCTGATTGTTACTGTCATTTTTGTTTTACGTAGAGTTCTTGCAGATGACATATTAATTAGCCTCCTTTCTATCTTATTTATTATAAGACAGTTTGCTGCTTAATGCAATAAGAATTTTTGTGCATATAAATCTATGCAGGATGCATAAAGAGGTGGCCTCGAAAAAACTGCTCTTTTTAATACCATCAGGAGGAGCTATCTCGTTACGGGCAAAATCATCCTCTTCGAGCACTTGCAGGAGATGCCGTCCTGATGTGT
>ENA-ORDP01000596-ORDP01000596.1-marine-sediment-metagenome-genome-assembly--contig:-NODE-596-length-22971-cov-2.812533_pt1 | contig 22971 bp, 25 predicted proteins | sample MGYA00248627_ERZ508539 | MGnify/ENA primary metagenome ERZ508539 (study PRJEB26208, sample SAMN05571518) | marine sediment metagenome | biome: deep sea; feature: Hydrothermal vent; material... | reverse complement strand
ACCAAGGCCACCAAGGCCACCAAGGCCACCAAGGCCACCAAGGCCACCAAGGCCATACCTGGCAAGGTCTCATCCTCGTCGAAATTACCGCACAGATCTTCCCCAACCACGTCAAAGAAACCCAGCAGGAAATCCTCAGCTCCCGTGAATCAGCTCAAGAAACCAAGTTCTTTTGACCTCCGCAGCATCACTCGTGAAGGGGGACGGTATGCCTTGTCTACCAGCGCGGATGTCCCTTTGCCGCCGAATTACAAGCCGACCCAAGATGAGGAATATATGGGCCCGCGCCAGCTTGCCTATTTCCGCACCAAGCTTCTGAATTGGCGGCAGGCGTTGGTCGATGAGTCGCGTCAGACCATGGAAAATTTGCGTGAGGAAGTCCGCGACGTAGGTGATGAAGCCGAGCGTGCTACGCGCGAATCAGAAAATGCTCTTGAATTACGTACCCGTGATCGGTATCGCAAGTTGATTTCCAAAATCGACAAGGCCTTGCGCCGCATCGAGGAAGGCAGTTATGGATACTGTGAGGAGACTGACGAGGATATCGGGGTCGAGCGCCTTGATGCACGGCCGATCGCTACCCTCAGTCTTGATGCCCAGGAACGGCGTGAGCACTTGCGCAAGCAGATTGGTGACTGAAAGGAAAGGGCAGCATCGCTTGCTACGTACCGGAGGCTCCCAGTTCGTAGATTATTCGGGGACGTGTAGACGGGGCACAAATTAGGCCCGCGTTGTGCATAGCACTACACCGACTCGCTGTGTCGTGGGACGGTGTAGGGCTTTATTTCTTATCGAGATGTAGATCGTTTATTGCGGGCCATTAAGACTGTGGGCGATCTGCTGGCAGCCACGGTCAAAGGCGTTTTGCCAGGTTTCGCCGGATTGGTCGTGTTGTGGACGCAGGCAGCGTAATTGCACGGCATATCCGTTTTTGAAATAATACTGTTCGAGGTACTGCATACGCACTCCATTTTCCAGTGCGTGGTAGACAAAACGGCGAGAATGATGCTTGCCGTTAGCCTGATAGCCAGGCAGGCTATGGCTTTTGTGAACCTGGGCTTTTACCCAGGAGCGGAATTCGGCGATATCGATCACTTGGTGCATAGTCACTGTGACGCGTGAAAGAACCTGTTTTCCGCTGGGTGAGGTGTCCGGTACCTGAAAAGCGATGAATTGCGGCTCGCCCTGTGTCTGCTCCATGATCATCGGCCAGTTGTCCGGTACGAAAAAGTGAATTTCCCCATTTCCCAGCGTGTAGCCTGCAGCCAGCACCGGGATGGAAACCCAAACCAGCAGCAGAACATAGAGCCGACGGGTAACAAGGCGGGGATGGTAGGTCATGGTGATCCTCGTCAGCTTGGAGTCAACTCAGTGTAACGCTTCGCTATACGCTTTCCGGGATCGGTTATACTGAGTGACCTACCATCTCGCCCCGTTTCTGCCTGTGTGGATGAGGATTACGTTGTACATGGTCATGGCGTAGGGGGTGCCGGTACGATAGCTGGCCTTGTTGTACGGTGATCGGGCCGGGTGCGAGCTATTCAATTTGATCGCTAGAAACCGGAGTCCCTCGATCAACTTATTGCGCAGCCCGATTGCTATATGGCCTCCTCGCTTATTCCTTACCTCTTCAGCTGATAGGTCTCGGGGATTCGCTTCAGAACATTGGGTACTCGAATCGTTCGCTACGGCTTTTTGAGGTGCTTTCAGGTTCGTCCGGCATATTCCCCATTCAGGGTGTTGACCAGAATCTTGTCGCCGATCCCTATGTAATCGGGTACTTGCACTTCGATGCCGGTTTCCAGACGGGCCGGTTTAGAGCGGTGGGTGGCACTGCCGCCCTTCAGTGCTGGTGCGGTATCGATGACGCCAAGCTTGACCGTGGTTGGAACTTGCAGCGCCACCGGCTGGTCATCGATCAGTTGGATAAAACAGTCCTCCAGGCCGGCAGAGATATACTTTGCATTGTCACCAACGATTTCTGGGGCCAGCAGATATTGACTATAGTTCTCAGCATCCATGAAAACGAAGGTTTCCCCCTCTTTGTAGGAAAACCCTGCCTGGCGGCGGGTTAGGTTGATTTCCTTGAGTTCGTCATCGGCACGCAGGCTAAGGTTGAACTTGTGGCCGCCTGGTACGCTGTAGAGGGTAAACCGAAAGGTGACATTACCGCCCCGGGCTGTCGGCGTACTCCGTTCAATGTCACGTACTTGATAGATTGTGCCGCGGTATTCAACTACCGCTCCGCGTTTGACTTCGACGGTTCGCATATTTGTTGCCTTGGCGTGGAATGAAACAGGTACCATCAGAAAATTATTTGGGGGGTAGGCGAATGGCGCCATCAATGCGGATCACACTGCCGTTCAGATAATGATTTTGCAGAATGAAGGCGACTGTTTCGGCAAATTCTTCAGGGTTGCCCAAGCGCGAGGGATAGGGTACCTGTGCGCACAGCGACTGATAAACCTGCTCGGGCATCCCATCAACCATGGGGGTGTGAAATACCCCGGGGGCTATCGTCATCACCCGTATGCCGATGCGGGCAAACTCACGCGCCATGGGCAAGGTCATGCTGACCAGACCACCTTTTGAGGCTGAGTAGGCGGCCTGACCAATTTGGCCTTCAAAGGCAGCAATCGAGGCTGTATTAACGATGACACCGCGTTCGCCATCAGCACCGGGATCGTTGTGCTGCATGTGTTCGGCAGCGGTCTTGGCGACGTTGAAAGATCCAATCAGGTTGACTTCGACGGTACGTGCAAATTGGGCCAGCGGCATCGGACCTTGCTTGCCAAGAATGCGTCCCGCACCAAGAATTCCTGCGCAATTGATCGCCGCATTCAGGCCACCCATCTTGGCCGCGGCCTCACGTACATGAGTACTGACCTGGCCTTCATCACTTACATTGGTGTGAAAGAAACATGCCTGGCTACCCAACTTGGCTAGCGCCGCCTCGACATGTTCAGCATTGATGTCGAACAACGCAACCCTGGCGCCATGGGCCACCAGGTGTTGTGCTACGGCGAAACCCAGGCCGGATACTCCGCCGGTTATCACGGCTTTAGTCTGCTCAAGCTGCATGATCATTCTCCGCCAGTACAAACGCCAAGTTTACCTCGACCCATAACTTCTACGCAGTCTATATAGGACGGTAGATGCAGGCCATCTTCCCTATTTACGTCATCCAGCGTGTCACCTCCTCTGTTTACGTTATCCCGGACAAAGCGCAGTGCCTTTGTCTCGTCATCCCGGGCGCAGACCCGGGATCCACGTACTGGCCGTGGCGTCCGAGCGAACCTCAAGCGTGCTCCGGGCCGAGTGAATTCCCGCCTACGCGGGAATGACAATAATTGAGAATGGCGGCAGCTTATTCATTGCCGTGGTTCGCGGCGCCCTTGCCTGCTCATCCCGGGCGGAGCGCAACGCTTTTGTTTCGTCATCCCGGGCGCAGACCCGGGATCCACGTACTGGTCCGTGACGTCCGAGCGAACCCCAACGTAGCGAGAAACGTCGCATTGCCCAGCCCCGGTGGGTAGAAGCTTGTCACCCATCTGCAGATTTTCCAGGCAGATGACCTATGCGCGCAACGCCCCCATCAGGGTGGCGGTTGGGTGGCCCGCATAGAATCCCGTTCAGCGGCCCAGGTTTGCCAGGTAGCCAATTGCTTGGAACGTTTACGCCAGTTCCGTTCTGGTACCCGCAGGTCGAGATAGGCCAGAGCGCAGGCGACCCCCATTCCGTCAAGGTGAAAATGGCGGGTATCCGGTTTGAAACGCGTGGCCAGAGTGTCGATGACCCGGTCAATGGTGACGAGACGACGCTCGATCATGGCTCGGCCTTGCTGGACGGTTGTTTTACGACGTTCAAGCACGATGTCCACAGTACATTCGATCATTCCCTGGGTGAGAGCGGCAATAGCCAGGGCCTGGGTACGTAGTTTTTCATCGTCTGGCAACAACGCTGGAGTTGGATATTGGCGTTCGAGCCAGTCAATGATTGTATCGCTGTTACTTAAGGGTAGCCCGTTATCCAGAACCAGCGTCGGTACCTGTGAGAGCGGATTAACCCGCACCAGTTCATCGGGGCTGGCCCAGGGATCGAGGACTATGGTTTCAACCAGATCGGAGAGCCTTTTTTCGATCACTGCAACACGTACCTTGCGCGCAAACGGGGAGGTCAGGCTGGTGTATAGCTTCATGTGGAAATACCTGTTGCGGGCGACCGCCTATGTTAACGCGGGTTCATTCCTATGTCCCGGAATGGATCGGTGGGTTGGGTCCCGGTAGTTCACATACTGAAGTTGCCGCGTTTTTTGCTATCCCCGCAGGCCGCCCTCGTCGATAGGGCGGTAGCTATAAGCTGGATGAATGGGTACTTATGAATTCCTTATGATCCGCTATCTACTTAACCCGTAAGTCAGCAATTTTCTTTTCATTATCATGTCTTTAAAGATAAATGAGGGCTTCCTCCTTAGTATGGTTAATGAAGATAGGTCATTGATAAATAGGTACTCTCTGATGCTTTTAATGCGTGACCTGCTGTTTGCTCTCCGAACCCCCTTCGCGGCTCTGGCTTTGCCAGGGTGCTATGCATCCCCTATCAAAAACTGCTCCGCTCTTCCCTTATTTCACCATGATCCCCAAAGTCCGATAGGCGGCTAGCTATTTTTTAGAATCACCACCACTCGGCGGTTTTTAGCTCGGCCGGCTGCGGTCCGATTGGAAGCGACCGGATCGGCTTTCCCACGTCCGATGACATGGATACGGCCTGCCTTGACGCCCGCATCGATAAGAGTATGCGCTACCGCCCGAGCCCGCGCTCGGGATAGTGCCAAGTTGGCCGATGGCTGGCCACGCGAATCGGTATAGCCGATCACCAGTATCGACTTGTTGGGCGCCGATTTAACGAACTGGATCAGCTTGCCAAGATGCACCTGGGCCTGCGGGCGTAGCGCGGCTTGGCCGATGGCAAAGGCATAATCCCCCAGGGTCATTTGCATGCCCTGTGCACCTTGTGATGCGGCGAGATGATCGAGTTGAGCACGCATGGTACGAACTGCGGCGATCGCTAACCGGGCTTCACGCCGGGCTAGTTTGGCAGCATGTTCCTGGGTGACGGCGAGTTGACCGGCCTGTTGCGCGGCTTGTTGTGCCTGTTGTGCGATCTGTTGTGCCTGCTGCGCTTGATTGGCGTAGTGCCGACTTTGGGCCTGCAGACGGTGGGTTTGCTCGTTGGCTACCGCGTTCTGCAGACGTTCGCGAGCCAGTTCGAGACGAACCGAATTGGCATTTTTACGGGTAGCCTGCAGTAGGATTTCGTTATGCTTTTGCTGCAGTTTGAAGAATTGGTTACGTGCGGCCTCAAGCCGCGCCTCGGCATAGGCTAGGGCTACACGTTTGTCGGTCATATATTGCCAGTAGGGGCGTTGCTTGTCCCCGGCGTTGCGTAGATGCTCAAGGGCCTCTTCCGCACGCACCCGCATACTGAGAGCGTAGGCGCCGAGGGTGGGGCTTTGGGCGAGTTTTTGCAGCTTGGCCTGCCATTGCAGCACCAGCGGATCGGGGGTCTTGGCGGCGATGGCACTCGTAGTGAATATTATCATAGCCAGTAGCAGCGCCTGTTTTTTCATGACTCACCTCTGTGGCCGGTAGTGTCTGGGGAGGGTGCTGAGTCCTGACCAAGCAGTTCCCGGCGCAAGCGTGCATTTTTCGTACGCTGCATTTGAATCTTGTGTTGCATGTTCTTCAGGCGGGAGCGGGATCGGGCCAATTCCGCAGTGACTTCTGCTTCGTTGGCCAGCATCCGTGCCTGTTCGTAGGCCTGTTTTGCCAGAGCCTGTTGGGCGAAATTGAATTTAGCCTGAGCCTCACCCAGTTCGAGTGGTGCGAATACGGTTGCCTGCACGGTGCGCGCGGCGTCCAGCATCTGCTGAGCCTGGGTCATGGCACTTTTGGGGGGTGGAATACTGACACAACCGGTCAGCGCTGCCAGCCCGATGCCAAGCAGTGCAACATGGATTTTTGTTTGCAGGTGTGCCATAAATAACAAATTTTGACGGGGATGAGTCTATTCTCGTCAGTAACCCCCCAATTGGCAATGTGGACATTACCCATGGATATTGGCTATTTCCTCAAACTGATGGTTGACAAGGGCGCATCGGATATGTTTCTCAGCACCGGCGCTCCGGTGAACATCAAGGTCGAGGGTAAACTCTACCCACTGGGTAATACCGGTTTGCCCAGTGGCATGGTTAAGAAAATTGCCTACTCGCTGATGAGCGAGGGCCAGGTACCGCAATTCGAGCGTGACCTGGAAATGAACATGGCTATCACCGTTAAAGGTGCCGGCCGCTTCCGAGTCAATGTGTTCAAGCAACGCGGCGAAGTGGGGATGGTGATACGGGCGATCAAGCATAAAATCCCCTCCATAGAATCGCTGGGGCTGCCTGCCGTATTCAAAGAGCTGATCATGGTACCGCGGGGATTGATCCTGGTGGTGGGGGCCACCGGATCGGGTAAATCCACCACTCTGGCATCGATGATTAACTATCGTAACCAACACGCGCCAGGCCATATTCTGACTATTGAAGAGCCCATTGAGTACCTGCACCGGCATCAGAAGTCCATCGTCAACCAACGCGAAGTGGGCCTGGATACCCACAGTTATCAAGAAGCGTTAAAGAACGCGATGCGTGAGGCTCCCGATGTGATCATGATCGGTGAGATCCGCGACAAGAAGACCATGGAAGCCGCGATCACCTTCTCTGAGACCGGGCATATCTGTCTGGCCACCTTGCACTCCAACAATGCTGATCAGACGATTGAACGCATTCTTAATTTTTTCATCGATGCCGCGCACAAGAATATCCTTATGAACCTGGCCCTAAATCTCAAATCGGTTATCAGCCAGCGTCTGGTAACCGGTATGGACGGACACCGCCTGCCGGCAACCGAAGTGTTGATCAACACGCCACACGTCCGTGACCTGCTGCGTCGTGGTGAGGTACACGAGATCAAGCCGGCGATGGAACGCAGTCTGCATGAAGGCATGCACACTTTTGATCAATCGCTGTTCCGGCTGTACCACGAAGGCAAGATCGAACTTGAAGAAGCGCTATCCAAAGCCGATTCACGTGATGGTTTGGCCTTGCGTATTCGTCTCGCCGAAGGAGGTAGCGACAACGGCGAACTCTCCACTAACGAGGATGCCTTTGGAACCAGATTTTGAGCCGCCGCCGGAACGGTACTAACACGAAGAGTGATCCGCGTGGCTTGACCGGCGTCTACCGTGGTGGTGGGGGGATCGGAGTCGTGGAGGAGATCGCCAGGAGTTCTGTTTTACTTGCAGTGACGGTTAGTTGGGCTGTGGTGCATCGGGCTGTGCTTCCGGGGCGGCGTGCTGGAAGGCTTGTAGTTCCATACAGGTTGCATGTATACGCCGGATAATCGGATAGGGTTCCATCCCCAGCCCCCAGCGATAGGCGTTATAGACTTGCGGTACCAGACAGCAGTCCGCCAGACCCGGCACATCGGCTTCACAAAACAGACCTACAGAGGGATGGTCGTGCAGTAATAATTCCAGGGCATTGAAGCCGATTTGGATCCAGTGCAGCATCCAGCGCTGGCGCTCAATGCGGGGCGTGCTGAACTCCTTATCGAGATACTGCAAAACTCGCTGATTACCCAACGGATGAATATCGCAGGTGATCATCTGCGCCAGTGCGCGGACCCGGGCGCGATCTCGTGCCAACGATGGCAGCAATTGGAGGGCCCCATCGTAGGCGTCTTCGAGATATTCGATAATCGCCAGCGATTGACGGAACACCCGTTCTCCATCCAGCAGTACCGGAACCAGACCTTGCGGATTGAGTTGGCGATATGCCACATTATGTTGTTCACCGCCATTTTGAATCAGACTTACCGTTTGCAAAGCATAGGGCAGTTTCTTGAGATTCAGGGCGATACGAACCCGATAAGCCGCACTGGAGCGCCAGTAGCTGTAAAGAACCAATTCACCGCTCATATCCATCCCTCGGATCGAACCGTTATTGTCAATAATAACGCGCTGTTACTGCGACGTCGAAACCGGTTTGCAAACGGTCCTTGGCTGTGCAGAGAATATCCTTGCATGATGCGGACGGTAAGATTGCTTGGTGCCCGCAGCGGCCAGACCTTCATGTGGCCCGGATTATCCGTTGCCATCAAGCCATATTTCCACACCAGGGTTTAAGTATGTCTTTTCTGCGCATGTCAAATTTCGATCTTTGTAAGCGTCGCGTATTGATCCGCGAAGATCTCAATGTACCCATCGAAAATGGTCGCATCACTTCAACTCAGCGCCTTGATGCCGCTCTGCCAACGCTACAAAGAGCCTGCGATGCCGGCGCGGCGGTAATGGTGTTGGCACACCGGGGTCGGCCCCAGGAGGGGGTCTTTGCAGCCAGTGAATCGCTGACCCTGGTGGCCGCCTGGCTTAGTCGGAAGCTGGCCCAGCCGGTACCCCTGTTGCGCGATTACCTTGACGGAGTGACGGTACAACCGGGTGAGGTCGTGCTGTTGGAAAACTGCCGCATGAATGTCGGTGAGAAGGCCGACGATCCGGCTCTTGCCCGCCGCTATGCGGCCTTGTGCGAGATATTTGTGATGGATGCGTTCGGTGTTGCACATCGCGCTCAGGCCTCCACCCATGGAGTGATCCAGGTGGTGCCTATGGCTTGTGCGGGACCTCTTTTGGCCGCGGAACTGGATGCTTTGGGCCGCGCTTTGCAAGCGCCTACCCAGCCACTCCTGGCCATTGTTGGCGGTTCCAAAGTATCCACCAAGCTGACCTTGCTGAAAAATCTGTTAACCAAGGTTGATCAGCTGATTGTAGGAGGAGGGATCGCTAATACTTTTATCGCTGCCATGGGGCACGAGGTGGGGACTTCGCTGTACGAGCCGGACCTGCTCGACGCAGCACGCCAGATCCTCGATCAGGCCCAGGCCTGTGGCACCGAGCTGCCGATGCCCTGCGATGTGGTGGTGGCCACGGCTTGCAGCGCGGAGGCTATGCCCATCGTGAAACGGATTGAGGCCATCAAGCCTACAGAGATGATTCTCGATATCGGACCACAGACCGCTGCAAACTATGCTGAACGGATTGCCGCGGCGGGCACTGTGGTCTGGAATGGTCCAGTCGGGGTGTTTGAATTCGATGCCTTTGGCAAAGGGACCGAAGTTTTGGCCCAGGCCATTGCCGGGACCAAGGCTTTTTCGATTGCCGGCGGTGGCGATACTCTGGCGGCCGCGGACAAGTACGGCATGGCCGAACACATTGACTATATTTCTACCGGTGGTGGAGCTTTCCTTGAATTTTTGGAAGGCAAGGTGCTGCCTGCTGTGGCCGCTTTAGAGGCCCGTGCTGAGGTCTGCACAGGCGGGGTGGTCGAAGTTCATTTCTGAGCAGGGGCTGGGTCTGAGTGGTTGGCTATCGAGGAGGTGCCGGGTAGTCCCCCCCCAGGGGCTAGCTTGAGAATGGCTTCACGTACGCCGCGGGTAAGGATCACCCCAGCCTCATCGACGATGGCCGCCAGTTCAGGGGCGAAGTTCAGTTTACCCTGCGGGTTGGGGCGAATGACCCCGCTAGCGCGGAGCTGTTGGATAAAGCCCCGGAACAGGGATTTGTCGAAGAATTCCGGCGCGGTAAGTTGTTGTAGCAGCGACAGTCTTTGTGCGGTCAGTACACAGATTCTTTCCAGTTCCAAGGCGGTTAGGGTGCCCGTCCCAGCCTTGACCAGTGCAGCGAGAGCGATGTAATAGCGTTCGAAGGTCTGCAGCAGGCTGTGGGCCAGGACCCGCAGCTGGTAAGCACTCAGATCCTGGCCCGCAGCGCGTTCCAGCACGCGACCCCCGCCGTGAGACTCGAGAAAATCATGCTGCACCAGAAAATCGATGGTAGCTTCCAGCTGAGCCGCAAAACCGTCGTCATCCCAAGGTAAAAACAGCTCAGCACGAATGAACGGATAGACCAGACGGCCCAGGCGCAGGATCGAAAGTTTTGCCATGCGTTGTTCATTCAAAAAGCAGGCGGCGATCCAGGCGGCCGGTACCACCAAGTGCAGTACATTGTTGCGGAAATAGCTCAGTAGCACGGCCTGATCGCCTTCACATACCAGCACATCGCCGAGTGGATGACGGATACGTCGGATCCAGCCCATCTTTTCTCCGTAAGCGACTATGTCGGCAGGTGAAGTCGTAGTCAGCGTCACCCGCTCGGAGTAGGGCAATTCGGTAAAGAGCGTTTGGTAGAGGTCGATCTGGGCGATAAGATCCTGTTCTGCCAGAGCATGTTTGGGCGTGGCCAGCATGCACAGAGCCAGCAGATTGATGGGATTGGCATCAGCGGCGCGGTTGATCTCGACTTGAATGCGTTCGGCCAAGGCGTTGACCAAGCCGGGAAACCACGCGGGCCGCTCGTCATCGTTACCGTGTGCCTCACGCCACTGCGGGGCATGCTGGTCGAGCATTTCCTTCAGCAGAATCGGCTCACCAAAATTTAGGGTGACCCGACCATAATGCTCGCGTAGTACCTTGAATAGGCTGAAAAGTCCCAGTAGGGACTCCTTTTTCTTAGCTTTGCCAGAGAGTTCACCACTGTAGCTTGCCCCTTCCATCAATTTTTCGTAGCCGATATATACCGGTTGAAACAGCACCGGGCGATGGGGGGAACGCAGGAAAGCGCGTACCGTGATGGCCAGCATGCCGCCACGAGGCAGCAGCAGGCGGCCGGTGCGCGAGCGGCCCCCCTCGACAAAATATTCCATGGCTACACCACGTTGGAAAAGCTGATCGACATAGGCGGAGAACACATTGGAATACAGCGCATTGGCTCTGAAGCTACGGCGTAGGAAGAAGGCTCCGCCACGCCGCAGGATCCGCCCGAGTAACGGCAGGTTCAGATTGATACCGGCAGCGATGTGCGGGGGCACCAGCCCGTTTTGGTACAGCTGATAGCTAAGCAGAAGGTAATCGGCATGGCTGCGATGGCAGGGCACATAAATGACTTCATGGCCGGGAGCAACGGCCCGCAGTGAGTCGAAATGATGCATCCCAATGCCATCGAACAAGCGGTTCCAGAAACTACTCAATAGGAACGACGCCGAACGAACCGCCGGTGGTGAGTAATCGGCCGCGATCTCCCGGGCATAGGTTTGAGCTCTATGCCAAGCGGTATGGTGGCGGATATTTTCACGTTGGGTGGTTTGGGCAATAGCTGCCTGAACCCGTTTGCTGGTCAGTACCACATCGACCACGGTACGACGATGAGATAGGTCCGGGCCGATGACGGCGCTACGTACGCGGCGTAGATGAACACGAAGGATCCGTAGTACCTTGCGGGCCATGCGCGGGTCGGGTAGCTCATCCTGTTCTTCGAGCAGGTTGCGCAAGGACATGGGTGGAGAAAAATGCACAATAGTGTCGCGACCATTGAGCAGCAGTGCCAGCAGACGCCGGAACCACCCTACGACTACCCAGTTCTCACTAAACAGTACTCGGAACCAGCCACTGCTGCGATTGGGTGCGCGGCCCACATAGATGGCAACGGGTTGCAATTGCACATCGGTCGCGCGGTGGCTGACCAGAGCGCGCAGATAAAGCAATATGGTATCGCGATTGGCAAACCGCCGGTGAGGTCTGAATAGGCCACGGCGTGGGCTGAGGGCTAGAATCGGCCGGTGCCGACGGCCGGGCAGATTGGCTAAGGTCTGTAGTGGTGAGGGCATACCGGCTTCACGGCAAGCCTCGTCAAGAATCAGTAGATCGGACAGGCCATGACGTTCGATGACATACACCACCGGATGATCGATATCGAGCTGCTGCGCAGGTTCGACCGGATCGCGCTTGATGCGCACCCACGGGCGCAGCAGGCGGGCCAGTACGCGCAGGTTCCATGGCGTGTTGGCCTCTTTGACGGGAAACGAGGGGGACATAGGCGGACATCAGGCTTAGTGGCCCGTAGCTCCATTCGACGCAGGTACTGTTCGCGCCGTTGTAGGGGGCGTTGGGGTGCCAGGGTGGGCCGGTGTGAGTGAAAGGGTCGCGGGAGCGACCGAGGCAGCCCGAGCGACCGAGGCGGCCCGAGCGACCGAGGCGGCCCGAGCCAGCTGGGTACGGGTTTGCTGCCAGCGGTTCAATGTTTGTTGGTCGAACCAGCGCTTGTTCTGGCGGATCAACGTGGAATCGACCACTGCGGTTTGGCCCAACAAATCAAAACGGGTCTGTACCACCGCCACATTGCCATCATTGGAGAGTACTTTGATCTGAGCCGAGCCGAGTACCCGATCGATTGAAAATCCATAGATGTGGAGGACCCGCTGCAGGCCATCCCAGAGCACGCTGTAAACATGCATGGACTGGACGTAGCTCAGGTTTTCCAACTGCTCGGCTGTTTGCATGTTCAGCGTACGCGCGGTATCTACGACAACATTGAGTGTTTGCTGAACCTGTACCGGGTTGCTCCAATCTTGCCGGGTTGCCCAGGCCACCAGGATCTTCACGGCAGTGCGAGCCTGTTTTTTCTGGGCACTATTGAGGTCGGTTGAGCGTTTGATAATCGTATCCAGTACCGGCTCGGCCATACCAATCATGAGTGGGATGCGGGTCCGGTACTTGTTGCGGAAGGCCAGCAGCTGCGGCTTAAACTTGGTCCAGAGTTGACTCTTGGCACCCTTTGCGGTGAGGGCCTTGATCGCCTTAGCGAAGGCGTTGCGGTCGGCCGTATCGAGGTGCTGGGGGATGACATGCTCAGCTTGCCAGCTGGTGCGCATGGCCAGGTAATCCTGGGTCGGTAGAGCATGCTTCCACAAGTTGTCGAAGTCGCCGGCGGCAAGCAGTCGCCAGGATTCCTGCACAGCTGCCTGGGGTGTGGGTCCACCCGGCTGGATGGGGGCAGGCGGATGGGAACAGCTGGTCACCAACAGCAAACCCAGTAAGTTAGTCAGAAGCACCAAGGTGGATCGGGTAGAGATGAAATTGCTGAGCGACATCCAGGCAGAGTAGGTGGGAGCTCGATTTCAGGCAAGCCCGAGTCGTGAGGTTCAGGTATTGAACTCAAGCCCATTGCCAAGGTGAAAGTATCATATATCAGTGCTGTGGTGCTTGATCACGATTTGCTATGAGGCCATGTCTGGCGCGATTTAAAGCGGTGCCAGTAGGGTCTCGATATCCTGTTCATCGAAGTGCAGCCGTTTACTACTGCCACCATTGAATAGGGCATTGGCCAGGGCGGCCTTGCGGGCCTTCATAGCTTCGATGCGCTCTTCGACCGAATTGACGGTGACCAGTCGGTATATGAAGACCGGTTTCTGCTGACCGATGCGGTGCGCGCGATCCGAGGCCTGGGCCTCAGCAGCGGGGTTCCACCAAGGGTCATAATGAATCACGGTATCAGCGGCAGTGAGGTTGAGACCCACCCCGCCGGCTTTCAGGGACAACAGAAACAACGGCACTTTGCCGGCCTGAAAGCGTTTGACCGGAGTGGTTCGATCGCGGCTGTTACCGGTCAGCAGTTCGTAGGGGATACGCTGCTGATCAAGCTCTTTGGCAATCAACGCCAGCATGCTGGTGAACTGGCTGAACAGTAAGATGTTGCGGCCTTCATCGACCAGTGCCGGCAGCATCTCCATAAGCATCTCGAGTTTAGCGGATTGCTGGATACCGTGCGCGGCCTGCAGCTTGAGTAGACGTGGATCGCAACAGACTTGGCGCAATTTGAGCAGGGCATCGAGGACTACGATGCCGCTGTGCTCGACCCCGCGTTCGGCAATGATCTGGCGTAACTCCTCACCCAGGCTCAAGCGTAAGGATTCGTATAGTTCTCGCTGGGGTCCGTACAGGCGCACGTTACGAATGATCTCGGTCTTGGGGGGCAGCTCGGTGGCAACTTCGGCCTTACTGCGGCGCAGAATGAACGGGGCAATACGCCGGTTGAGACGCAACTGGGTCTCGTCATCGTCCTGTTTCTCGATCGGTTGCCGATAATGGCGCCGGAAACCGTGTTCGTCACCGAGCAGGCCCGGTACGCACAGATCCATCTGTGACCACAGTTCACCGAGGTGATTTTCCAGTGGAGTACCGGTCAGAGCCAGACGCCGCGGTGCATCCAGTCGTAGTAGGGCCCGGCGGGCCAAAGCCCGGGGGTTCTTCACTTGCTGCGCTTCATCAAGCACCACCAAAGCGAAGCGCTGGGTTTGCAGGGCCTCAACATCACGGGGCAATAGAGCATAACTGGTCAGTACCACGTCATACTCATGCAGGTGGGCGAAGCCGTTGGCCCGCTGTGGACCGTGCAAGGTATGTTGGCGCAGATCAGGGGCGAAGCGGTTGAGTTCACTTTCCCAGTTAGGCAGCAGGCTGGTAGGGACGACCACCAGGGCTGGGTGCTCAAGTGCGCCGATCTCGTGCAGTGCTAGAAGATGGGCAATCAACTGCACGGTCTTCCCCAAGCCCATATCATCGGCCAGAATACCGCCGAGTTTGGCTTCTGCTAAGGCGTTCATCCACCGCAGGCCATCTCGTTGGTAGCTGCGCAAGGTGGTGTGCAGTCCCGCTGGAGGTTGATCACTGGCTTTTTCAGCGGCCGCACCCAGGCGGGAGGTAAAATCACTCAACTCATCCGGTACTTCGAAGCTGTGTACTTCCGGCAGGGCGTCGCGCAGTTCCTGCAACCTTCCGGTTTGTACCCGCGGCAGGTGCAGGCCGTTGTCGCGGCATGGTTTATCAAGATATTCCGCCAACGGTGCCAGTAGTGCTCGAAGTGCCGATAGGCGTATCGGAATACGGCGGCGATCATCAATGGGGGCATACCAGATCGCGTCATCGGGTTCGTTAGGGTTGCGTTGCAGACTGAACTGGTGTTCGGACAGTGCCTGACTTACGGCCTTCAGAAGGGGTAGGTGTTGCTCCTCTAAAACCAGGCCGAGATCCAGACAGAAGGTGTTCTTACCCACCTGGGGGCTTGCTTCGATATACCATTGTGGAGGCCCTTCCAGTACCTCAAAGGGAAAACTGGGAGCGTAGTCGAACTGGAAGCCATCGGGTTCGAGTTTTTCCCGCAGCCCCAACCAGCGGGCGGGGGTATTAACCTCCAGGGCGCCGCTGTGTCCGGTACCGGGGAACAGCCAAGCATCTTCGGGCAGAGTATCGGCCAGATCCCAAGGCAGTCCTTCCGTATCCACAGCAGGAGTCAAACCGGCCACTTCCAGCTGCTCCATATGAGTCAGCTCCTCGGCCCGGCGGCGGATAATTTCAACCAGGTTTCCGGCATGTACGCGCTGTACCCTGACTTCACCACCACGACCGGGCAGACGTTCGCCGCCGTAGTCGAAGCTCAGCCTGGCATAGGCGAGCGGGGTAGTCCCCGCAGCCAGACGCGCATGCCGGGTCAGGGCATGCAGGGTCAGCACCGGTCGGGGGGCGAGGTCGGCCCGATTGATCCGGTCAAATTGGGTGGGTGGGGGAATGCGCTTAGCCAGAGGCGATTGGAGCAGAGCCGCCGTGAAGCGGGTGCTTGCGGAAGCCGCAAGAGGGGGAAGATCCAATAGCGCAGCGTCGTCTGCTTGACCTTCGAAGGGTGCCAGTGTGGCGTGTTCAATATCCAGACACCACAGCTCACCGATTCGCAACAAGTGCTGGCCAGCCTTGAGCTGAGGGTATAGACGTTGCTGGCCGTCGGTGTCGATATGCCATTCCCAAACCAGCGGATGCGGGCGACCCCGGGTCAAGCATAGGCCTGCCACGCCACCGAGCAGACAAGACGATACATCAAGCATCTCGGTCAGTAAGGCGTCACCCAGATGCCCCCTTAGTCGCGCATATCTACGACCCTTGCGGGCCACGTGAGGCAGCCCCAGGATGCATGCGGCCAGGTGTTGTTCGGTTAACCCCAATGAGGCTTCGGTCAGGCGATTGGCGTCGAGAGGTTGCGGTCGGGGGAGCCGTTGATTGTGAGTAAGGCCCAGCAGCACCGGCGCTACATCCAGCCAGGCGGCGGTATGCTCCTCGGCGGTGATTTCGAGTAGAAAGCCCAGTGCCGTCGAAGGTTGGGGCGCCGGTTGTCGCGGTGTTTCTAACAGGCGTCGCCAGATGGCCGGCAGTACGGCAGATTTTCCGGTTGCGAGTCGGCTGGATTTACGGGCTGGTATTGGCATGCTCCCCATAGGGGGTCTCGATTTGGGACTGGAGCAAACTCTTGACTCTACCACCGAGTCAGGAATTTTGCCGATACGCTTAGCCTCTCATTCAGGGAGTCAGCAAATCATGGGGGTATTCGGCTTTCTGTTCCCGGGCGAGCAGTTGCTGCATGCCTTCGGCCGGGGTGAGTTCGCCGCGCAAGACGGCACGGACTTGCAGACTGATGGGTAGGTCCAGATCATGACGCTCGGCAAGGCGGCCGATTTCTTCGGCGGTCAGTATGCTTTCGACGACTTGACCGATCTCGGTAAGTGCTTGCTGGATGGGGGTACCTTGCCCCAAGGCGATTCCCAATTGACGGTTTCGCGATAAGTCACCCGTGCAGGTCAGTACCAGGTCGCCTAGTCCGGCCAGGCCCATGAGCGTTTCGACGCGAGCCCCGAGAGCCAGGCCCAAACGTAGCATCTCATTCATCCCGCGGGTGATGAGCCCGGCCCGTGCATTGAGGCCGAGATGCATGCCATCGGCGGCGCCGGTGGCGACCGCAAGGACGTTTTTCATGGCCCCACCGAGTTCGGCACCCAGCATGTCGGTGCCGGAATAGGCGCGGAACGTAGGACCATGTAGAAGTCTGGCCACATCCAGAGCGAAATCGGCGTTGCTGGCGTTGACGGTTACTGCGGTGGGGGCGCCTGCGGCAACTTCACGAGCGAAAGACGGGCCGCTGATCACGGCGGCCAAGTAGCCGGGGAGGAGCGATTCGACCAGTTCGTGGAGAAAGCGACCACTCCCTGGCTCAAACCCCTTGGTGGCCCAGGCGATGCCCGTATTGGATCGGATGTATACGGCTACTTGTTGCAAAGTGTTGAAAAACGCATAGCTCGGCACAGCAATCAGTACTAGTCCAGCTTGGTCAACGGCTTGACCGAGATCGGCCGAGTAGACCAGGTTGGTCGGTAATTCGAAATCAGGAAGATAACGGCGATTGCGTCGCGATGTTGCCATGTCCGCGAGAGCCTCCGCATCCCGGCCCCAGAGCCGGGTGCGGATGCCCTTATGGGCCAGCAGCCCAGCAAGAGCGGTGCCCCATGAGCCAGCACCCAGAACTGCGACCGGGGTATGCTCGTTCATGCTTCGTGCTCAGGCGTTGGCGGGCGGTGCTGCAGGCATGCTTTGCTGGCGCTGCTGTTCAGCATACAACGCGTCGAAGTTGATGGGCGGCAGGAAATAGGGGGGGAAGCCGCCATTCTGGATCAGATCGGTCACCACTTGGCGGGCGTAGGGAAACAGGGTGTTGGGGCAATACACGCCCAGAATTGCTTCACGATCGGTGTCTGGAAAACCGCTTAACGAAAAAATACCTGCCTGTTGGACTTCGCTCAGGTAAACCGTTTTTTCGTCCAGAGTGCAGGTCAGGGTGAGTGTCAACACGACCTCGTAGGTCTGTTCGTCCAGTGCGGCGGCTTTCTGGTTTAGGTTCAGTTGAATCTGCGGCTGGGCTTCAGCAGCACCCATGTCCTGGAACACTTGCGGGGCATTGGGAGCCTCGAAGGAAATGTCCTTGACATAGATTTTCTGCAAACCGAGTTGCGGTCCGTCGGCTTGCCCCTGTGTTGTATCCTGGCCGTTGGCGGGGGTCACTTCTGCCATGGTGAAACTCCACAATCAGGTGAATGGAAGCAGCCGATTGTCCCACACTGCAGCTGCCCCTGCATCTACAGATACTGGTACCGGTACACTGCAGGTTATGGAAATCTTCAAAATCTTCACGATTGAATGCGCCCACCGTCTACCCAATGTACGAGCGGGTCACAAATGTGCCCGCTTGCATGGGCATTCGATAAAGATTGAGGTGCATGTGCATGGGGAGCCCGATCCTGTGCAGGGCTGGGTATGCGACTTTGCCGAGGTCAAACACGCTTTTCAACCCCTTTATGAGCAGCTTGACCATAACTATCTCAATGATATTCCAGGCCTGGAGAATCCGACCAGTGAGATGTTGGCGAAGTGGGTCTGGGGCCGCTTACAGCCCGCTTTGCCAGGTCTTGATCGTATTGTCGTACAGGAAACCTGCACGGCGGGGGTCAGTTATGGTGGTCATTGAGATCGCGGTCATCTTTCAGGGTGGCTTCGTACATGACCGTTTTTGGACCCGGGCGGAGCTTCCTGGCATGGCCGTTTTTATCAATGGCCGCGGTGAATAGGTGCATAGTGTTCGTGCGACGCACCATATATACATGGGCCAAAATTCATTTTTAGATATTACCTATCGGTAAAGTCCTTTTCTGAACAGGCGATAACAAAGTTCTCTAAAAATAGAGAGAGTATGAAATTAAATGTTGCAGTGCACAAATCTACCTGTTACGATGTTGGCCGTGGACGAACCTCGCAGGAGATATTGAAATGAACACCCCCATCGGATTTGATAATGCAGTGCAGGCGGGTCGTGCTTGGCAGACGGCAGCGCAAAAAATTCAGAGTCTGAGTTTTGATGCGGCGAGTGAGTTGATGAACTTGCAGGTTCAGGCTGCCAGCCGCCAAGCCGAAGCAATGCTTACCTTCGGCCGTGAAGTTCAGGCCGTACGCGATCCCGAGGCCTTTCTCGGGGTAGTCGCTAAGGTCCCGGAGGCGGCTGGTGAGCACCTCGAATCGGCACTTGAGTTGGGTCGTAATGTCGCGGTGAGCGTGGCCAAACATGTGGAAATTGCTCAAGACTATCTTCAGGAGCAGGCGGGGCATATTGCCGCAGTAGTTGGCAATGGGCTGGCTACATCGCCTGCGTCGCCTGAGAAGGCAACGGCCAAGGCTTGATTTCAGTAGCGTTGGTGCGCTTCCTGACCCCCCTCCCTTCGGGAAACGTACTTTCCACGGGCCGGCTATGCCGGCCCGTTTTCTTTACCCAAACGGGGGGTAAAGAGGCCACATACCGCCCTCGAATACTTGCTGCTGTCGGCGCGTGACTGATACACTTTATTAACTCGGCGCCATGTTGGCAAATTACTGTGGCCAGGGCCACTACGGGATAGCCCAGTGCGGAATTCCATCGCTTACGGCTGGGCTGTGGTGTCAAGAACCGTTGGCTTGCAGTGCCTGGCCAGCTTGGGCTTGGCTACCGTGTATTGGTTTGTACAAGGGGGGCAAGCGGCACTTGCAGCCGGTTTAGGTGGAATGAGTATTGCTTTGGGCAATGCTTTGTTCGCGGTGCGCTTGTTTGGTGCGCGCCCGGTTCCCCCGCACCAGGCTTTGCGGGCTTTGTACGCTGCGGAGATCGTGAAAATTTTGGTGGTGGTGGCGTTGCTGGTTCTCGCCCTCACCGTGTGGAAACTGGCCTTCGGGCCGATCATTGCGGGCCTGGTGCTCGCGCAAATCGTGTTCTGGATCGCTCTCGTCGTAGTCAGGTGAAACGATGGCAGGTATTGCCCCCCAAGAAAGCATGACCGAGTACATCAACCATCATTTGCATCATTTGCAATGGAAGGTTGGGTCGGGTGCTTTCTGGACCATCAACATTGATACCGTCATCGTCACCTTGGTACTGCTGGGGTTGTTCTTGGCCGTTTTTATACCCGTGGCGCGACGGGCGACCTCGGGCGTGCCGGGAAAATTCCAGGCGTTGGTCGAATCGATTCTGATGTTCGTTGATGATCTGGTTCGCGAAACCTTTCATGGCTCCAGCAAGTTCATCGGTCCATTGTCGCTGACCATTTTTGTGCTGACATTCCTGATGAACTTCATGGATATCCTCCCTGTGGATTTGCTGCCTTCCGCGGCGGCGAGCCTGGGGGTGCACCATCTGCGGGTTGTCCCCACCGCAGACCTGAATACCACCCTGGGGATGTCCCTGGGGGTATTTTTGTTGGTTCAGTACTTCGGCTTGCGCCACAAAAGCTTGGGCCTATTTTTCAAGGAAATGGTCACCGTACCCTTTCAAACCGATCAGCCCGTACTTAAGGTTCTGTTGGCCCTGCCCAACCTGTTGTTGCGGGTCATCGAGGAAGCGGTGCGGCCGGTTTCTCTGAGTCTGCGACTGTTCGGTAACATGTATGCCGGAGAGCTGATCTATATCCTGATCGCGGTGCTGACCCTGGGTATGGGTTGGTCGCACGGGATGACTTATATCATGGGACCCGCGCAGTTTCTGGCAGACTTTGTATGGACGCTTTTCCATCTTCTGATCATTACCCTGCAGGCTTTCATTTTTATGATGCTGACCATTGTCTATCTGAGCATGGCAGCGGAACAACACTAATCTTCATTCCCCCCATCTGAATTCTCACTACGGAGAGCACCATGGAGAACGTCACTTCAATCGCCAATGTCATGAGCATGACCATGATCGCCGCCAGCTTATTGATCGGGCTTGGGGCGCTGGGTGCCGCTATTGGCTTCGGCATTCTTGGCGGTAAGTTTCTAGAAGGCGCATCGCGTCAGCCTGAGTTGACCCCGATGCTGCAGATCAAGATGTTTATTGTTGCCGGATTGCTCGATGCGATTCCGATGATTGGTGTGGCAATCGGTTTATTGCTGATCTTTGCCAACCCCTTTCTGTCGCAGTTGGGCCTCAAGTAATCGGTATCGCAGTAGACGCGGACATCAAGCAGTAAGGAATGAGTGATGAACATCAACCTGACCTTGATCATCGAGGGCTTGGCATTCTTTGCCACGGCGTGGCTGGTGATGAAGTATGGATGGCCGCCGATGATGGCGGCTATCGAGGAACGGCAGAAAAAAATTGCCGAGGGTCTGACCGCGGCTGAGCAAGCGCGGCTCGAACTCAAGGAAGCAGATGCCAGGGTTGAGGTAGAAATACATCAGGCCCGGCAGCAGGCGGCGGAAATTATCGAACACGCACACCGTCACGCCGGCCAGATTAGAGATAAGGCCCTTGAAGATGCCCAGGCCGAGCGGAACCGGCAGAAGGCCGCAGCGACGGCGGAAATTGTCAGCGCTACCGAACGGGCGCGCAGCGAGTTGCGTGCGCAACTCGCGACCCTGATCGTTGACGGTGCCAGCCATATCCTGCAACGTGAAGTAGATGCTAATGCGCATCGCAAGCTTCTCGACGAGTTGGTAGCCGAGCTCTGATCATGGCTGAGGCATTGACTCTAGCCCGACCTTATGCCCGTGCTGCATTCAGTTTGGCTCGCCAAGGCGGTCAGCTGGAGGCCTGGTCAAGATGGTTGGGTTTTGCCGCCCAGGTGGCGGTCGAGCCTAGCGTATTGCAACTTAATGGAGACCCTCGCTTCGACGCCACCCAGGCTGTGGCTCTGTACCTGCCGCCGGATTGTGAAAGTGAATCGCTCTTCGCGCGCTTTCTCGGCGTACTCGCGGAGGTGACGCGGTTGCCGTTGCTGGCCGTGATCCAGCTCGAATTTGAACAAGTCAGGTACACCGCCGAAGGCCGCATCGAGGTTCGGGTGAGCAGTGCCAAGCCGTTATCCGCAGAGGCCCAACAGCGTTTGTGCACGGCCCTGAGCCGACGCTATGGACGGTGTGTGGAATTGCTGTTGAACGAAGATCCTGATTTGATCGGTGGCGTACGTATCGAGGCGAATGGCGAAGTTATTGATGCCAGCGCCCGAGGTCGTCTGCAGCGACTGGCGCACGCCTTGGTGCAATGACATGAGCCTGCGGCATTCAGCATCAAAGACCGATCTACCCGACATGTTATCCAGGAAACATCCATGCAGATTTCTCTGAATCCCTCCGAGATCAGCGAGTTGATCAAATCCCGTATTGAGCATTTCAAGCTGGGTGCCGAGATACGCAACGAAGGCACCATCATCAGCGTTGCTGATGGAATCGTGCGTATTCACGGCCTGGCCGAGGTCATGCAGGGTGAAATGATCGCATTGCCCGGTGACACTTTTGCCCTGGCGCTCAACCTTGAACGCGATTCGGTCGGCGCCGTCGTGCTGGGTGACTATCAACATCTGTGTGAGGGCGACAAGGTTTGCACCACAGGACGGATTCTCGAAGTTCCGGTCGGTGAGGCACTCTTAGGGCGCGTAGTCAATGCTCTGGGTCAGCCCATCGATGGCCGTGGTGGGATCGCTGCAGTGGGTACCAGCCCGATCGAAAAGGTGGCCCCCGGAGTGATCTGGCGGCAGTCAGTCAGCCAGCCTGTACAGACGGGCTACAAGTCCATCGATTCGATGGTACCGATCGGCCGGGGTCAGCGCGAATTGATTATTGGTGACCGGCAGACCGGTAAGACCGCCTTGGCGGTCGATACCATCATCAATCAGCAAGGTGCCGGGGTGAAGTGCATCTACGTGGCCATTGGACAAAAGCAGAGTTCGGTTGCCAACGTCGTGCACAAGCTCGAAGAATACGGGGCGCTGGAACACACCATTATCGTGGTCGCCTCAGCCTCCGAATCGGCGGCCATGCAATACCTGGCCCCGTATGCCGGTTGTGCCATGGGCGAATACTTCCGGGATCGTGGCGAGGATGCCCTGATCGTCTATGACGATCTGACCAAGCAAGCTTGGGCTTACCGGCAGATTTCTCTGCTGCTGCGTCGCCCACCGGGCCGTGAAGCTTATCCTGGCGATGTGTTCTATTTGCATTCGCGCTTGTTGGAGCGTGCGGCCCGGGTCAGCACGGCCTACGTCGAAAAGCAAAGTAACGGCAGCATTCAGGGTAAGACCGGCTCACTGACCGCCCTGCCGATCATCGAAACCCAGGCAGGCGATGTCTCTGCCTTCGTGCCGACCAACGTGATTTCCATTACCGACGGGCAGATTTTTCTGGAAACCGATCTGTTTTTCCAGGGCGTACGCCCGGCAGTGAATGCTGG
>ENA-ORDP01000595-ORDP01000595.1-marine-sediment-metagenome-genome-assembly--contig:-NODE-595-length-23009-cov-3.531236_pt1 | contig 23009 bp, 26 predicted proteins | sample MGYA00248627_ERZ508539 | MGnify/ENA primary metagenome ERZ508539 (study PRJEB26208, sample SAMN05571518) | marine sediment metagenome | biome: deep sea; feature: Hydrothermal vent; material... | reverse complement strand
TTGTTTTTTAATTCTTTGATTTCAGCCTGAACATCAAAAATTTAGTTTACTTTTAAGGGTGTAACCCTAAAAGTGTAAAATTATACCACTGAAGACAATAAGCGATACACTGCTTTATACCGACAATCGATGTTTTAATAACGGTGCGAGTATTCGTATAACTGGAATATAGTCCGTAGGGGTGGTTACATACAGTAGTTGGGCTTCATGCCAAAAGAATCGTACTAGAAAATAAAAAACATCAAACAAAGTTGTCTTATTGGACAACTTGTTGTATCTTTGTGCCATGAATAAAAAACGAGAGCTGTGTTTTTTCAAAGATTATTTTGAGAAATTTTATGACAGTCGAACTAAAAAAGTTCAAAAGAAAATTCTATGGACGTTAAAAATAATTGAAGAATTGGAAAGAATACCGGAAGTGTACATGAAACATTTAAAAAACACTTCCGGACTTTATGAAATAAGAATTCAGGTTGGGAACAATATTTATAGAATTTTCTGTTTTTTTGACATAGACAACCTTGTTATAATTGGACATGGATTTCAGAAAAAAAGTCAGAAAACACCTAAACAAGAAATAGAACGGGCAGAACAAATAAAAAAGGAGTACTATGAAAGCAAAGAATAAAAATTTAAAAAGCCTTGACCAATTTATTGATGAAAAAATTGGAGAGAAAGGAACCGAAGAAAGGGAACGGTTTGAAACGGAATATGACGCATTTAAATTGGGAGTACTCATTCAACAAGCCCGGGAAAAGAAAGGGCTGACACAAGAACAACTTGCAAAGTTGGCAGGAACAAATAAATCTTATATTTCAAAATTAGAGCGTAATTTAAAAGATATAAGATTTTCAACATTACAAAGAATTATCAATGAGGGACTGGGCGGACACCTTGAAATATCAATTAAACTCAAGTGAAAATATTTTGAGAAACAATGGGCTTTTATACGTTTCATTGGAACTCATGCTGAATATGATAAAATTGACTCAAATACAATTTAAAAACTTAAAGCCATGGATATTAAACTAATAAAAACAGATTTGGATTATCAAAATGCCTTAGGCAGACTTGATAAAATATTTGATGCCCCAATTGGAACCTCTGAAAGCGATGAAGCTGACATTCTTGGACTAATGATTGATGAATATGAGAAAACATATTTTCCGATTGATGCTCCTGATCCTATTGAAGGCGATTTCTTTTCCATAAATCCATTACTTTGAAAATTACGAAGGCAAATTGATGACAGAATAGAACCAATTTTGATAGAGAAAGATTATGATGATGCTGATTTTCTGGGGGAAATACAAAAAAATGGAATAGAAATAGTCTGAGTTATAAGCAAATAATGATTTGTAATTGATTTGTCAAGCCGGCAGATTTAGTACGCCAAACTAACCTTTTTCCCTTCTATCCCATCCCGTACGCCTTCCGTTTCAAACATTATGAGTTTTTCAAACAACGTATAATCAGTATTATAAAGAGAGTTGAATTGCAAATTCCAAAAACCAGGAATGATTCAGCGAAAGCGAAAAATTTTCTTATTTTTCTTTATCCGGCCAAACCGGCAACACGCATTTCGGGCTCCGGTGCTGCAAGACTTTTTCGAAGTTATTCAGACTTTCCAGCATGACTTTTGAATTTTCTTTGTGGCAGGTTAGACAGGCGCCGATTAGCAATATTTTTTTCTGCTCTTTTACCGAAAACGGTTTTACGTTTTTACGTGTGGAGACCATACCGGTTCTGTTTTGTAAAAAGCCTGTCCATGCGTCCTCGGGAAGTCCGTCGTGGGGATTATTTTCGTAGGCCGGTGAAAAATACCATTTGCCGCCATTCCCGTTTATAACATAGCGCAATTTACCTTTTCCGAATCCCAATGCCACGGGATTGTTGTGGCATGACTTGCAGTTTCTCCCCCTGGCTGCCGTAGTGTGTGGAGCAGCAGGAGCAAATAGCCGGCGGAAAATTATTGCGTCATGTTTTTGATGTGTAAAACTTTGCCTGTCGATGGTCAGAATCATACCGGGGATAACAGGAATAATTTCCTTTTTCTTTCCGGTTTGACGTATGCCCAAAGCCGGAGGCTGTGCGAGGTAACTACCGGTATATTCTACCCAACTCCCCTTTTGCTCTTTGTTGGTGAGCATGTTATATCCCTCTTCGTTCGGGTCATACGCATTGTGGCAGCCGATACAACTTGGAGCCCAGGCACTGTGGCAGGCCGAGCAACTCACATCCTGATGTGCTGAAGCCGTACAAACGGCAGCCGGTTTTTTCAACATGAAAATCTTTCCGGTGTTTTTTGAAATCAACCAGGCTGTATCGGATTTCACGATTGTGTTGATAAGCGCCTGATGCCTTTTGTGTGTAATCAGAAAATTTTTACCGGATATTTTTCCATAGCGAAGAGCGGCAATAGTAGCAGCTTCTGCATTTAGATTCCTGGCAGAAGTCGCGAGAGGTTTTCCCGTAAAATGACAATCTTTACATTGTACATCTTCCTGATTTTCTTCGTGCCGGTAAAGCTTGCCATTACCCATTAATTCATAAGACTGGTGGCAGTCTATACATTCCATCCCCAGCGTGTGATGTATATCTGCCGGTTCTTTTTTGAAAACGCGTGTATCTTCAACCAAACGGTAGTTTACATTGTGAGGCATTTGACCAGCCGACAGCAACGTTTCGTGCCAGCCTTCGTAACTCGTGGAAATTCTTCCCGACCGGCTGTGGCAGCCAAAACAGTGATTGTCGCTAACGCTCAAATCAATGGATGGATGAAATTGCAGATAAGCCGTGCTTGTGTCCTGTTTTTGATGTGTTCGGAGTGCATCAGCGGCGCGTTTGTTGTAATTCAAATGGCAGGCAAGACAACCGCCGCCGCGGCTTTTTTCGGTTACCGGTCCAAGAGTGGTTTTTGGGTTTCCCAAATGGCAGCGGACACACAGATTTTTCAAATGCTCATCAGCTGCGGAATGCCCCAAATGATGAATATTGGCGAGCAAATCAGGACTATTTTGTTCGCCGAAAACATAACGATCCACACTAATCATTCCGCTGAGGGTTGTCATGAGACTGGTATTGATACGCTGTGTAATATTGGGATGACATCCGGTAGTGCCACAACTTTGTGCTGCATTTTTCAGATTACCCGGAATCAGGATCATATTTTTGTGTGCCTGGTTTTTGTCTGTGGCAAAAGGATTTCCACCATGACAGGAAAAGCATCCGATAATTTTCGGATTATGGGCATCCGTAAAACCGTGTACCTTGTTATGGCAAATTACGCAACTCTCTTTTTTGCCTTGAATTAATGGCGCCTCCATAGCCTTTTCGGGAGAAAATACAGGATGAAAATTCACCCGTTCCGTTTTAAAATTATACATCACGCTGTAGCGATAATCTTTTTGTCCGGGAACCATCCATTGCCAGTGTTCACCCCTGAAAAACAGACCGGTAATCGTTAGAATGAAATAGAAAACGGTAAATATCAACAGAGTTCTTTTGCTGGGGAAAGCAGTTTTTATCTTACCGGAGTTGGCAAAATATACCAAAATTAAGATCAGCAAAATCCAGGAAAGAGCCCACTCCGGATGGCTGAGCCAGTGCAGCATTTCCTGAAATCCCACAAAATACCATGGCCCTTTTACTGTCGGGTTCAGATTGTCGTGCAGCGGTGCCGAAAACAACCAGCTGACCAGAATAAGAACTAGAAAAGTAATTACAAAATCACTCGCCTTGGGCCAGAATTTCTTACTATGTTCCACGATAATGACTGTTAGAAAAATGGTGAACGTAGCGATGTGATTCACATAAATCAATTGAAAATTGCCCTCTTTTCCCAGCAGCGAAGCAGCAAGATCCTTTCCGATAAAAGGAATTCCGGATGTCAGGCTCCATAGAATTTGCCGGGCTTGCAGGCTGTCGGCATCTCCCTTGAGGAGAAATCCGGTGAGCATAGCCATAAAAATAATGAGTACCCCGAGGCTTAACAGGAATCCCATTCCCGGTTTAAGCCCTGTTTCCCGGCTTTTGCTGTAATGATCATAAATATGTAAAAGGCTGAAAACCAAAAAAAATTGTGCACTCCAATAGTGCATATTTCTGATAAACGAAGCCCACGGATTCATAACCATCAGGCTGCTGATAGAGGCGTAGGGATGGTTTACGTTGTAAGGAATGGCAAGCAATATCCCCGTGAGTAAAACATAGCTGAATAGTGCGAGGCTGATACGGCCATAGGTTGTGTTGAAACGGATATTTCCTGCTGTTTGTTTCACGAAATCGGGGATTGGATGATAATTTGCCGGGTATCTTTGTCTATTTTAAAAGGGATGGATGGCAGCGGTTTATAAGCCGGGCCTTTTACGGCATCACCATTGAGGTTGAATTCGGACCCGTGGCACGGACAAATAAGCCGTCCGTTTTCCTCCTTATTAATAATGCAGCCGAGATGGGTACAATGCGACGAAAGTACTTCTATTTTATGTTTTTGATTTATAACCAAAAAATCCCTGTAAAAGGAAACAATCTTGTTGGTTAACGGCAGCACGATCTTTTTGTGAGTAGCAGAAAGCAAACGGTTTTCCATCATTTTATCCCACAAATAAATCATGGAAAGGGCTGTACCCGTAGCTGCAAGTTGAAGGAATTTTCTCCGGTTGTACTTTTTTTGGGTCAAGGTCAGTACTTTTCAGGCGAAAATACGAAAATACATTTATTTGCCAATATATTATATCCTTCAAACGGCTTTGAATAATTTGAAACATAAAAACAATATTTATATATTTGCATAGCTATATTAAAAATCAACACCATATTTTTGTTTATGAAAAAATATTTCCTTTTTTTTAGTCTGGTATTTTTTTTGAGTGAAATGCTTATTGCTCAAAGTGTTGATTCCCTAAAACAAAAACGTGTACGTCCGAAAATCGGCTTGGTATTAAGCGGCGGAGGCGCCAAGGGCTTTGCCTATATCGGGCTGCTCAAAGTTTTACAAGAAGTTAATCTGCATATTGATTACATTGGAGGAACCAGTATCGGAGGCGTTATCGGTGCATTGTATGCGGTGGGTTATGCTCCTGACACCATTGCAAAAATTATCAGGGAGCAGAACTGGAATGCATTGATGACGGATAAAATTGACCGGAAATATATTAATTTTGAAGATAAGGTTTATGCGGAAAAGCAAATTATCAGTCTGCCATTGAGGAAAAAATCGGTGGGATTAAATATAGCACTTTATGAGGGACAGCAGGTAAGCATGATGCTGAACCATTATCTTTCGGGAGTTTATAGTATTACTGATTTCAGCAAACTTCCGATTCCGTTTTTATGTGTTGGAACCAATTTGCTTACGGGTAAAGCCATCGATTTGACCTCGGGGTATCTTCCTATGGCAGTGCGGGCCAGCATGTCCATTCCAGGATATTTTTCACCTACGTATTATCAGGGGCATTATCTTGTGGATGGCGGGGTAGTCAATAATTTTCCTGTTATGGCTGTAAAAAAAATGGGAGCACAATTTATCATTGGTGTTAATGTGCAACAAGGTCTGACCAAAAACATTAAAAAGCTGGATTCATTTACTAAAATTCTGAATCAGGTGATTTCCTTCAACCGGGTGGCGGCCAACAAAAAGGCTTACAAAAACACAAACCTGCTCATTAATATAAAAATGAAATACGGCGTGATGGATTTTACAAAATACGATTCCATTATTGCTGTTGGTGAACGGGCGGCCATGGCACATTATGCCCAATTAAAAGCGCTTGCCGATTCGCTAAACGCCATTAAATATATTCCGGCAAATGCCCGTAAAGCCAAACCCCTTGATTCGATTTATATTAATAATATTGAGATTCAGGGACTTAAAACGTTAAAGCCCAAAATTATCAATCACATTTTCAGACATATTGTCCACAGGAAAATCAGTCTGAAAGAGCTTGAAGACAGAGTTACTTATGCATACGGAACCAACTATTTCGATCATGTTTATTATGAACTGCAAGGGAAAAATGACAGTGCCCGGTTAATTTTAAAAGTTAAAGAGAAAAGCTTCGGTACTATTCGGGCATCCATTCATTATGATAATGATTATTCCGGAAGCATTCTGGTGGGAGCCACTTTCCGCAATCTCATTTCGGGAACCAGGTTATACACCGATGCAGTGCTTGGTCCCAATCCGCGGGGTCGTGTTTTGTTTTTGGTTGATAATGGATGGTCGCCGGGTCTCGGCGTAAAACTTGATATGTACAGCTTTGGATTTAATACTTACAAGGGAGAAGTTAAAACAGATAAAGTAACCTTTTCCAACTTTTCCGGTTCGGTTTTTTTGAATGCAACGGTAAAAAACATCTATAACTTCCGTGCAGGTTTTGAGTATAACTATCTGAAATTTAAAATGCAATACGACACTTCTGAGATCGCTGAGCTTATTGACGATTATAACAGCTATGGCAATGTCTTTGTTTCTTTTCGTTCGGATACATACGACAATCGCAACTACCCCCGAAGAGGATTTCAATCGATGCTCGTGGCAAAATATGTTGTTCCCTTGTCGAAGGGTTGGGCTCGCAATGTTTTTGGCCCTACGCTGATTGCCTATTTTAAGTATGACCAGGCGATTCCTCTCGGACATAAGTTTGCTTTGCGTCCCGGTGTTTTTCTCGGCGCTACAATAAAAGGAGATAAGTCTCCGCCACTACAGGATTATTTTACTTTTGGCGGACTCAATACTTCCAACTACATAGAGACTTTTCAGGATTTTACGGGAGTAAAATTCAGCCAGCAGGGAGGATTGTATGCTGCTGTCTTTAAATTCAAGTTACAATATCAGGTAGCAAGGAAACATTACTTGCTGTTTAGATGTGATATTGGCAGCAATGTTGATAATTACCATCTTCTGTTTTCGCCAAAATCGGTTATGATCGGTTATGGTTTAACTTACAGCTACGACAGTTTTATCGGACCATTGGATATCACCTTTATGAGCTCTAATAAACGACAAAATCTTCAGGCTTTTATTAATATAGGTTATTGGTTTTAAGTGTAGATGGTTGTTGCTAACATTGTTGGCTTAGCCGCTTTCGCTGATTTTTCTTAATCGTTTTAAATCTAAAATTTCAAAGACTTTTCCCTTGACGCGTATCGCTGCCACCTCGGACAGGTCTTTTAGAGCACGGGTAATGCTTTCGCGCGTAGTGCATATCAGGGCAGCCATATCACTGCGTGTGAGGGGAATATTAAAAGTCAGAGCATGATTATTGATTTCTTCGGAAAAAAATAAAATTACGTCTGCCATGCGACCGTTTATTTGTTTTTGGTGGATGTTTACAAAGCGATTAAAATAGGTCAGCTCTTCACGGCAAAGAAATAAAAGTAATTCATTGGCAAATTGAGCGTTTCGGCTGATCAATTCTTTAAAGGACTGATTATCAATAAAGCAGACCACACATTTTTCCAGTGCTGTAACCGAAAATTGGTTTATTTTTTCAAACAATACAGTCTGAAGTCCTATATAATTTCCTTGCTGTACAATTTTTAGAATCTGATCTATACCTTTTACCCCTTTTTTACTTACCATGGCCATGCCTGATTTTAGGTATGCAATATGTGAAGACAAAGTCCCTTCTTTAATAATATTTTCTTTAGGGTTAAAAGTTGTTTCGGCACAACTTTCCATTAGGATAGTTAATTCTTTCGGGTTTAGCGTATCCGCTGCCTTGGAACGAATGACACAGGTTTTACAATTTTGCATTGTACAAAAATAATTAATAAAACGGAATTTTTAGTCGTATATGTGATATATATCAATAAGATAAGGGATACGGCTCAAAAAATAATGATGGTCATGTTTCCAGAAAGTTAATCATAATATACATTTTAAATTGCTAATAATCACCATGTTAGACTATGTTTATGAAGAGTTTTATTGTAAATTTACATAAAACTTAAAAGGTCATGGAAACAAAATTAAAAAATATTGTATGTGAAAGCCTCCTGTTTTCTTTTATTGGCTTTTTAGTCTATTTATTGGCTATTGTGGCCAGCTTTATGGGATGTTGCTTAGGCGTTACAAATGTGATTTTTAATCAAATCCTTTTGATGCTGGCTATTTCAGGCGTGATTGCTTTTGGAGTAGGTTCATACTTTATCTGCTTTAAAAAGAAAGCACAAATAGATAGTTAAAATGCGTGGAAGCAGTGGACAGTTTTGATGTAGCACTAATGATTGGCTATGAAAAATACAGGTTGTCTTTTTCATCCGGGATAATACCCATTTGATAATTTTGTACTGTTATTTTGGGCTTTGACATCAAATTAAAGTCGGATTTTGATTTTTATCCTTTTTCACTAATTTTTTCCAACAGCGATTTATTGAGAATTTTAACCCGCTTTCCGCTAATGGAAATTATACCTTCTTTTGCAAGACTATTGAGAATCCGGCTGACGGTTTCGCGTGAGGTGCAAACCATGTCAGCTATTTCGCTACGGCTGAGCGGCAGGTTATACTCCTGCGACTGATATATTTCATCAGCCAGATACAATAAGTTTCCCGCCAGCCTGCCGTAAATCTCATTTTGTACCAGTTTAACACAACGATGAAATTGTTTTAACTCATTTTTGCACAATTCGATTATGATTTCATACGAGAAATCGGGATTGATCCTTAGTAGATGCTTAAAAACATTTATATCGATAAAACAAGCAGAGACAGGTTCAAGAGCTACCGCCGAATAGTTGTTGATTTTGTCGCCCATGGTGGTAGGGAGCCCGAGATAACAAGGAGCTTTTTTCAGCCTCAGGATTTGTATTCGCTGAGGGCCTTCGATCATTAATTTGACCAGACCGGTTTGCAGGTAAATTATATTGGAAGATAGTGCATTTTGTTTAAAAATAGTTTCTCCTTTTTTAAAAACAGCTTCCACACAACTTTTTCCTAAAATATTTAATTCGGAAGTATCAAGGTCTTTTACGACTTCCGATTTTAATAAACAAATAGAACAACTTGAAGATTTCATGACTAAATTTTTTACAAAAATAATAAAAATGTGATAAACATCATATTTTTATTAAAGCAAGCTCACACTTGTTTTCTTGCTATTATAAGAAGTAGCCTCTAATTTTGCACTGTTAAATAATTAACATAATTTTAAATACAGGAGGATCAAAAAATGGCAAACAAAAAATTAACATTAGCACTGTTTTCCGGTAGCGTGGATAAGCTCACTGCTGCCGGAGTTATTCTCGGGGGTGCTGCTGCCGAGGATATGGATGTGGAAATCTTCGTTCTGTTACAGGCTGCTTTTGCTTTTAAAAAAGAAAATGCAATGACCAATGATCGGGTAGCGGAAATCACCGATAAAAAGGATGAGTTCCTCGCCTCACTTAAAAGTCTTGGTACACCACACTGGACAGAGGCCTTCCGTACGGCCAAAGAAATGACTAACGTAAAAATCCATATTTGTGGTTTTGCGGGTAAAGTATGGAAAGGTTACAAACTGGACGATTTTATCGATCTCGCTGACGACATTTGCGGTATTGGAGAGTATATGACTTCCGCAGAAGAATCGGATATTAACCTTTTTATATAATCACTTAAAACCGAAATCATGTCAGAAACTGTTGACGAGAAAATAAAAGCTCTGGAGAAAAAAGTAGAACAATTACAAAATCAGCGAAAAGACCAACTTTCCATGGTGATTTTTTCCAATGATTTGGATAGAATACTTGCCGCCTTGGTTATTGCCGTGGGTGCAGCAGCCATGGATACAGAGGTAAAGCTGTTTTTTACTTTTTGGGCCATCAGCGCTTTGCGGGATAAAAACAAAAAAACCAAAGGTAAAGATATGAAATCCAAAATGTTTGGCGCTATGCTGCCCCGTGGAATCAGCCAGTTAAAATTATCAAAGATGAACATGGAAGGGATGGGCAAAGACATGATAAAAAGGATTATGAAACACAAAAACATTGCCTCTCCCGAAGAATTGCTAACTACAGCCGGTGAGCTGGGCGTGCAAATCGACATTTGTGAAATGTCAATGGATTTGATGGGATTTAAAAAAGAGGAAATGATTGATTATCCCAATTTAGGATATTGCGGTGTGGCTACTTTTTTGGCTGATGCCGGAGAAAGTAGTATTCAATTATTCATTTAAAAAAATAGTATTAATCAGTTTAAAAAATAGAAATTATGACTACAGAAGAATTAACAGCATTAACAGTTAGCAAATCGGTGGATGCCCGTGGAACTTCATGCCCGGGACCTTTACTTGCTGCAAAAAAAGCCATCGGACAAATTGAAACAGGACAAGTCATGGAAGTACTTTCCGCCGATGAGGGAACCCGGCGCGACATTCCCAAATGGTGTACAAAAAAAGGCTATGAATACCTCGGAACAATCGAAGAATCAGGATTTTATAAAATCTTTTTAAGAAAATAGCAATGGCAGGTGGAAAAGTAAATAATAGCCCTAAGATCTTGGTTTTTTCAACGGAAAAAATATCCGATCCGGCCATTGACATGGCGGGCTTGCTAAAGTTACATTATCCGCCCACCGTTTATACCATTCCGATACCTTGTTCAAGTGCGGTGAAACCCCGTTGGGTGATGCATGCGCTTGAGCAGGGTTTCGACGGTGTATTTATCGCCGCTGACGGCACTGACTGCCCTTACGGGGAATCCTGTACCGTAAAAACCGGCGAAATTGTGAGCGTAACTCAGCAAATGCTGAAAGACAAAGGTATGGATCCTGCCAGGCTTAAAATGGCAGCCATCTGTTCCGTGTGCAGTGAGCCTTTTGTTAAACATATTAAAAGTTTTGCAGAATATCTAACGGCATTGAGAAATCGCCAATAACTTCGTTACGCTCATATTTAAAGTCAGGAGTTTACTCAAGTAAATGACTGATTTTAAATATTTCGCAAGCCTCGTTCTTAACGATTTTTAAAGCCACTTTAAAAAAGTGTTTTGAAAAAGTACTATTGAAAGAACATTCAAATAAAGAAATTATGGCGGAGCCAAAGAAAATATTAAACTATGATGTATTGGTAGTCGGTGGAGGAATTGCCGGCGGCGAATCGGCATTAAACCTCGCTAATTTGGGATACAAAGTACTCATTGTGGAAAAAGAACTTTCCATTGGCGGAAAGATGATTCTGCTGAGCAAGGTGTTTCCGACACTCGATTGTGCAGCTTGTATCACTACCCCGAAAGTCTCGGAAATTGCCCGGCATCCGAATATTACCGTTTTTACCGGAGCGGAACCTGTAAAGATTTCCAAGATAACGGAACACCAGTTCGAAGCTGTTGTCGTGCAGCAACCGCGTTATGTTGATGTGGAGGCATGTACCGGTTGTGAGTTGTGTGAAAAGGCTTGTCCCGTTAGTGTTACCGACGAATACCAATTCGGCCTGATAGGCCGCAAAGCAGCTTTTATTCCTTTTAGTATTGCCAGTCCGCGTGCGGCAGCTATCGACATCGAAAACTGTATCTTGTGCGGCGCCTGCGAACGGGCATGTCCACCCGACTGTATCGATTTCACTCAAACTGAAAAGGAATACCTCGTTAAAATAAAATCGGTAGTCGTTGCCACAGGATTTAAACTGTTTGATCCGTTGAAAATTCCACGTTACGGATACGGAAAATTTAAAAATGTAATTACCTCCATGCAAATGGAGCGTGAATTAGCACCTACTCGTCCGTTTAATACGATTTTACGACCCGGAGACGGTAAAATGCCGGATAATCTCGCCTATGTTTTGTGTACCGGTTCGCGTGATAAATCGGTGGGTAATCCCATCTGCTCACAAGTATGCTGCATGTATTCCATCAAACAGGCTCAATTGCTTATGGGTGCTTTGCCCATGGCAGATGTTACCATTTATTATCTTCATATAAGAGCCTTTGGTAAAGGATTTAATGAATTTTATGCTCAGGCACAGGATATGGGGGTAACGTTTATCAAAGGGAAAGTTGGTACAATCACCGAAAAAGAAAACGGTAATTTGATTCTCCGTTACGAGGATATTGAAAAAGGTGTTGTAAAAGAAGCCGAACACGATATGGTAGTGCTTTCGGTAGGTGTTCTCCCCAATAGGGGTATTGATAAGACTTTTGATAATCAAAAGCTGAAACTCGACCCCTTTAATTTTGTCAGTCAGTCGGATATTCTGGCGAGCCCTGCTAAAACAAGTATTGATGGTGTCTTTGTAGCTGGTACTGCTACAGGCCCTATGGATATTCCTGATTCGATTTTGTCGGGAGGTGCAGCATCTGCCGAAACAACAAGTTATTTAAGGAAGGAAGCATTATGAAAAAGAAATTAGGCGTTTATATCTGCCATTGCGGAGGAAATATCTCCGATTATGTGGATGTGGAAAAGGTTCGTAAGGCAATTGAAACAGAGGATGGCGTTTTTCTGGCCAAAACAACCATGTTTGCTTGTGCCGATTCCAACCAGAAAGAGATGGTGAAAGATATCAAAAATCAGGAATTGGATGGTGTGGTGGTAGCTTCATGTTCTCCCAAATTGCACCTTTTAACGTTTCGCTCGGTGGTGGAAAGAGCCGGCCTGAATAAGTATAACTATGTTCATGCCAACATTCGCGAACAAGTATCCTGGGCGCATTCTGACGATAAAGAAGGGGCTACCGAAAAAGCCATTAAAATAGTGAAGGCAGCCATAGCAAAAGTCAGACATGCCGAATCGCTTGACCCGATTGAAGTAAAAGCGACAAAAGCTGTAGCCGTTATTGGCGCCGGAGTAGCCGGAATGCGGGCAGCTATCGAATTAGCAGAAGCCGGGTCAAATGTTTATCTGATTGAACGTGAATTTTTTGTTGGCGGACGTGTGTCACAATGGGACGACTTAACCCTAACCGAAGAATCAGGAAAGGAGCTGGTAACACGACTGTACGATGGGGTAATGGGACACAAAAATGTTACACTTTTTACAGGTGCCGAAGTGGTCGAAAATAGTGGTAGTGTGGGTAATTTTGAATTGAAAGTGAAGGTTACTCCACGGCATTTTAAATTGCAATGTAATGGAAATGAACTTCAAAAAGCTATTGATGTCTGTCCCGTTGAAGTTCCTGATGAATTTAACTTTAACATCACCACAAGGAAAGCTATTTTTCACAATTTTCCCAGTGAATATCCACATCTGCCTGCCATTGATATAAAAAATTGTACCCGTTGCGGTGAATGCGAGAAAGTTTGCAGTGCAGTGGATTTTAGTCAAAAAACAGAATATCTGAACCTGAAAGTAGGTTCCATCTTATTGGCTACCGGTTTTGATCCCTATGAACCACCTAAGGGTGAGTTTGGGTACGGCGAAATAGACAATGTAGTTACTTTTCCGCAGTTTAAACGGATTATCCATTACAGTAGTAATGATAAATTAATTTATAAAGGGAAAGAGATTAAAAACATAGCCTATATTTATTGTGTGGGGAGTCGTCAGGTGGATGGCCCCAACAAGTATTGTTCACGCTATTGTTGTACGTCCAATATCCATGCGGCCATAACGGTAAAGAAAAAATATAAAGGTATTCATAACTTCCACTTCAACAGAGGGATACGGACTTACGGAAAAGCCGAAGTTTGGTATGATGAATCGTCAAGATTGGGAGATATTTATTTGCAATCCTTTGAGCACGATCCTCCTGTTTTGGAGAAACAGGGAGACAAAACCATTGTTAAAATTAAAGATATTCTGACTGCTGATCGTGAAATAGAGGTAGCCGCTGATCTTGTGGTACTGGTTACCGGTATGGTGCCACGAAAGGATAATTCTATTGGCAATCTGCTGAAAATCCCCAAAGGAAGAGACAATTTCTTTAATGAAATTCACATGAAACTGCGTCCGGTAGAAACAGTCATTGATGGAGTAACCATCGCCGGCGCCAGCCAGGGGCCTAAAAACATCACGGAATCAATAAATTCTGCGTTGGCTGCCGCTACCAAATCATTTTCGTTAATCAATTCGGGCGAATTGGAATTGGAGCCTACCGTGGCAACAGTTAATAAGGAGACTTGTGAATGGTGTGGCAAATGTGATGAAGCTTGTCCCTACAGCGCTTTTGAAAAGATTGAAATAAACGGGAAATTTATTGCAAAAGTAAATCCGGCCGTTTGTAAAGGTTGTGGTATGTGTTTGCCTGTCTGTCCGTCCAATGCACTCAACTTAATTGGATTGACCGATGAGGATGTGGAAAATATGGTTGATGCTTTAGCTAATAATGTATAAAAAAGCTGATTATGGAAGTTGAAAAAGGTAAAACAGCAAAATATTTGAAAGAAAAACGCCCTGTTCCAAAAGAGATTACCGAGCAGTTGAAATATTTTACAAAAATAAAAAAGCTCCTGCTTAATGCATTGAAAGAAAAGGAGAAAACAGTTCCACAACTTGCTGATGAGTTGAAACTGCCAAAGGATGAAGTGTTGTTTCAATTGATGAGCTTGCAGAAATACGGTTTTGTGGAAACCGGTGAAATTGATGATAACGATGAATATTTTTATTATAAAATAAAGAAAAATGGCTAGGATAAATCCTGAATTTACAGAAGAACTGAAAAAATACGGGGCTTTCGACGCCAACGCATGTTATAATTGCGGAAATTGTACAGCCGTTTGTACCCTTTCGGACGAGGAAAATTCGTTCCCGAGAAAAATGGTAAGGTATAGTGTTTTAGGATTGGAAGGAGACATTAAAGCCTCGCTCGATCCATGGCTTTGCTATTATTGTGGTGAGTGCAGTAAGACTTGTCCGAGGGAGGCCGATCCGGGCGAGCTAATGATGTCGCTGCGTCGTTGGCTGATTGCAAAATACGACTGGACCGGATTGTCCGGATTGCTTTATAAATCAATAGCTGCTTCCATTAGTGCGTTTATGTTGTTGATAGGTGTGGTACTTTGGTTCGGGGCATATCAACATTTTAATCTTGAAAACATGATGTATTATGGCCATCTTTTCGAGTTGGCTGCCATTAGCCTTGTATTTTTGGTGATATTGCTTCCGAATATTATACACATGTGGTGGCTTACTGTAATTAAACCCGGTAAAAACGTGCCGTTATCCGCTTATTTCAAGGCGATTGGAGAGCTAATAGTACATATGTTTACTCAAAAACGCGCCCTCGGATGCGATGATAATCAGTTTCGTTGGTTTGAGCATTTTATTTTGGTGCTGGGGTATCTTAGCCTGTTGTTTACCACAGTCTTTCTCGACTGGTTTTCTACCCAAAGTATGTTTATAATTGTTTTGGGCTATGTAGAAAGTGCCATTATTTTTGTGGTAACCTTCGATTTTATTCGCCGGCGTATTATAAAAGATAAAGAAATCAGTAAACATTCGCATCCCAGCGACTGGCTTTTTGTGATTTGGTTGTTTTTGATGGGCCTGACGGCCTTCCTTGTACGGCTTTTTATCGATATTGACATTCTCGATACAAATGTTTGGATGTATGTGGTACAGCTTATTGTTTTGGTTCAGTGGGCTTTGATTATTGTTCCTTTCGGTAAATGGACACATTTTTTATATCGCTCCTTTGCTATGTATTTCCATAGAATTAATGAGCTATCCGCATAATTTAAATATATCTTTTTTTTAAATCCCCGGTGTATTGCAGACCGGGGATTTTTCTTATGCGGTAGTTTGAAAAGTATGATTAAAATCGTAAGCTGTTATGTGCCTAAATTTTATGTTTGTTTTATAATTTTAGTCACCTTGCCATAGAGAGGCTTCCGCTCATTTTTACTCTTGTTTAGTTACCTATATAAATATTTCTATAATTTATTTTAATTTTAAATTAAAATTATAAGATACGACACGTCAATTAATTATATAATTATGATTTTTATCATAGAAATAGCTTATTTCAATAAGTATCTGTAAATCAACAGATGAGCATTTAGTTTAGAATATATTCAAATAGAATACCTTTCAAAAATTTGATAATATATTTGCTTTTTATATGTATTCATAGACATATTTATATTGATTTTTGTTTTATATGATACAAACATGAATAAATTAAACAGTAATAATTTTTTATATGAGAATGTAAGGATATCAAAGATGGAACAACCTTTTAATTTATTCATAATCAAATAAATAGAAGGTTTTAAATGCATGAAACTTTAAATTATTTCGCATGAAAACAAGACGTCAATTTATTAAAATTACAACGGTAGGTGCCGGGGCTGCTGCTTTGGGGTTGTATTCGCTAAAGGTTAGCGGTTTAAACCTGTTTGAAAGCAAAAAAGAGGAAGAGCCTGCCAGTGATGAGGAAATGACTGCGACTCCCACCTACTGTGAGGTCTGTTTTTGGAAATGTGCTGGTTGGACTTACGTAGATAAAAAAGGGAAAATCAGAAAAATTATAGGGAATAAAGAGGATCCTCACAGCAAAGGCCGGCTCTGTCCGAGGGGTACAGGTGGTATAGGGATGTACTATGATAATGACCGTCTCAAAACCCCCCTAATCCGTGAGATGAGGAAAGACGGCTCTCAATATTTCAGAAAAGCTGGTTGGAGTGAGGCATTGGATAAAGTTGCCGGTAAAATGAAAGAGGTAGCTGGAAGATATGGGCCTGAGGCCTTTGGGCTTTTTAATCATGGAACGCCCGGCGGCCATTTAGAGCACCTTATGCGGGCCTACGGTTCGGAAACCAATGCTGAACCGGCTTATGCTCAGTGCCGTGGCCCCAGGTCTGCAGCGTATTATGCCACTTTTGGTGCATTCATCGGATCGCCCGAGTGTACGGATATTCGAGACACAAGGTGTATGGTTCTCATTGGTTCGCACATTGGCGAAAATATGCATAATACCCAGGTCCAGGAAATGTCTGCTGCCATCGACCACAAAGCCACTATTATTACTGTGGATCCAAGGTTCAGTACCGCAGCAAGCAAATCTACTTTTTGGCTTCCCATAAAACCTGCTACCGATATTGCTTTAATCCTGGCCTGGATTCATGTCCTTATATATGAAAACATTTACAACAAGGAGTTTGTACACAAATACACATTCGGATTTGATGAGTTAAAAGCTCATGTAAAAAACATGACTCCCGAATGGGCTTATGGAATTACTACTATTGAACCAGATCTGATTCGTAAGACAGCAAGAGAAATGGCAGGATTTGCACCCGCAGTAGTCATTCATCCCGGCAGGCATGTAGTTTGGTATGGAGATGATACACAAAGGGAAAGATCCCTTGCTATTTTAACGGCACTTCTAGGGGCATGGGGAAAGCGGGGCAGCCTGTATCTTCCTGAAGCCGTACATTTGCCCAGATTTCCCCAACCTGAATACCCCAAGCCAAAATGGGGCTGGAAAGACCTGAATGAGAGAAAATTCTCATTAGCCACCATGGGAATTACTACTGAAATCATGAAAGCTTCTATTCCGAGGTATAATTACAAACATCAGATTAAGGCCTGGCTAACCGGAGGCACCAATCTTCCCCTTTCCATGCCCGATAAAAAGCTGTTTAAAGAAGCCGCCGAAGCCGTGGAATTTATTGCTGTAATGGATACTATGCCCATGGAAGTTACGGGTTATGCAGATGTTGTTTTACCGGAGGCAACTTATCTGGAAAGGTATGACTTCATCAGGGCAGCCCAAAACCGTATTCCTAATGTTGCGCTACGAATGCCTGCCATAAAACCCAGATTCGATTCCAAACCCGCCTGGTGGATTACCAAGCAAATAGGCGAACGTCTGGGCCTTCATGCTTATTTTAATTATGATGATTATTCAGAGGTAATTGATTGGCAACTTAAACAGATTGGAACTTCTTTGGAAGAAATGAAAACGATTGGAGTAAAGTCTTTCCCACGCCAAAGTGGGCCATTGTATATAGGTAACGGGGAGGATTATGAATTTAATACCAATACCGGAAAAGTTGAATTGTACTCAACTGATTTTGCCGATGCCGGATTTGACCCGCTCCCCATTTATACACCACATCCTGAACCGCCTCAGAATTTTTACCGTTTGATTTATGGAAGGGCCCCAATGCATACTTTTTCACGTACCCAAAACAACCATTTTCTTTGGGATTTAATGAAAGAAAACAGCGTTTGGGTCAATCCAAAAGTATCCTCTTTATGGGGATTGAAGGATGGACAAAAAGTATGGCTAAAAAATCAAGACGGAATCACTACTTCATTCCCGGTAAAAGTCCGGATTACAGAAAGAGTTCGCTGGGATACAGTATATATGGTACATGGTTTCGGACATTCGGATAAAAAGCTGACCAGGGCATACGGAAGAGGTGCCAGCGACGAGGAGATGATTACCAGGGTGGCCGAAGACCCCATCATGGGAGGCACAGGCATGAGAGGTAATTTTATAACTTTTATTCAGGAAAACCCCGAAGTTAAAAGAAAGGAGGATAAAGCATGAGATATGCAATGGCTATAGATACCAAAAAATGTGTGGGTTGTGCTGATTGCGTTGTAGCCTGTCAAACGGAAAATAATGTCCCTCACGGCTATTCCCGTGATTGGATTGTGGAGAATGTTGCAGGAACCTACCCAAATCTAAATATGATATTTCGTTCCGAAAGATGTAACCAATGTAATAATGCTCCTTGTGTGCGATGCTGCCCCACCGGCGCCAGCCATATAGTAGAAGGAGGGATTGTTTTGGTAACTCACGACGATTGTATCGGCTGTAGCGCCTGCATTGAGGCGTGCCCTTATGATGCCCGGTACATTCATCCGGATGGATATGTGGATAAATGCACTTTTTGTATACAACGTGTTGATAAAGGACAAAATCCTGCTTGCGTAGATGTATGTCCTACTTACAGTCTCCATTTTGGAGATTTAGATGATCCAAACAGCGCTGTGTCAAAGGCATTGAAGGGCAGAAGCTGGTATGTGTTGGCTCCGGAGGCCGGAACCGAACCTCAATTATATTATCTTACTTAACAACCTCTAAAAACAATAACAATGAAGGAAGAATTGATTGTTAGCGGTCGTAATATTCCAGGCATCGATCCTTATTTAAATATGTGGCACTGGCAAATTGCACTTTACCTCTTTCTCGGAGGGCTGGCAGCCGGCATCCTCTTTTTTGCCGCTTATTTTGTGGTTCGTGGCAAAGAAAAAGAAATGCCTGCAACGGTTAAGTGGGCTACTATTATTGCTCCGGTAGTGTTGGTAATCGGCCTTGCAGCTTTGTTTTCTGATTTATACCATAAGTTATATTTTTGGAGATTGTACACCACCATTCGCTTTACCTCGCCTATGTCGTGGGGTGCATGGACATTAATGCTGATTACCCCTTTGTCTGTAGTCTGGGTGGCAAGTTATCTGAAAGAGATGTTTCCCGAATGGGATTGGAAATTCGGTTTCTTAAACAGTTTTGAAAAGTGGGTGATTAAAAACCGTATCTCTTTTGCCTGGATAATGATGATTCTTTCCATTATTTTGGGCGTTTATACGGGCATCCTCCTCTCTGCGTTTAATGCACGGCCGTTATGGAACACCTCCATTCTCGGACCTCTTTTCCTTGTTTCGGGATTTTCTACCGGACTGGCAGCAATTATGTGGGTAAGTAATAATGAACACGAACGAAGAGTCTTAAGTAAAATTGATCTAATTTTTATTGCCATTGAATTATTTCTGATTATCCATCTGTTTATGGGGTTTATGGCCGGTACGGCAGTAAAACTGGAAGCTTTTAAATTGTTTCTTGGTGGCCCTTTTACCGTTAGCTTTTGGGTTTTTGTTGTTTTGCTTGGCCTTATATTCCCCGGAGTTCTTGAAATTCTGGAACTGTCCGGCTACCACGTTCCGAGATGGGTTCCGGCTTTCCTGATTCTGTTCGGAGGATTAATGTTTCGTTTTGTAATGGTTGAAGCAGGCCAGATTACCCGGTTTCTATATTGATCTGTAAAAAATTGAAAAATGAAAACACAACAAAAAAATAACTACAGACCCAATTACATTAATCCCTATTTGGGAGGTGTTTTACTTGGGCTATTAGTTCTGTTAACTGTTTATATTACAGGACGTGGACTGGGCGCCAGTGGGGCAGTAAAGAGTACGGTGGTTACTACTGCCAATGCGATTAGTCCGACACTCGCTAAAGCCAATGATTATTTGGGGAAATTTATTAGCAGCGATCATTCCCCCATGTATAACTGGCTGGTATTTGAATCGTTAGGTATCTTCCTTGGTGGCTTACTTTCGGGAATTATTTTCCATAGGATACGAAAACCCTGGGTGGAACATAGTCCGAAGATCACAAGTAAAACCAGGCTTATTTTTGCTCTGTTGGGTGGAATCTTTTTTGGTGCCGGTAGTCAGTTTGGTCGCGGATGTACCAGTGGAGCAGCGTTAAGTGGAAGCTCCACTTTTGCCCTGGGAGGAGTGATTGTTATGCTCGCTATCTTTGGTACGGGCTACGCTATTACCTGGCTTTTCAGGAAATTATGGATTTAATAACTTTAAAAAATATAAAAATGGGACCTCTTATTCCTAATGGTATCATCACCGGCGACTGGAACTTTGTCATTGCTATTTTGGTGGGAATAGCTTTTGGATTTATTTTGGAAGCATCTGGTTTTTCTTCCTCGAGAAATATTGTTGGTACTTTTTACGGCTACAATTTTGTTGTACTGCGCGTCTTTTTTACAGCAGTAATTGTGGCAATGGTAGGATTGCTGTATTTTGGTTACTTCGGTTGGATTAACCTTTCTCAGATTTTTATTCTTCCGGCCTTCTGGCCTTCCATGCTTCTCGGTGGCGTCATTATGGGGTTTGGTTTTCTTATGGGTGGCTTTTGCCCCGGAACCAGTTTTACAGCCATCTCTATTGGAAAAATTGATGGCCTTGTTTTCACAGCTGGCCTTTATCTTGGAATATTTATGTTCTCCGAAAGTTTTCCGCTGTTTAAAGATTTCTATAATAGCGGAAACTTAGGACATGTAACACTTACCGATGTTACGGGAATTAGCGCTTCCTGGTTTGCTTTTGCTTTTGTAATTATTGCTTTAACAGCTTTTTGGATTACAATGCTTATTGAAAAAAAGGTTCGAAAAAAAATAACTGAATATAAATTCTAAGATCATGAACCGAAATTATCTCTTTCTTACCCTGATAATGCTGGTATTGGCTGTAGGCCTCTTATTTTTTCATGCCCAAAACAAACCAAAACAAGTTCCCCCCGATAAACTTTTGTGGGATATTATTCAGCCTACACGTTATGTTTCTACTGATAATGTGGCAAAGTGGATTATTGAAAAGGATCCTTCTATAGAATTGATTGATGTCAGAGGTGCAGACGAATACAAAGCTTTTTCTTTGCCCAATGCCATTAATGTCCCTTTAGACAGTCTGATAACTACCTCCGGTAGTGAGTATTTTGGTATTCCGGGCGTCCGGGTCGTGTTGTTTGCCAATGATGATATTCTTTCGGACCAAGCCTGGGTTTTGTTGAGGAGATTGGGCTTTAAAGATAATTACGTTATGAAAGGAGGACTGAATCGTTGGTTTGAAACGATAATAAAACCTCAGAAGCCCCCCGAATCTGATCCCAAAACTGCATTTGAATTATATGAATTCAGGAAAGGAGCCAGTCTCTATTTTACCGGTGCCAAAGTAAGTACTTCCTCTAAAGTAAGTAAAGCCAAAGTGGTTTTTAAAAGAAGGAAAAAAGTCACTGTTGCTTCCGGAGGATGTTAACGGGTTTTATTATTTAAGATTAAAAAAAACAAAAAAATGCACGTACATGAACTAAATCCAAAAAAGACCCTTGTTGTATTGTTAATATTTGTAGCAGTTATTATCACAGGGTTTCTGACCATGACAAAACCGCTTCTTACCTACCATAAAGACATGAAACAAAGTCTCCAAACGCTGAAAGATAAGAATGCTTTTTTTTACCCCTATCAGCTTGCCGATGTTATCAACAATAAAAATAAGGATGTGGTGCTGATTGACATCAGAAATAAGTTTGCTTTTAGCCGGGGCCACATTCCGGGAGCCAAAAGTATCTCTGCTTTCGGCTTAACAAATAAAGAAAACGTAGAAAGGCTGAAAGACTATAAAAAAAACGGGATTACCGTGGTTTTATACGGAAAGAACCAGTTGCAGGCCAATGGGCCCTGGATGCTTTTCAGGGAAACGGGTTTTAATAATGTGAGAATCTTATTGGGCGGATACGATTATTATCTTGCACACAAAAATAACTTGGCTGAAACCAAGTCTGATAATTCATACATAAAGGGGATTCCCCGTTATGATTTTGCCAAAGTGGCAAAAGCCTCTGTCTCGGTATCTGAAAAGGAACAAAAATCGAATGTTAGAAAGCCGCTTGTCATTCGCCGTAGGAAGAAAGCGGTGGTGGCTTCGGGCGGGTGCTAAACTGAAAAGATTCTGTCAAAAGAAATAATCGATATCGCTTTTATTGTTTTTTCTCAAAGCTTCATAAGGTTCAGAGAGCCTCTGTAATCGGCGTTTAATAAAGAACCTGAGGAGCATGGTTGCGCTTTTTTGCAAAGGGGAGACCGCTTGTTTTAATCGGGCAAAGTAGTCCTCAATGGAATCCTGACGGAAATGCAGTATCTTTTCCAGATCGTCGCCATCGGCATAATATCCGCAATGAAAATTTTTTTCGGCAAAAGTTCCGGGCTTAAAATCGGGTTTTCCCAGCCCTGGCGAATGTTTTTGTAAGCCCTGTATCAGATTGCGGGTTCCCTTGACATTTCAGGAGCCGTTTTTATAACTGATTTATCCTGTTGTTTATACCTTGTTAAAATTAAACAAAAAATAAGCTAATTTGTTTTGCCGAATAAGGATTTATTATTTTTGTGGCAGATTTGGTGATGAGGTTCACCATAACCGTCCCGTTACGGGCTAATGACCTCTGTGTGATACTTTTGTGTACCAAACACGTGGGGGAGTTATTAGCTTAAAAAACTAACTTTGCCCGAAAGTTATTCCATGGAACTCTTTTACAGGAAATTCGGTAACGAAGGCGACCAGCC